>JAEEGL015333301.1_pt1 | contig 20972 bp, 18 predicted proteins | sample 9134231 | NCBI WGS metagenome assembly JAEEGL01 (sample SAMN16246548, study PRJNA631951) | gut metagenome | biome: gut microbiome; feature: rumen; material: fiber-attached | host: Bos | place: Iran: Karaj | collected 2018-10
AGAGTTGCTACCCATGCAATAATAAATAAAGTCATTACAGGAGCACCTCCTTATTCAGTTTTCATTGTACAATATTTTGTATAGTGTGCCTCATAAATACACACCTGAATACAATTTTACAACACTTAAATTTTACCTTTTATAAAATACAGTGTCAAGCAATTTGGGGCTACTTTCTCCCTTAAATAATGTGCTCGTCGCATCTCACTAGCCTGCGGCTTGCTCCTGTAGCACATTCGACTTGATCACATATTTTCCATTGCTCTTCTGATATCTGAAGAGTTATATCCCTTTCTCATCAGAAATGCCATGATCTTTTGCTTATCTTCAAATTCAGTTATGTCAGGATCATAATGCTTTTTAACAAGCAGTTTTTTTATCTGCTCTATCTCAGCACCTTCATCGTCCTGATAGAGTTCTTCAAGAATATCCTGATAGACGTCCTTACTGATGCCCTTACCTGCAAGATCCTGTACGATACGATTCCTGCTCCTTGTTGCCATGTGGTAAGAGATATAGTCTCTTGCATATCTCTCATCATCTATGTAGTTAAAAGACTTAACATAGGCAATCGCATCATCAATAAACTCCTGAGGATAGTCTCCGTCGCTAAGTTTATCGCGAAGCTGCTTCTCAGTATAATCTTTCTTCTGTAAAAGATTCATTGCACGAAGCTTAGCTCTTTTGGGAAGTACTACTGTCATCACTTCGTCATAGGCACTTGGTGATATTTCCTTGCCAACAGCAATCTTGTATTCTCTGATCTCACCCTTATAGAGCACAAAAGCAAAATCTCCATCAAGATATATCCTACTTCTCTTCTTATCCAGTTCCCGTATGTCTGTTACGATCATGCTCTCACCTTTATCATTTTTCTCTCAAATTCTCTCAAATTACCATTCGAAATGCCAATAGATTGGAGAATAAAGCAAAATCCCCTAGCATATTGAGCCAGGGGACATTGTAATATTCCTTATTTAGTAGCCTTAGCCTTCTTGGTAGTCTCTTTATCTTCTGTTGCTTCAGCAGCTGCAGGAAGTGCTGAAGGATCAACAGGAAGTCCATAGTGAGCTCTTACCTTGGCATCAATCTCAGCAAGAAGTGCAGGGTTATTCTCAAGATAAAGCTTTGCATTCTCACGGCCCTGTCCGATCTTGTCTCCGTTGTACTGGTACCATGCGCCACTCTTATTGACAATGTCTACGCTTGCTGCAAGGTCAAGGATGTCGCCTGTTGCTGAAATTCCCTTACCAAACATAATATCAAATTCTGCCTCTTTGAAAGGAGGAGCAATCTTATTCTTAACAACCTTTACTCTTGTTCTGTTACCGATGTTCTCACCATTCTGCTTGATAGCCTCGATACGACGAACATCCATACGAACAGAAGAATAGAACTTAAGAGCACGTCCACCTGTTGTAGTCTCAGGGTTACCAAACATAACTCCAACCTTCTCTCTGAGCTGGTTGATGAATATAACAGTACAGTTAGACTTGCTGATAACAGCTGTAAGCTTACGGAGAGCCTGTGACATGAGTCTTGCCTGAAGACCCACATGAGAATCACCCATATCTCCATCAATCTCCGCCTTAGGAACAAGAGCTGCAACAGAGTCTACTACGACAATATCAATAGCTCCGGAACGAACCATTGTCTCTGTGATCTCAAGAGCCTGCTCACCACTGTCAGGCTGTGAAATGTAGAGGTTATCAATATCAACACCTATATTCTTGGCATATACAGGGTCAAGTGCATGCTCAGCATCAATGAATCCTGCAATTCCGCCTCTCTTCTGAACTTCTGCGATCATGTGAAGAGTTACGGTTGTCTTACCACTGGACTCAGGTCCATAAATCTCTATAATTCTGCCCTTTGGAATTCCACCAAGGCCAAGTGCTATATCAAGACTGAGAGATCCTGTTGGGATGGTCTCAATGTTCATAGTATCAGATGAATCACCAAGCTTCATGACAGCGCCCTTACCGAACTGCTTCTCAATCTGTCCGAGTGCTGCTTCTAATGCTTTCTGTTTTTCTTCTCTTTCCATACTTATCTCCTTCTAAGGAACATCTGTTCTTTATATTTAAAATAATAAAACAAACGTTCGTTTGTGTCAACATATTTTCTCTTATATTTGTAGCGCATCATCCAAAAATGCGCATAATTGCACACAAATCCTATATTTAGAACTGTGATCATAAAGTTTCAGATGAAAATTCCGGCAGAAACGCCAGATATATATTCCCCGCAGAACATATACAAGTCATTGTCCCGACGGAACAATGACTTGTTAACAATACCATATATACATATATCACGCAACAAACGTTTTTCAGTTGATCATTGTGATATCAAACTGTCTACAAAGATCTCTGTATTCCTGATTGATAAGCTGTACCATTTCCTGATCCCCACTGACATTATCAGGATGGAACATCTTCATAAGATCCTTATATCTCTTCTTTAACGTAAGAGGATTTGTGACGCCTCTGAACAAAAGATCCAGTGCATCATACTCATTCTCTCTCTGATATATCTTCTCTCTCTCAAGCTTTATATACTCAGCCTCAAGCTTTTTCTTATCAGTATTGAGCTGATCAAAGCCGTTATTAAGAATGCGAAGTCTCTGTTCAAAAAGAGCTTTGTCAGTAGTAAGCTTTCTGGTAGCTGTATCAAGCTTCTTCTCTTCAGCATCCATCCTGGCTCTGAAATTCATTTCGTCTTTCTCAAGCCTCGCATAGCGCTCTTCGAGTGAGCTTGCCATATTCTCCAGTCTTACGCTCTCTTTGAAAAGCCAAAGTCTTAGCTGTGCAAGATCATCCTCTGTACCGTTTAAGATTATTTCCTCAATATTCCTTTTTTCTTCCATAACGGAGCCCCCTCTTTATGCCTATAAATCACGTTCCTCCAAAGACCATGACCTATATATGAACCGTCACAAAAGCAGTTAAAGCCTTTTATTTCTCTTCCTTGTCCTCAGGGAAAGCTATATCTACAGCTTCTTCATCATCCATCATGTTTTCTTTCTTGGCTGTGAAGTGTTCTACAACATCCGGAACAAGATCAAGAATCTTGGTAACAGCATCCTGATTCTTGATATTAACAAGCTTGGTAGAGCCATTCTTGATTACAAGTACAGCACTTGGTGACATCTTGGCGCCAAATCCGCCACATCCGCCATTCTTCTTGTCTGCTGTGGTGGAGCCTGCTCCAACGCCAAAAGACACATCAACAAGCGGAACAATTATGGTATCCCCAACCTTAGTTGCCTCTCCGACAACTGTTTTGGCTGCCATAATAGAATTCATTCCACCAAGTAAAGATTCAACTACTTCATTAAAGTTACTCACGATAATTCCCTCCCAAAGATATCCTATTTTTCCAAAATCTTTTTGATTCTCTTAATGACCTTCTTGACGTCTTTGTTAAAATAGCAAACCAATACGCAATACAGAATTGTAAATACTGTTATATGCCCCTTAATATGCGCATCTGCCATGATAACCTTGCGGTCAAAGTCAGGTTCAAAAGCAATTTTGTCATATAGTATCGGATAAAGTGCACCATACCCAGATAAAATCTCTGCAGTATCGGCAGGATCTCCGGTTCCGAACAAAATCTTCGCTTTAATCTTGTCCGGCAGGATCATCTTTATGATCCTCAAAAGCTTTTTCTTTACAAGCTCAAATGCTCGCTTAAAAGTATCGCTTTCAAGTGTGGATTTTATCATACTAATCTTATCACACACTCTAGATATTGTATATTGGATTTTTTCAAGCACACTTTGTGGTGTTTTTAGAATATTTTGAGCCTTTTCAAAAAAGTCTGTCAATATCTCAATAAGTGCCTTATCTTCATCCTTATTTTCGGAATTGTCTGCACTATTCAATTCATTTTCTTCTGCCTGTGACTCATTTTCATCCACCGGATTATCAGAAGTTTCATCACCTTCTCCGGTGCCTTCCATATCGCTCATTTCGACATATCCGGATTCAGACTCATCACTTTCGTTTTTATCGTCACTATCTTTATCGGCGTTTTCGCCTTTTTTCTTATTCTTTTTTGACTTCTTTTTTTTCTCTTCTTTTTCTGAATCATCCTCGGATGACTCGTCAGACTTACTCTTTCTCGGAAAAATCTTAATTCCAAGAATCCTTATAACAAATTCTTTACTCTTAGGAAAATCAAACTTTACTGTGACAAAATGCAATAGCCATGACACACACAAGAACAGCTCCACAGACTCGATATCAAAGCCTTCGCCGCTGTCGAGGTCCGTCTCAGGCACCATCGCATCCGCCTTGTACCTGATTGGAACAAATAAAACCAATAAAAGCACAGCCAAAAGAACTGCAAGTATCACCAGCAAGACTATTCCTATTATTTTCAGAACAGTTAAAACTCCCGCCAACATAAAACTCCACTCAAATCATTACTTTTTATCTTTGTTTTCAAGAAACTCTGCCAGTTTGCCATCAAAGCCTGCAATCGAAGCTTCCTGAGATATTCTAAGGACCAGTTCCACTGCTTCCTCATAGCCTTCCGCAATTCCATAAACAAGAGCCGGATTGTATCTATAGTACTTCTGTTTCAAAAAAGCACTGTTGATGATGTCGAGCTGGCCGCCCATCCCCATTGCCCTGGTCACACAGTAAATACCAAACTGCCCGCTCCCCATCTTGAGCTTCCACTTAACAAGCGCACGATTTTTAACAGAATTCCCCCAATATAGATCTTTATCAAAACGGCAAAAACTGCCTCTTTTTATCCTCACAAGTTCCTCCGCTTACTGCATTTGAACATATTTCATATATTCTATTATCAAATCTATTCCGCTTATTGTCAATTTGATGATTCCTCATGTTCGTAAAATTGCCACAAGTTACTGTTCACTCGCTTGCAGCTCCCTCCAGTAACTGATTCTCGCATTCATTCCAATTCGACTTCGTCGAAGGAATGCGCTCACACCTGAATCACTTTCTCACGAAATGCGCAGCACAGTGCGCATTTCTGTCTGAACAGTAACTGCCACAAAAGCTGGTTTACTCAACTCCGAAATAAGCATCGAAAATTCTTTTAGCGATAGGAACAGCATAGCTTCCGCCGCTTCCAGCATTTTCAACGATGATGGTCACGCTGATCTCGGGATCTTCTACAGGTGCAAAGCCAGTAAACCAGGCATGGGAATCATCGGTAGAAGTGTTAAACTCTGCTGAACCGGTCTTTCCGGCAGCGGTATAAGATAATCCTTTAAGTCTGCTGGCAGTTCCTGACTCAACTACCTGCTCCATCATCTGAGAAAGAATGAGCGACTCTTCCTTTGTCATCAGTCTCTTGCAGGTCTCCTTGGAATAGCTTTTGATCTCCTTTCCGTCTTCGCTCTTAACCCCGGTAATGAGATAAGGCTTCATCAGCATTCCTTCGTTGGCGATAGCGTTGGTGATCATATTCATGTGGATAGGTGTAACAGATGTTGTTCCCTGTCCGATTGAGAGCTGCATAACATCATCTGTTGATGAATACTGGTCTATCCTTGCAGTACTCTGTGAATATGTCACAGAAAGAGGCAGCTCCTGATTAAACAAAAGAGCATTTAAGGTGCTTCCAAATGCTTTTTTGTCCACAGAAAGTCCGATATCCGCAAAAGCCGAATTACAGGACTTGGCAAATGCAGATACAAAATTCACGCTTCCATGATTCTCGCCATGGTAGCAATTAATTGAATATCCATCAGCAGTATATCTTCCGTTACAGCTGAACTTGTAATCACTGTACTTATTGGAATGATCTCTAAGATATGCAAGAGCTGTCACGATCTTAAAGGTAGATCCCGGCGGGTAAAGGCCCTGTGTCGCCCTGTTAAGAAGCTTTGCATCAGGTGATTTGTCCGCAATAAGGCTGCTCCAGTCCTCAGCGATCGTATTTGGGTCAAAATCAGGTTTTGATACCATTGCAAGTATCTCTCCCGTCTTGGGATTTGATACGATTATCGCTCCCTTTCTTGCAGAAAGCGCATTGTAAGCAACCTGCTGAAGCGTCACATCCAAAGTAGTGTACACGTTGTCTCCCGGAAACTTGTTTCCGGAGGTATCATAAGAGACCTTATCTCCTAGGTCTATGCTTGTATTTATCAGGAAATAATTGGCAAGTGACTCTACTCCCATCTTACCGTTTGTGGAATAACCGACAACATGGGCAAATTCCTTGCCATAGGGGTAGAATCTCTTATCTTTTCCATCCTCACCGGTCTCAGAATAAGCAAGAACATCCCCATCTCTTGAATAAATCCTTCCCCTCAGGTTCTGTGCAAGAAGTATCTGCTGCCTGGTATTAAAGCTGTTGTCCATAAGCTGCTGCCTGTTGACATAGGAATACCTGCAAAGATAGACAATAAGCGCCACCATAAGGCATGAGTAGAATACCGACAAAACAATTATCGGGTAGGATCGTATTTTCTTTTTCTTCTTATTGACCTGCTTCCCGTCTGATTCTCTCTCCGCGCTCTGCACGCCTTTTTGCCTCCAATCTTCTGCGTCTCTTTTCCATAGCTTCATATCTCTCATCAGTTCTGATCATGCATACGCCCTCAGCGATCATCATCATAATGATAGTAGTAAGAACCGATGTTCCGCCGTAGCTGACAAGGGGAAGTGTAACTCCCGTAAGAGGTATGAATTTAGCTCCTCCGCCGATCGTAAGGAAGGTCTGGAAAATATATGCAGTACCAATTCCCGTGATCAGCAATCTGTAAAACTTATCACGCAGAAAATATCCCTCATACATAAGCTGAATGAAGGTACTTACGCAGATAAGTGTCATAAGCACAGCAAAAATAACTCCCAGTTCCTCAGCGATGGCAGAAAAAATAAAGTCCTGCTCTACAAAAGGAATTGACTGGGGACTGCCGCCGTAAAGTCCAAGTCCAAACCAGCCACCGCTGCTGATTCCAAAGAGCGACTGAGACAGCTGATAGCCCGATCTTTCGATGTCGCTGAAAGGATCAAGGAAAGCCTTTACTCTAACCTGAATATGGGAAAAGAGCTTGTAAGAAGCAACACTCGCAACACATCCAAAGGCAAGTCCCATAAAGAGATACCCAATGTTTTCAGTAGCAATATAGATCATTGCCAGATAAATGATAAAAAATATCAGGGCACTTCCCAAGTCTTTTGACAAAACAAGGATGATGACGTGAGCTGCTGCTATGACTGATATCAGAAACAGTTCCAAAAGGCTCTCGTAGTTATACAGCGCTGAAGCCATAAAAAACAGGAACACTATCTTAACAAACTCAGATGGCTGAAAAGTTATGCCTGCCAAGGTATATGTGATCTTAGAGCCGTTTGTAGCCGCGCCAAGGATAAGAACCACGCCTATTGCCAGGATTCCTATACCTGCATATATCCACTTAAAATCCTTTAGAAACTCAAATCTGAACAATATCTCCGGTACAAAAAATCCAATGATAAAAGATGCTGCTATTATAAAAAACTGCTTGATTGCCTTATCATAGGACAATCTTGTAAGAATTATCATGCCGATCATTAGAAGCATGCAGCAGTTGTTGATGATCAGCCTGTTGCCTCCGGGATAAATTATGTAAAAAAGCATAAGAACCGAGGCGAACACTATTATCTGAAAAGCAAAGAAGAAAGCATAATTTGCTTTTCCGGTCTTTGCCAAAATCTGGATAAAGCAGGCTATCTGCACAGCAAACATGCAGATTATCTGCCTGATATACAGTCCCTTCCTCTTTTTCTCACTCCTGTGCCTGAAGGCAAGAAATGCCTCAAGTGTATAAAGAAACAGAAAAAGAGCAATGACATACTTTGAAAGTTCTGTCACATATAATTTCATCAGTATTATTCAACTCCGCGTTTAAAGTGACCTGTAGTGGTATTCATTTTTTCCAGTTCAGAGATGGAATTCTCATCGCGAAGTACAAATGCCCCCAGTACTGCCAATGCTTCTTTTTCGCTCTCTGTGGAAAAATCTATTCTGAAATGGTCGAAGGCCTTTGCGCTTTCAATGCCTCCAAGCTTTTTATAAAGAGATGTCGGGAACGCATTCCAGATTATGTTATAGCAGTTCCTGCATCTTGTAGTTATCGGAAGTGTGTTACCCATTCTGTCTATCATGGAAAGGCTGTCCGAATTAAACTTCCACTGCTTTCCGCTGCAGCTAGTCATGGTCTTCTGAACACAGCCTGCACTTATCATCATAGGTGTTCTGCCATAAACATTTAGCGACATAGGAAGTCCGCACTTTTTGTCAATTCCTTTAGACAGTTCTTTTGCCTCATGAATAGTGAGTTCATAAGGAATCGATACTTCGCTTACGGAAAAAGAGAGTTCTGACGCGCACTCTTTTAAAAGACAAGCCGCCTCGCTGTTCCAGTTATATACGCCGTAATCAGTTACGACCATACCGGCAAATCTCTTTTCCCATAAAAAGCCGAGCTGTTCGAGATTTCTTACAAGGATTCCGTCAAAACCTTCCTCCAAAGCTCTTTCAGACACTTTAAGAATATCCTCTGTGCCATCAAAGCCCTGCTCTGTCCTGGTGACATAAGGAAGGGCAACAAATAGCTGAAGGGCTCCTTCGTGGTTATTCTTAAGTTCCTTCAAAGAAAGACCATCTTCCTTGTCCATTGTCAGGAAAAGATCGCTGTCAATGTAAAGTCTTGATACATCTGATGTCTTCGAAATAACCTGCACTGCTGCCTTTAGCTGAGTTCTCGTATTTACAAGAATATGATAGTCAGTGTTGTCTCTTGGTACAGGACGTACAAAGTTTTCATCCTCTGTGTTATTACATCTTGAACCGCCTTGCTTCTCATCATTAGACAAAGCACTTTCATTCGCTACACTTACAACCGTTTCGCATTCAAGAAGCTTTGCTTCCATCTGCTCGCACAGCTGCCTTCTGAGCTCGTTGAGCTCACTTACAGGCATAAATATGCCGTCGCTAAAGCCGGCATCGATAGTTATCTCGATGTTATCCGCTTCAAAAGGTGTATTTCCAAGTCTCGACAGCTGCTTATAGACACTTTCTCTGTCCATAGGTCTCTTGGACGCCGCCTGAACAGTAGAACCTGTTACAGTCTCAGAAAGAATCTCTCCATCCCTATAGACATTCATGGTAAGGGATGCATTCTCATTTATCACAAGACTGCAGAAAATATCACACTTTATCTTCATCTCGCCATTAAGAAACTTATCATGGACGAGTTTAAGTACTTTGTCAGAAGTTCCATTATAAGCAGGTGATGATACAGTTACCATATCCCTGCCATTATGCTTGTGATAGTACCCTTCACTTATTCCGGTTCTTAGATAAAGAGATTTAAGGATCTCCATATCATCGGCAGAAACCTTTATATCTTTTCCCGGATTTTCGTAGTACATATCTATGTACTTTCTGTATAAAGAAGTAACACCTGCGGCATATTCAGGCTTTTTCATCCTGCCTTCGATCTTAAAGGAATCAATACCCGCTTCGATAAGCTCAGGGATCATTCCTATGGTGCACATATCCTTAAGGCTAAGGGGATAAACTTCGCCCTTATTATAACTTTTCCCATTATTTCCAAGGCTGTAAGGCAGTCTGCAGGGCTGCGCGCATCTTCCTCTGTTACCGCTGCGCTCTCCAACCATACTGCTAAAGAGACATGCTCCTGAGTAGCAATAGCACATCGCACCGTGAATAAATGCTTCGACTTCTATGTCAGCCTCTTTTCTGATGGCCTTCATCTCAGAAAGACTGAGTTCTCTTGCAGGAACAACTCGGCAACAGCCAAGTTCCTTTAAAAGTTTTGCTCCGTATACACCTGTAACCGTCTGCTGCGTGCTGGCATGAAGCTCAACTTCAGGAAATTCCTCACTGATAAAGCGCATTACGCCATAATCCTGAACTATAACTCCGTCCAGTTTCTTCTCGGCAAATGGGAGCATGAAGTCATAGAGTTCGCTAAATTCACGCTCCTTAACAAGCGTATTGACGGTCATGTATATCTTTTTGCCGTGAAGATGGGCATAAGAAATAGCGTCCAGAACCTGCTCTCTGTCAAAATTATCAGCATAAGCTCTGGCGCCAAATTTAGATCCGCCCAGATATACAGCATCAGCGCCCGCATTGAAGGCGCCAACCATTGTTTCATAGCCGCCTGCAGGCGACAAAAGTTCAACTTTTTTATTCATATTTTTTCTTAATTACAATGTGAAAAAAGGCTGCCGAAAGGGCAGCCTTTATGGTTTCATTTCTTAGTTCCGTTCCCCTTGATCTGTGTCTCAAGCTGAATTATCTTCTTGGACGAATCATCAAGCTTGGTTTGCAGATTCTTGCCATTCTTCTCAGTGTTCTCAAGCTTGATCTGAGTCGCAATGAGTTCATGCTTAAGGTCGTAGAGTTCCTTTTCCTTCTCAGCGAGCTGCTCTTCCATAAGCTCGATCTGCTTCCTGGTCTTAAAATAATCATCAGCAATGTTGAGCTGAAGCAGCACGTTCTGTGTATCTACAGGCTGTCTCTTGAAACCGTCGATCTTGTTGTACTCAGCAATCTTATTATTGATATAGGATGCTACCTTCTGAAGGTACTCCTCGCTCTCATATCCACTTAATGTAAAAACCTTACCCCCAATGATAACCTCGGTATCTGTCTTAGAAGCCATCTGAATACCCCCTTAAAACAAAAATAACTCACCCTTAAAACTCTGTATAGAACTCATTATATACTTGTGCCATTAGGCATTTCAAGCCCTAAATGAATGTAGGCTGTTTCAGTCACAACGCGCCCTCGTGGGGTTCTGTTAATGAAGCCGTTCTTAATAAGATATGGCTCATAAACATCCTCGATTGTTCCGGAATCCTCGCCAATTGCAGCAGCAAGTGTATCAAGTCCCACAGGACCGCCGCCAAACTTCTCTATCATGGTCATAAGAAGATTTCTGTCTGTGTGATCAAGTCCCATCTTGTCGACATCCATAAGATCAAGTGCAGTCACAGCGACTTCTTCAGTGATTCTTCCGTCAAACCTGACTTCCGCAAAATCTCTTACTCTCTTCAATATCCTGTTGGCAAGTCTTGGCGTACCGCGGCTTCTCCTTGCCATCTCCATAGCGCCCTTTTCGTCAACCTCAACTCCGAGGGTTCTTGCAGACTGCATGATAATGGCGCAGAGCTCCTCTATATCATAGAACTCCATCCTGTGTATCATTCCAAATCTGTCACGGAGTGGTGCTGAGAGCATTCCAGCTCTTGTGGTGGCACCGATAAGAGTAAACCTTGGAAGGTCAAGTCTTATTGACCTTGCAGTCGGACCTTTGCCTATCATGATATCGATCGCATAGTCCTCCATGGCAGGGTAAAGAACTTCTTCAACCTGTCTGTTGAGACGATGAATCTCATCTACAAAAAGAACATCTCCCTCCTGCAGGTTATTTAGTATCGCAGCCATATCACCCGGCTTTTCTATAGCGGGGCCGCTGGTGATCTTGATGTTAACTCCCATCTCAGCCGCAATAATGCCGGCAAGAGTTGTCTTACCGAGTCCGGGCGGGCCATAAAAAAGAAGGTGATCAAGGCTGTCTCCTCTGTTCTTGGCCGCTTCAATATATATCTTAAGGCTTTCCTTTATCTTTTTTTGTCCAATGTAAGTAGCAAGGCTCTTGGGACGAAGTGAACCCTCGATGCGGACGTCTTCGACATGTTCCTCTACATCCACACTTCTGGCCGTCGTGTTAATCTTTCGCTTTTCCATCTTCTTATCATCCTATCAAAAATTATCCGGTTATCCTGAAGTTTATCCTCAGAACATTTCTTTCAAAGCAAGCTTAAGAAGCATCTCAGTGTCATCTGCTGCCTCCGGTTTTGTAGAAAGTACCTTCCTGACAGCCTTCATTGCTGCAGCTGAGTTGTAACCAAGAGCAACAAGAGCTTCTACGGCTTCATCCCTTGCTGGGAAGGCTTCATCTGAAGAAGCACCTGTAAGTGAAGCATCGCTTCCGCCAAGCATATCGTCCTCTGAAACCTTTATCTTGTCCTTGAGCTCCAAAACAATTCTCTCTGCGGTTTTCTTACCGATTCCCGGTGCAGAAGAAATTGACTTTGTATCTCCTGCTATTATTGCAAATCGAAGGTCATCCGGCGCCATAACAGACATGATGGAAAGACCGCCCTTTGGACCAATTCCGTTTATTGTGATGAGCATCTTAAAAAGAGACAACTCATCCTTGGATAAAAAGCCAAAAAGATTAAACGCATCCTCTTTAACATTTGTGTAAGTGTAGAGCTTGATGGCTTCGCCTATTCCGGGAAGTCTGTCCATTGTGGAGCCCGAGATATATACGTTGACTCCAAAGCCGTTTACATCAACAACGGCCACCCCCTCTTCTACACTTTCCAAAATACCATTTACATAAGCAAACAAAACTTTCTCTCCCCATATCAGAAATTTAAGAGCATCAATTACTCTTTTCCGCTCCAGCAGTATGTGCAGAGCTTGCATGGCTCAAGCGGGATTGCTTCAACCATATCATCGAGACGATGATAATGAAGAGATGTAAAGTTAAGTTCCTTCCTGATTTCTTCAAGCATTGCCTCATACTGAGGAGAATCAGGATCTGTATATTTTCTTACGGTCTCTTCATTTGGACTTGGGTAGCCCTCAAGCTTCTCGATAACACGTCTTGTAATAAGTTCCATCTCTGAGTTGGAACGTGAGAAGTTAAGGTACTTGCATCCGTATATAAGTGGCGGGCACGCAGGTCTAATGTGAACCTCTTTGGCTCCGCTTCTGTATAAGAACTCAGTTGTTTCACGAAGCTGTGTTCCTCTTACAATTGAGTCATCGATAAGAAGAAGGCTCTTGTTATCAATGAGCTTGTTGACAGGAATAAGCTTCATCTTGGCAATGAGGTCACGTCTTGACTGAATTGTCGGCATAAATGACCTTGGCCATGTAGGAGTATATTTTACAAATGGTCTTGAATATGGGATTCCTGATGTATTGGAATATCCTATTGCATGCGCAACACCGGAATCAGGAACACCTGCAACGATATCAGGGTGAAGTCCTCTCTGCATATCGCGCTGCGCAAGCCTTCCGCCACAGCCATATCTTATGTTTTCTACATTAAGTCCCTCGTAGGTTGATGCAGGGAATCCATAGTATATCCACAAAAACGTGCAGATTCGCATCTCATCAAACGGAGGCGCAACGATTTCAACACCCTCAGGTGTAATATACGCAATTTCTCCGGGGCCAAGTTCCCTGTAAGGGTCATAGCCCAGATTTAAATATGAAAAACTTTCAAAGCATACACAATATCCTTCATCCTTATGCCCTATCTCAACAGGAGTACGGCCATACCTGTCACGTGCAGCATAGATTCCATCAGGTGTCATCAAAAGAAGTGACATTGATCCCTTGATAACTTCCTGGGCATAGCGGATACCTTCAACAATAGTTACTTTCTGGTTAATAATAGAAGCAACAAGCTCTGTGGGATTGATATCTCCTCCGCTCATCTCAAGGAAATGAGAGCGGTTATCAGCAAAAAGCTTATTGGTGATCTCTTCAATATTATTGATCTTACCAACGGTAGTAATGGCATAAGTACCATGATGAGATCTTACGATAAGTGGCTGAGGCTCAAAATCGGAAATACATCCAATACCCAGATTACCTTCCATTCTGAGCATATCGTCCTCAAACTTCGGTCTGAAATAGGACCTTTCTATATTATGAATAGATCGGTCAAATCCTTTTTTCCTGTCATATACTGCAAGTCCTGCACGACGTGTGCCAAGGTGTGAATGATAGTCGGTACCGTAAAAGAGATCGAATACCGCACTTTCGCGAGACGCTACACCGAAAAATCCTCCCATGATACTCCTCCAGATGTGATGCATTGAATTGAATTTTTAGATAACGAAAATATAATAACACAATCGGAATAAAAATATTGAAATTTTTTTGCCACAATTATTTTTTTGTTCGTATATATAAACAGATAAGAAAATGGAGGGAAAGATAATGCGTGATGTATTTGATATGTTTGATTACGAAGAAATGAGATACGTTGAGAATGTGCTTTTTGAAAAAGATCTTATGGCTGAGAAGACAACAGATATGGATATCGCCGTTATTGAAGAGGAGCTTCTCCGCTTTGTAGATAATCTTGTAACTGAGGAAAGGAGAATCGCATGAATCCAATTTTTATCATGCTTCTGTCACTTTTATCTCTGATAAAGCTGCAGAAAAGACATTATGTAACCTGCAAGTGCCATAAATAAAAGAAAAGGATAAGGCCGCTTAAAGCCTTATCCTTATTTATTATCGTTCAATTAGTCATCCACATCAAAGTGCTCTAACAGATTCTTTTTCTTCGGCGGCTTAACATCGCCGTGCTTAACCATCATCATTGTGCAGAAGGCAAGTGCCGAGAAGAATACTGCGTAAGGGAAAAGCGTTCTGTAGGAAACATGCTCTAAAAGGAATCCTGAAAGAATAGGCGTAAATACCTGCGCTGCCATAGCAAAGGTGTAATAGTAACCTGTGTATTTACCGATATCTCCGGACTTACTCATCTCAACAACCATTGGATAGGAATTGACATTTATCGCAGCCCATCCAATTCCCAAGAGGGCAAAAAAGATATTGATCGAAGGTGAGTAATTTGCCATAAAGGAGCCCACAAGATAGCAGACCGTCATAATAGCAACACCTGTAAGAATCGTCTTTTTCCTACCCACTTTGCTGGATATGATTCCGATTGGAATATAACTTAAAACTGCTGCGCCTGTTGCAATAAGCATTGTTGTTGCATAGCCGCTTCCGTGAAGGTCCCAAACCTCAGCAACATATCTTGTGTAAGCAGTTGTTATGGCGTTGTAAGCCATATACCAGAAAGCAACGGAAGCAAGAAGGAATAAAAGACTCTTAAATACTTCCTTCGGGAGCTTGTCGCCCTCTCCCTTTTCATTTGCCTCTATATCTTCGCCTAAAGACTGAAGGCCGCCCTCTCTGTCAATTTCTTCCTTTATCTTCTTCTCCTTGATAGTGAGAAAAACAATTATCACAGAAACTGCCATAAGCGCAAGAACGCCAAACATCAGCAGTGTGTAATCTGTAAGACTCTCATCCTCATTGCTCTGTAAAAGAAACATTGTCATGATAAGAGTTACAACTCCGCCGAGAGCTCCCATCAGGTTGATGATGGCATTTCCTGAACTCCTTAGAGGCGCCGGTGTAAGGTCAGGCATAAGCGAAACCGCCGGTGACCTGTAGATTCCCATTGCGATCAAAAGAAGAAGCAGAACGGCGATGAAGAATGCCAGATTACCGCTGGGCTTTGCTATCACAATAAGTGTGAAAAGAAAAACTATGGCAAGGATAGTTCCTACAAGGATGTAGGGAATTCTTTTGCCAAGCTTTGAATCTGTTTTATCGGAAAGTGAACCGAAAAAAGGTAAAAGAAACAGTGCAAGAACGTTATCAAGCGCCATGACAACACCTGTTGCGGTTTCCCCAAGTTTAAAGTTGTACTTGAGAATCTTGGGAATCTCGTTGTCATAAAACTGCCAGAACGCACAGATTGACAGGAACGCAAAACCAATAAGGATAGTCCTCTTAGTATTAAGCTTCATAATGTCACCCCCGACTTACCTTTTGCTCAACCTATTTTTTTGTTCTTATATCCTGATTATTACTGATGGAAACGCACGTCTTCATCCCCAAAGAAAAACAGTGCTACAGCGCCAGGTCCAACATGAGATCCTGTCACCGGTTCATAACATACATTAAGAATCTCTTTTGGCGGATTCTTGGCATTTAAAAGTTCAATGAGATATGCAGTATCCTCCGGATTATTGGCATTTGCGATTCCAACTATCTGCTCACCCGGATACTTGACCAGCTTGTCATAGATATCGGCCATGGCCTTGATGGCCTTTCTGTTGCCACGAACCTTGTCGATATTGATGATCTGGCCAAACTCATTGCCTCTAAGAATTGGCTTCAAATTTAAAACCGTTCCGATAATAAGCGCTGCATTTGACAGTCTTCCGGTTCTCTGAAGATGCTTTAAGCTATCAACGGTAAATACCTGATATACCTTCTTAGACCATATTTCAAGTGCCTTGTAGCATTCCTCGATTGAAAGGCCCTGTTTTCTGAGTTCAATAGCCTTGAATACTACAATTCCCTCGCCAAGAGAAGCTGCCTTGGTATCCAGCATCATAAACTTTCTGTCAGGGAATTCCTCTTCAAGCATCTTCTGCGCAATAAGCGATGAATTATAAGCTCCGCTTATTCCTGAAGACATTCCCACATACAATACGTCATAGCCCTGTCTGGCAAAATTCGCCATTGTATCATAAAAATCCTGCGGTGATACCTGAGATGTGTTATAAAGATAACCGCCCCTTATCTCATTGTAGTATTTCTCTCCGTCAAAATTCTCTATGTCATCGCAGTGCTGCTGCCTGCTCTCATCCTCCTTAGGATAAAAAGTAAACGGAACCTGCGGTATGTCCTCCGGCTCTAAGTATCTCTTCGGAATATTGCAGGATGTATCTGTAACAATTTTAAAACTCACGTGATGCCTCCACTGTCCCCATAAAAGCTGCCTTGATTTATTAAAGCAACTTTATATATTATCTCAGTATTATCTCACGTTTTGCTTACATTTTCAGCATATTTTTTTATCAACCTGCTTTTTGAGAATTTTCATTAAGCCCTGTTGAAATTATAGTCTGATCGCCGCGTGGTGCGCCGTACTTATCAGCAGTTACCTTTCCGCCGAGAGCTTCTTTTATATACTCGATGATCGCATCATCCATCACAATTCCTGTATTAAACTTTGAGCTGGCATTTTTAAATACGTAATAGGTATCTCCGCCGGCTGAACAGAAATCGTTTGTAACTACCGCATAAGTATCTGTTGGTGAAAATGGCTGTCCATTAATACTCTGGATTGTCACACGCTTTATAGATGCAGGTCCGAAATAAGTTGAGCCTGTATATGCTGCTCCCTTGTCATAGCTCTTTGTTGTATCAACTGTGTATTTAATTCCTGATGTCTGAGGAAACGCACCAATTGGTGAAGGCGTACAGAAGGTTGACGCTTCAAGCACTTCCAAAAGCTCTGCACCTGTTATATAAACAACAGAAACCGTATTTCCAAAAGGAAGGACTGTATTGATATCTTTTTTGCTCATGTTCCCCGCTTTGATCGTCGCACGGATTCCGCCGCCGTTCGTTATTGCAATAACATGGGCCTCATCAACCAAAAGAGCTCCGGGATTTTTCATCACGCTCCACTTAAGTCCGTCTGCAACAAGGTCTCCAAGATTTGTCTCCTCTGTTCTGTTTCCAGGTGCCTTTTCACCGTTCAATACAACTTCTGTAGTTGCAAAAGAGCTGCCATAGTCCGCATCTACTCTTTTAAATATCTCATTGGCATTAGCTGCCGTTCTTACTTCTTCCTGAAGATTCTGCTGTGTGATAAGGAATCTGTCCTCAATTGACTTTGTCGCATTATCGATGATAACAACGCCAAGAGTCTCAAGCTTTGTTCCTGTTGACTGCACAGGCTCGCCCTTTTCGCCTTCAGTCATTATCGTATGTGAATGCCCGTCTATCATAAGATCAATGCCTTTTGTTTTTCCATAGACATCAACACTTCTGTTCTGTCCAATCGCAGACTCATCGTAAACTCCGAGATGTGAGAGGCAGATGACGATATCAGCGCCTTTTGCCTTGAGATCATCCACCTGCTGCTGAGCACAGTTTGCAAGTTCAGCACCGGCAAGGAATTTCACTCCGCTTACAAACGCAGGATGTACCTTACTCTGTGTCTCGGGAGTGACAAGTCCAAAGAATCCGATTTCAAGCCCATAGGTTCCTGTGTAAATATAATTGGGAGAAAATATTGAACTTCCATCTGCATTAAAAGCATTTGCGCAGATTGTCTTAAATCTTCCCCTGGAAAGATTGGTCAGCATATTGTTGTAGCCATTTCCAAATTCGTGATTTCCTATAGTGACGATGTCGTAGCCTGCCGAATTCATCATCACGATAGCATCAGCGCCCTTTGACAGATTGACGTATGGAGTTCCGGAGCTGAAATCGCCTGCGTCTACAAGTACAACATCTGCGCCTCTGTCCTTCAGGTTCTCTTTTACAGAAGCAACAAGCGCATATCTTCCAACCACGCCATGCATATCGTTGGTGTGAAGAATAACTGTTTTACCTGTCAAATCTGAGGGAATATTAAGAATAGTCCGGACATCAGCCTTAGAATCATAGGCATGTGAAACTACCGGCATTTTTACCAAAGATAAAGCCACCACCATGGCAGCTGCAATTGCAACAAATCCCCTTTTCCCAATTAAACTTTTCATCGCCATCTCCTTATCGAAAAAACATCACACTTTTATCTTACATTTACCAAGTTAGGTTGTGAAGAGGGTATGGAAATTTTTTAGATTGCTCACTTCGTCTGCGCGGTAATTCATTGGAATTCTAAGATGGACAAAGGCTCATTTCGACGTGTTTCAGAGAAATCGCCTTTGTCCATCTTATAATCCCATGAATTATTCCGCTCGTCCAAATGATTCGCAATCTAGAAAAATTATCCATGCCCTCAGTTACGATTACCCGGATGGTATATTGAAATTGTTGTATGAGATAGAAATAGATATGAGCGAAAATGCATAGAAAATGTAAGCATTTAAGTTTTGTACTGCTCTGTGATGGAGTACAATTTGTGTAGGAAAATTGAGAGGGAATGGAAATACAAGGTATGTTTAAAAAACAGGTATTATTTAACAGTGATGATATTGAGCTTTATTCTACGGATAAAGGTTTTGGGGTTGTTGATGTAAAAAAGGTTCAGGATGGGTGCGAGACAGATTCGGATGCTGCTTTGAGGTGTGGTGGTTGGAATCAGAGAAGGCTTACAAATGATGCTGCGCTCGATCCCCGGAGGGATGTCCGTGTTATTAGGATTGATGTGCCGGAGTTTGGGACTTATAGAGTTGACGTTACGATAAGTCTGGCTGGTGATGAGGAATCGAAGTTTAGTCTTTTTGCAGGAAGAAGGAATCTTATTGTACATAGGGCTGTAGTGAAAAAAGATAAGGAGGTTAGAGTTTCTTTTTATCAGGCAGTTACTCCGTATATTCCGGCTATGAGGTCAGAGCGCTTTAATGAGAAATGCGTTTTTGTTTCTGTAAACGGTGCAGATGAGCTTACAGTTAAGATTTCTGTAGCAAGGGAAGATGTGCCTGTTATCTGGATTGCCGGAGATTCGACACTGACTGACCAGAACGCCGGGATTCCTTACTATCCTTACGGAAGCTGCTGCGGATGGGCACAGACTCTTTCACGTTTTATTAAAAATGCTGCAGTATGCAATCTCTCTCACTCCGGTATGACCACAAACTGCTTTAGGGATGACGGTCACTTTGACATCGTAAATGAGATGATAAAGCCGGGCGACTTCTTTATCATGCAGTTTGGACACAATGATCAGAAAAGACGAAATCTTTCTGCTTTTGGTGGATATAAAGAAAATCTCATAAGGTATGCAAACGAGATTAAGGCTTTGGGTGCAGCACCTGTTATATGCTCCCCCATCAGCAGAATTCCGCTTGAAAAAAACGGCGATAGCAACAGCGCCATCTCAGCTTCAAATGGCTTCTACTCTCTTCTTAGTTCCTACGCCAAGGCTTCAGAAGAAGCGGCAAAAGAAACTGATACGCTGTTTGCAGATCTCCACCAAATGACCTTTGATAAATGGACAGATGACATAGTTGCAGCCAGAGACTACTTTATGCCGGGAGATATAACTCACACCAACGAGTATGGAGCAGTTCTTATCTCGGGCCTTTTTATAAGTAAGATCAGAGAATTAGCATTTTCTGGTAATGCCGCATCAATGCTAATTAAATACGACAATAATGCTCCAATAGAAGTCTATCTTCCTTCAGAGGATACAAAAGAGCTGCCAAAAGAACTGCCTGGACCTGACATTTTTAAATTGGAACCACCCTACATAGATATTGAAGGCATCCCTGAATATGAAGGAATAAGAAAAGCTTTTGAATACGGTCTTCTCGACCCCTGCGTAATGTATCTTCATCCCTACGCCACAATGCCCAGAGCTCAGCTTCTTATGGTGATGTTCAAGGCTCTTAGAATTTCCGGTATCAGGCCATACAATGGTTTTTATAAAGATATTTCTTTTGACGAATGGGATTCAGGCTACATTGAAGCTATGCTTAAGGAAAACATGACGGATAAAGAATCAGATCTTTTCCGGCCAAATGATCCTCTTACCTATGCTGAATTTGCAGATTTTTTGATCAGCTTCATTGAAGGAAGGAAAGACGCAAATAATCACAGCGAGCTTCTTTTGTTTTTGCAGGAGCTTCGCAGCAGGCAGAGCTTCTCAGATTTGGATTTTGCTCGAAAGAACCCTCTTTTACAAAAAGAAAAATACACAGTCGCAACAGGCAATGAAATATCGCGTGCTTCTGTGTATTTGGCACTTGTTAAATTTATGGAGCTATATGGCGTTAATGATGATAAGCTTCCGGATGACGTTGAAGTTCACCCGGTGCACTAACTAAGGGTGTCGGTCGCTTTGACCGGCACCCTTTTGGCAAAATTTTCCGCCATGTTTTTGGTTGCATTTTATAGAAGATTCTCATATAATACGAACTGTTGCAAAGAATAGTTTTTTGAATATATGTGAGGTTATTTTTAATGATAAGTGCTAATAACGTAACCTTGAGAGTTGGTAAGAAGGCTCTTTTTGAAGAAGTTAACATCAAGTTCACTCCCGGCAACTGCTACGGAATCATCGGAGCAAACGGTGCCGGAAAGTCTACATTTTTAAAGATTCTTTCAGGACAGATTGAAACCACTAACGGCGATGTAGTTATCTCCGATGGTGAGCGTCTCTC
>JAEEGL010511869.1_pt1 | contig 20971 bp, 20 predicted proteins | sample 9134231 | NCBI WGS metagenome assembly JAEEGL01 (sample SAMN16246548, study PRJNA631951) | gut metagenome | biome: gut microbiome; feature: rumen; material: fiber-attached | host: Bos | place: Iran: Karaj | collected 2018-10
GCCTTTGTGTTGCAGTTTGTTTCATTGATGGACGCCATCAGTTTTTCCAACCGGTCCGTCGCGCTGTCCAGCTCATTCAGCAGAACTATCGGATCTTCCGCCGGTTCTTCCCCCTCCTGCACCAGCAGACAGTTTTCCAACCGGCGCTTCAATTCGCTGATTTTTTTATTAATGTCTGCACGTTCCTGCAATGCTTCTGCTAATTTCATGTCTTCTTCCTCCTGTTTCACATTTATGAATCCATAACCGCATCTCTTACCATCAAAAGTTCTTCCATTTCAATGCAATGGAGAAATGAATTTGCCTCCACGGCCTGTATGCATTGGGCAAAATCCATCCAACGCACGCTGTCCACTTCTTCCGGTTGCAGACGGAACTCTTTCTCTTCCAAATCCTTCCACAGCACAAACACCCGCGAATACTGCCGGTCATGATACTCTTTGCCAAAGAACACATCATCCGAAACGATCTTTCTGTCACCGCAGAAAATCAGTTCTTCAGTCTTCGCGGTAACACCCAGCTCTTCTTTCAATTCCCGCAAGGCTGAGGTCACAAAGTCTTCGCCTGCCGGGATATGTCCCGCACTGGAAATGTCATAGCAACCGGGAAACGATTTCATCTCCGTCCGTTTCTGTAGCAGGATCTGCACGGTTCCGTTCTTTCTCCGTACCAACCACACATGGGACGTCCGGTGCCATATTCCATTTTCGTGAGCCGTGTCCCTGGCAACAACCTGTCCGGTAGGTTCACCCTTTGCATTTACAATATCCAAAAATTCTTTCATGGCAATCACCATAAATAGTGCATTTCCATTTCAAAAAGTGCATAAAATTCACTGAAGTACACTAAGTACATCAAAAAGTTCACTTAAAGGAAAACAAAACAGGCTTCCCGTGCTAATTCTTTTGCTGAAAACGTTTTGCAGCAAACCCATTTATGGCAGCTCTAAAAAAATCAGCCTTTGGTTATTCTACATTTAGAATAGAAACTCCTGCAAGAAAGGGAAATATTAGCCTTATTTTATACGCTTTTTCTCTTAATGCTCCTTCAATAAATCTGTTCGCTCATACTATAGCATATAGCAAAATCAGATTCAATTTGCTATAATGTAATTGGAGGAATAAAAAATGATTCCAAAAATCAAAATGGTAGAACCTATGCCGGATTATAAATTAAAAGTACTTTTCGATGACGGAAAGACCGTGATTTATAATGTAAAAGATGATATAGAAACCATCGAAAGCTATAAAGACCTGGCAGCTGTACACGGTTTATTTCAGCAGGTACAGCTCGACGAAAGCAGAACCTGCGTCTATTGGAATGACCAAATCGATTTGCCCAGCGATACCATTTATGAATATGGAATCTGACGCCTGACGTTTGTCTTCGCAAAAATCATCGCACACAGCCGCAGCTTGTTTTTGATAACAACAAAACGGGCTGCGCTTTTATTTATCCCGACGTTAATTTAAAGATTAAAGCGGCAACTATTGACAAAATGTTAAAAGTTGCCGCTTCAATGTAGATTAAACTATAAAATTTTACTTAAAACTTAAAACTTAATCACTTCCGGTTTTTCCGTAAACGAAGAGAACGTGGCCACCGCATTTTTAAAATACAGCACCTGAGTATTGTCGTCATCCGCGCTGTACATGCTTTTCAACGTGGGGAACTTCTCCAGCATGGCAACTTTCACATCACGGTTGTCATCATTCACCAGTTCGCCGGCAACCCGCAGCCATTTCCCACCGTTGAACGCGCAAATCTCTACTTTCGGATTCACGGCAATCTGTTTGGAAACGTCCTTCACCTTACCAGTCTGGATATAAAGCTTTCCATCATACAGCAGCGATGTGCCAAACGGACGGCACCGGGGTTGCTCCCCCTCCACCGTTGCCAGGTAATACACATGCGCTTCATCAAGGAACTGACAAACTTTTTCAATACCTTCCATTTGAAAAACCTCCTGCATTAAAAATAAGTTCCGTGTTTCTGTTTTATATAAAAAGTGCATTAAGTACAGGAAGTACATCCAAAAGTACATGCCCCCTAACACGCCCGGGCACTGGCTTTTGACGTACCGGATGTACTTCATGTACTTTTTTTACTATTGAAATCATATAATAAAAAAGTGTGTATATATAACTATAACGTGCGGAAAAAAGTGCATTAAGTACATTCAATTCACAAAAACTGCATTAGCACTGGGTTCAGACCCATGTACTTTTTTCAGAAAAAGTGCATTTCCATTTCAAAAAGTGCATTAAATTCACAAAAGTTCACTCAAAGGAGAACAAAACAAGATTTTACGACAGGCGTCCCGTGCTAACTCTTTTGCTGAAAACGTTTTGGGAAAAAACTATCAGTTACACAGCTCAAAAAGACAGCTTATGATTATTCGCTCTTTATGACAAAAACTCCTGCAAAAAAAAGAAAATAATTTATTTTTGTTTTATACGCCTTTCTCTTACTGCTTCTTCAAGAAAGCTATTCGTTCATGACGCATGACGTTTGTCTTCGCAAAAACCATCGCACACAGCCGCAGCTTGTTTTGGTAAATGAAAACAGGCTGCAGCTTCCGTTTTTCACCACATATTATATACTCGTACAAACTTTTCCGGTTCCGCTCCCATATCCATGTAACGAAGCAAAATCTCTGCGCAGGCCCGGCTGTCACTATCCGCATGGTGATGGTTAAGGCAGATGCCATAGTAATCACACAGGTCATTCAGCCTGTGACTGATTCCCGGACAGAGCCTGCGGCCCATGACCACAGTACACAATCCCCTGACCTGCGGTTTCCACGCAATGCCGTAATCACGCAGACATTTGCGAATCACGCCCATATCAAAACTGGCGTTATGGGCAACCAGAATACCGCTGTTCATGACCGGCTCAATTACTTTCCACAGCTGCGGAAACGTAGGCGCATCCGCCACAAGCTCCGCACTTATGCCGGTCAGTTGCGTGTTGAACCAGTCAAACCGCTGCCCCGGGTTCACAAAATAAAAATACTCGTTTATGATTTTTGCATCTTCCACCACACTGATGCCGATAGCGCTTATGCGGTTATTGTACCGGTTAGGCGTTTCCACATCGAAAACAATATATCTGGTCATAGTGTAATCTTGAAATAAAATTATCAGGTTTCTCCCCTCGTAGCTGCCTTAATTTATTCCTGCTTTCGTTCAAAGCCGCAAATTGCGACTTTAAAGAAACCAAAATTTAAGTTCACTTTCAGTTTATAAGTCAGCATATTAAATACTCTCCAACTTTTCCAGCAACGCCTCTGCTGCATTTTTCATCAGCATAACGGCAAAACTTTTTTTGCCCGCATCCTTCAGCGATGCACCGATGTGGTACACCGTCTTTCCGTCCAAAATCAGGAAACGGTCATGGAATGCATTGGAATATTTTACGTCCAGTTGCGGGTACTGTGCGTTAAATACAACTATATCCTGCGCCGTCAGCTTTGTCTTTTGGAATGTATAAATGGTTACAGACACTCCGGACTGTTTCTTTGCTAATAAGTTCAGCGTGCTCACATCAACGTATCCGTCTATCAGGATAATATCCTGCTCTGCTTTTTGAATCAATTCTATAAGCAGGCTGAACGCATCATAAATCTGTCCGTCAAAAAAGAGTTTTTGGTTTGTTTCTTTGTGACTGCCAATATATTCAAAAATTTGATCAAAACGCTCATCAGTGTGCTTTTGATATTCCAGTTGCTTCAGTTCCACTTTGCTGATCCGGTCAAACAGCGCGGCGTTGTTGGCGATGAAGTGGCGCATTTCCCGGAACGCTCGCATGATGAAAATGCTTTGCTGCTCTGCCAATTCACCTCTGAGAACAGTAGCCAGCATATAAATTCCTTGCTCAGTAAATGCATAAGGAAGAGTTCGGCTCTTAACATTTGCGGTGACATTTTGGCACCGCAAAATTTCCATCTCGTCCCGTGTCAATTGAAACATAAAATCTTTAGGAAATCTTCTTATGTTCCGTTTTACTTGCCGGTTCAGGTTTTTAACTTCATAACCGTAAAGCTCCGCCAAATCACTGTCCAACATCACCTGTTTCCCCCGGATGGTGTAAATACGATTACGTATTTCCGCAGCGTCCGGGGTCATAATTTCAGATTCATTTTCCAAAACAACCACCTCTCTCTATTTTTATTGAACAACTGTTCGTGATTATTATAGCACATTCTTCGCCAAAAGAAAAGAGGAAATTATATCTAACAAACGACCCTCTTCCACACCCGTTTCACTCAAATTTTCTCATTTTAACAGAAATTCAGAATTCTAAATCCCCATATTAGGCCATATACGCCCATATTCCCGCATTACGCAAGGATATGGGCGTTATACGTCATTTTATTCCTTTATATAGCAATATACTCAATAATTCTTTTGAAATTAATTAAGAAATCGGATAAAAAATCCAAAATTCGGCGTTTTGAAAACTTCAAATTTTGCCATATACCCCTGTAAGGCCCGTATTTCCGTTTTGAGCTATTTTTGCCTTTACGCGGTATATTTTACCTGTTTTGGCCAAAACGCGCTCTACGGGCATTTTACGAGGTCGGTTTTTTGAGGGGGTATTTATACTTCATTGTTACGGTTCCGGAACTATTCCCCAAGTCATATTTCTGCCAGAATAATTCCAGTAGCGGATATCCTGTTCAATAAACAACCACTTTGTTGTTTTTAAAACATGATCTACTGGTAAGCCCGTCTTAAATCTAATTTTTTCGATTTCTCTATCATCAATGTCATGACATTCAAAAACCTGACGAAGAAGATGATAAAGCTTTTCATACATCTTTGGATTTTCTTCTTTCTTTTTCATCAGATCAGCATAAATATCCTCATGTTTTGGATAATTTCTTCTTCTTTTTCCAGAAATATTATAATTAGTATTTTCAACACAAACCAAAAAATCAAATCCATTATGTAAGTTCGCCGGTCTTTGCAAATACACTCTGTTTCCATCTTTAAGTGTCTCAACATAATAGGTAAAAGCTGAAGCAAGATTATCTCGTCCAGTTCCCGGTTGTTCTTCAGCAAATTTATTTACTACTCTCATTCTGACTTCATTACGCGTACCTTCATTTGAAAAGTTGCAAATGATTTCTTTTCGATTCATATTAATTGCTCCTCATTACTCAACTAAAAAATTACAATCCTTCAAACAATTCACTTAACGTTACTCCAAGACCATCTGCAATTTTCTTGATATTGATAATAGAAATATTGCGTTTCCCTGATTCAACTGATGCATAATACGTCCGATCCATTTCAATCTGTAATGCAAATTTTTCCTGACTTAATCCAGTTGCGCCTCTTAACTCCTTGATTCTTTGTCCAAATTTTTTAGTAATCATCAGTATCACCATCCTTGATCAAATTATGGTTTTACCCCGTATATAAGACAACGGCATATAAGCAACAATGGGATTGATTGCAACAAAAAAGCAGTCAGTGCTTTCATTCATTGCACTGACTGCCATTTTTACTCTTCACTTTTTAAATACAAACAAATACTCATGCGCTACAAGCAGAAAATTTCGTTGAACGCTCAAGTCTCTCCATTTTTCTGTATGCTTGCAATTGTGCTGTTGCTTTATTATTGTTTCCCGCAACCGGAAACCTGCATCCAGAAAAACTTGCATAACCTGAAAACTCAAATCAACGATAAATCCACTTCGCCGGAGATCCCCCATCAGGATAGCGCAATAATGATCCGGCTTCAATACGCGGTAACATTCTGCTGCCACTAACCTCATCTGCACCAAAAACTCCGGCACTTCCAGTAGTGACAAGTCATCTCGTAAACCGCAACTGTATTTCACCATATTGGCGTAGGGTGGATGCGTACAAATTAAATCTATCTTTTCATTCGGAATGAAATCCAATTTCCGAGCATCACCATGCTTCAGATAAACATTGTAATTGCTTTCCCAATGAAAACTGCATTTTTCCTTGCATCGTCGCAAAGCATCATCATTCACGTCCACGCCAATCACATTGCGGCGGAGCAGTTTTGCCTCCACCAATGTTGTCCCGCCTCCGGCAAACTGATCCAAAACCATTTCGCCTTCCTTAGAATAACGGAGAATTAAGTTTCGCGGTACATAAGGCGACCAGTTACCCCGGTACTTGCCATCATGTGTTGCCCAATCTCCTCTGTCGGGAAAATCCCACACGCTGGTGGTCTGCAATTTAAAATTTTGGGGTTCCCATGTAGAAATCGTTGTACATCACTCCATTCTTGAATATAAAATTTATAACACCAATTAAAACAATTGGGTGTTAACACAATATATCAATAGAATTTGAACATTATTCTTGTATAGTTATTCTTCAATAGGTGGTTTCTGCACATTCCCAGTTAACAACATCGCACAAAGCTTTAAAAATTTAGATTCTTGTAAATTGTCATCTATCTCAATAGTTCTATCAAGTTCTAAAAGATCCGTTAAAATATCAAAGCCACCATTGGCATACGCGGAAAAAATATCATATTTCTCATCGGTATACAATACTGCTTGCTCTTTTTTATGTGCATAAGCAATCAAATCTATAAAATCCCAGTCTTTCTCAGAAAAAAATTGCATTAAAACTCCATCAGATGCAGCTTTTTTAATAGGTGTATAAGCTTTATTCGCATAGCCGATTGCAGCCGATAATACTAAAATATCCCTATAACTTTCAAACAATTTGTTTCCAGACATAAGCTTTTGCATCATTTCTTGCTGATGTGCACTTCTTTTTATACGATACTTATTATTTACATATATTGTCACTTAAAAGCCCTCCATTTTACTAACACTTTTTCACAATGGATCTATCTTCATCTTTCACTTTCTTTAAAACATGGACAGTATTAACGCCATCCTTAATAAAATTTTCAACCGAACGATAGCTATCTTCCGCAACCATCAAAATAATTTGATGTGTAAAATCATTTAATGCAAGTGCACTTTTCTTTAAATTTTCTTCAAATATGTCACCAAAAGGTGCATCTATTAATAATGGATATTCTTTTGTAACTTGAATGGATTCATCTGCACGTTTCTGATTCGAATAGTCTAAAATAGCTTTTACAAATGCCAGGGTATTCATTTTGCTTTGACCAGTGGAGTTTGGTAGCTGACATTTTAAAATAGCTTGTTCTCTTATTTGTTCTTCGGTCAATCCTGCACTGACCATGTCTTGATAAATACCCTTTTTTTGAAGCTCTTTAATTTTTGCCTCCAGTTTTTTATGAAGATAAGAAATCATGCGATAATTATTGTTGTCATATTGTGTTATATATAAACCGCGTCCCATATCTGCGTCGTCACTTAACAACTCATATGATTTCCCCAAAATTTCATTAATTTGCTTCAATGCAGTTTTCTGGTTGGTAATTCTTATTAAGTTCAACGCTTTAATGCATTTATCGGTAAATGCTAATTTTTTATTCAATAAATCAATTTCGCTTCCATTGTCTTGATAATTATCTCGTTCTTCCTTTTCTTTTTCTAAAATTTTTTCTAAATCCGGTATTATCTTCTCAAGTTTTTGCTTTTTATCTGAGTAAATACCAATTTGCCTTTGGGCTTCATTATTTTTCTTTTCAATATCTTTTACAAGCTCAGAATCACTGTTGGCAATTCGTGTCGTTAAGGATGCAATTAGATCTTTTAAATCTGTAATACTTTTATCCAGTTCTGATAAAGTTTGTGATTCTCTAACGATCGTATTTCTGATACTTTCACAATATAACATTTTTTGTCGCACCATCTCGCCCAAAGTACTATTAATGTTGTCCGGCGGCAATGTTCTTTTTAATTTGTTTAAGCAATCAATCATTTCTTTCGTCCAGCAATTACCACAAATGCATGTTTTTCGTTTTAAAATATTGTTAACCGCAGGTACTGTTAATCCAGCAGGCACATCATATTTAGTTAATAAACTATTTACATCTTCAAACAGTTTTTGTGAGCATAAATAGTATCCATCTTTTAAATTGCCAGGAAAGCTGTTAAGAAAATCTAACCTCTTCTGTTCAACCTTTTTTAAATCTGCTTTTTTTATCTTTCTCTGTTGCTCTAACTCCTGAGTTGCCCTAATTCCAACTAACTGTTTTGATAATTGCTCAGCTTCACGTTGGTATGCTTCCAATTTATACTTTGCATCTTCTAATTCGTTTTTGTTATCTTCTAATTCTTTCTCATGTCTTTGAATATTAGCGATTAACTCACCAAGAGTAAATTTTCCTCTTTGTCTTGCCAAATTCTTTATTTTTTGAGCATATTTTCTTTGTAAACCGCTATAATTTTCTTTACAACGTTCTAAAAGTTCAATATTAGTTATATCACTGATAACACCTTTTATTGCCTCAATAGACTGTTCATTTTCAGAACTTAATTGTTTCATTCTTTCACCGTCAAACACTATTCCGTACAGAATCCGTTTCGGCACTATTCTATTGAGTTCCGCCTCTATTTTTTCATGATCAGTTTCTGGCGTCGTCAATTCAAAATTCGGTTTATATTTTCTTAAACTTTGTTTTTCTTCAACTTCGATAACATTATTATTTTTAGTATAATAAGCAGTCCTTTCAACAATACGAGTTACACCATTATTTTCTATTTCTAATGTTACTTTACATTCCGCTTCACTAATAATATCTGCCTCAAGACTCTTATAAAGAGATGCATTCAAGGCATAAGGTGTTGCTTCTTTATTATTCAAAGTTTTGAAATCAAATCCATATAATACCCACCAAAACGCAAACAACGATTCTGTTTTACCGGCTCCATTGTTACCCAAAATTAAATTAATATGTTTCTTTCGATTTTCATTAAAACTTAACTCTCCGTCAATAAAACAGCGATAATTATGAAATTTAATTTTTCTGAATCGCATTGCCAAACACCTCGTCTATAATTCCAACGAACTCTTCCTCAATGTTAATATCCTTTTTACCTGCATCCATACTATTTTCTTCTTCAATGTTAAAAGAGCGTTTGACGACACTCAAACTTTTTATAAATGCATTTGCTTCTTTTTGATTAAAATTCAGTTTTTTTAAAATCTCTTTTATTTCATTATTCGCCGCCATAATAAATATCCTCTTCTCTTTCTTCCATCTCCTCCGTTACGTCGGCACCAAATTCATTAACCATTTCCCTTATGAAAACATTAACACATTCCTTATTGTCAGCTAATCTGCCATATTCTATTACACGTCTTAACTCATTTCGGACAAGTGTAGAACAACCAGGTTCACCATTATCAACGCTATTGGGCGGAATTGCAACAAAATCAAAAATGTGTGCCATGACTTTTCCGCTTTCTTTGCACTTTCTTAATACACGTCCTCGTCGTTGTATTGTTTGCCTTTTTAATCCATCGCTAGACATAATATAAATTTTATCTAACTTTGGTACATCAACACCTTCATCAAAACATTTAATGGCAGCTAACACATCGAAATTTCCTTTTTCAAATTCATTTAAAACTAAAACCCGATTCGGTGTTTTGCTCGTAAACTGTGAAACTTTATAATTACCATTTACAGTTAAAATTTCAGTTGCCAAATCAATTATACTTAAATCTGTATCTGCATCTTTTCCATTACCGCAATATACAACAGAATTATTGAAATCATATTTACCGCTAGTTACCATGCTTATAAGTTTTTTAAGCTTATTCGTACTTTTCTTTATGATGCTACTGCGTTTCATCAATATATCTTTAATTTTGTCTTTATCAGGTTCCTTTTCTGCGCGGGCAATACTATACTGTCTTGACTTTTGTTTATACTCTCTAAATTCACTATCAGTTAAATGCACTGGTATCGGAATATATTCATAATGCGATAAAAAACCTGCACTTATTGCTTCCTCAATTGTGTACTTAAATGTATCAATTTTACCTAAAGTAAAGTAATTGATAATATCGTTTGTTGTTTTTTTATCATATCTTTCTGGTGTAGCACTAAGACCTAATCTATAATCAAAGTTTAACGGCAATTTTCTAATTTGTTTTGGGCTTAAATTATGCGCTTCGTCAACAATAATAAATTTACTACAAGATAAGCCTTTAACGCTATTATATGCACTATCACTAAAAAAAGTATTATAGATAGCAATAGCAACAGATGGTTTAGTTTTATCAAAAGTAGAAATAACGAAAAGACTAATATTTTGTGATGTGTCTATCGAATTTGCCAATCCGCCAAATAACAGCGGCGTTATATTAATTTCTTGAAAAGCTTTCAACCATTGATTTTGAAGGTCTATTTGTGGGACTAAGATAAGTGTTGGAATATTACCAATATCCAACTTAATTTGTTCATAAGCCTTAACTGCTGTAAAAGTTTTTCCTGTACCAGTAGCCATTTCAAAGAAATGACAATAACCGTTGTTTTTAAACTCTTTAATTGCGTTAAGTTGATATGGATATAGCTGTTTTAAATTCGTTTCTTCTTTATCACCATTTTCCATCCTTTTTATGGCAGTTTCAACATCCGGGCTTACCTTATATAACTGCAACAAATTTTTTTGAAGTGCCTCCGGAAAAGAAAAAACTTCTATGCCATCAATTCTATCATCCCATAAGTTTTGAAAATAATCATGTTGGGCATCAATCACTTTTCTCGAATCAGCCCAAGTAGACAACACCATTATACTTTCAAAATTTCTAATCAATCCACTAAACGTTTCATTAGGCGATCCCATAAAATATACTGCATCATTCTCATCAAAAAGGATACCAAACTTTTCATGATATATGCCGCCTTTAGGCATATAAGCAATTTTTATTTTTAGCCTATCACAAGCTATCAAATTGGTAATTAAATCTAATCTTAAAATATCTTTTTCATCTTCAATTTTTTCATGTAACAGTTTTTCAAGCTTTTCAATTATAGTGTTCTTTTGTATTTCTAACCCTCTGCGTATTACCATCACATCTTCAGAGCTCATTTGAACAGATGTAATAATTTTAATAGTACCATTATTCCTTACAAAAGATGTAATGCCTTCCGCTAAAGCAGCTATTGAAGATAACGAAAAATAGCCTGTTCCTCTTTCATAATATGTTGCGTCTTTCAAGACTTTTTTTAAAAAGTCATCAACAATATTGTCCAACTGGCTTCTATATATTTTCTTAAACTTATTGTCTCTTAAAGCCATAATAACCAACTTTCAAATCAGCAATTATTATAACGTTATACCATCAAGAACACCATCTTTATCATTTATGATAATATCTTCTCCAGTCATTTTAAAATCTATGTCTATTTTGGATTTATATAAAGCCAAAAAATTTTCTGCTTCAATTTTATTAATTGAAATCCCTTTTCCCATTAGTGTTTTGTCTGCATTCCAAGGTCTTATATCAAAAACAGGCATACCATTTCCCCATTGAACAATATTAACTTCTAAATCCATTCCATTATATGACTTTGCAACTTTCCCTATTTCCATACACAAGGTGCAAGATGATTTATTGGTATTTGGACCTACTGTACGGGCTGCATTGAATGGTCCGTTTAGTTTATCCAAATTATCTCTAATAAACTCCGCACATTTTTTTAACTCTTCTTTGTCCTTTATAGTTATCCCCTTACCAACCTGCTTGTTATTATCCTTCCATTTTCGAATATCATATTTAGGTTTATTTTTTCCCCATTGAATAAAATTCAATTCTTTACACCAATTATCTACGCTATCCGGAGTTAATACTCCTATTTTGTCTATTATAGTGAATTCAATCATTATAAATACTCCTCTCCCTTTTAAAAAAGCCGCTTGCTTTCATCATTGTTAATAGCACATTTTACACTTATTTCTTCAATGTTAAATCCTTCCTATAGTTTATATTACCGCTTAAAACAATTGGGTGCTAACATTCAAAATTCTCTTTTTGCTGATTTCCAGATATTCGGCATTGTTATCAATGCCAACAAAATTACGTTTCAGCATTTTTGCCGCTACGCCGGTAGTACCAGAACCGCAAAAAGGATCTAAAACTAAATCTCCCTCTTTGGTAGATGCTTCAATGATCCGCTGCAATAAATATAATGGCTTTTGCGTCGGATGCTTGCCAAACTTTTTTTCCGCAAAAGGTGTTAACGCACCAACCCAGACATCTTTCATCTGTTTACCGCCATTCAGTTCTTTCATCAATTCATAATTGAAAAGATGATGCGCTTTCTTTTCATTTTTCTGTGCCCATAGAACCGTTTCAGTAGAATGGGTAAAGCATCGGCAAGCTAAATTCGGCGGCGGATTGGTTTTCTGCCACGTGATATTATTGATTATTTTATATCCTTCCTGTTCCAGCGCGACGCCAATAGAATAAATGTTATGCAACGTTCCGGAAATCCAAATAGTTCCATTTGGTTTCAAGATTCGCTTACATAACTTTATCCAGCGCCGGTTAAACTTCTGCTTGTCTTCTACACCGGTTACAGCATTTTCATTAATTTTATCCCAGTTTCCTTTATTTACGGAAACCATGCGACCACCCTGGCAGGTGAAGCCATCATTGCTTAAAAAATATGGTGGATCCGCAAAGATCATATCAATGGATTCTGTTTTTATTTTTTTCAAATTCTCAAAGCAGTCACCCAAAATCAACAATGATTCTTCTGTTTTAAAAAAAGATTCCGCTTTTTTCGTAAAAATGTTTTCCATGCAGGCCTCAAACAAAGAGTTTTTTCATAATATCCATTTCCATATCCTGGATATTATAAATGGTTTCCAGCACATCAAAAGTTTCCCGCAAATTATTCCGGGCAGAATTCCACCCCTTACCATCCGTAAACCAAACAAACGTAACGCCGGGAATCGTTGCAACTTCCTGCGCAATCTGTTTGTAACTGCGTGCCGTTTCATTCAGTTTAGAACCGCCACTGCCATAAAAATTCGTTTCAATCACATAAATTTGATTTTTGGTTTTCACCACATAATCAAATCGTTTTTCCATACGACCTTCATTAGAGATTGCAGAAAGATCTATACTCCATTTTTCTGTTATCTCATGGATGTACATTTCTTTAAAATAATTTTTGTTTTTTATGAAACCAGCTTTTTGGATAAACTTTTCAACAACATTTTCCATTAAGTGTCCGCCGCGATTCTTTCTTCCGTTAGAATCCAATCCAGTTTCCACGCCGGTAACGTAATCAACCAAATTACCAAGGATATGATTCTCCAACAAATCAAACAAACCGGTCTTACGCATAAACATTTTATATTCGTCTAAGCTGTAATTCATTTTTTTGAATGAAAAAACATAAGAACCGTCTTCATCCATAGCTGCGATCTCATTAGCGCGAACCGCTAATAAAACCGGAATGCACTTTAACGTTTCAGGATAGCGTGTTAAAAGTTTTTCAAAATCTTTCTCTATAGAATGCGAACCAATCAAAGAATTTAAAATATTGAGTTCAACTTTTATTTCATTTACGTTGCAGTGGACTTTTTCAAAATCAATATAATAACCGTAGTCCGCAATACTGTTACGAAATGTGGAAAGCCATTCAGTAAAATTCCGTTTCATTACAAAATCCTCATTTTATTCATAATCGTTTCGTATGATTACTTCTTTGCCGGTTCGTTTGTTCACATCACTGTTAATCAGGCGCTTTACATCCACTTCTTCAATGATGAATCCTTCATACAACTCTTTCACCAAGGGCACATCATGATTTGAGAGCATAACTTTCACGCCCTTTTCCGCCAGTTTACGGAACAAAACAGCAAGGCGTTCATGATCTTTCATCGTAAAACCGTCTGCTGTATAATCCGTAAAATTCGCAGTTGTTGAAATTGGAACATACGGACTGTCAAAGTACACAAAATCGCCGGGACGAACTCTGGAACAAATTTTTTCAAAATCCATGCAGTTAATGTTTACTTTATTCTTACGCAGGTACTCTCCAATGTGCCGCAAATTATCTTCATCAAAAGAGTGCCCTGTCTTCTTATTATTGTAAGGCACATTGAACAAGCCTTTCCGGTTTACCCGATACAATCCATTAAAGCAATGCTTGTTCATCCAAATCATGAGCCCGGCGCACTCTTCGTCCAGTTCGCCAGCACTGATTTTTTTATTGTACTGTTCACGAATTGCGTAATAACGATCTTTATCACATTCAATGGAGTCCAACTCACGAATTACCGACATTACACCTTCAATGTTTTTTTGTAACTGATTAAATACATTAATCAGTTGCTCATTGCTGTCATTAATCGTTGCCTTTTTCGGTGCCAACGCTAACAGCAACGCACCGCCTCCAACAAATGGCTCATAATACCGGTTGAACTGTTTTGGCACTCTTGCCAAAAGTTTATCCACTAATTGCCCTTTTCCGCCGGCCCACTTAACAAACGGCGTCATTTGAAATGTCGTTGCCATGTTGCTACCCCATTATCGTTTGTTTTGTTTTCATGAGATCGGTTTTTGAATGTATCTGATCTATTTTAGATCACAACTTGGAAATGATCAAATAAAAATAAAAAACTTCGACAGCTTTAAGGCCATCGAAGTCTATGTTAATTGCCTATTATCTTAAATGTTGTTAAATTATATGAGTATTAAAGAAAGATTAATTTCATTTGTAGAAACTCGCATCTTACCAACAAATAAATGCATTAACAGCACTGCAGATTCCTTTACTTTTCCATAAACCATTTATCTTCATTAATGAACAGCACCGCAACTTCTTAATTACCCTTACTACAATTTAATCTTGCCTTAGTAAAAAATCTTTCGTTTATTTCAAATTGTTTCTTTATATGCTTATAGTATTCTCTTTTTATTTTACTATTAGTCAGGTTTTTAAGTATTTCTTTTGCCTCTTCATCATTTCTAAAAAGAAAGGGCATAGAAATATAATTGGTTTTTGATAACTCTATAATTATTGGTACAGAAGTATCCAAATCTACAAGAAGCCTTAACAGAGAAGAAAAATTTGTATTTTTTATTCCTTTTTGAGCTGCTAATTTTCTAAAAAACAAATCGTCACATACGTATTTAGCGTCTAACTTAGAAGAAAGTATAAACGCATCCATTTGAACAACATTTGTTTTCATATCAGCAACCATTATTTCGGCTTTTAAGCAGCCATCAATAATCTCATAATTTATACGTTCTTCTTCTTTTACACAAACAACTTTAAACTTTTTACATTCATCAATTATTTTTTCTAATTTTTCCGGAACACTTTCATCATAATTTAAAATAGCTATATTATTATTATCCAAAGCAATTAAACCCGGAGAAACGTCTTGTTTTTTCCTTTCCTCATCCAAAAGATTTTGGAAAAAACTAATGTAACTTTCTGGGCATGCTATTCTATCAAGAATTGGATCAAGAATATACAACCATTCTTTCATTGCTAGTAAAATTAGTGTAGATAATGAGATTACATAAGTATCTTCAAGGCTATCCTCATATGTTTCGTTCCCAGCATAGTAAGCTAAATCTTTCGAATATAACAAATGGATTACTGCATCAATATACCTGTCATATTCACCATCTATTAACCAATCAATAGGAATTCCTATTGAATTATTTTTAAAACTATATAAATCTAATAAATAATCATTTCTTTCTTTGGATTCTAATAAAACTTTTTTTATTTGCTCCACCATATCTTCCATGCTGTTGCCGGTTATTGGCCATATATATTTATTAAATTGTTCTGGATGTTCATTAATTTTTCTCATTACAAAACGAAAAGCAAAAACATTTCTGTCTACAATTTCACAAACCTTATATCGTTCTTCTTTAATCTTTAATACTTGTTCTATACTACTTGAAACCAGTTTAGAATACAATGAATTTTTCCGATTAATATGGTTTACATCCATACTTCTATTATTTTCTATATTTAAATCAGCTTCGCTGTCTAAACATATTAATAATTTTTCTTTATTCTCACTATCTTCCAATGTTAATACTGTATTTCCCGATGCGTGTTTAAGATTTAAATCGGTATTTTTATGCTCATTAATTTGAAGATAATAACGAAAAATCTCGCCATAAATTTCATAATCATCTTTGCCGTTCAAATAATATAGTGCTTTGTATGCATAATAATCAGCTTCACCCATTCTACCAAGAGCTTTCAACACAAAAGCTGCTCTCATAAAGTGCCCTGGAACATTCGAATCATAAATTGCTTTGAGATATGGTGTATAATAATCAGCATCTATGATTTTTTGTTGTAAAGAAAGCGCGACTATATTCGCTGCAACATTGGGATCAGGTTCGATTTCAAACAGTTCTTTAGAATATTTTAGCATGCTAAAATATTTTTGAGCTTTTTCTAAACATTTTATTTTTATTGCAAGAAATTCAACCTTCGCAACATTTTCTTTTATAAATCTATCAGCTATTTTTTCAATAAGCTTTACCTCTGGTTGAACACTTAAACTTCGATTCTTAGTTATTCCTTTCAATGTATCATCAAAATAATAAAAAATTTCATAATCAGTTTCATGACTAAAAATCGACAAAGAAGTAACTTCGTCCAGCACATTTGCTAAGAGATTCATCTTTTTGAAATTTAAAAACATGTATATAAAACCTGTGAGAATGTTATTGTCAATACCTTTAAATGATATGCCTGAATAGAGCATCTCATTAATAGTTTTTACAATAATATCTTCAAAAATCTTTTTATCAAACACATAAAATGCAACATAAAACAAATCTTCAAAAGTTTTATTTGCGGTCTTCAATACATCTTGAAGTTTCTCACAATATGCCTTATCACCTTTATAGTAAAGAGCCAACAAAAAAATACCTTTATGTTGTAATGTAATTTCACTTTCTTTCAACTCATCGAATTTAGAAATAATATTATCATAGTCCTTTATTCGAATATAACATAAGAATAATCTAATTGAGATATTGGGATCATCATTCCATTCGCAAGTTAAATAACAACTAATTGCTTGTTCGATTTCTTCTCTTATTTCTAAACAACAGCCATAATAAAATTTTATTAAATCTAATTTTTTAATTTCTTGAGAAAAGCCTTGATATAGTTCTTTTACGTTATCTAAATAACAAATTTTTATTCGACCTAAATTAAAACGAACTAAAAGTTTAAGATATGATACTAATTCCTCATTTGCCTTAGCTAAATCAGGATATTTATTTTCAACTTCATCTAAACCTTGCTTAGCTTGTACAAGTTCTTTTTCATTTCTTTCATCAATAAAACAAACATTTACCTTTTGGATTTTTACAATATTAAAAAAGAAATCAAATTTATCTTCCCTTGAAACATTTTTTAAATCTTCGAATATCTTAAACGATTCATCAAATTTGCCAATATTAAACATGGACAAGCCACAATGATATTTTAGTTGATTATAAACTGTTTCAACTAAAGAAATTCTATCTTTATTTATGGTGAATTCATTATAAATATCAATAATTTTATTATAATAACCAACGCTAAAAAGCTTATCTATAACAAGAATTTGACTTTCTGATAAATGCTTAAAAAAGTCATTTAGTTCAATCTCAAACGGCTTATCCCAAAAATCTTTTAACCATAAAGCTTCATCTTTATAAATTCCAGATAAAATATCTAAAGCAACTTGACAATTATCTATCTCATCATCATGCAAAGCTTGACAGAATCTTAAGAAGTATATTTTTTCTTTTTCATTGTCATCCAATTTTACTAAACCATAACTAAAGGCAACATCTAATTCCTGCTTAAGCTTTTTCATTCTTAAGTTTAACAATAAGTCAGTATAGTTATCTATATTAGTAGCAACCATTCGATGTACCAACTTGTTTCCACTGACTTCTGTTAATAAACTTCCTTTATCAATCCCATTATAATTTACATCACCAGAAATTTGGACAATCGTTGAGTGTTCAATTTTTTCTGCTTTAATATTTTGTTTTCTTCCAAAGATGAATTCCTTTACTATACCAAACATTCTCTTCTCCAAAATACTATCAACTACTCATCAGATTTGGACAAATTAATATTAACATTTCCACCAGTTTGAAAAATATTATTATCATTCATTTCTTTACTTTTAATAATTTGTTTTTGCATCTTTTTAATTTCTCTTTGATTCGACTTTGATATTAAAAATGAAATAATACTCAAAATCGAAGCCACAATACTTAGAATTTCCGTTATATCCATGTGAATCCCTCCCAAAATCTATTAATCTTACTTTTTTCTTAACCTTCCTTGTAGATTATATCACTTTTTGCTTTAATTAAGAGTAAACAATACATGATATTTTAGTGAACTTTTATTCGCATTAATGTCAAACTGTTTTTAAATAAAAAGTGATTTCATTATTCCTTCCCTTGCCTCCGCCGCCAAAACGCGCTACAATTATCTTGCGGAAGAAGTTGCCTCGAGTCGGAAAGCAGAGGTATCCTATAAATATTGAGGTAGGTAATAATGGAAAATCTTGACAGGCTTGTAATGGAGTTATGCAAATACCCAAATGAAACTTCATGGATTGAATTCAAGCATAATAATTATGATCCGGATATGATTGGGCGTGATATCAGTGCTCTTGCTAATAGTGCTGCCCTTGCTGAGAAAAACTGTTCTTATATGTTATGGGGCATTGATGATGTAACTCATGACATTATTGGGACAGACTACTCTCTTCAAACATTAAAAAAGGGGTCTGAAGAACTTGAAAATTGGCTTCGCAGGCTCCTTTCCCCAAATGCTGATTTCGAATTTCACACTGTGCAAATGAACGATGTTTCTGTTGGTGTTCTCATAATATATAAGGCGTCCAACCAAACCGTAATGTTTGAGAAAATCGACTACATTAGAATCGGAAGTTATACTAAAAAATTACATGATTTTCCTACAATACAAGCTCAGCTTTGGGATAAAATTCGAAATTCACGTTTTGAAGAACGTTACGCCAAAACAGATTTACTTCTTACAGAGGCTTTGAATCTGCTTAACTATCAAGCATACTTTGATTTAAAAAAAATTCCTATTCCCTCTGATAATAATGGCATCGCCCACTACATGGAACAAGAAGAAATTATCGTAAAACGAGACAACGGATTATACGCAGTTACAAATCTGGGAGCTATTTTATTTGCAAAGCAGCTAAAGCTTTTTCCACGTATTGAAAGAAAATCAATTAGGATTGTTCAATATGAAGCTAAAAATCGTTTTTCTTTATTAAGGGAGGAAATGAGCAGCATCGGTTATGCTGCTGACTTTAATAATTTAATTAAATATATCAACGCTTTGATTCCAACCAAAGAAGTTATTATTAATGGGCTTCGCGAAAAACAAACTGCATATCCTGCTATTGCTATCCGCGAGGCTGTTGCTAATGCTTTGGTTCATCAAGATTTTTCTGTTTCCGGAGCCGGACCGACCATTGAAATATTCCCAGATCGAATGGAAATTACTAATCCAGGTATTCCGTTAGTTGATATACAAAGAATTATTGACAACCCGCCTAAATCCAGAAACGAAAAGTTGGCTTCACTTATGCGGCAGTTAAATATTTGCGAAGAACTTGGTACAGGATGGGACAAAATCATTATCGCTTGTGAACTTATGCAACTCCCTGCGCCTAAAATAGAGCTTTTCGAAGGAAGCACAAGAGTAACTATTTTTGCTGAGAAATTGTTTTCTAATCTCTCTATGGATGAAAAATTATGGTCCTGTTACCTGCACGCCTGTATCATGCAGGTACAGGGAGAATATCTCACCAATAAATCTCTTAGGAATCGCTTTGGATTAAAAGAAAGTGCATCCGCAAGCATATCTCGTTTAATTAAAGAGGCCGTAGAAAAGAACTTCATTAAACCTTTGGATTCCGGCACCGCTCCACGATACATGAAATATATTCCATATTGGGCATAAATTTAACTTGCCAGCAACTTGCCGGTAACTTGCTGGCAACTTGCTAAATTACTTCTTAAACACAACATTTACATCGCACAAGACCCTTTAAACACAACATTTTGTTAAATTTTAACTTGCTGGTAACTTGCTGGTAACTTGCTTTTCCCGTCCTGTCTTTGCGGATCCGGTATTATCAGAGCCTCATCAGTACGGATATGCTGCTGAAAGGTATGCAGTACTGGCAGTTGCGCAAATCCTATGTAATTTTCATCTGCACCTTCGACCCGTTTCGGCAGGGCTTGCCCATGTATCGGTTCAGCTACCGGTGCAGGGAAAATCTTTCTTTGGAAATGGGCGATCTAACGGGAAATATTTTTCTGAATGCAACGGCAGCAGATAAAGCGACAGATAAAGAATTAGCCGCTTTCCTGTCGTATGTCAACGGAAAAGCGGCAGAGAGTTCTTTCACAAAGAATCTGGACAACGAGGTGAAACGGATTCGGGATAGTGAGGATTGGAGGTTTCACGCTATGTATTACGAAGCAGAGACGCAGTTTCATGAATGGCTTGGGGAAAGGCGAGGAGAAAAAAGCGCAAAGTTCAGCATTGCCAGAAATATGTTAGCGGAAAAAATTCCTGTTGAGCAAATCATGAAGCTCACAGGTCTTACCGCTGAAGAAGTTTCAGCGGCAGTAAAGGAAACGGATTCTGTAGTGGCAGAAGAATAAGCTTCAACGTTAAGTGAAAATCTGTATGATACAGAGCTTTGTGTATCAAAATGTCATTTTGAGTGTAGTTTTTCGTTTATAAAAAATTGATAGACTCGCAACTCTTCCGCAGCATCTGCCTGAAACAGGGCAGATGCTTTTTTATAAGGGCTGAGGTATCGTGGATAAACAGATAGAGTCCCGTTTGACAATCTGTCCGGGGAAACTATAAGCCTCCACTCTCATACAGTTTGCATTACCTGTAGTGCAGTCATTGCTGTCAGGTGCTTCCAATAAGGTTCTACCTTTATAATAATAAGAGTTAGTGGAACCAAAGCCCAGTATTCATGCACGTTTGCGCTTCGAGGTTGGTCGTTTTA
>JAEEGL015872153.1_pt1 | contig 20971 bp, 10 predicted proteins | sample 9134231 | NCBI WGS metagenome assembly JAEEGL01 (sample SAMN16246548, study PRJNA631951) | gut metagenome | biome: gut microbiome; feature: rumen; material: fiber-attached | host: Bos | place: Iran: Karaj | collected 2018-10
CGGGCAGGTCTTCAAGCTCGGCACGAAGTACTCCGCCGCGTTCAACGCGACCTACAAGAACGACAAGCTCGAGGAGCACGTGATGATCATGGGCTGCTACGGCGTGGGCGTCTCGCGCACGCTGCAGGCCGTCATCGAGCAGAGCCACGACAAGGACGGAATCATCTGGCCCGCGTCCGTCGCTCCCTACCAGGTCGTCGTCGAGAACCTCGATCCCGACAAGCCTGAGGTTACGAAGGTCGCGGACGAGCTGGAGGCGGCGCTGGAGGCGGCGGGAATCGACGTCATCGTCGACGACCGCGCGGAGCGCCCGGGCGTCAAGTTCAAGGACGCGGACCTCATCGGATTCCCCGTGCGCGTCGTCGTCGGCGCGAAGGGCCTTGCCTCCGGCGGCGTCGAAGTGAAGCGCCGCCGCGACGACAAGTCGAAGATGCAGGTCGTCGCTCCGGAAACGGCGGTCGAGGCGATCAAGGCCGCGCTTGCCGCCGGCTGACGATCGGAAGTAGGTAGCAAAAGAAGAAGATTGTCCTTGCGCTTGCGATTGCCGCTGCGCTTGCTGTTCCTGTGTCTGCTGGCGAGGGCCAGTGCTTGAGATCGATCCTCAGGCGATAGTCGAGATACTCCCTCTTGCAACAGAGGCGCTCGCGATACAGCAGCGCGCCGCGGAGCGCGAGGCGAAACACGCTGCCGAGCTAAAGAAGAAGGGCATTGCAGAAGTTCCGCCGTGCGGCCCTCCTCGCTTCGCGGATAGCTTTCGGCTGCGGGGCGCCCGGAGGTTGGCCCCTGCCTGCCGCAGAGGGGCGGGGCCAGAGTGCTGGCCGGGGAGCGGCTGGCTGCTGGGACCGCTGCGACGACTGAGACCATTGGGACGAAGTCGTTCGCATCCCGTTCCCCTCATTTGCAATGCCATGGACTACGCAAATAATGCTATAATATACCGATAATAGCGCGAAGTCAATCGCGGCGGGGCCGTGCTGCCTTGCCGTACCAGCAGAAAGGAATGCATCAGACATGAAGAACTATCTCGCCGTCGACATCGGTGCCAGCTCCGGACGACACATCGTGGGAACCGTCAAGGACGGGAAGATATGCCTGGAGGAGGTCTATCGTTTTGCCAACGGGCAGGTACGCAAGGACGGGCACGACTGCTGGGACGTGGAAAGGCTTGTGGCGTCCGTAAAGGCCGGCATAGACGAGGCCGCGAAGACGCGCAAGATCGACTCGGTCGGGCTTGACACGTGGGGCGTCGACTTCGTACTCCTAGACGGGAACGGCGAGCTCTGCTCGGACGCGGTGGCGTACCGCGACGCGCGCACGGCGGGCGCGGCGGAGGAGATCGAGCGGGACGTGCTGCCGTTCGCGGACCTCTACGCGAGGTGCGGCATCCAGAAGACGAGCTTCAACACGATCTACCAGCTGTGGGCGCTCAAGAAAGAGCATCCCGAGCAGCTGGAGCGTGCCGCGCACCTGCTGACGATCCCGGAATACATAAACTACCGCCTCACGGGGAACATCGTCCACGAGTACACCGACTCCTCCACGACGTCGCTCCTGGACGCGGCGAAGAAGGACTGGGACTTCGACCTCATTGGGAGGCTCGGGCTCCCGAAGCGGATATTCGGGAAGCTGGAGATGCCCGGGGCGACCGTCGGCGAGTACAATGGCATCAAGGTGGTCCTCCCCGCCATGCACGACACGGCGAGCGCGTATCTCGCGGTCCCCGCGCGGGATGACAGGGCGGTCTATCTCTCCAGCGGCACATGGTCCCTCCTCGGCGTCGAGAACGAGGCGCCCATCACGACGGCGGCCAGCTGCGCGGCGAACTTCACGAACGAGGGAGGCGCGTGGGGGCGCTACCGCTACCTCAAGAACATCATGGGACTGTGGATGATCCAGTCCATCCGCCGTGAGCTGAACGGCGTGAAGTACGTCGAGGGCAAGGGCGGGGAGGCGTCGGAGGCGGCGCTCGCGAGGCTCTCGGACTACGAGCGCGGCAGGGAGTACTCGTTCTCCGCGCTATCGGACATGGCGCGCGCGAGCGACTTCCGCGCCGTCGTTGACGTGAACGACCAGCGCTTCATGAACCCGGCGTCGATGATCGGCGAGGTGCTGGACGCGGCGGGCGCCGCGGGGGATGTCCCGAAGACCGTAGCCGAGCTGATGCAGTGCGTCTACAGGTCGCTCGCGAAGTGCTACGCGGACGCGATAGCGACGCTCTCGGGCATAACAGGCAAGGCCTACACGTCCATAAACATCGTCGGCGGCGGCTGTCAGGACCGCTACCTCAACGACCTCACGGCCGAGGCCACGGGGCTAGAGGTCTTCGCGGGTCCGGTCGAGGGCACCGCGATAGGCAACCTGATCGTGCAGATGATCGCCGGCGGGGAGTTCGCGGACCTCGCGTCCGCCCGCCGCGCCATCGTGCGCTGACGCGCGCCGGGAGAATTTTGTCCGCCCAAGGGGGGGCAAATATGGTAGAATATCTGCTATGCGCAAGATAGTTCTCATAGCCGTTGCCTTTGCTGCGACGATGTGCGCCTGCGGGGCGTACAAGTGGGATGGCGTCGGCGCCGACAGGCGCATCGGCGGCCGCATGATATCCGAGGGGTATCTGCGCGGCAAGGTCGTGCTCCTCGACAGGCGCGACTACGGAGATCCGTCGCAGAAGGCGGCGATAGAGCAGCTCCAGACGCTGTGGGCGACGTACAAGACGAAGCCGTTCATACTGCTCGGGAGCCACAATGGCAAGTCGTCCGCGAAGAAGGCCGAGGAGGCCCTGAAGAAGCTCGGCGTGACGTACCCCGTATACAACGACGCGTGGCTTCAGAAGGTCAATCCGTCTGAAGAAGAGAAGCGGGTAATCGACGGCATGCGCGCCGACCCGACGCCGTACGTCTGCGTCATCGACTCGACATGCCGGCGCAAGCTCTACAACGGGCGCGACTTGCGCGGGGCCATCGGGGTGGTCGGCAGCGCGATAATCGGCACGTCGACCCCGATGAACGCCAAGCAGTACCAGTTCCTGCTCGAATGGGAGGTGGAAAACACCCCTGGGCGGGCCATGCTGCGGCTGAAGGAGTTCCGCGAGCGCTTTCCGCGCGAGGCCGCTACGTTCGACGCGGCGTGGAAGAGGTTTTCCGGAGATGAGGAGGTCAAGAAGCTCGCAAAGCTCGTGGAGCTTTCGCGCCTGGTGAAGGACCGCGACGTCTCGGACACGAAGGCGCAGCAGATAACGCCACAGGTCCTTGAGAAGGCGATGGAGAAGTACGATTCGCTCAAGCAGAGCTCGCGGCAGGCCGTCGCGCAGGAGGCCAAGAACGCTCTGGCGGACATGAAGTGGTCCGCCGCGGGGATTTCACCAAAGACGAAATGACAACAAGGAGGCAGAAGGAGAAATGAAGAGAATCGCGGTTTCACTGGCTTGCGCGGCGTTCGCGGGCTCTGTTGCGTTCGCCGGGATGTGGCGGGGACTGGCGGAGTCCGACCACTATTCTGGTCCGAAGCTCACGGAGCAGGACCTGTCGGGCAAGGTCGTCTTCGTGGACTGCTGGGGCGTCAACTGCCCTCCGTGCCGCGCGCTCCTGCCCCGCATCGAGCAGATATGGCAGAGCTTCAAGCACAAGCCGGTCGTCGTCGTCGGCAGCCATTGCCAGGGCAGGGCACCCGACAAGGTGGCCGAGCTCGTGAAGGCCAACAAACTCACCTACCCGATCTACGAGCGGTTCGGGCTGGCTGCGGGGGAGCCGAGCTTCAACGGCCTGCCGTTTATGTACGTCGTCAACCACCGCGGCAAGGTTGTGTACGCGGGGAACGGCGAGCGCGAGGCGACTGAGGCGCTCGTCAACGCGATTGGCCAGGTCGGCGCGCCGCCGTCGCTTGTCGGGGGCGTCCCGCTCAAGAACTACAAGTCGCTCGAGAAGCAGCTGGTGCTCGGGAAAAGCGTCAAGAGCATTGTCAAGACGCTTGAGGGGGACGTGAAGCGAGCCCAGTCGAAGGCCGCGAACGCCGCCCAGAAGGCCAAGGCCGAGGAGGCCACGGCGCTGCTGCGGGCGATCGAGGAGGGCAAGGCGGACGCGAAGCGCGAGATTGACGCCAAGCGGACCGCCGACCCCGAGGAGGCTCTGATGCTCGTGAAGGCCTTCATGGTCACTTTCCCGGAGGATGGCGCGGCTTACAAGGCGGAACTCGCCGACCTCACGGCCGCAGCCAAGGCCGCGAAGGCCGAAAAGGCTGCCAAGGCGAAGGGGGCGAAGAAGTGAGCGCGGCGACGGACGCGCTTCGCGGCACGGAGGCAATGGAGTCGGTCGTCGAGGTCCTGGAGCGCAATGCGCGCGAGTGGCCGGACGACGTCGCGCTGGTGGAGATCAACCCGCAGGAGCTGGAGTCGCGCCACACGACATGGAGGGAGTATTCGCTCATCGAAAGCTCCCCCATCGAGAAGTTCCGCACGGAGATGACGTGGGCCGAGTTCGACCGCAAGGCAAACAGGTTCGCGAACTTCCTGCTGAGCCGCGGACTCAAGAAGGGCGACAAGGTTGCGATCCTCCTGATGAACTGCCTGGAGTGGCTCCCCATCTACTTCGGTGCCCTCAAGGCTGGCTGCCTCGCGGTTCCGCTCAACTTCCGCTACACGGCGGACGAGATACGCTACTGCCTGGAACTGTCCGACTCGGACGCGCTCGTGTTCGGTCCGGAATTCACGGGCCGCGTGGAGCAGATAACCGACCGCATACCGCGCGTCAAGACGCGCCTCTACGTGGGCGACGACTGCCCGAGCTTCGCCGAGAGCTACCAGAGGCTCGTCAAGTACGCGTCCTCCGAGTCCCCCGCGTTCCGCCACCATTCCGAGGACGAGGCGGCGATTTACTTCTCGTCCGGCACGACGGGATTCCCGAAGGCGATCGTCCTCCTGCACCGCTGCCTTATGCACAGCTGCCGTGTCGAGCAGAACCACCACGGGCAGACGAAGGACGACACCTTCCTCTGCATCCCCCCGCTCTACCACACGGGCGCGAAGATGCACTGGTTCGGGAGCTTCCTCGTCGGCGGCAAGGCCGTCCTGCTGAAGGGCGTCAAGCCCGAATGGGTGCTCCGCTGCGCGAGCGAGGAGCAGTGCTCCATAGTGTGGCTGCTCGTGCCGTGGGCGCAGGACATCCTGGACGCGATAGACCGCGGCGAGGTACGTCTCGACGACTACAGGCTCTCGCAGTGGCGCCTCATGCACATCGGCGCCCAGCCGGTCCCGCCCGCGCTCATCAAGCGCTGGCTCGCCGTCTTCCCGCACCACCAGTACGACACGAACTACGGGCTATCCGAGTCCACCGGACCCGGCGCAGTGCACCTCGGGGTCGAGAACGTCGACCACGTCGGGGCGATCGGCGTCGCCGGCTACGGCTGGGAGACCAAAATCGTGGGGCCCGACGGCGTTACGCCCGTCAAGCCGGGCGACGTGGGCGAGCTTGCGCTCAAGGGACCCGGCGTGATGAAGGAGTACTACCACAACAAGGCCGCGACCGCCGAGATCATGAAGGAGCCGGGCTGGCTTCTCACTGGCGACATGGCCGAGGAGCGCGACGGATTCATCTACCTCGTCGACCGCGCGAAGGACGTGATCATCTCCGGAGGCGAGAACCTCTACCCCGTGCAGATCGAAGACTTCCTCCGGGCCCACCCGGCGGTCAAGGACGTGGCGGTCATCGGACTCCCCGACCAGCGCCTCGGCGAAATCGCCGCGGCCATCATCTCCGTGAAGGACGGCGCGTCGCTCACGGAGCAGGAGGTCGGAGAGTTCTGCATGGGCCTGCCGCGCTACAAGCGCCCGCGCAAGGTCATCTTCGCTGAAGTCCCCCGCAATCCGACGGGCAAGATCGAGAAGCCCAAGCTCCGCAAGACGTACGGCGCGTCCGCTCTCGTCGCCCAGCAGAACGGCCTGGCCTGATGCTCGGCGAGATTTCGGTCGAAGACGTCAGGCGCGAGCTCTCGGCGGGGAGCCGCGTCCTGCTCGTCGTGCGTCACGCCGAGCGGCCTAGAATCGGTTTCGATGACAAGTCCTTCGGCGCGTCCCTCCCTCTCACGGACGAGGGCGCGCGGACCAGCCGCGCGTTCGGCGAGATGCTCCGCGGCGCCTCGGACGACGTGCAGTTCAGGGCGAGCCCTCTCAGGCGGACCTTGATGACGGCGGAGCTGGTCGCCGAGGGCATGGGGCTCCCCGGCGCGGGGGTCGTGCCAGACGCCGCAATCGGCAACGGCAGCGCGTTTGTCGCTGACGAGCTGGAGGTCTGGCGCCTGTTCAGCGACGGCAGCTTCTTCGAGAAGATGGTCCAGTACATGCGCGCCGGAGTCCAGCGCGGCTTCGCCCCGCTCGCCGAGGCGGCGGACGCGTTCGAGCGCCACGCGATGTCCTGTTTCAGGGCCCGGCTCGGCGTCTTCGCCTCGCACGACGTCTACATAGCGGCGTTCCTGCACGCGCGCGGGGTCAAGACGGACCTCTGCAAGGAAAACTGGCCGCGGTTTCTCGACTCCGCGGCGATAGTCGAGCGTCCGAACGGAGGAAGGGACTACGCATTTGTGCGCGCGGGCCTCTCTAGTTTGTGCTGCGGCGTAGGGGCCTCGGACGGCGCCTGAGCCGTCCGCCGCGCCGCCCTCAGCCCGCCCGGAAACGCAGTTCCACCATATTTTTTATACATGTATAGATTCGCGTTGACGGGTGCGGGGGGATTGTGTTAATCTTGTATCGTCATGGCGAACAAGAAGAGATCGAGGGGCAGGCCGGCGCTGCAGCCGCGCATCGCGGAGAATCTTCGCGTGCGCGTTGCCGCCATGAAGCCGGGCGAGCCGTTTGGCACCGAGGTCGCGATTGCCGCCGAGTGCGGTGTGACGCGGATGACGGTGCGCAAGGCCGTGGACGAGCTCGTTGCTGAAGGGCTCGTCGAGCGCCGCGCGGGCGTGGGGCTCTTCGTGTGCGGAAAGGGCGGGTCGGCTTCGGAGCCTGTCGCCCGCCTCTGGCGGTTCGTCGCAGGCAACCTGCTGTGGGACTCCGCGCTCAGGACGGCGCGCGCGTTCCGCGTCGCGGCGGCGAAGTCCGGCGTCGAAGTGGAGTTGAGGGACGCAGGGGGCGACATGAAGGCGCTTGTCGCCGAGATCGAGTCGCTGCCGGAGTCCTGCGCCGTCGGCGCCGCGGTGTTCTCCCAGCACGGTGCCGAGTTCGACGAGGCCATCCGCGCAGTTGCGGCGAAGGGGTATCCTGTTGTCGTGGTGGACGAGAAGCTCGGTCCATGCTGCCCAGCGACATGCATCCTCTCCGACAACGCGCTTGGCGGACGGCTGGTCGCGGAGCGAATCGTGCGCGAGGGGCACAGGAAGTCCGCCTTCGTCGGCGACTTCGTTGCGGACACCGTCCGCGCGCGCTGGGAGGGCTTTGCCGGACTCGTCACGGCGCTTGGAGGGGAGAAGCCCGCGAAATACGACATCAAGGGCGAGGACCGTCTCGGCGACTGGGCGACGGAGGTGCACGCAGCCGTCCGGCGCATACTGAAGGGCAAGGACCGTCCGACGGTTCTCTTCTGCTCGTGCGACGCGATCGCCCGCCATGCGATGCGGGCCCTGGCGGAGGAGGGAGTGTCCGTTCCCCGCGACATGTCCCTAGTCGGGTTCGACGACGACCCGATCGCGGAGTGGACGTCTCCCGCCCTCACCACGATACGGCAGGACTTCTCGGCGATGGGCGCTGGGGCGGCGAGGGCTCTGGCCGCGCGCATCAAGGATCCGTCCGCACCCGGGCGCACACTGCTGGCTTCCGTCTCGATCGTCGTGCGCGAGTCGCTTGCGCGGCGCGCGAACGGCACCGAAAAGATTTCCGCAAACGCTTAAACACACAAAAGGAGAACCGAAATGAAAACAACGCTCAAGGCAATCGCGCTCCTGGCGGGCACATGCGCGGGCACGTTCGCCTCCCGCGCCGAGATCACGGCGGGATGGCTGCCCACGGCGGCAGGAACCTACGACTTCCTCGACACGGCCAAATGGGCGGGCGGCGAGGTCAACGGCGTGTTTAGCGCCGACTGGGCGAGCGGAACGGGCGGAGACAACGACCTCTACCTCGGTTCGGACTGGACGGGCTCCTTCAGAATATTCGGCTCCATTGCGGGGCGCACGCTCGTTCGCGCCTCCAACGGTCCCCATACAGTGACACTGGATGATGACCTCTATCTTCAGGCGTCTTCGATGGGCGCGGACTTTGTCTTCGGTAACGGCTATGATGATAAGAAGAAACTCAATTTCGATCTCGGTGGAGTAACGCGGACGGTCTTTATGAACGGCACGTCGCGCTGGATCTTATCCGATCGCATGACGAACGGTGATCTAGTGTTTGATGGCGCAGGGGCGTTTACGTTCCGCACTGGCGGCGGATCGGACGGCTCCATTGTGCTTTCGCCAAACATGCTTCTCCTGACAGCATTCACGTCCAGCGACAAAAACGATATTGACGCCGTCCGCGCAGCAAACCTGACATTGAACCGCTCCAACGTCCGGTTCTATGAAGCATACGTAAACGTCACGGATCGAATCACGGGAAAGCTCCGCGTTCTAGCAGACGAACCGTCCTGCTCTATCCTCTATCCTCGCGCTACGACGGCCGACAAGACGGAGACTGTCCGGATTGGAAGTCTCGACATGGAGCCGGGTAGTTCGCTTCTCGTCCGCGGCGCGAAGCTTGGCGGAGACGTGAAGGTTCTCTTTGACACCGCGCCCGAAACCGTAGGCGGCATTGTGCCGCAACTTATAGGCGCCAAGACGGACAGCGACACGGCAGGACTTGGGACTGCGTATGACCAGTCTTTTGTTTCCTACGATAGCACAAGCGGGTTAGTCCCTCTCAATCTTTCATCAGACTATACAAGCATTTCTGGAGATATTTCTGCATCAGCGAATGTGATTGTTAATGCAGGGGAAAACTTTGCAGTCAATGACAACATTTCTGTCAATTCCCTTTTGCTTAATACTACTGCATATAATGTTGCCCCAGGGGGAGTATCTGGAGACGGAGTGCTGACGGTTTCGAGCGGCATGGTGATGGCGAAGCCATATAAGGATTTCGGAAAGTCAGGCACCTCGCCGCAGATCAACGTAGCTCTGGATTTCGGCAACGCTGGTGGATTCATCGTCAACGCTGGCGCTCCCGGCTATCGTGTGCGGGTAGGCAAACCGGTTTCGGGAACGGCTGGTCTCACTTTCACGCATCTTTTGGCGACATCGGTAGATGCGAAGACGATCATTACATCGGGTCTTGGGTCGTTTGAGTTCGAGGGAACGAGCGGGGACAGCACTTATACAGGCGACACTTATATTGAGAGCGTCCTGAAGTTGAATGGCGTGCCGTTTCTGCCAAATGGAACTCGCCAAGGCAACGTTTACTTGAATGGCTCATTGGAGTGTTCGTCCTCAGCCGCTGCCGACATATCGATTAACGGCCTTTATGGAAGCGGCCTTGTTTATGGCCGGACGGGCACGTTGACCGTAGGTGGCAATGATGCGGATGGAGACTTCTCAGGCAACGTTTCCTATGCCGGCAACGTCACCGTCCTTGCCAACCTCAACAAGATTGGGGCAGGAACCCAGCGCTTTTCTGGAAATATTATGCTTGGAAATGCGTTAAATGTCAACGCCGGTACAGTCATTCTCGACGGCGAGGTGACGCAGGGTGCGGTGAATGTCGCGGCTGGCGCGACGATCTGCGGATCGGGCGGCATTACGAACGACCTCGTCTTCGCAAGTGGCGCGAAGCTATCCGTCCCGGTGACGGATGACGCAGCTCCATTCCTGACGGTCGCCGGGACGGCGAGTGGGGGACCGTTCATCGTCGATGCGACTGTCTCGGGCGGCAAGTGGCGCACTCCGCAGTGCATCCTCAAGAGCGACAATCCGATCATTGCGACATACACGCGCGGCGCGAACATTGGAATTCTGGAGAAGCGCAACAACGGTACCGAGCTCTGGGCGAAGCCGAAGGTGCAGGGCATGGCGATTGTCCTCCGCTGAATACTCTTTCCAAAGGATATAGGCAATGAAACAGGCAGGATTTGTTCTGTCCGTAGCGCTGGCTGTACTCTCCGCAGGCGCTGCAAGCATTGAGTCGCGCACCGAAGCGCGCGAGTACACGAACTCTACCGACAAGGTGTTCCGCTACCGCTGGGCCGAGAAGACGCCGGCGGATGGATCGAAGGTGCCGCTCGTCATATTCCTCCACGGTGCGGGCGAGCGTGGCGACAACAACGTGTCGCAGCTACACCATGGCGTTGCGGATATCGTGGCATGGCTCGATGCGAACGAGCCAGGCTTCAAGTTCTTCGCCGGACAGGTCCCAACCGGAAAGCTCTGGGTTGATGTGAGCTGGAGCTCCACTTCGCACACGATGCCGGTCGAGCCGTCCGAAACCATGGGCCTTCTTCTCGAATTCATGGATACGCTTCTGGCTGATGAATCCGTGGACACGAACCGCGTCTATGCAACGGGAATATCCATGGGCGGATATGGAACCTGGGATCTCATCTCACGGCGCCCGGAAGTCTTTGCCGCGGCGATCCCGATCTGCGGCGGCGCGGACCTCGCGCAGGCACCGAAGCTCGCGTCGATGCCGATCTGGACTTTCCATGGCAGCAAGGATACGTCCGTACCCGTATGCCGCTCGCGCAACATGATGAGCGCACTGTGGGCGGTCGGATCGGACGCTCACTACTGGGAACATCCAGACGCACCGCACAACGTCTGGACGCGCACGTACCAGAACAGCGAAGTGCTGACGTGGTTCTTCGCGCAGACGAAGTCCGCTACGTCCGGCGGCGGCTCCGGCGGCGGCGATACGCCTGTTGTCGGTCCGACGGAAACCGACCTTGGCAATGTGCGCCTCGAAAGCGAGACGTTCTCGCTTGCGGCGCAGACTTCGGGCGCGGTCAAGAAAAACGCCGCGACTTTCACCATCGCTCCCGGTGCAGGCAAGGGCGGACTCGACCGCATCGTCGCGACGGGAAGCTCGACAACCGCAAACGCGCATCTCGACATCGGCGAATTTGTCCGCGAAGGCAATTCGGTGCTCGACATCCACGCGCAGTCCGCGTCCCTGCTCGGACAGTCAGCGGTCGGCACAGCGGGCACGGTCAACGTGACAAGCACAAACGGCGTCGTTGCGGTAGGCGAGGGCGCGACAGGGTCTATTTCGACGGCAATCGTCCCCTGGGCGCGCGGAGCGGTCTCGGGCAGCGCGGCGGACGCGCAGTGGACCGATCTCGTGACGTACGACGCCGCAAACGGATTCCGCTTCCTTGAGCCGGAGACGGACTACCAGACATATTCGTATGCCCAGGACAACGCCGTGCCGACTGAAGGGGCGAACGTGCGCGTGACGGCTGCGGGCGTTGTCGATTTCGCCGGAAGTCCTTCCGTCAACTCGCTCTCCATGCTCTCCACGCCGTCCGATGCTACGACCGTCTACGTCACGAACGGCACGATGCGCATTGCGTCCGGCGTTCTCGACCTCTCGTCGAACAAGGACTATACGACCGTCAACGGCAGCTTCGACTTTGGTGCCGCGACGGGTTACGTAACGTACTACCATGCGAAGAAGGCTGTTCTTGCCGGATCGATTGCGGGAACGGACGTCGTGATCGCGGACAACGCGATTGACCAGTCTGCGGCGAAAGGCTTGCTGACGGTCAGCGCGGGCGGAACGTTTACAGGCGATCTCTACGTCAACGGAAGCGCGACGATTACGGGTGCCTCGTTTATCCCGAGCGGCGCGCGAACGGGCAACGTAATGGTCAACGGGAAGTTATTCGTCGATGCACCGACGATCAATGGACTTTACGGAAGCGGAACGATCGACAAGCCTTACACCGGAACGAAGACGTTTACGCTTGGCGACAACGACGCTGACGGGGACTTCTCGGGGACGATCATGAATACAAAGGGCAATTACGCCTTCCTGAAGAAGGGAGCTGGTACACAGAAGTTTGGCGGTTCCGTCACAATCGGCGGACAGTTCAATGTCTCCGCCGGTACGGTCGAACTTACGGGAACTCTTTCGTGCGGACCGATTTCCATTGCACCGGGAGCTGCTTTCGTAATCGATTTCCCGGAGCGCATAACTGCTGACGCACGGCTTTTCGTGAAGTCCACGACGTCCCTAGAAGGCATCGCCTTCACGAAGGGTGACAATGTCGAATACATTGAGCTGAGGGAAGACGGAACCGAACTCTGGGCAAAGCCCCGCGCACCTGGCTTCGTCATTACCATTGCAACAAGGTAATTCAAATCTCAAATACAAAGATAAGAAGGATGACAGAATAGAAGATGTTCATTAAGGCGATGATCAGTGCGGCAATTGCGGCCGTCGCTACGGCGTCGGCGGCAGCGAATCTCATTCCATCAAACAAGCGAAGCGCAGTCGTTGAGTTCAAGGGCGAAGGGCAGATATCGTCCGTCTACATACCCGTGTTCTTTCCCGAAGGAACTGAGGCTCTGGCGTTCACTTGCGAAGTGAAATACGACGGCGTTGTGCAGGGTGCGCAGAATTGGTACAACGCGCGGATAATGTCCGACTACATCGACAGGAACTACAAGAAGGTGAAGGGCGGCCCCACGATAGGCGGATGGACCGGTACGCACGACTGGATGAGCGTGCGCAAGGTCTTCGAGGTGCCGACCGGAGTGCCTGGAATCGCGCTTATGCCGGCGCTTTTCAACGTGAAGGCTGGTACGCTTGAGCTGCGCAACATGAGCCTTGAGCCGATCAGCGCAATCGACGCGGCGCTTGACGGCGTGAAGCGCAGCGAGACGCTGTCCGTCAAGCCGGAGTGGACGACGCATCCGATAAAGGTTAGCGGCAACAGGCTGACCGACGCGGAGACGGGCGACGAGATATGGCTGCAGGGCGTAGCGGTGCCGTCTCTCGAATGGGGGCCCGGCGGAGAGAACATCCTCAAGTCGGTGACGAATCTCGTCGCGCAGTGGAATGTCAACGTCATTCGCCTGGCGGTGCATTCCAGCTACTGGTTCGGGCGCGGGAAGGGACAGAATGCGACGACTGGACTCGACAAATACCGCGCCCTAGTGGACGAAGTCGCTGACTACATGCAGAAGCGCGGCAAGTACATGGTGCTCGACCTCCACGAATACCGCGCGCCTACCGCGACGCACGCCGCGTTCTGGCTTGACGCCGCCACGCGCTACAAGGACCACCCCGGCGTCATCTTCGGACTTCTCAACGAGCCTCACGACATCACATGGGAGCTGTGGCGCAACGGCGGCGTGACGAGCGAGGAGTCTTCTGGGTCCGCCCCTGCGGAAAACGACGAGGAGCTAGTCGGGGAGATGAGCGTCGGAATGCAGGGACTTGTGGACATCGTGCGCTCCACGGGGGCACGGAACCTCCTTTCGGCGGGCGGACTCGACTGGGGGTATCTGCTTGACGGCGTGTTGAACGGCTATGCGCTCAACGACTCCAACGTGATGTACGAATCGCACTGCTATCCATGGAAAAACGAATGGTGGCGGTCTTTCATTTCTGTGTCCGAGAAATATCCGGTATTGATGGGTGAGGTCGGCGCGAGCGACACCCCTATGTCTTTCGAGACGGCAAGCAGCTTCGTCGCACCCGAACGCTGGGTTCCCAACATGCTCGCCGCGATCCAGCGGTACAGGCTCAACTGGACCGCGTGGAGCTTTCATCCGACAAGCAGTCCGAGCCTTATCAAGAACTGGGACTACGAGCCGACATCCTACTGGGGGGAATATGCGATGCGCGCTCTCCACGGCGAGTCGTTTGAGCTTGTGGAGTACACGTGGTTTTCAAGTGACGGCAGCGGCTATGCGCCGGTGGAGTTCGACGAGGGCGCTGTCAGGCTGGAAGGCGAGACGTACCATTTGTCCGCGCAGGTGGGATTGTCGCAGAAGAAGATCGCATCTTCGTTCACGCTTGCGTGCGGAGCGCGGAAGGGCGCGCTCGACCGCATCGTCGTGACCGGCGGCTCGGGCTATGCAAGCGCGCAACTTGCGATAGGTTCGCTTCTCCGCGAGCAGAATGCCGTGCTGGACATTCATGCGTCGCTCGACGTCCTTGGAACTGCCGCGCCCGCAACGGTTGGCCACGTCAACATCACGTGCGCAAGCGGAGCCGACGCCATCGGCGCTGGGGCGACCGGCTCTACCTCGATTTCCGTCGTCCCCTGGGCGCGTGGTGCGGTTTCCGCCAAGGAAGGCGACGCCGCGTGGACGCAGCTTGTCGCGTACGATGCGGACAACGGTTTCCGGTTTCTCGACGACGCGGAATACGAGACCGTTTCGTCTGCGCAGACGGGCGTTGTCCCGACATCGGGCGCAAACGTGCGCGTGACGGCTGCGGGAGTCGTTGATTTCGCTGGCGACAGCAACGTCAATTCGTTTTCGATGCTGTCCAGTCCATCCTCGGCGTCGACTGTCTACGTCACCAACGGCACCATGCACATCGCATCGGGCGTACTTGACCTCTCGGTCTGGAATTCTGTCACGGTGAACGGAAACTTCGACTTTGGCAACGCGACGGCGTACATCACCCAGTGTGCGAACAAGACCGCCACGTTGGATGGCAGCATCGCCGGACGCGACATCGTCTTTGCCGACAACGCGATCGACTGTACGGCCGCAAATGCCCCGCTCTCGGTGAAATCCACCGGCACGTTTACGGGCGACCTTTACGTTAACGGCATGGCTTCGATCGACACTGCGTCGTTCCTGCCCAGCGGATCGAGAAAGGGCAATGTCTATGCCAACGGCAAGTTCATGCCCAACGGCGGCACTATGAACGGACTCTTCGGCAGCGGAATAGTCGACAAGCGCTACTCCGGCACGGCGACTCTTTCAATCGGCGACAACGACGCATACGGGGATTTCGAGGGAATCGTCACAAATTCGTTCGGCAACCTCAACATCACGAAGATCGGCGCGGGAGAGCAGTGCTTCGGCGGCGCGGTGACGATAGGCGGCGACTTCAAGGTGAACTGCGGACGCATCCTGCTCACGGGCACGCTTGCCGCGAAGTCCGTTTCCATCGCGAACGGCGCGTCGCTTGCGATAGACTTCCCGAAGCGCGTGACCGGCGATTCGCGGCTCTTCGTGAAGTCCACGACGTCCCTTGAAAGTGTTGCCTTCACCAGGGGCGATAATGTAGAATATATGGAGCTGAGGGAAAACGGAACCGAACTTTGGGCAAAGCCCCGCGCACCTGGCTTCGTAATTGCAATCGCATCAAACTGAAACTAGACATAAACCGAAAGGAAAACATGCCATGACCACGAGAAAACTACTATGTGCCGCGCTCGCGGCAATTGCATCCGTCTCGTTTGCGGCCAACCTCGTCCCAGAGGGGAAGCGGGACGTCGTCGTGCCGTTCAAGGGCGAGGGGAAGATGGGGATGGTGTACACGCCTGTCTTCTTCAAGCAGCCCGTCGAGGCGCTGGTGTTCACATGCGAAGTGAAGTACGACGGCGTGGAGCAGGGCGCGCAGAAGTGGTTCAACGCAAGGATCATGGCGGACTTCATCGACTCGTCAGCAAAGAAGGCCAAGGGAGGCCCTGCTATCGGCGGATGGACTGGTTCGAAGGACTGGTTCGCCGTCCGCAAAACGTTCGAGGTGCCGGCTGGCGTTGCGGGTATCGCGCTGATGCCTGCGCTCTTCAACGTGAAGGCGGGTTCCTTCGAGGTGCGAAACATGTCCCTTGAGCCGATCACCGCAATCGAGGCGGCGCTGGACGGGGTGAAGCGCAGCGAGACGCTGCCTGTGAAGCCCGAGTGGACTTCTGCGCCGATCAAGGTCCGCGGCAATCGGCTTACAAACGCCAAGACCGGGGAGGAGATCTGGCTCCAGGGCGCGGCAGTCCCGTCGCTCGAATGGGGGCCCGGCGGGGACAACATCTTGAAGTCCGTCACCAACCTCGTCGAGAAGTGGAACGTCAACGTCGTCCGCCTCGCGGTGCATTCTAGCTACTGGTTCGGGCGCGGAAAGTGGCAGAACCCGAAGAACGGGCTCGACCGCTACCGCGGGCTCGTCGACGAGGTTGCGGACTTCATGCAGAGCCACGGGAAGTACATGGTTCTCGACCTGCACGAATACCGCGCGCCGAAGGCGAGTCACGCTGCGTTCTGGCTGGACGCCGCCACGCGTTACAAGAACCATCCCGGCGTCATCTTCGGACTTCTCAACGAGCCGCATGACGTGAGCTGGGAAATCTGGCGCAACGGCGGAATGACAAGCGACAAGAAGACGGGCAACGCCCATGCCGAGAACAACGAGAAGCTCGTCGGCGAAATGACGATCGGCATGCAGAAGCTGGTGGGCTATGTCCGCTCTACCGGCGCGAAGAACCTCCTGTCCGCCGGTGGACTCGACTGGGCATACGAGCTCGACGGCGTCCTGAACGGATTCGCCCTCGACGACGACAACCTCATGTACGAGTCTCACTGCTATCCTTGGAAGCATGGCTGGAAGAAGGCTTTCCTGGATGTCGCGGAGAAATATCCGGTGCTGATGGGCGAGGTCGGTGCGCAGGACGTCCCGATGCCCTTCGAGACGAAGGAGAGCTTCGTGAAGCCGGAGGACTGGGTACCGGACATGCTGGGCGCGATCCAGAAGTACCGCCTCAACTGGACGGCGTGGAGCTTCCATCCGAAGTGCAGCCCTTGCATGCTCAAGAACTGGGACTACGAGCCCACGCCCTACTGGGGCGAGCCCGCGTTCCGCGCCCTCCACGGCGAAAAGTTCGATATGAAGAAAGTGCGGTAGGAAGTTAAGAGTTGGGAGTTGTGAGTTGAGAGACGGGAGGTGGAGCTATGGAAAGTACCGTTAGCAAGACTTTGTTTGCCGTCCTGGGCGGCGCATGCCTTATCGCGAGGGCGGAAACGCTCGTGGAAGCTCCTCGTGATCTGCCGCTCATTGCCGACGTAGATGTTGTCGTGGCGGGCGGCGGATTTGCCGCGGCCGGCGCGGCGCTTTCCGCGCACGAGGCCGGCGCGTCCGTCTTTGTCGTCATGCCCCGCCAGAATCCGGCAGACGACATCATCTCGACGCGTCGGCTTTGGGCGCAGGAAGGGGACGAGAACCTGGACGACCCGCTGCTCGCCTCTTCCATCCCCACGACGCATGACGCGAAGTTCTCGTACACTCCGTCAATCGAAGCGACAAACTCGGCGCATCTCGACAATGCCCACACGGTTCTCTGCGACGGCGCGTGGGGAAGCGACGAACGCGAGACGGTGCAGTACGACGGTTCTGTGGACATCTCGATATCGCCTCAGGAGGGCGACTACAACGTGACATCTGTCACGGTCCATTACCACGTCAAGAGCAACTACGGGTCGTCGGGATTCAAGGTCCTTGTCGGCGGCCAGGAGGTCGAGGGTGCTCAGGCGTTGCTGACAAACTCCTCCTACCGGACGTGGGTCTTCACGCCGACTGTGCCGTTCGCGCGTTCGGAGTTCACGCTCCACAGCGAGTGTTCGGAAGGGGCCGTTCGCCAGCTTCTCGGCGAAGTGATCGTGGGGACGGACGCCGACTTTGCCACGGTCGCGGCGACGCCTGCCGCGTTTTTCAAGTCCATCGACACGGCGTTGCGCGAAGCCGGCGTCGACTATTTCACGGGGGCTGTCGTCACGGACGTGCTACGCGACGAGGCGGGCCAGATTGCGGGCGTCGTGATTGCCGACAGGAGCGGACGCCAGGCCATCCGCGCCAAGGCGGTGGTGGACGCGACCGAGTGGGGCAATGTCGCGCGCAAGGCGGCGCAGATGCATTCACGCGGGAACGGAATGGTCCGTTTTACCCGCGTCATGGCGGTGAATGCGGAAGATGCGATTTCGCTTCCAGCCGGATATTCGTTCACGGAAGTCCCCATCGCCGCCGCTACGGCGACCATCACGCCGTACGATCTCCATCCGGACAAGCGTTCGTTCGGCTATGCGCTTAAGAACATCGCGGTATCCAGGGAATTCGAGATGCCGGAGATGGACTACATGTGCGTGAACTCGATCAACCAGCAGATGCGCGACGAGGTGTGGTTCCGTTCGACGGTAGACCAGTCCGAAAAGCCGTTCTTCGTGCCGCCGGACGCGATTGTCGGCGCGAACGGAACGGTCAACGAGTGGACTGGTTCGGCGTCCGTCCCGCTCTCGGCGTTTGCTCCGGCTGGCATCGGCAACATGTGGGTCGCCGGAATGGCGGCGGATGTGGCATCGTCCCTCGCGGAGAAGCTGTCCTATCCGGGGGTTGGGGCGGCCCTGGGTCGGCGCATTGGCGCGGCGGCGGCGGAAAAGGCCCGGACTGTAGCCCTGGCGGGCGCGGTCTCCTGCGGACAGGCCGTGGTGGCCGCGTCAGGGGTGGAGGTCAGGGAGCCGCTAAGGCGCCCGATAAACGTCGGCAACGAGTCTTCCTCGACGGTCACGAGCAAAGGAGCCGAGCTGCCGGTCGTTGCGGACGTCGACGTGCTCGTAGTCGGCGGCGGCACGGCTGGAGGTCCGGCGGCCATAGCGGCGGCGGGAGAGGGGAAGCGCACGATGGTGCTTGAATGGCTCTACGTCATGGGTGGCGTGACGACCGAGGGACGTATTGGACGCTACTACAAGGCCAATCCGCGAGGCTTCACCAAGAATTTCGTCGATGCGCGCACCATGGGAGCGCAGGCTCTCGGCGACTGTTTCTACGAGGTGAAGAGCGAGACGTTTAGGCGCGGTGCGACGGAACGCGGTGCGACGGTCGTCTTCGGCGCCATGTCCGAGGGCGCGCTCGTGGACGGCGCGGACGCGGACGGGCGCGCGAAGGTGCGCGGCGCGGTGGCGGTTCTGCCGGACGGCACGCGCGGCGTCGTGAAGGCAAGGGTTGTCGTAGACGCAACCGGCAATGCGGACATCGCAGCGGTAGCCGGTGCCGAGACGATGTTCCTTTCGCCGAATGAATTTGCGATGCAGGGATCGGCCGCCTCGACGCACCTCTTGGGCGACAGCTACCGCAATTCGGACCTCGGGTTCCTGAACGCGCCGGACGCGGGCGACCTGAGCCACTTCGCCAAGCGCGCCCGCCGGGGCACGCCGGACAAGACGTGGAATCTCTCGAACGTAATCGCCGGTTCGCGCGAGCGGAGGCGCATAGTCGGCGACTTCATCGTGACGGAACTGGACGAGATGCGCCAGCGCACCTATCCCGACACGATAATGCACGGCGAGAGCAACTACGACATGCACGGATACTCGTCGTCAGACCTCATGATGTTCTACGAGACGACGCACGGGGAGATATTCAAGGCTGACCTCCCCTATCGCGCGCTCATACCGGCCGCGCTTGAGGGCGTGTACGCGACCGGACTTTCAGTCAGCGCGACGCGCGACGCGATGCCGATCATCCGCATGCAGCCGTCCGTTCAGAACCAGGGCTACGCCGTGGGACTCGCAGCGGCGATGGCTGCGGACGCGGGTGGGGTGCGCGCAATCGACGTGAAGGCATTGCAGAGGAGGCTTGTGGACGACGGGTGCCTTGACGAGCGCGTCCTGACCGACGTCGATTCAGGCGACGACAGGTCCGGCCTCGCGGAAGCGGTCGCAAACCTGGGACCGACGTTCCGCGGAATGGAATTCGTCCTGTCGTTCCCTGGCGATGCGCTGCCGCTTCTGCAGGCGGCCTACGAAAGCGAGGCCGATGCCTCCAACAAGGTGGCGAAGGCCGCGGCGCTCATGGTGCTGGGCGACGATCGCGGTTTCGACGTTGTGACTAATGCGCTCGCCGAGGCCGCCTGGCAGGCGGGAAGCAATTTCCGCGGACTCGGAAACTTCGGACGGCAGACGGCGTTCGACGACTGCCTGCTCTTTGCGCTCGCCCACAGCGGCGAACGGCGCGCGGAAGGGGTGCTGGCGGACTATGCCAACCGCCTGGCGGACAGCGCGAACACGGTTCGCAATCTCTCGCATTGGCGTATGCTCGCGCGCGCAGCGGAAATGAAGAAGTCCGCTCGTATCGCGGCCAATATCGCGCTGGCCGCGGCGCGCGGCGGCAACGCGGTTGAGGGCGGTGCGAAAAGCGGCGTGCCGGACGCTGTCGCCGCCGGAAGCGAAAACAATTCGCAGGACGCGGAGCGCAACAAGGTTCTGCGCGAGCTCGCCGAACTGCGCGCGCGCTATCGCCTAGGCGACAAGGCGGCCGAGGCGCGCCTCAAGGCCTATCTGAACGACTACCGCACCATCTACGCCGAATGGGCGGCGCTCGTGCTGAACCAGCCGCCGCTTGGGGCGATTGTCGGCGAGTGGCAGGACGCCAACACGCTCGTCATCGACCTCGGCAGGCCGAGTGCGCCGAACGCGTACACGGGCGTAGTGGAAGTCTCGGACGCGACGTTGCGGTTCCTGTCCGAGGCAGACGAAGCCCCTGTGTCGGGCGCATGGAACTTCACTCTTCTTCATGGGGGCGACTTCGAGCCGCAGGAACCGCTGGCAGGAGCCACCGCTGCGCTTGACAAGCGCGCCAAGCGCGATGCCGAGTGGCTCTTGACGAACGTGGTCAACTGGACGTTCGATTCCACGAACGACGGCTCCGGCATCACGAAGGACGGAAGCTATTTTGCGAGCGACAACCGAATCGGCACGCGCGGACACTCGGCTTTCCTCTTCAAGACTTCCTCAAGCGGCGGACTCGGCCCGATTTCCCGTACGCTTGCGATACCGGAAGGTGGCGAGTATGCGCTTGCGTTCGACTACACGTCGCGCCACAATGCGGGCACCACCTACCCGGTGCGGATTGTCGTCAGCCTTGACGGAACGGAGCTCGGCACCTGCGGTGGAGCGAAGAAATACGATAGCTGGCAGACGCAGGTCGTGGAACTGGGGACGCTCGCAGCCGGCGAACACACGCTTTCATTCTCGATACCAAGCGTCAACGATACGGGCGTCCTGCTCGACAACGTCC
>JAEEGL010910252.1_pt1 | contig 20970 bp, 4 predicted proteins | sample 9134231 | NCBI WGS metagenome assembly JAEEGL01 (sample SAMN16246548, study PRJNA631951) | gut metagenome | biome: gut microbiome; feature: rumen; material: fiber-attached | host: Bos | place: Iran: Karaj | collected 2018-10
ACTCGGCAAAGCCACGCTCCACGGCATACTCGTAGATATCAAGCTCGGGAGCCAGGTATGGTAGTTTCTCGATATGACTGGTTACTCTTTTCATTTTTTCTTTCTGAGATTCTGAAAATAATTGTCAATACCTTCGTCAAGCTCGTCGAAGAAGTCCTCTTCGCTGATCTCGACATCATAGTCGCTTATGTCCATAGTGTCCTCGACGGGAGCATCGGTTTTCTCGATGTTCTCATCGCAGGTTTCAGCATTCTTTTTTTCGTCGTCTTTCATCGTTGGTCGTATTTGTCTTCTGGTCGGGCAGAACTATCGGTCCTGCCCGACTGCGAAGTCATTATTTCTTAATTACTTTCTTCACAACCGTGCCGTTGGCGGTACGTATGCGTACATAGTATGCTCCTGCTGCCTGGTTGCTGAGGTCGAAGGTGGTCTTGTCGCCTTCCACCTTCTTCGAGAGTACGCGGTGGCTGACATTGTCGTAGACCTCGATACTTTGCAGGTCGCTGCCTTCGACGTTGACGATGCCACGCGTCGGGTTGGGATACACATTGACTTCTATCAGTTTCTGCACCTCGGGCACATCAACGCCGCCGTTGTTGACAACATAAAGTGTCAGCACCACCAGCGAGTCGCAGCCGTTGGCATTCTGCAAACTGTCGAAGAACTGCAGGGCATAGACCTCTCTAATGCGCGACGTCTGGCTCAGAGTGCGCAGCTCGTCGGGGGTAATGCTGAAGCCGTGGCCTTCGTAGCCATCGCCGAAGTTGATGGTGTCGCTCACCTGTGTGGTGTCGCCATAGTTGATGGTGAGCATCAGGGTGAGTGTGCTGTCGACGAAGTCGCTGCTGTCCACCACGTGGAAGATGTAGGTGCCCGACTGGTCGAAGGTGAGGCCGTCGAACTCGAAGTTATCGCACGACGCGGTGATGAGGGTGTCGTTGACGGGGATGAGGTCGGGCTCACCGAAGATCGGGTAGCCGCTGTTGACGTTCTCGAGGTCGCTGCGCCAGGTCTTGTAGACGGTACCGATGGAGTCGTTGTCGCGGACCCAGGCGTTGAGGGCGCGGGTCAGGTTGGAGTAGCCGTCCACGGTCTCGGTGAGCAGCACATTGTTGCCCTTGCCCTTGAAGGTGGTAGACTTCTGCGGAGCGCTGCCCATATTGAAGCCCACCATATTCTCTGCCATACCGTCGACATAGTAGCAGTTGCTGATGCTGACGTTGTCATCGATGAAGCCGGCAATACCGCCGACAAATCCATTGTTCTTGTCGTAGTCGGCAACACCATATACATAGTTGTTGTTCATCTCTATATCCTTGGCATAGCCGATCAAACCGCCCACGCGCTGCGATGTGTTGGAGGTCACAAGGCGTGCATAGTTGTTGTTGAAGATAGAACGATCGATGCTCTTTTTACTGACGGTGTCGCCTTTGCTATAGCCGATGATAGCACCGACATAGAGTGCCGACAGTTTCGAAATATTGATATAACCGAGGTTCTGGGCACTGTTGTTTCTTACGGTGTCGACACCTTCGAGGAGGCCGAGGAAGCCACCGGCATAGATGGCGTTACCATAGGCGCCAATCTTACCTTCACCACCCTCACCGAGCATAGAAAGTCTACAATCAATCAGCGACGAGTTGACCATATGCGAGATGAAACCGCCAATGGTATACTCGCCGAAGATGGCACCTTTCTGAATGGTGATACCCTTGACAATGGTGTTGTCCAATGCCTCGCCAACAATAGCCGACACATAGGTGTTACCACGCACCAACGTGGAGTCGACGATAAAGTTCTTGATAGTGGCACCTCTTGTCTGGCCAAACATACCGACAAGCGGGAGAGTCGTCTCGTTGACAATGACATTTGTAACGTGCTTGCCGTTGCCGTCAAAGACACCCTCGAACGGGTTGTTGGCGTTGCCAAGCGGTGTCCACTTATGTGCGGACATATCAAGAGGCTCGTCGTTTGCCAAAGTGATGGTGTTGAAGTGGAATGTCTGTGCATTCTGGTTGTTGTATCCGTTGACGGTACTGATGAGCCAAGCAAGACCCTCTTTTGTAGTAATAGTCACATTGCCATAGTAGTCGACCTCATATCCTGCTGGCTGAGTGGTGACGTGCTGCCACCAGTAGTCGCCAGGAGCATAGAAAACAACGGGATTGTTAACTTCAGAGGAATTACCCACAACGAAGTTGGCATCGGCAGGTGACGACGGGTCGTAGTTCCATCCGATGTAATCCCAGGAGCCTGAACCGGTTGTTGGCTCTAAATGCAACACCTCACCGGGGCAGACCTCAAAGGAAGGAGTCCAGTTATTATCACTCATTTCGGCATTCGTAATTTCTTCCAACTCTCGGTCAAAGGCATCGGTAATACGAATCGAACCGCGTGCAGCGACAGGATAGATGGAGGGCTTGACGGTGAAGGACTGGAAAGTACGCAGATAACGAGGTGTCATATCGCCGATTGCGTTGGTATTGTCGCCGGCATAAGGCAATCCGTTGTAAGCTACGGAATCATCGTGCGTGCTGTTATGCGAGTATCCTGCACGGCACAGACCGCCAGTGGCATCATTGCCGGCTCTGCTATGCTCGTGGGGCTTGACACAGCAAGCGTGGTCGTGGAAGCTGCTGCTGTCCACACCAGGCGCGCCAACGCGATAGAAGTCCTCCGATTGAGCGGCAGGGTCAGCGCCATCCGGAAGTGCTCCGCTCTTGCGGTGCAGCAGGAAGTTGGCGTAGTCGTTCATATACTTACCTTCGCCCAGGTGGTCGTCGGTAATCTTGACGGCACGGACCTTGACATCCTGTGTCACGGGGCAGTTGCCAGTCAAGTCGGTGGCAGTAACCTCAAAAGTATAGTTTTTACGGCTGGTGTTTGTCAAAACCTCCAGACGGAACACCAATGTGTCGAACTCGGCCTTGCGGCGCAGCTGTGCATACTCGTCGTTGGCGGAACCGTAGCGTGCAATAGCGTTGGAACCTGTGGTGGTACGCGTATGCAAGGCTTTGCGGTCGACAACACCGGTAACGGTGTCGCTGACATCATACCATTTATATGTATATGGGAAGAAGCCACCGCCGACGCGGAACTGGAGGGTGTCCATAGCAAGGGCGCAGGTAGCATCCTTGTTCCAATGGTACGAGATGCTGTCACCATACACATATTTGTTGAATTGCATACCCTGAGCGTTGGCGAAGCAGGCGTCGGTCTCACGTTCCTGTCTTACGCCCTTGCCGAACGAGCCGCAGCGCTGGAAGTAGATATTGTAGGGCGACAGCGAGGTGTGGCGGAAGATGAACACCTTGTCGTTGTAGTTATGATAAGCCGTTGCGTTGCCGGTATAGGTCACAGCAGGATAGCTGTTGGTGAACGAAGGCTCGGTTCCAACACGAGAGTCAATCGAATAGTATGACGAGTCGTTGAAGAAGATGTGAGCATTATAGTTGTTGTCGACCAAGGCTACGTTGGCCTTGCCACGGCCGATACGTGCTACGGAGATAGTGTCGCGCGGCGTTTCCTCATCAAGCGTATGGACTCCAGTACGTCTGTTGGTGTAGCGATAGCCGGGGAACCACTTGCTGATACCGATACGCGACTCGGGGTTGAGCGAACTGAGGAAGTAGACCACGTCGCTCTGTTTGTCACGACGAACCAACGACAAGGTGGGATTATCCACCTCGTCATCGGTATTGTCGCACATCCAAGGCTGACGAGTCAGGTAGACATTGCTCAGCGAGAAGTATTGTGGACTAGTGAGCGTATCAAGATAATAGACATTGAACGGAATTTGAGTGTAGGAATCGTCTTCCGAGAACATATATGCTTTTTTCGTTTTAACACCATATTCCGGATTGTTCGACTTGAGGTAGAAGTTACGTTTTATGTTGATGTCGGCAGCATCGCCACCGCCAATCAGAAGCTGGCCACCGTCGACATATATACCGCCACCATAATTGTGCGGCAACCAGTCGCTGGTGCCACCTGTGATGGCAGCATTCCAGTCGATGACTGCATTGTCATATATGTGACCCATATCGCCGAGGGTTATCGACGGAGCAATACCCGAAGTATTGTCGTTGACCAGTGCTATGGCACCACCGCAAATAGAGTCGGGATCACTCTGAACATTGGTATTGTTAATCTTGTTGAAGTTGTTCGAGAAAATAACATTTCTGATGAAGTTTGCTTCACCGTGCTCGTGGCAGTAGATTATTGGTGCGTTGGCATATAGAATTTGATTGACACGAGGATACTTGTCACAATATATGTATGCGTCACCCGAGGGATCGTCTGGAGGAATCGTGGTGGCATCGCCCTCACAATTGTGGTCATTAGCCTTGGGAGGTTTGGTGCGTGTACATCCACTACCGTTGAACCACACGTTGCGCATTGTCAAATGACCGTTGCCTTTGACCTCAATCAAAGGATTGTAGTTGGCGCAGGCCATCGTCGGGAACTTGTAGTGGCTGCCCGAATAGCGGATAATCTGGATGATACTGTAGTCGTCGCCCATCACCGTAATCGGCTCCTCACCGTTGTCAATCGGAATTGTCTCCATAATGTCGATGACGTCGCCCTCTTCGAATATCCTCATCACCTGCTTGAAACTCTGCAGATAGTTGTCCGGGTTGTTCTTGATCAGGTGCTTTTGAACATCAATGTTAGTATAGTTTGGCGTAGCATCAACACCAGGGTCCCACGTTGGAGGATAGTTTATATTATCCGTCGGATCGTAACCGTAACCATATGCGTGCATCTTCAACTCTTTGCTACCCGATGGCGACTCAGCAGTGCGGGTCAGCGTCTTGCCGGGAGCCATATAGATGGTGTCGCCTTGCAGTCGAGTACGTATCTTAACATAAATATAGAACTCATTGTCGGCCGGCGTTGTGGTCTTGGTGTTGTAGTATTCACACCTGAGGCGCACCCACGCCAGCGGAGGTGTAAACTGCGGGTGATAGTAGTAGAGGCCGTTGAACTTGAGGCTCACATCGATACTTGCCGTCGAACGACCGTCGAGGGTGCCGATCCAAATGCCTTTGCCCTCCTCGCCCATCTGTGAATTGTAGTACTGCGAATGGTATACTTGGCTGACATTTTCGCGAGTGATATCTTCAAAATTGTCAGCGTGCGTCAATTCGTAGTCGTTTTTGGCCATCTGATACACATCGATACCCTCACGCTTGTTGATATGATACCATCCAAGGGTGTTGTTGATATTCTCCGAAGCGCTCTCGGTAGGTTTGAGAATCACCGAGAAATGGTTGTTGTTTGCGGGCGCGGTGTCGCCATAGGTTTGCAGATGGAACCAGTTGTCCTTTCTCGGATCTTCATATACCGTAGTAGGTACAGGTTCTCCTCCACCTTGTGGAATATATGTATAATGGTCGATGGTATCCTTCAGCCATTCCACGCCGGTAATATATATGTCGCGTTGCTGGAACGATGCAGGGATGGTAATCTTGCGCACATACTCGTCGGCAATACCTTCGTTGAACATTGCCAGGACCGGGGCTTCGAGGTCGCTGAAATCCTTGATGACCGTCGAGATGGTGACGGTGACTTCGACAGGACCCACAAATACACCGTCCTTGTCGAACTCGTACATCGTGAATACGACGTCGCGCGTAATAGTAGTACTAATATTCTTATTATATGTAAGCGTGAACGTCATCGTCGGGATGGCACCCACAGCACCCTGCACAATAGCGTTAGAGATGTAACCACCCTGGTTGGTGATGTACTGGTTGCCCGAAATGACGGAGCGTTTCCAGCAAGAATAGCGATTGCCAGAGCCATCTGTCAGGTTACGGCTGAAAGTACCTGTTCCAATACTCGGCATAGTGGCAGCGTCATTCCAGCATCCTGTCTCAAAGTTATCGGTACTTGCGAAAGCAAGACCAAAGGTATAGTCGGGATCGGCGCCTATATCAGCAAGCAGGGAGGTGGCGTCGGAAGCAGCCTGGAAGAAGATGTTGTCTTTCTTTTCATATGCCTGGTCGACCAGTTTCAACTGACCACCGTTGTCCTGGTCGATAAGCACAGAGTTGATGACATAGAAACTACCGCCGTCGGCAGGGGGCAACTCGAGCGTTGTCGTAGCATAGGCGTAGCCATCATTTCCATTGATTGTTACTGTTCCATTCGCGTCGTCATCATCCTTAATGTATCGCGAATAAGAAGCTGGAGGCAGAATATGGTTCAGAGTTCCGTCGGGATTGGCGTTGGCCACAAGGGTGATGTGGCGCACACGCGAACCTTGGTTGGTACCGATTGTCCACGAACGATAGTGACCCTCACCGGGAATGCTCACATTGGTATAGTCGAGCTCATCGTCATATTCACCCAATTTGTTTTCACAATAGCAGGTCGACACAAAGCCACCGTCGTTCAGGTTGGCGGCAGAGTTGCCACCGCCGGCAGCACGCTTGATGTCGGCATAGACATACGACATTGTCTGGTCCTGAGCAATCAGGTACATCCAACCCAGCACGTGACCGAAGTCGTGGTCGTCGTCAAGACCGTCATTATTTTCATCCACAAACGGCGACACCTTGACATACGAACCGTTACGCATCATCAACACGTTACGGGCAGCAGCGAAATTCTCCTGACCACGATTGGTAGGCAGTCGCAGACAGATATCTAGTTCAAGACACAAACTGTCATTGACGCATTCGCCACTATTAGGCTTGCCTGGCAGGTTGTCGAAAAAGTCGTTGGGGACGTGACTGTATTCAGGGTTCTGACTGTCACCGCCAGTTTGAGGATTTGCCACTGCTATAGTGTCATACTGTTTTTGGCGGTTGCTGATATCATACACATCGTCGGTCTTCATACTGACCAAGTTGCCGACGTAAATGGCGGGCGACTCTATCATCACGATGTTGTCAACGCGATAGATCAAGGTGTCGATACGGCAGAAGCTGTAGCTCGGCGAAGCGTAGGCCGAGAAAGCGTCCTGCTCGCCGTGGAGGGTGATGAAGACGCTGTCGAGCACCACCTTGTCGGCACGCTGGATAGAGAAGAGTGTTCTCGAAGGCTCGGGGCAGGCATAGTCGCCATAGTGTCTTATGGTGATGAGACGGTTCACGTCGCCGCCCTCGGTCGAGGTGCCGGCACCGATGACACTGTAGGCAATAGACATTTCGGGCAGGTCGACATCGAAGGGGTTGGTGAGCGACGTATAGTAGCCCTTGCCGTCTATCAATATATTGGTGACACCGCCGAAGACACCACGAGTGTTGAAGTAGGCATTGGCACCTGCCTCGCCCCAGTCGCTGGCATTGTATACCGAAGCCTCAAGGTTGATGATGCCTTTCTTCAACGTCACATTGCCGGGTCTGTTGCTGGTAACCGAATCGACTTTGGTCTTCACCACCTCGCTGCCGACGAGTTCGTTCGTTATGATGTAGCCGCTGTGGTCAAGCAGATTGGGCTTGTAAGCATACAGATTGAAGGTATGGCCTTCAGGACCATACGACTTTTTCCACACCGGGCAGTCGCGGACGGCGTCGATACCTACGTTGACATAAACCGAGCCGTAGATGTTACCCTGATAGCCACCGCCGTAGACGCTCTTCTCGATACGGCCGCCGGTGATGTTGAGGATGCTAGAAGGACGCAGGGTGGTGTTCACGAGGGGATTGGCAGCGTTGTTCACTGCGCCGATGCACTCGTAGGGGAAGCCGTCGTCGACAGCCTCGCTACCGCCATAGACGCTGAACATCACGTGACCGCCATCCATATTCAATATCTTCTGTGCGTAGGCAAGCTGCTTGCCAAGCTCCTGACCGTCGACACCATTGGCCGTATAATTGAAGAAGCGGCTGCCCTCCATATTGGCCTTGCCGCGGGCACCGGTGAAGAGGTGACGATGGAACTCGCCGCCGTGGACATCCATAGTAATAGTACCTATATATTGGGCACGGTCGTCGTTGGCGCTGGTCATATTGGCAGCAACCATATCGCGGTCGCCGACCAGACCCATATTGCCACCGCCATAGACGGTGTTGAGGAAGATACCGCCGTTGACAGTGATGTTGACATTCATAGTATAGGGAACCGTGTCAGCGCAGATATTCAGTGTACTTCTAAGTGAATCGCGGTCGTCATAGAGCGGACCCTCTGCATCTACAGTGCCGATGCGCGACTCTATCCATTGATCATAGTTATAGTCGCCGTTGCCGGCACCGAAGACGTGGGTGAAGACACCCGAGTTGATTGTCAGCTCGGTGCGCTCCACACGACCGGTGAAGTCGTTGCCGCCATAGATAGTGTCGATAATCCATTCGCTGCGCGTGAGAGTCTCGGTGGCGTTGATGACGCCGGTGGCAGCCTTGGTGACATTCGAAGCCAAGCAGCCAAGATAGAGAGCCTTGAGGGGGTTGACAGCGGTAGACTCGTAGTTCACCACCGTGGTACCCACGTTACCGCTCTGGCCACCGCCGAACATTGCGCTGCGGCCGCCCATAGCTTTAAAGCGGCGCACAGTGAGCCACGCGGTGTCGAGCACGTTGCCCATAGCATTGCCGGTGCCGAAGATGATGTTGCCAGAGACGTCGTCGCGGTCGGTGACACCGTCGCCGTTGGCATCCTGTGCCACACCGATATAGAGTTCCTTGCAAGTGCCGTCAATACGCAGACCCATATTGTCGACGCGGCCACGGCCGGCACCGAATATCATTCCGTTGAAAGTACCGTTTTCAGCATCTACCAGCACATTGGTCTTGCGGCAGTCACCGCTGATGGCGCCGCCATAGACGTTGCCGGTCATCGTGAACTCGCCGTTCAGGACCACAGCGGCGCTGTCGACATAGGGACGGCCACCCATACCACTGAAAGTTTTTACACCACTTTTATTCGTGGTATAGTAGGTGACAGGCGATGTGCCGTCTTCTGCATAGAACGGATAGTCGCCGTTGCCGCCGCCATAGACGTTGCCGCTGATGGCAAGGTTGCCGCTGGCCTTACCGTCGATGATGACGTGCGAGATGCCCACCGTACCGGAGAGGTCGTTGCCACCGAACACGTTGCCGCGAATCTTGCCCTGAGTAACCTTGACGTAGGTATGGTTCTCGACATCGGCAACATTGCAGCCGCCATAGATGTTCTTGGTCACGACAATACTCGGACTCGGGGTGACAACGTAGGTGCTGAGAGGCAATGCGCTGATGATGGTATTGCCCGTCATTGCGCCCATATTGCCGCCGCCATAGACGTTGCCTACCTTGCCCTGCAGCATAACAATGCGCGGGACCTTGTTCATCTCAACGTTGTTGTTGCCGCCGAAGATGGTGCCGACATTGACGTTGTCCTCGTCGTTAGCCGGAGCGGCGGTGCTGTTGAGGAAGACGTAGGTCAAACCCTCTTCGGGGGTGCTGTTGTCGATGGCGTAGCCAGTGGTACGGCTGTTGCCGCCACCGAAGACGCGGTTGACATAGCCTGTCTGACCGACATTGATGTCGACAAACGAGCTGCGCTCGTCGGCGCTTGCCGTACCCGAGCAGTCGACGACGACACGTTCGGCAGAGCTGCCGGCAGCGATGGCAGTCGCCTTTTCACTATAAGTATTTACATATTCATAGTCGCCATTGCCACCACCGAAGACGGAGCCGTAGATTTTGGGAGTATCTTTGATGAGGGTGTAGGTGGCTGCATTCTGTTCGCTGAGAGCCAGGGGCTGGTTCTGTGTAATGTCGACAGGAAGGCCGGGGTATTCGCTGCGCAATGCAGAGGCCTGAGCCAGCGACGAGCTGTTGTGGAGCTCGGCGATGGTGTTGGGCGCCGCAAGTCCGCGCAGCGGGCTGTAGACGCGACCGGTCTTGTCGTTGCCGCCATAGACGTTGCCGTAGATGATGGGGCTGCCGCTGACAATGACGTCGGCAGCGCCGTAGACGCTACCCATATTGCCACCGCCATAGACGTTGCCCCAGATGGTGTCGCCAGCTTCGGCGTGACCGATGGTACCGCCGTTGATGTGGAGCAGGGAGATGCCGGCCATATTAAGATCGGCGGGGGAAGCCACTGCGGCAGGCTTGCCGACAACGGCCATATTGCCACCGCCATACACATTGCCGTAGATGTTGGCACCAGTGGTGATATAGACATAGCTGTTGAAGACCGACGGGGTATTTTGGTCTATCAGATATGAGTAGGCATTGGCTTCGGCGAAGAAGGGGTTGTCGCCTGCCGAATAGGTAACACCGTTGTGGCAGCGATACAGACCGTTGCTGGCACCGAAGACGGAGTTGTGGATCGTACCGCCGTGGATATACACATTGGTCTTGGCCAAGTCGCGACGGGCACCAGCCTGGGTGGGTCCAATCTGGCCCATAATGTTGGTGCCGCCATAGACAACACCGACATTGCCACCGGCAATCTCGACGTAGGTGTCGTGCAGCGTACCGGCACTCTGGCCGCCGCCATAGAGGGTGTCGATCAGTATGTCGGCGCTGCTGACCACCACATTGGTGCTGCGTTTGGCACCTTCCTTGTGGTTGGTGTTGCTGGTGGGAGTGATAATTTCGAGTGCGTAGTTGTCAGTATAGGAGTCATCTGCCAGCATCACACCCTTGTTGCCGCCGCCATAGACGTTGTGGACACCGCCCTTGGTAAGGGTCAGCGTCGGCAGGCCGCTCATATCGGCAGCATTGTTGCCGCCGAAGAGGCAGCGGATATCGAACACTCTCGTGGTGTTGTTGTAGGCGTAGGTCGCAGGGTCGGTATAGGGCGAATTGTCAAGCTTGTAGAGAGGACGGTTCACATCGACCACCACCTTGGTGCTGGTCACGTCGGCGCTGTTGCCGCCGCCGAAGAGGGTGTCGATCTGACCACCGTTGATGTAGATTTCAACAGTCTTGCCGCTAACCTTGTTGCCGCCGCCGAAGAGGTAGCGGATACCGTTCTCGCTATGGTCGCTGCTCCAGGCACGGCCACAGGCGTAGGTGCCGCCCAGGTTGACCGACGACGTCGTACTGGTCTTGGTGCTGTCGACATTGATGATCTGTTTGGCAGCTGCCAGAGTACCGCCGAAGTTGTTGCCACCGAAAACGGCGTATATGACACCGCCGTTGATGTCGATGAAGGTATTGGTGTCCGTGGCCTTGGTGATGAAAGCATTCTTGGCACCGCCGAACAGGGAGTCGATACGGACGAAGTCGGTGTTGACCGTGATGGAGGTCTTGAGGATGGAAGGAATGGTGCCCGACGAGACATAGCTGTCGCCGCCGGCAACGTCGGTGACGCTGCTGCTGAAAGTTCCGCTGGTAAGCACCGTAGTACCCACAGCCACGCCGGGAGCGTTGCCGTCATACTTGTAGTAGCCGTTGCCACCGCCATAGACAGAGCCGATGTTGATGATAGTGTCGGTGACACCACGGGCATTGCCGGTCTCTGTACCGACGGTGATGTTCGAACCAAGGGTACCACGGACGGTACCGGCAATGTCGTTGCCACCATAGACGGCAGAGATAGTGTCGCAGTTTACAATAGTCACGACTGTGTTTGCTCCGACGTCGGCCATACGACCGCCGCCAAAAACAGCACCGCGAACTCGCGGACGAGTGTTGACAGGAGCCTGTGCCTGCACGGTCCATACCGAAAACAGCACAAGCGTCAACATTAACAAAGTTCTAAAATGCTTCGTCATATATCGTAAAATAGTCTCTTTAGTTTTCATCATTTAGTGCCTTTTTACTACTATTTCTTTGATTTTTGGCCAACAATTGGAAAGTGTACAATACCCCCAATCCCTGCAATCGTCTGACATCCAGTTGCCTGGACGCAAACGTGCATTGTTCACCAAACTGCAAATATAGCATAAAAATTCATAAGAACACCCCTTTCAGCCCATAAAAAATCATAAAAAATCATAACAACCCATAGCAAATCCAATATAATCCCTCAAAATCCGTCAAAATCCCTCCAAACACCCCATCTCCATCCCCTTCTTTCTCTGACTCAACTCTGAACCAACTCTGACTCAACTCTGACTGAACTTTGAACCAACTCTGACTCAACTCTGACTCAACTCTGACCCAGCTCTGACTGAACTCTGACTGAACTCCGACTCAACTCTGACTCAACTCTGACTCAACTCTGACTCAACTCTAACTCAACTCTGACTGAACTTTGAACCAACTCTGACTCAACTCTGACTGAAATTTGACTGAATTCTCATTGGAACCCTTTCGCGCGGCCATCCAGTTACAACTGCCCTCCCCCCGTTTTTCCCTGTCATATGTACAGTATTTGTACAGTATATGTACAGTATTTGTACGCTTTAGAAGCGTACAAATACTGTACATATACTGTACAAATACTGTACATATGCCAAGGAATGTTTATGTTAGGCATCCTTTTTGACCATAAAAAACACTTACGGCACCTTCTGAAACACAAATCCCTACACTCCCCTGACCACCAACAACATAACAAGGGAAAAGACACATATCTGCAGCACTATACAGCAATTTGGCTACGTGCTGCGTTAGTCCATCCCCCTTTCGAGAGGGGATGGGCTGACGCAACGCCAATCACAGACCTTCAATCAGTTGTTTTTCTGGCGTTTGGTTTTACGAGAAGCTTTTGTGGACTTCGATGATTTTGCGGGCTTTGAAGCTTTTGATGCCTTCGAGGATTTCGAAGCTTTGTCGCGGGAGGATTTCGTAGCTTTGTCGCGGGAGGATTTCTTGCCGTGTTTTTCAGGGAACTCGGGAGCATCAAGAAGGTCGGATTCTTCCACCAACTCAAAGTCTATCAACTTTTTAAGCATATCCACAGCTTTGACGCGGATACGGACGTGGTCGCCAAGCTTGTAGCATTTGCCGTAGCGGCGTCCGATGACCTGGTAGTTGTCCTCGTCGAGCATATAGTAGTCGCCCTTCAGCGAGCCGATGGCTATCATTCCCTCGCACTTATTACCCTCTATTTCAGCGTATATGCCCCACTTACTGACACCCGAAATATTGGCATCGAAAGTCTGTCCGAGTTTGTCGCTGAGATATTCCGCCTGTTTGTATTTCACGCTGGCGCGTTCAGCGTCGGCGGCGCGTTTCTCCATAAGCGAGCAATGCTTGCAGTACTCTTCGTACTCGTCGGCGCTAACACTGTCGCCACCAGCAAGATAGCGTTCCAGCAGACGGTGCACCATCAAGTCGGGATAGCGGCGTATGGGCGATGTGAAATGCGTGTAAAACGGGAATGCAAGACCGTAATGGCCGATGTTCTCGGTGGAGTAGTACGCCTTCGACATAGTACGGATGGCGATGGTATCGATCATATACTCCTCGCCGCGACCTGCAATCTGCTCAAACAGATGGTTATACGAGTCGGCAAGCGCCTTGCGGCTGCCCACACGCATCTTGAAACCCAGCTTGGTGACAAACTCGACGAAAGTGTTGAGTTTCTCGGGGTTGGGCTCGTCGTGGACACGATAGACGAAAGTATTGGGTTTCAACGTTTTCTTGCCTTTCTCGCGTTCCACCTTGCCGACGTGTTCCGCCACATTACGGTTGGCGAGCAGCATAAACTCCTCAATCAGCCAGTTGGCCTCTTTCTGTTCCTTGATGTAGACACCTATAGGCTTGCCATTTTCGTCGAGATGGAACTTAACTTCCTGTGACTCAAAGTTGATGGCACCATCTTTGTAGCGTTCCCCGCGTAGTATCGTCGCAAGCTTGTGCAGTTCCAACACAGCCTTGTCAGCCTCGTCAAGATTGGCGTTTTGGTTTTGGTTTTCAATAATCTCCTGCGCCTCCTCATAACAGTAGCGCTTATCGCTGTTAATCACCGTTTTACCAAACCAGCGGTTGACGACCTCGGCACGGCTGTTCATCTCGAAAACGGCGCTGAAGCAGAGCTTGTCCTCGTTGGGACGCAGCGAGCAGACCTCGTTGCAGAGTTTTTCGGGCAGCATCGGTATGGTGCGGTCGACGAGATAGACACTTGTGCCGCGCTCGTAGGCCTCGCGGTCGATGGCGCTGCCGGGCGTTACATAATAGGAGACATCGGCGATATGGACACCCACCTCGAAGTTGCCGTTTTTCAGGCGTTTAAACGACACAGCGTCGTCGAAATCCTTGGCATCGGCAGGGTCGATGGTGAAGGTTGTCGTTTTGCGGAAATCCTTGCGCCCTTCATAATCCTTCTTGGTCGGAGCCTTGAACTTTTCTGCCTCTTTTTCAGCCTCTTTCGGGAAGTCGAGCGGGAAGTCGTACTCTGCCAGTATCGACTGCATTTCCACGTTGTTGTCGCCCGGCTGTCCGAGGCGTTTCACCACGCGTCCCACAGGGTTGTTCATCTGCTCGGGCCAGTCGGTCATTTCGACGACCGCCTTTTCGCCATCCTCGGCACCGCCGAGGTCGCTCAACGGAATGAAAATGTCGACCACCATATTGCGGTTGTCGCACACCAGGAAGGCGAATTTGTCCATCTTCTGTATGCGTCCCACAAAGCGGCTCTTGGCGCGTTGAAGGATCTCTACCACCTGACCCTCAGGCTTATGCATCTTGCGCTGCGGAAACATCAACACCTTGACCGTGTCGCCGTGCAACGCGTGACGCGTGTAGTTGGGGGCTATCATCACATCCTCACGACCCTCGTCCTGGGGTATGACGTAGGCCTTGCCTGTCTGCTTCATATCGATGGTACCCACTATGTAGTTCTTGGGCAGCAGGTCGTCGTTGATATGCTTGGGATTGATTTTGTATTTGCCCCTACCCTCTTCGACCAAAATCTTGTTCTCGGCCATCTCGAGGATGGTCATCTGCACCAGCTGGCGCGCCGCCTTGTCGTAGGCACCCACTTTCGACGATATCTGCTTGTAGTTGAACGCCGTAAAAGGTGCATTGGCGAAGACCTTAAGGATCTGTGTGGCTATTTTTTCGTTGAGCATAGTTATTTTTTTTCTAGAGTTTCTAGATGCTCTAGATTTTCTAGATTCTCTAGAAAATCTAGAGCCCTAATTGCATCTTAAGTTTTTCATTTTCAGCTTTAAGCCTCTCGTTCTCAGCCTCCAACTGCTTCAGGCGCGCATCCACATCTTGCCTGTAGCCGGTACGGGCGGCGTGCATCCGTTCTTTTATGCCGCCATTCTTTACAAATTCATCTTCCAGTTTCTTTAAATAGCTGAAAAACATCTTGTCGGTGAAATGGCATAAAGTGACGGCCATATTGCAAAAAGCCTCGGCATCAAGTGTATCGCCGAGAAACTGGTAGTCGGCGTATTTATTATGGTTCCTGCAAAAGCCGAGCATCTTGTCATAACGCGGATGCTCAGAGCTCCACATCGGAAGCCTGTTCTTTTTCAGATAGTCTTCGTAGTCCTCTCTTAATTCTTGGAAACTGCTGCGACCCACATTCACCAGCTTCAGTTCAGTTTCAGTGCTTGTCATAGCGGCCTCACAACCCTCGACGATGTTTTGTTTGCCACTGCGGGCAGCCATATTCATCTGGTCCACAGTGCGGTCGCCATAGGCGGGAAGAAATCGTTTACAAAAAATGTCTGTCAACAACACAAGAGTGTCCGCTTTCTGGTAAAAATAGAGATTTTTATAGTTCGCGACTTTCTTGAAAATTGTTTTTTCAGGCATATCCGAGAGTTTTAAGGAGTTAATAGTTTTTCTAGAAGCTCCAGTTTTTCCAGAGTGCCTAGTTTCTCTAGATTTTCTAGAGCTTCTGGAATTTCTAGAGCTTCTAGTTTTTCTAATCTCCTATCTGTACGTCGGTGCTGCCGGTAACCTCGGCAGCGTTGCCGCCGCCATAGACGTTGCCGTTGACGATGGTCTTGTTGATGATGAGCACCTTGGTATTGCCGCTTACCTGAGCTGCGTTGCCGCCGCCATAGACGTTGCCCGTGCCGGTGCCGCCATCAATGGTTGTGTTACCAATAACGCACGGATAGGTTTGAGACGACACCTCGCCACCAACAACAACTACCGGGTTGGCTGTGACAATGGCAGTATTACCGTAGCCACCACCGAAGACCTGGTCGTTCACAGTGCCTTTCTGGATGTTGACCAGCGGGACTATCTTGCCAACGCCGACCTTGGCTGTCTGCGGGTTGTAGGCTGCCATATTGCCGCCACCATAGACGTTGTCGATGTTAAGTTCGCAGTCGCCTTGCTGGAAGATGTTGACGACAATAGAATCCTGGATATCGCCAAGGATGTTGCATCCACCAAAGACATTGTGGATGGTGCCACCGTGGATGGTAAGAAAGACGTGACCGGTGATAGTAGCCGACTTAGCGGGAATGGAGTTAACGGGGTCGGCCAAACGTCCTTTAGAACCGCCATAGACGTTGGTGATGATGCCGCCATTGACGGTAAGCTCGACATTGCCGTCGATGTTGGCAACGTTGGAGCCACCGTAGAGGCTGGTGACCTTGATGGGGTTGTCCTGGCTACAAGCAATGGTGGTTATGACATCGCCGGTAATATCGGCAGCGTTGTTTCCACAGAAGTATTCGTCAACATCTATTTCATCGTCGGCGCAAATAACGCCGTCGTGTTCAAGAGTTGCATTGATGCCGCCTGTGATGGTACCGTTGGCGTTGCTTCCATTGTAGAGCTGGTTGATTTTACCGGCGTGGATGAGGAGCGTGATACCAGAGGTGGTGATATTGGCCGCAGTGACCTCACCGTTACCGCCGCCGAACACATAGTCGAAGCGACCGCCGTCGATGGTGGTGTTGATGCCGGGCACGTCAGCTGCGTTACCGCCACCGAAGACGCGGCGCACGGTGTTGTCGCAATTGTGGATGTAGACAGTGGCTTTCTGCGAGCTGGAAGGAGAATAGTCGGCTGCGTTGCCGCCGCCAAAGACCTGGTCGATGGCATAGGTGGGGCTGTTGCCTTCATAGGCGGCAGAGTCGGTGGTGGTATGGCCAGTCTTCCAGACGTGTACGGTGACAGCGTCCTTGGGCGAACCGCCGGCATTGTTGCAGCCGTAGACGGTGCAGCCCGTCATACTGATATGGCAGTTTGCACCATCTTGAGCATCGCTGCCGATGTTGACCGTTACGGCACCATTCACCTGACCCTTTGTGGCATTGCCGGCGACACCCTTGCCGCCGCCATAGACGGCAGTGTTGACGGTACCGTTGAGGATGTTGACAATAGTGGTGTTGCCGTTGTCGGTATTGACGGAGCCCTCCTCTGAGCCGCCGTAAACGGTGCCGACGGTGGGAGTGCCGGTGCCGTCGAGAGTACCGATGGTGACGAGAACATTGCCTGCCACGGAGGTCTCATCACCCTTGCCGCCGCCGAAGACGTTGGTTGCCAGAATGGCGTTGTTGATGGTGACCGTAGAGGAACTTGCAATGCTGCCCGACGAGTTGCATCCGCCGTAGACAGATGTCGTGACAGTACCGTCGTTCATCACCACTTCGCTGGTGCCGGTGCCGCTGCATCCGGCTGCGCAATCAGCGGTGGTAGTACCAGCCTGGTTGCCGCCACCGAAGATGTTGCCGCTCACGGTACCGGAATCCAGCAACAAATAAGTGTCGCCGCAGAGACCGGCATAGCCACCGGCATAGAGGTTGGTGGCAGCGCCGTCGTACATATAGACGCGCGAATCCTTGCAGTAGGGGGCTCCGGAGACGCCATTGGCCACGAGGTTGGAATGATTAGCCGCTTCGTAGGCATTGCCTGCGTTATAATAGTAGTTGCCGTTGCCGCCGCCATAGGCGTCGACAATGGTACCGCCATTGATAACGACCTGCGATTGGCCGCAGATGTCGCCGCTGATATCGCTGCCGCCATAGACACCGCAGCTATGATCGCCGGCCTCGATGAGGACGAGAGTGTTGTGGGTAACGCCATTCATACGACAGCCGCCATAGACAGCACCGCTGACGGTAGCTGCTGTGTTTACAGGAGGATTGGACGAGCCTACACCCAGATAGGTTTTGCGCAGATGTACCATACTGCCGACCTCAGTGTAGGAGCGGGCGTCAGCATCCGTGACGGTGGTGCTGCCCACCATACCACCTTGGTTGCAGCCGCCATAGACGGTGCCAACCTGACCTTTGAGCAGGATGATGTCGGGCACGATGGCCAGGTCACCCATATTGTTGCCGCCGAAGACGGTGCCTACGTGGTCGTAAGCCTTCGGTGCAGCTCCGCCGTTGCCTTGGACATTGAGCAGCACGGTGATGCCGCCGGTGACAGTGACACCGTTACCACCGCCATAGACCGTCTCGATATGACCACCGTCTTCAGGACCGGAGGGGTTGAAACCGTCGATATTTATGTCGACGAAGGTATTGGTCTGGATTGGCTGGTCGGTGACATCGCAGTATTGCATATCGGCACCCGGGCCGTCGTAGATATAGGCACCGTTACCGCCGCCATAGACCGTTCCAATATCCGGACGGCCAGTGATTTCGACATAGGTGTTGACACCAAGGGCATTCAAGTTAGTCTCACCGTCGGAAGCCAGGCCGCGGTCATCGGGAAGGACACGGTTGGAGATTTGTGCCACCTGACCGGCACGGTCGTTGCCGCCATAGAGGGCGCCATCGATTTTGCCGCCCGACACAACCACTTCGTTGCTGCCATAGATGGAGGCCATTCGGCCGCCGCCATAGACACTGCCATTCACCCTGCCGCCTTTCATACGCACCGATGCATAACCGACAAAAGTACTGTATCTGTTGTTAAGACTTGACTCGTTGATAAAGCCCACAGGAGCCATATTGCCACCGGCATATACGTCGCCTTTGATGACGACGTTGCCATCAATAAGGATATGGGTTTCGTTGTGCGAGGGGATGGTGTCGCCAATATAGTACTCCTCTTCGTCGTCATAGTTGATGCCTGCAATATAGCGGACGGCGTCGTTGCAATGGTAGAAACCATTGCTGCCGGCAAAGGCGTTTTTGTAGATTGTGCCGCCGCTGGCCTTGACATAGGTGGCACCTTTGGTGCATTGGTATTCATCCTTTGCCTGACCTGAATGATGTTCGACACGGGGAATACTTCCTACGTCGCCGCTGATGTTGCAGCCACCATAGACGGTGCCGACGTGGCCACCAGTGATCTCAACCCAGGTACTGTAGTCAACATTACTCATCTGGCAGCCGCCATAAAGGTTGTCGACCAACATATTGTTGCTACCCATTATCACGTGGGTGCCGTAGTAGATCGTTTGTGGCACATTGTTAATCTCATTTCTGTCGAAGTCGTCGGCCAACAAGCCGTTGGTGCCGCCGGCATCAGCTATTTTAGCTTTCATATCGCCGGCATTGCCACCGCCATAGACGGTGCCGGCGCTGCCCGATGTAAGGGTGATGGTGGGAAGTCCGGCCATAGCAGCTGCATTGTTGCCTCCGAAGAGGGTGCGGACGTTGTAGACACCGGTACCGTTCCAGGGATAGCTGCCATCCACGGTTATACCCGAAGAGTAGCTGCTGATGGCAGTGCTGTAGGTTCTGTCCCAGGTGGCATTGCTGCCCGAACCAAGGGCGCAATTCACAGTAATGTTGGCAGAAGCGACGTCGGCATTGTTGCCTCCACCGAAGAGGGTGTCGACCTGACCGCCGGTGACAGCAATCTCGGTCGCGGAACCAGCCACCTTGTTGCCGCCGCCGAAGAGGTAGCGGATGCCGAAGGTGCGGCCATAGCTGTTGGCAGAATTGTTGTCGACATTAGGTGTGAGGTAGGTCTTCGTTCCATTAACATCGATATGATGCTTGGCACTCTTCTGCGTGCCGCCGAAGTTGTTGCCACCGAAGAGAGCATAGACAGTACCACCGTTGACGGTGATAGTCGAGCCGTTCTGAGCTGCGTTGTCAAGAGTAATGAAAGCGTTCTTGGCACCGCCGAAGATGGAGTCGACCTTCACGGAATCGTTAGTCACCGTGATGGCAGTCTTGACGATGGAGGGGAATCTCAACGTGTCGGGCTCTGTGCCGGTATTTGTCCATACGACATCTCCCACAGTGTGCTGCTGCGTCATAGCATTTACGCTGCCGCTTGCTGTCACTCTCTGAAATTTATAGTCGTTGGTGGCTGCCACAAACGAGGAACCGTTGTAGGCATAGTAGCCGTTACCGCCGCCATAGACGGAACCTATCTTTAATGCCGCACCAGTTGTACCATAGCTGTCATAGCTATGGGCATCGCCGCTATTGACACCAAGCGTTATGAGCGAACCGTCAGCGCCCTTCACCGAACCGGCTATGTCGTTGCCGCCATAGACAGCGCCAAGGGTGTCGCAGTTGATGACTATCACCTCGGTCTTGCCGCTGACGTCGGCCATACGTCCGCCGCCAAAGACAGCACCGCATATCACCAAGCCTGGCTCGGCACCGGTGTTGAAAGTGCCGGTAGGCTGAGCGGGAGCAGTGAGATAACTGCCGTTGCAGTAGGCGGTGACTCTGTAATCGTAATTTACACCATTTACACCGTAATCTATTCCCGTAATAGTATAGCTGTTGGTACCCACTACTTCAACTGGGTCTCCCCAACTGCCATCAGACGATTTCTTCCATTCCACTCTGTATTTCTCGGCGGTGGCATTCCAGGTCACCGTAACACCCTCGAAGGTCACCACGGGAGCCGAAGCCTGTGCGGGGTTTGCGCAGGCTGTCTTAACATTGATATCCACCGAGCGCGACATCGTCACAGCCGACGAGCCGGTGCCGAAAGTGACTTTAAGTGTCAGCGTAGCCGTTTTGTGGCCAGTGTTGTTATTTCTGCGGTAATAGATGGTGGGAGCCGATGTGGCGTCGCTTGTACGTACATCGGAGCCTGATGCGAACGACAGATACTCTGCACCTGCGCCTGTCAGGGTCCACTCGTATCTCGTGGCTGCAGCGTCGCCATTGATTGATTCCGGCGTATCGGTGCCGTGATCTGAATCACCGTAGTAGTTGTGTATAAACGTGGAATCTTTCCTGGGAGAAGGAGTCTCACTCGTTATCTCCTTAATTGCATATGTGGTATAAGCTGGAAT
>JAEEGL015856767.1_pt1 | contig 20970 bp, 17 predicted proteins | sample 9134231 | NCBI WGS metagenome assembly JAEEGL01 (sample SAMN16246548, study PRJNA631951) | gut metagenome | biome: gut microbiome; feature: rumen; material: fiber-attached | host: Bos | place: Iran: Karaj | collected 2018-10
GCTCGTTACTGTGCGTCAAAAATGTATGGCCAGACTCTTTTGTTTCCCATAAGATGCAGTTTTTCGTATTTTTCTGTATCGTAAGTTTCCTGGAAAACAGTAACGTAATCGGCGCCGCATTCGTGAAGGTAGCGGTATTCGTTTGTGTTTACCGGATAGATTTCTAGTCCAACAAGGCGAAAATATTTTCTTGCCAAACGGCACGCTTCGCCAATGTATTTTACATCACTTTGAGCGCGGCTTTCGCCTGTCAAAATCAAAATTTCTTCCATTCCGCTTTGGGAAATAACCTGCATTTCTTTTTCAATCTGTTCGAGGTTGAGCTTCATTCTGCGAATATGATTATAGCAATTAAAGCCGCAGTAAACGCAGTAATTTTCGCAATAGTTTGCAATGTAAAGCGGCGTAAAAATGTAAACCGTGTTTCCAAAATGTTTTGAAGTTTCAAGGCGGGCACGCTCGGCCATTTTTTCCAGAAAAGGCTCTGCGGCTGGCGAAAGAAGCGCTTTAAAATCTTCTATTGAACAGGTTGTGTGCTCAAGAGCGGAGCGAACATCGCGCGCGGTATATTTTGAATAATCATATGAAGTCATTTGTGAAAGCACTTTTTGACTTATATCAGAATTGATAATTTCCATTCCTTCTATATATTGCATATGATTTGTGCGGAAAGAAGGATCAGTTTCTAAGCGGTGCTTTTTTGTAAGTTCTTCTTTTGGAAGATATTCTGAATCAATAAAATAATTGTTTTCCATTTTTGTCTCTTTTGAAAATGAATGAAAATAAATGCTAGTCTCGCAAAAAGCCTGTGAGCGGGTCTGAAGCACTAGCTCCGCGAGTGAGAACGCGGCCGAGCCCAGCAAGGTACGCTTTTCGGCCAGCTTGAATTGCATCTTTAAATGCAGACGCCATAAGCGGAAGATTGCCGGCTGTTGCAAGTGCTGTGTTTGCCATAATTGCAGCGGCTCCCATTTCCATTGCTTCGCAGGCTTGCGACGGTTTTCCAATTCCGGCATCAACAATAATTGGAAGGTCAATTTCATCAATCAAAATTTGAATAAAAGTTTTAGTTGCAAGACCGCAGTTTGAACCTATTGGCGCGCCAAGTGGCATTATGCTTGCTGCGCCGACATCTTTTAATGCGCGCGCGACATTCAAATCCGGGTACATATAAGGCATAACAACGAAGCCTTCTTTTGCAAGAATTTCTGTTGCTTTGATTGTTTCATAATTATCAGGAAGCAGATATTTTGAATCTTTCATAATTTCGATTTTTACAAAATCACCGCAGCCAAGTTCGCGGGCAAGGCGTGCAATGCGAACGGCTTCTTCTGCTGTGCGTGCTCCGCTTGTGTTTGGAAGTAGCGTTACGCCTTTTGGAATATAATCCAAAATATTTTCGTTTTCGGTTGTGTTTGCGCGGCGAACTGCAAGTGTGATTATTTCTGCTCCAGCGTCGCGCACAGCCGCTTCAATGAGTTTAAGTGAATATTTTCCTGAACCCAAAATAAAGCGCGAATTAAATTCTCTGCCTGCGATAATCAGTTTGTCTTCCATTTTTATAAATCTCCTGAAATGTCATCAATTAAAATTTTTAAAACTGTGAGCGCCTGGTGTGCAGCGCAGCCCATAACCCGCGCAGAAACAAGGCCAATTCCGTTGTTTACGTCGCTTTTTTCATCTCCGCACAAAAAAAACTTTTGGGAAAGGCGGCGGGTTTTTATTTGATTCAAACTTCCAAAACCGGCAAGCCCAGACGCTGCAACTAAATATTTATCGCTCATATTTTCGAGCACATAGTTTACAAGCATGGCTTTATTTTCGGCTTTGTCGAACGCTTCGCAAATTACGCTTGCCGGAGCGCAAATTGAACTGAGATTTTCTTCGCTCACTTTTACATCAAAAGTGTCAATTTTAAGATAAGGCGCAATTTCCAAAAGATTTTCTTTTAGTGCTTCCGTTTTCTTTTGGCCGAGCTGGCTTGCTTTGTACTGCTGTCGATTCAGATTTGTTAAATCAACACAATCAAAATCAGCTAAAATCAAATGGCCAACACCGGCTCTTGCAAGAGCAATGCTGATGTTTGAACCAAGTCCGCCAAGTCCCATTACAGCAACAGTTGCGTTGTTAAGTTTTTCTGTGATTTCATTTCCAACGCGGCAAGTTAGAGCTTCTTTCATTTCCTGCTTGGTTGGGATTTTTTGATTTTCAGATTGCTTTTGCATCAACCGCCCCCTACAAAACTTACAACTTCGATAGAATCATTATCCTGAATGATTGTTTCGCCGTATTTTGCTTTTGGGATTATCTGCTCGTTGATTTCGACTGCGATGAACTTTAGATTGTAATTGGTTGTTTTTAGAAAATCTGAAACTGAAGTTCCTGCCAGATTTTTTTCTTCGCCGTTGACTTTGACCATCAGACGCTCCATTTTTTAGGTTAAAACAAAAAAGTTTCCTGATTTGGAAACTCCTGTGTTAAGCGAATGAAAGTCATCCCTACGTTGGCATTATCCAAATCAGGTTCGGTCGAAGCAATAGCTTCCTCTCAGCCGGTCAATTCCAGCTCCCGTTGTTTTTAAAGCATTATATGATTTATTCAGTTTGTGTCAATATTGATTTGTGAGTTCCTGCGCTTTTGCGCGAACGGCTTTGTAAAGTGCGTCTGAATCATTTTGATTTTCTGAAATCAGGCGAACAAAAACCGAGCCGGCTACAATTGCTTCTACATTGTCGGCAAGTGCGCGCGATTGTTCTCCGCTGGAAATTCCAAATCCGCCGTAGATTTTGCTTCCGCCTTCTCCAACTGATTTTAGAAAATCGAGAGTGCTCTGTTCTATTGCGGTGTTTGTGCCGGTAATTCCGGTACGAAGCGCTGCATAAATGTACGGAAAGCCTGCGTGTGCAAGTTTGCTAAGGCGCTCTTTTGACATACTTGGAGCTGCAACTGGAATATTTTCCATTCCGTTTGCGCGGCAGGCCTTTGTAAGGCCTTCGTCGTGATCAAAAGGTAAGTCTGGAATTATCATTCCGGTAACACCGGCAGCAGCTGCGCGTTTGCAAAAATTTTCAACGCCTGGAGTATAAATAAGCGAGCCGTAACTCATAAGATAGATTTTTACCTGCGGAAATTCTTTGTGAAGCCGCTCAATAAAAGCAAGTCCGTCTGCGGTGCGGTAGCCGCGCTGCAGCACTTTTGTGCACGCAGTTTGAATTGCTGGACCGTCTGCACTTGGATCGCTAAACGGCAGCTGGATTTCGAGAATGTTGGCACCGCCGTCTACAAGGGCGCGTGCCGCGGTAAACGAAAGTTCGTCTGTTGGATAGCCGGCCACTAAGTGGCTCATAAGTTTTATTTTGTTCATACGTTTCTCCTTTGTGAACGTGGGGCGTTGCGGGGTAAACCAGCTTCGCTGGTTACCCCGCTAGAAGGGGTAGCGAGCAACGCAGTGCGAGCGAGGGGGAGACTTCCCCCTCCTAGTTCATAATCTTTGCATCGTGAATATCTTTGTCGCTTTCGAGCCGCTCGATTTCGGCGTGAAGGAACGAAAGCCATTCCTGGCGGCGGAAAACCGGGCAGGTGATAAACACGTCTTTGTCGCCGCGCCCGCTCATATTTACGATAATGGCTTTGTTCTTTGGCAGAGTAGGGGCAAGGCGGATTGCTTCGGCTCCGGCGTGCGCGCTTTCCATTGCAAAAAGAACGCCTTCGTTTTGGGCAAAAAATTTAACTGCGGCTAGTGCTTCGTTGTCGCGCGCGTAAGTAAACTCTACGCGGCCATTTTTCCCGAGCGTTGCAAGTTGTGGCCCAATTCCGCAATAGTCAAGGCCTGCGGAAATTGAGCGTGTTGGAAGTGCCTGCCCGTCTTCATCAAGTAAAAATCGGGACTTGTAGCCGTGCATAATTCCATCGCGTGCTGCTTTTCCCGACATTCTAACTGCATTCTCTCCAATGCCGTCTCCAACGCCGCCGGCTTCAACTCCTATAAGGCGAGGCTCGCTTTTGTCAATAAATGGGGCAAAAAATCCTATTGAGTTTGAACCGCCGCCAACGCAGGCAATCATAGCGGCTACGTCTAAGTTTCGTTCGGCGGCCTGGCGTTCTACTTCGCGGCCAATTACGCTTTGAAATTCGCGAACCATATCCGGAAACGGAGCAGGGCCGAGCGCGCTACCAAGAACGTAGTGTGTTGTGTCTGGATTTGCGGCCCAATCGCGCATTGCTTCGTTTACGGCATCTTTTAAAGTGCGGCTTCCGCTTGTAACTGCGTGAACTTTAGCGCCGTATAATTCCATTGCGGCAACGTTTGGTTGCTGGCGGCGAACATCAACTTCGCCCATGTAAACTGTGCAGTCGAGTCCAAGTTTTGCGCACGCTGCGGCAGTTGCAACGCCGTGCTGGCCGGCTCCGGTTTCTGCAATGATTCTTTTTTTACCCATTCGTTTTGCAAGTAGACATTGCCCAATCGCATTGTTGATTTTATGTGCGCCTGTGTTTGCAAGCCCTTCGAGTTTTATATAAATCTGCGCACCGCCAAGAAGTTTTGTTGCAGTTTCTGCAAAAAGCAGCGGTGTTTCGCGGCCGATATAATCACGCTGAATAGTTTCAAGCTCTTTAATAAAAGAAGAATCTTTCATAGCCTGATTAAAAGCAACTTCGAGTTCATCAAGCGGGCGGCGCAGAACTTCTGCTACATACTTTCCGCCAAAGCTGTCAAAAAATCCGTTGTCTGAATGTGTCATAAGAGTATCCTTTTAGTTACTATTTATAGAAACAGGATATAATAATTATTTGTTTCTGTCAATAGTAACGAATATGGCAACAACAAATTTTTTCTGCAACTCCGTTTTTTTAAGTGTGAAAAAAAACGCCATTTCAATTCCCCTTGACGTTCTCAAAATCTTACATCATACTTTTTTGCATGAACGAAAAAATAAAACTGTCAACCAGAATTAAATCTGCTTTAAAAAGCATTTTGTTGTCGCTAAAAGAGCAACGCGTGATTTTTGCCTTTAGCGTTATTTCTTTTATTTTTGCAACACTTCATATTTATGATTGTGATGTTGATTTTAAAGATTTTTGGGACGATGCGTTTTGGAATATTTCGCTTGCCTTTATTATGGGCTGCCTTTTTTCCATTCCGGCCGCTTTTCTTACAAAATCATTAAAGCCTGCAAAAAAATATCTGATACAAATAGCAACCGGCTTTGCCGCTTCTGTTTTAGGATTTTTTGCGATTAAAGGCTTTGGAAATGCTGTTTATGGCTCGCTTTATTATTGGGGAATCTTTTTTGCTGCAACTTTGATTACAGTTTTTGTGTTTTTTCCAAAAGAAAATCAGCAAACTTATTTTTCTAATCTCGTAAAACATTTTCTTTTTTCGCTGTTAATGGCAAGCGTGCTTTTTGGCGGTGTTTCGCTTTTGATTTTAGCTTTTAATCAGTTGATTTTTAACTTTGACGATTTTGGAGATATTTATGAAACCTGCGCGGCCTTCTGCTATTATGTTTTTGCCATAAATGTTTTTGTATATTATCTGTTTTATAAACGCCAGGAAGAATCTTCGGGAAAGGCTTTTAAAATCATCTTTTTTAATATTCTGCTTCCGATTTTCTTTGTGCTGGTTGGATTGCTTTATATTTATCTTATAAAAGCTCTTGTTTTAAGACACTTTCCAAAAGGTCAGATTAACTGGTTTGTTTCATTTGCTTCTGGAACCTATTTTCTTTTTTATTTTATTCTTAAAGAATATGAACAAAAGCCGGTAGTGAAGTTTTTCTACAAATTCGGCGCCTTTGCATTTATTCCGCTGGTTTGTGTTCAGATTCCGGCATATATAATCAGATTAAACGCTTATGGATTTACCGGCTGGCGTTTTTCAAGTCTTATGTTCATTGTTTTCTGCGTGATAATGTTTGTGCTTACATTTATAAAAAAAGGCGCTTATATCAAATATTCAATTTTGGTGCTTGCAGCAATAATTCTTTTTGCTTCGGTTACGCCTTGCAATTTGATAAACGTTGCGCATAAAAGCCAGCTTTCTCGTATGATGAAAGTGCTTGAAAAATATCAGATGTTTGATGCCGAAAATAATCGCCTTGCAGCTTATAATGCAGACGAAATAGATCAGAAAATTTCCGAAGAAGACCGCGACAAACTTTATTCCGCTTATAGCTATTTGAGTTGGCCATGTAAACTCAAAATGCCAGACTGGGCTTTAGATAACGAAAAAAAAGAAAGAAATTTTGAGGAATTATTTAGATTTTCTGCTAAGAAAAAAGCTGAAGATGAAATTAGAGGAAGCTATAACACTAACGGTTATGGGTATGTAGATGTTTCTGCCTATAAAACAATGAAAGAGTTTTATACAAACGAATATTCTTGGGGCTACCGTGACAAAATATATTATCACGACTATGAAATTGAACTTCCTCGCGCTGAAATATCATATGGCGGAAAAACATATAACATTACAGAATTCCTATTGAGTCTTGGTTTGAAAGAGAGAGGTTCCGATTACATTTTCTATGATTTAGACAAAAATACAGTTTTGTGCATAAATCAATACGAATATACCTGGAATAAATCTAAAAAGCTTTTTAAATCTTATGAAATTCGAGGTTATATTTTTACTAAATAGGGCGCACCCAGCCGCGAAACTTCGTTTCGCGGCTGGTCGGGCGTTCCGTACTTCGCTAACGCTCACCGTCCTCGCTCGTTCGCGCGCTCACTCGCTGCGGTCGGCGCGCAACTGCGTTGCGCGGTACTCCATGCCCTTGCGCATTTCATCAGGGCTTATGCATTTCAAAACAAAGTTACGTTGAAATGCAAAAAAAACTGCGTTGCAGCGAGTATAAAATACACGATTCGCGTTTTTGTGAAACAATCCTGCGGTTTTACTTCGTAAAATCCTCGGATTGTTTTTATGCAAGTCTGCAAATACGCTCAGAGTGTATTTTACACTCGCTTCCACTTCGTTTTTTTTGCATTCAAACAAAGAGGTTTCTTATAATGCAGAAGCCCTGCTCAAGTTCTTAAACAATTCTTCCAGCTTAGAAAAATCTTTTTTACACAATTGGCTTTCAACGCCGCTCGAAACGTCTATGAGTTCGGGCTTAAATTTTTGAACAAGTTCAAAAACATTTTCAGGCGTTATGCCGCCGGCAAGCCACAATTTGTGCTTTTCGCTGTAATTTTGCGATTTTGAATCCTGCAAAAAGCGCGGCTCACCCATTAAAAAAAGTTTTTCTGTTGCGGCTTCTAAGTCGCCGGATTTTTCGGTAACAGCAAAAAAGTGCGGCAGCTCAAGCATTTGTTTTGGAACCTGGTTGTAATCAATTGCGTGCAGCTGCAGACAATCTAAAACACCTTTTTCAACAAAGTCTGCTGCAATTTTTGCTTCGTTAGAATTTACATCAGTAATAACAGCAACTTTTTTTGCTTTTACGTTTTTAAGGCTAGGAATAATTTCTTCAAACTTTGGTCCACAAACGTTTCTTGCAAAGCCATTTGCAAAAATAAAGCCAACAAAATCGGCTCCCAAAGAATCTGCAAAAAGCACGTCTTGCGCTTTGGTTAGCCCGCAGATTTTTATAAGCGGTCTGTTGCGGAAATTATTGTAGTTGAGCTCGCCTAAAGTTCCGCAACCTTCTGATTTTTGGATTTCTGCGGTGGTTTCGACAGGCTCAACCACCGTACGCCAAAACTTAGCATTTTTGCTACTTTTTGCATTTACAAAAGAACTTACAAGTTCAGCTCTAAGTTCTGGCGCTTTTGCGGCTGCTTCGCCTAAAAGCATTCCCGTAAAACCAAGCGAGCCTGCAAAGTTTGCCGCTTGCGGTGTTCTAATTCCGCTTTCAAAAATAACGCGGGCATTTTTGCCAAGCACTTTGCGGATTTTTTTTAGCATTGCGCAAGGCTTTAGTAAATCAATTTTAAAAGTTGCAAGGTCGCGGCTGTTTACGCCGCAAACAATGTATTGTTTTTCACTTTCGTTCAGCGCGTTTGCTAATTCTGTAAGTTTTAAAATATCGTCATCGCTACGAACTTCTACAAGACTTGTCATTTTGTGGCTGGCCGCTGCCTTTGCCATCTTAATCAACATTTGAGAATCTAAAATGCGGGCGATTAACAAAACTGCGTCGGCTCCGGCGCAAAAGGCGATTTCAACTTCTTCTTCGTTTATTAAAAAATCTTTTCGTAAAACTGCCGGAGCCGCGCGGCCGGTTTCTTTTTCAAAAGAATCAACTGCAGCGCAAACTTTCATTAAATCTTCAAGCGTGCCTTTAAAAAAATTTGTTTCTGTTAAGCACGAAATTGCAGCTGCGCCGGCTTGTGCATAAGAGCGCGCCGTTTCTGCCGAATCAAGATTTGGGGCAATGTCGCCTTTGCTTGGCGAGGCTCGTTTTACTTCGAGAATTACGCCTTTTTCGCAAAGAAACTTGTGTACCGGGCGCGTGCGTTCTTTTGGAATTTTGTAGCCAAACGTTGCGTCCATTTTTTGCATATCGTCTGTACGGCGGCAAACTATTGTTGTAAGGATATCAGCCATTATGCACTAAGCCTCTCGCTTACGTTTTGAATTTCCTGAAGTTTTTTGAGCGCTGTGCCGTTTGTCATTGCGGCAACTGCCATATCGTAGCCGTCTTTTAGAGTTTTTGCTTTTCCGCAAAGGTAAAGAACTGCACCGGCGTTAAGGCCAACTGCCGCTTTGATTGTTGGGCGACCGCTTCCGTTGAGCACGTCTATTGCAAGTCGTGCATTGTCGGCGCCGGTTCCGCCTTCAAGTTCAGCTGCATTTGCGTTTGTAATTCCAAACTTTGCAGGCTCAATTACATAGCGGTATTCTTTGCCGTCTTCGTTAATTTGGAAAACGTCTGTTGGCTGGCAAGGAGAAATTTCGTCAAAACCGTCGCGGCTGTGAATTACCATTACTCGTTTTGCGCCAAGTGCTTTTGCGGCACGCGCGTAATCTTCCATTAAGTCTGCGCTGTAAACACCAAGCACTTCGTATTCTGCGTTTGCAGGATTCAAAAGCGGGCCAAGCACGTTGAAAATTGTTTTGATTCCAAGCGCTTTTCTTACTGGTGCTGCAAAACGCATTGCTGCGTGGTAAACTGGTGCCATTAAAAAGCCAAAGCCTGTTTGCTGAACAAGGCTCGCAGTTTTTTCCGGCTCGGCCATAATTTTAATTCCAAGATTTTCAAAAAAGTCTGCTGCGCCGCTTTTTGAAGAAACGGCTCTGTTTCCGTGTTTTGCAACGCCTTGTCCGCAGCTTGCTGCAACGAGTGCCGAAAGTGAAGAAATGTTAAAGCTGCCTTTTCCGTCGCCGCCGGTTCCGACAATTTCTGCAAGGCCGGAGCCTGCGTTTGTGCCTGTGGTTGTGCCGGCTGCAGTTTGTGGTTTTTGTAATGGAAATGGCGTTTTCTTTTTTAAGAGCGCGCCTGCGCAGCCGGCCATTTCTTCGGCAGTTGGAAGCCCGCGACTTGCCATTGCGGTAAGTATTGCAGCGGTTGCTTTTTCGTCCATTGTTCCGTCTGTAAGATTTTCCATAAAGAACGAAGCCTGCTCGCGGCTCAAAGGTTTTTTTTCGTCTATAAGCTGGCGAAGATATTCTGAAACCGGAAGATTGTCGCGGCGATAATTTAAAAAGGCCTTAAAAAGTTCCTGACAGCATTGGCTTGCAATGCTTTCGGGGTGGAATTGAACGCCTTCGATTGGCATTGTTTTGTGGCGGATTCCCATTATATCGCCGTCTTTAGCGCGGGCTGTAATTTCAAAATCACTAGAAAGGGTTGCCTCGTCTACAACTAAGGAATGATAGCGCGTAAACTTTGCAGACTTTCCGATTGTGCGGAAAATTCCGCGCCCGTCTAAATCAATTTCTTCTACGATTCCGTGTTTTATGTATTTTGCCTGCACAATTTTTGCGCCAAAAGCTTCGCCAATTGCCTGATGTCCAAGACAGATTCCAAGAATTGGAAGTTTGCCGGCAAAATATTTGATTGCTTCTACGCTTATTCCGGCGCTTGTTGGATTACCAGGACCTGGTGAAACTATGAGATGACTTGGCTGCATTGCTGCAAGCTGTTCTACGGTTGCTTCGTTGTTGCGAACAACTTTTATTTCTTCGGTGGTTGCACATTCGAGCGCCTGTACAACGTTGAAAGTGAAACTGTCGTAATTGTCGATAACTAAAATCATAAAAATCTCCTTGATTCGAAAATGCGTTAGGGATTGGAAGGGCGGCGAAGCCGTACCGTGTTAGCGGTATGGAGGCGAAAGCCGGAACCCTGGAAAGCCCGACCGCCGCGAAGCGGCGGTAACGCCCAAAAATTACTTTGTAAGTGTGTCAATCAAAGCGCCGAGTTTTTCGCAGGTTTCGGTGAACTCACGTTCCGGCTCTGAATCGTAAACAATTCCGCCGCCGGCCTGAAGATTCCAGACGTTGCCTTTGCGGAGCGCGCAGCGAATGGAAATGCAAAAGTCCAGGTCGCCGCTTGGCTGTATGTAGCCTACGGCGCCAGCGTAAAAGCGGCGTTTTGTTTTTTCAAGGCCGCTTAAGATTTGCATTGCGCTGATTTTTGGGGCGCCGCTTACGGTTCCGGCTGGGAATGACGCGCGAAGTACTTGAATTGGTTTTACGCCTTCGCGAACGGTTCCTTCGGTTGTGCTTACTAAATGTATTACATGGCTAAAAAGTTCACATTCCATATATTGTGAAACATCTACGCTGCCTCGCTCGCAAACGCGGCCAAGATCGTTTCGGGCAAGGTCTACGAGCATAAGATGTTCGGCCTGTTCTTTTGGATTGTTTCGCAGTTCGATTTTGAGTTTTTCGTCTTCTGCTTCGGTTTTGCCGCGTCTGATTGTTCCTGCAATCGGGTGGATTATTGCTGTTCCTTTGCGAACTCTCACCAGGCTTTCTGGAGAAGCGCCTGTAAACTGGAAATCTCCAAAATCTATATAAAAAAGATATGGCGACGGATTTACTTTGCGGAGTTTTCCGTAAACGGCAAGCGCTTCGGCTTCGCATTCTATTTGCACGCGGCGGCTTGGAACTGCCTGTATTAAATCGCCTGCAACTATGTGTTTTTTTAGCGCTGTAACTTTTTGAATATATTCTGCTTTTGAGGCTTCTAAGTCTGTTAGCATTTTGTATTCAAAGGTCTGTTTTTCTTCTTCGACATACGAAAAGTCCATATCGTTTATGCGCTTTAGAAGTTTTTCCATTGCAGCGCCAAGATTTATTTGATGTTCGTTATAATTGAGTCCAAAAATGTGGATTTCTTCGGTAAAATGGTCAAAAATGATATAAAGGTGGCCTGTGATAAAAAGGCTTTCGGGAATTTCAAGTTCATCTTTCTGCTCAAAAAAGCGGATATTGTCGCAATGCTTTGCAAATTCATAGCTTAAGTAGCCAAGTCCGCTGGCAGGCAATGGAAGCTCGGTAAGCGGGCCTTGCGGAAGTACGTTTTGGCGGGCGATGTAAAGCAGCGCGTCAAGTATATCCGGAGTTTTTTCACGGCCGAGCGCGTCTAAACTTTTTTCTCCTTCCATAATTGCATTCATATCAAGCGGACTTTCTTTTCCGTCTACGATTATTGAAATTTCTTCGCCTTCCTGTTTTATTTTAAACGCTTCTTCGGTCATCAAAATTGAATAGCGTTCGCGTCCTTTTGCAAAACTTGCTGATTCTAAAATTGCTGTTGCGCCAATCTTTTTTGCTAAAAGATACGGTGTGTAGCGTGAGTTTGAAATGCACTTGTAAATTAAATCCATCCTGTTTTTCATTTTTGCCTCAATTGTTAGTGTTGTGTTTCTATTTATAGTAGCGTTACTACTAGTAGAAACGTAACATAAGTTTTGTGTTTCTGTCAATAGTAACAAGATATAATTATTTGTTATTTTTTTTATTTTGTGGTGGGCTCGTGGCCTTGTTTTTTTGAAATGATGTTTGACAAATATTTGTTATCGCAAGTTTTTTTACTTCCTTTCTGTACGCTTTTTTGTTAAACTTTAAGTATGGCTGATAAGGAAAACGAATCATTCGATTATATTGTAATTGGAGCTGGACCTGCTGGACTTTCTAGCGCTCAGTATGCTGCCCGAAGCGGTTTGAAAACTGTTGTTCTTGATCCGGCTGGTGCTGGTGGTCAGGTGCTTCAGATTACGGAGCTGGAAAATTATCCGGGAGTTTATCCTGTTGTAAATGGCGCAGATTTTATGGAAAATATGCGCGCTCAGGCACAAGCCTTTGGTGCAAAAATTGAATTGGTGCATGTTACTTCTATTGATAAATTAGGTGCTGACTTTATTGTTACTTCAAAAAATAAAACTTTTACAGCGCCGTGCCTTTGCATTGCTTCCGGCGCGTTTCATAAAAATCTTGGTGTTCCGGGTGAAGCTGAATTTACCGGGCGCGGGGTTTCTTATTGTGCAACCTGCGACGGGCCTTTTTTCCGCAACAAAAAGATTATGGTAATTGGCGGTGGTGATTCGGCTTGCAGCGAAGCTGTTTATCTTTCTACGCTTTCTGATGATGTTACGATAATTCATCGCCGCGATTCTTTCCGTGCGCAAAAAGCTGTTGTAGACAAAATGCTTGCAGCTGGTGTAAAACCAATGTATGACTCTGTTGTAAAATCAATTAGCGGTTCTATGAAAGTTGAATCTATTCTTGTAGAAAATGTAAAAACTGGCGAACAGTCAGAAGTTGCCTGCGATGCTGTGTTTATTTTTGCTGGAATGGTTCCTCAAACTGAGCTTATTGATATGCTTCAGAAAGACGGAAATGGATATATTGTTACTGATGAGAATATGGCTACTTCTATGCCAGGCCTTTTTGTTGCCGGTGATGTTAGAAGTAAATCGTTCCGTCAGGTTGTTACTGCCACCGCAGACGGTGCAATTGCTGCTCATTCAGCCTTTGAATTTCTTCACAGATAGCAGAAATGAAAAATAGAAAAATATTTATCAAAAAATTTGTGCGCCCGATTCTTGTTTCTTCAATTATGATTTTTTCGGGCAGTTTTTGCTTTGCGCAAAAAAATACTGTAAATTTCTGGTCTAATCTTCCAAATGACCAGCTTGCGGCCAAAATTACAGATGAAATGACCGATACGGAACTTCTTTCGCAAACTTTTATGTTTGGCTGGGCTGGCGCTGAACCGCCGGAACTTTTGTATCAATGGGTTGAGCGCGGGCTTGGTAGTGTAAAAGTTTTTGGCTGGAATACTGATGATATTCATCTTGTTGCAAAATCGATTTCAGGGCTTCAAAAAAAGGCTTCTAAAAATCGTTTTCAAATTCCGCTTTTTGTTGCAACTGACCAGGAAGGCGGTTGGATTAGACATGTAAAGGGCGATACTTCAATTACGCCGGGAAATATGGCTATTGGGGCTGGCGGTTATCCTGCTGATTCCTGGTATTCTGCATATTATATTAGCCGCGAAATTCGTTCGCTTGGAATTAATATGAATTTTGCGCCTACGGTAGACCTTTTTACTGATCATGATTCTTCTATAATAGGAACGCGCTCTTTTGGTGATGATCCTGATAAAGCGGGCATTTTGGGTGCAGCTTTTGTATCTGGATCTGAAGCAGCCGGTGTTCTTTCTACTGCAAAACATTTTCCAGGTCATGGTGACACGAGTTTGGATTCTCACGGAAAACTTCCGGTAATTAATATTGATTTTGAAACTTTCAAAAAACGCGAGCTTACTCCGTATCTTTATTTGATTAAGGAAAAAGTTCCGGCTGTTATGTCTGGACATTTAAGTTTTCCTCAGATTGAAACTTCTGGAGCTCCGGCTTCTCTTTCTCACTATTTTTTGACAGAACTGCTTCGCAATCAGCTTGGTTATGAAGGTCTTATTATTACTGATGATATGATGATGGTTGGTGCAACTGTTTATGCGGGAACTATGTCGAATGCATTCAAAATGGCTCTTGATGCTGGTAACGATATTATTCTTTCTTCGACAACTGCGCGCTTAAACGAAGCTCTTTGGATTAAAAATCTTGAGCTTATGTCAACTGATTCGGAATTTAGAAACAGGGTAAAAGGAGCAGCCCGTAGGGTTATAAAAGCAAAACTTGATTATTTTAAATCTGGAAATGCTGCGCCGCTTTATCCTGATTCTAAAACTATTGATTCTTTGATTCCAGACCGCGAAGGCGAAAAGTTCTTTTTGGAACAGGCTTGCCGTTCGGTTACGGTTGAAAAGCAGGGCAGTTTGCCTCTTACGGCTGAAAAGGCCGGCCGCGTTCTTTTAATGGGCTCGCTTACTAGTTTTTTTGAGGCTGGAAAAAAGCGTTATTCGGGAGCGGGCGAGTTTCATTATTCTTATGAAATTGGTCCGAACGAAACTCAATGGGTTTTAGATAATATTGCGGGCGTTGCTGGCGCTTATGATACTATAATTATTTGTGTTTCAAGCGAAAATCACGTTAAAATTGCTGAATATTTTAAAGGCTCTGGCAAAAAGGTTATTGTGCTTTGTAATATGTCGCCAACTTTGGCTGAAAAACTGCAATGGGCAGATTCGATTTTGCTTGGTTATAGCTGGCGCTGTGATTATTCTCTAAAGGCAATGCTTGCGGCTGTAAACGGCGAGTTTGTGCCGGCTGGAACAAAACCGTACAATTAATCTTCTTTCTGTTATGACGAACTTGTTTTGGCATCTCTTTAATAAGAGCTTGAAAGAGCCTGAAACAAGTTCAGAATGACGCACTTATTTAAAAGTCGGGATTTCCCTTAATTTATTATACTTTGCGTCATAGCTGTGGCTGTTGGGGCGGATTCCTAAAATCCGCTCATTTTCTGCCTGAAGCTGAAATTTAATCATCTGCTTAAAAGCGTCCATCATTGGTTCGGGATTTACCTTTTTGTCGCAAAGGCCGTTTTCCTGCATTTCTTTAATCAGATAATAACAGCTTTCTACTGTTGAAATATATTCTGGGCGCGGTTCGTGCTTAAATGTAAAAATTGAGCGGTAATCGCCGTAAAAAGAAAGGCGCGGAAGTTTTAGCAAAAAAGGATTATGTTCAATTAATTTTCTTGCGCAAAACCAGGTTGAATCCAAAATCAAAACAAGAAGTTTTTTCCCTTTTAGAACGTCGCTAAAGCCTTCTCGCTTTGCTGTCCAGGCATCTTCTCCCGGATACATCATAACTGGAAAATACTGCGGATCTGCTAAAAGTTCTTGCAGCCGTTTATTATGTTCAAATTCAAAACCAACAAGAATTTCAGAATCTTTTAGCGAAATATGAGCAATGTGGCCGGTTCCGGTTCGCTGCCGCTTTGCTTCTTTTTGGTGCATAAGAAGAACAAATTTAATTCCCGGGTCAATTTCCTTTGTATACTTACAAAGACACGCGGATTTTGGCTTAAAACATTTGTAACAGCGTTCGCTCATGGCGCTATATTATCAAAATAAAAATTTAAGTTCAATGCGCTGGAAATGTCATATAGAAATCAATTTATTTACAATGTATAATTCAAAATACTATTTATTTACCAAGCGGAGAATTTATATGAAAGCTAAGTTTCTTTTTTTGTTTATGCTTTTTGTTTCAACTTTTATGATTGTTTCCTGCAATAAAAAGAATCAAATATCAGAAAGCAATAGTTTTGAGTTTGCAGATATTTCTGCTGGCTGGACAGAAGTTTTTAACTTAGAATTGGAAAATGATAATGTAATTTTTGAGATTTTTGAAAACGATGAAACTGGACAGGCTTATTTTATTGATACATCAACTTCAGAAGTTTTTCTTGTTGCTTGTGATATAAAAGAAATTGCGCAGTTAAAGAAAACTGCCTTTGAATGTAAGCGTCTTGTTGATAATGTTGATTCGCGGGAATCTTATAATAAAAAAAGAATTTATAAAAAAATCATAAAAAATATTAAGAAGTTTGCGCCAGTCTGCAAAGAAGATTTTCAGGATAATGACGATTATGGTTTTGTAAAAGTTACTTGTTGTTTTACAAAAGCTATGTTTAATGAATCTGTTTTGGATAGTGAAGTTGTGATTTCAAATCCTGGAGAGTTAAAAGTTTTGTCATTTACAGATCAATTATCAGATATTATTGGAAATTATTATAAAGAGTATAATCCAAAGGTAGAGTTTTCGTATGAGAATACGCCAAGTTGGGAATTCAAAGAAAAGCTCGAAGACTCTTTATGTTCGGCACAAAATGTACCCGATGTTTTTACTTTAGAAGATTCTTTTATTCAAGAGATTATTGTAAATCAAAATAAAAATCTTATGGATTTAACTGATGTATATAACGAACTAAAAGCTAAACTTGTAAAATATCCTTTTGAAATGGCAACTTACAATGGCAAGGTTTATGCAGTACCAATAGACATTTGTCCAGGTGCATTGTTTTACCGTCGTTCTCTTGCTATAAAATATTTAGGAACAGATGATCCCGAAGTGATTCAGCAATATTTATGTGATTGGGAACATTTTGCCGAAACTGCAGAAACTTTGGGACGTAACTCGAATGGAAAATGTTTAATTGTTTCTTCTTTTGAAGATTTGACACGGCCAATTTTGGCTTCGAGACAAAAACCTTGGATTGTAAAAAAGCATTTAAATATCGATCCTGTTATGATTGAACTTATGCAAATGCAAAAAGATTTAATTGATAAAGGTTATGTTGGAAAATGTGTTCAATGGTCAGAACAATGGTTTGCTGGTATGAAAGATTATTCTTATAAAGAATCTTCTTATGATTATGACAATGAAGATTACTATGGTTATGAAGATAACTATGAATATGAAGAAGAATATGAAGACGAATATATAGATGAATATGAAGATGAATATGCAGACGAATCTTATGAAGAAGAAGTGGAAGAAAATCATTTAGAAGTATTTTGTTATTTTATGCCATCTTGGGGCTTGAACTATGTTTTAAAAGGGAATTCTCCTGAAACTAGTGGAGATTGGGCAATGATAGAAGGCCCTGCAGCTTATTATTGGGGCGGAACCTGGATTGCCTGCTCTAAAAAATCAAAAAATCCAAAATTGGTAAAAGATTTTATAAAATACGTTTGTTCAAATGAGAACTTTTTGAAAGCGTGGGTAGAACAATCTGGTTCAATTTCAGTTAGTAATGTTGTTAATGATAATATTAAAGATTCTTTTGCCCACCAGTATCTTGCAAACCAGAATCAATATGAACCTTTTGTTGAAATTGCAAATAAAATCGACGGAACTCTTTTGCAAAAAGATGATAATTTGATACAATCCATTTGGGCTGAACTATTTCGCAGTTATTTGGACAACGAAATAACTCAAGATGAATTTCTTGAACAGTTTACTTCGGAAGTTAATTCAAAGTTAGGCCTTTAGACATTTTAGATTGAAAAATAAAACCGTTAATTCAATTGACAATTATTTTCAGAATGTCATAATATAGAAACAAATTTACTGATGAGGAGCATTATGAATCTTGCGCACGAATTTATAAAAGATTACAGAGAGTACACTTCTTATGAAGATTTAAAAGCGAATTGCCGTCTCACAGCGCCTGAAAATTTCAATTTTGCTTATGATATTATAGACCGCTATGCACGCGAAACTCCAAATAAGCGTGCACTTGTTTGGATAGATGATAATTCAACAGAAGCAATGGTTTTTACATTTGCTGATATTTCCCGCGAATCGAAAAGAGCCGCTTACTGGCTTGCTCAAAAAGGAATCAGAAAAGGCGATATGGTAATGCTTATGCTTCGCCGCCGCTATGAATGGTGGTTCCTTTTGCCAGCTCTCCATAGAATTGGTGCAGTTGCAATTGCAGCTTCAGATCAGCTTTTACAGTCTGATATTGAATATCGCACAAATGCAGCTGATGTAAAGATGATTATTTCTTACGATAATCCTCATGTTCAGGAAGAAATTGAAAAGGCAATGCCAAAATCGCCTAGCGTAAAATTCCTTGTTACTGTAGGCCCAGACCGCGAAGGCTGGATAAACTTTCATAAAGAATACGAAACTGTTGACCCGGAATTTCCTCGTCCTGTTGGAGAATCTGCAACTCACAATTCAGATCCAATGCTTATGTATTTTACATCGGGAACTTCAGGCTATCCAAAAATGGTTTTGCATGATTTTACTTACCCGATTGGCCATATAATCACAGCAAAATACTGGCATTGTGTTGTTGATGACGGGCTTCATCTTACAATTGCAGAAACTGGTTGGGCAAAAGCCAGCTGGGGTAAAATCTACGGTCAATGGATTTGTGGAACTGCGCAGTTTGTTTATGATATGAATATGCTTAAGCCGGATAAAATGCTCACTTTGATTTCTAAGTACGGGCTTACAACTTTCTGTGCGCCGCCAACAGTTTACCGCTTCCTTGTTCGTCAGGATCTTTCAAAATATGATTTGAGCAAATGCGAACGCTTTAGTACTGCCGGCGAAGCTTTGAATGATGAAGTTTATGACAAATGGCTTGAGCAAACTGGAAAACGCATTTACGAAGGTTACGGTCAGTCTGAATCAGCTGTAATTTGCGGAAACTTTATGGATACTCCGGTAAAACCTGGTTCAATGGGTCGCCCAAGTCCTGCTTATGATGTTGAAATTTTGAATCCAAATGATAAGCCGGTTCCAAATGGAGAAGTTGGCGAACTTTGTATTCATGTTGATAAAGGTCATCCTTTTGGTTTACTTACCGGTTATCACAAAGATATTTCGTTGACCGCAGAGGCTTTTGACGGCGGTTTCTATCATACTGGCGACAATGTTTACCGCGACGATGATGGATATATCTGGTTTGTAGGTAGAAAAGATGATATTATTAAATCATCAGGTTATAGAATTAGTCCGTTTGAGGTTGAATCAGTTTTGCAAAAACATCCTGCTGTAATGGAATGTGCTGTAACTGGTGTTGAAGATCCAAAACGCGGCCAGGCTGTAAAAGCTACAATTGTTTTGGTTCCAGGTTATGAGGGAAAAGATCTTAAAGAAATGGAAGTTGAAATTGCAACTTTCGCAAAAGAAAATACAGCAATGTATAAATGCCCTCGAATCTATGAATTTGTAAAAGAATTGCCTAAAACTATAAGCGGAAAAATCCGTCGTGTTGAAATCCGCGAAAAAGACAAGGGCAAGGATTTAGAGAAAATTAAACAGGACTTCTAATGAAAGAGCGGACTGGAAAATCAGTTCATCTCATCAAAGGGGCAGCTGCATTTGCAGCTGTCTTTATGATGTTTTCATGTTCTTTAAAATATTCCGAATCTGTTAATTCCGAAGATAAAGTTCCAGAATTTGTTTTTGAAAACACAAAAATGGTTCGTTATGAAAAAAGTGAGCCAACTCTGCAAGTAAGTGCGCAAACTTTGGAACAATATAAAAATACAGATGTAACTTATGGCCGCGATGTAAGTTTTCTTTCTTATGATGATAATGGCCAGGTAGAAACAGAAGGCAGCTGCGGAATTCTTTTTGCTGACAATACAAAAAAAATCTACGAATTATATGATGATATTAAACTTTACAGCGTTCCAGAAAAAATGCGTTTTGAAGCGTCGCTGTTAAAGTGGAATGGCCGCACCGAGCAGCTCACAAGTGGCCGAAGTGATATTGTAAAAATCGAAAAAGATGATACAACTATGCGCGGAACTGGTTTTTCTGCAAGTGGAGTTAGTAAAACTTTTTCGTTTCGCGGAAACATTACAGGAACTATAGAAACTTCCAATGAATCTAAAAATCAAGAGGCTGGCGAAAATGAACAATAAAGTGAAAATTGCATTTTTTTTGATTTCGCTCTTTTTGATTTCGCAAAGTTTTGCTGAAAAAATCATTTTTTCTGCAAACCGAATGACCGGCCAGGCTGGAAGCAAAAATACTGCAACAAAACTTTCGGGCAACGCTTACGTTCGCACCGGCACAATGGAAATTCAAGCCGATGAACTTGAACTTTCCGGCGATGATTTTCGTTATATCAAAGCGAGTGGCAATATTGCAGGAAAAAATCTCGAATCAAATATGGATTTTACCTGCGATTCTTTGGAATATGACCGAATTACAAAGGTTGCAGTTTTAAAAGGCAATGTTAATCTAACTGATAAAGATAATGATGTTAAGGCCGAAGCGCAGATTATAGAATATAATCAGAAAAAAGAAACCGCGATTCTTCAGATTCAAATAAAACTTACGCAAAAAGAAAATGTGTGTTCAAGTTCTTATGCAGTTTATTACAAAGCAAGACAAATACTTGAACTTTCGGGAAATGCGCAGGTAAATCAAAAAGATGATGTTTTTCGCGCTCAGTACATTACTTTTGATATGAATACGCAGGATATTACGCTTGGCGGAAATGTAAAAGGTAAAGTTACCGATACAAAAACTGTAGAAGATTCAGAGGACGCTCAAGCTAAAGAGGCTTCTGCTAATTCTGATGATTCAGAAAAATCTGAAGAAACTCAAACTTCTGAAAATGAGAATGAAAATGGAAAATACTGAAACTAATGAAAACGAAATAAAAGCATCTTCTTTGCAAACTCAAAACCATATTTTGCGTGTTTCGAGCCTTTATAAACAGTTTGGTCACAAAAAGGTTGTTCGCGGCGTTGAATTTTCAATGCAAATGGGCGAAGTTTTAGGACTTTTGGGGCCAAACGGTGCTGGAAAAACTACTACATTTTATATGGTTGTTGGCTTTTACAAACCTACAGCTGGCGATGTTTTTCTCGATGATCAATGTTTAACTGGGCTTCCAATGTACAAACGCGCGCGGCTTGGAATTACCTATCTTCCGCAGGAGCCTTCTGTTTTTCGCAAATTTACTGTCGAAGAAGATATCTGGTCAATTTTGGAAACCCGCAAAGACTTAACAAATGAAGAGCGAAAATATCGTCTTGAATCTTTAATCGAAGAATTTTCTATTGGAAGAATCAGAAAACAAAAAGCTTTTACACTTTCGGGCGGTGAACGTCGCCGTACAGA
>JAEEGL012896253.1_pt1 | contig 20969 bp, 21 predicted proteins | sample 9134231 | NCBI WGS metagenome assembly JAEEGL01 (sample SAMN16246548, study PRJNA631951) | gut metagenome | biome: gut microbiome; feature: rumen; material: fiber-attached | host: Bos | place: Iran: Karaj | collected 2018-10
AACGCGAAGAAAAACGGCGTCACCAAAGAAGAGATCGCCGCGATCGTCACTCACGCGACGATGTACGTCGGCTGGCCGAAAGGCTGGGCGGTATTCCGTATGGCGAAGGAGATATGGAACGAAGAAACGCCGGCGCTGACCAAAAAGGAAAAACAACAGAATACGGTGGATTGAAATGATAACGATCAACATTTACTACAAGGGAACAAACGGCAGCGCCCGCAGATTTGCCGATGAAATGGATCAAAGCGGGACAGCCGACGCGATCCGCGCCGCGGCGGGAAATATCCGCTATGAGTATTTCTTCCCGAAGAACGATCCGGAAACGGTGCTTCTGATCGACTCGTGGGTGGATCAGGACGCGATCAACCGCCATCACGCCTCGCCGATGATGAAAACGATCAGCGACCTGCGGGAGAAGTACGATCTCCACATGACGGTGGAGCGTTACGTGACCGCGCAAGAAAACGCCGGAGACGAAAGATTCATCAAAAAATGACCGGCGGCAAAGAGCGGGAATCACACTGACGATAACCCGAAAACCATCGTTGAAAGCATATATCTGAATTCATACAAGAAAGCCGGCGTTTCTGCGTCGGCTTTCTGCATTAAATATACGTTTCGACTACGTTTTTCTTTTGCACTCCGCGTACATGATCGTGATGCGTGCGGGCATTTCTTTTGTAAAGACGGGAGTCCAGCCGTTCGCAGACAGAAAATCAAGATACTCTTTTGCCGACCATTGACGTTCAAAGCGGACGCCCGCCAGCTTCAGGATGCCTGACCAGATGCGGCTGCCGAGGGTACCCTTGTGCTCGATGAAGTTCGGAGCGATCAGTATTCCGCCCGGCTTCAATACGCGGTCGATCTCCGACAGCGCCTTTTCCGGATCGGGTACGATATGCAGGGCGTTCGCGATCAGCACGGCGTCAAAGGAACCGTTTTCATACGGCAGAGCCATTGCGTCGGCGATCCCGAACGTGAGATTCGGCGGACATTCTCCCTTCTTCGCCTCCTTGATCATACCTTCGGAATAGTCGGTGGCGATCATTTCTGACGCCGCGTGCGCGACGTGCTTGGCGAGCAGTCCCGGTCCCGTTGCGATCTCCAGCACCTTTTTACCTTTGATCACTTCGGGAATACGGGCGTACATATAATCATAGATCTTCCGATCCGCCTTCATTGCGCGCTTATAGATCGGCGCGTATAAGTCCCACGTTTTCTTTTTCATCATCAAACGCTCCACGCGGCGTTTGCCGACTGGAGATCCGCCATGCGACGGAAGATGCCGCTTTCGTTTGCATAAAGCTCCTTCGGCGAACCTTCTTCGGCGACTTTGCCGTCTTTCAGCACGACGATCTTATCCGCCGCCTCAACGGTGCGCATACGGTGCGCGATGACGAGAACGGTTTTACCGGCAAGGAGGCGTGAGAGCGCGCCCTGGACTTTCGTTTCATTTTCCACGTCAAGAGACGCCGTCGCCTCGTCGAGCAGGACGATGGGAGCGTTTTTCAAAAGAGCACGGGCGGTGGAGATCCGCTGACGCTCGCCGCCTGAGAGTTTGGCGCCGTTTTCGCCGATCGGCGTTGCGTACCCTTCGGGGAGGCGCGATACGAATTCGTCGCAGTTCGCCGCCTTTGCCGCCGCTAAAACTTCCTCGTCGGTCGCGCCGTGTTTTCCGAGACGGATGTTTTCCATCACGGTGTCGTCAAATAGCACGACGTCCTGAAATACCATCGAATAATCGGTCAGCAGGACTTCCGGATCGACGGTCGAAATATCCACGCCGCCGACCTTTATTTCTCCGCTCCGGATATCCCAAAGCCGCGCCGCAAGACGCGCACAGGTGCTCTTTCCCGAGCCGGAGGGACCGACAAGCGCCGTGACTTCTCCTTCTTTTGCGGTGAAGCTGACGCCGTTCAGCACGTCGTGATCGTCGTAGGCGAAGCTGACGTTTTCAAACGTGATATCGTGTCCGTCGGGTTTGAAAGTCTCCGCTCCTTCCGCCGTCGGGGTGTCTTTGATCTCGTTCAGACGGTTTGCCGACACCTGCGAAACGAACATTTCAGCGATCAGCGCGAGCGCCTGATCGAAAGGCGCGTAAACACGGGTGATGACCATCAGGAACATGAACAGAAGCATAAAGTCGATCTTTCCGGACAGGATCAGCGACGCGCCGGTGAGGATCGTCGTCGCCACGCCGAGACGCATGATGACCGAAGCGCCGTTGACGAACAGACCGATTGTCAGCTCGCCGCTTCTCATTGTTTTTTCAACACGGTCGATCTTCTTATTCAGGCGGTCAAGATACTCTTTTTCGCGGTTGGTCGCTCTGATCTCGCGAATGTTCTCAAGCGATTCCTGAATGTTGTCCGATACAGCCAGCGCGTCCGCTTTGAGTTTTTCCGAGCTGCGCTTCTGTATTTTCCGGCTTCCGAACAGCAGGATGAACGCCACAGGCACGCCCCACAGGCAGGCGATCGCCATGCGCCAGTCGTAAATGAGAAGCATTACCGCGATGATCGCCGTTGAGATATACGCGCCGTAAAGATAACCGAGGCAATGCGACCAGACGTGCTCCAGACGGTTGACGTCGCCCATGACCGTCTCTGTCAGATCGGCAAGATCCCGCTTGCCGAAATAGCCGAGCGGAAGTCTGCGGAGCCGCTCCGCGAGCGTGATGCGCGTATCCTTGATCTCTCTGTAAACCAACCCGTAGGTATTATGATATTGCTGCAGGTGTGTTATAAAAGACAGAATGACAAACGCTGCGACAAGACCGGCGAATATCCACGCGTTCGGCAGAGCATCGCCGTTTGTCAGCGTGTTCATGTACTTTTGCATAAGAAAGTACAGGATGCCCATGCCCGCCATCATCAGGAGATTGACGACCACGGTCCAGGCGGCTCCGGCTCTCGTATTTTTCAGACCTTTATCGGTCAGCGCGTATTTTCTTTTCAGTTTTTCGCCCATCATTTTCAAGCGCTCTCCTTTACCGACGCGATCTTCCAAGTGACCGCCTGATTGTATTCCTTCCACATACGCTCGTACAGTCCGCCCGCATGCGACAGCTCGTCGTGCGTGCCTTCTTCCGCGACGTGACCGTTATCGAGAACCACGATCTTATCCGCGCCGACGACGGTCGAGAGACGGTGCGCGATCATGATGACCGTGCGTCCCTCTGTCAGCGTTTTCAGCGCCTTCTGGATCAGAGCTTCGTTTTCGGGATCGGCGAACGCCGTCGCCTCGTCGAGAACGATGATCGGCGCGTCCTTTATTATCGCTCGGGCGAGCGCCACACGCTGCTGTTCGCCGCCCGAAAGGTACGTGCCTTCCGATCCGATCAGAGTATCTATCCCGTTCGGGAGTTTTTCTATGATATCATCGCACTGCGCGGCGTGAAGCGCCGAAATGACTTCTTCTCTTGCTGCGGTCGGGCGCGCGGCGCGGACGTTTTCGAGGATCGACGTTTTGAACAGCCTCGTGTTCTGGAATACGAACGCGACCTTATCCATCAGAACGTGCGGATCGACGTCTTTGACGTTGACGCCGCCGACCGTAACGGATCCGGAGGATACGTCCCAGAAGCGCGGGATCAGGCTCGCCGCCGTCGTCTTTCCGCCGCCCGACGGACCGACCAGCGCCACCGTCTGCCCGGGCAAAGCCTTGAACGAAACGTGTTCAAGCGCAGGGGTTTCCGCGCCGTCGTAGGTGAATGTGACGTCCCTGAATTCCACGCCGTTGTCCTTCGGCGTCTGCGGGTTATTTGTGATCTCAAGCGTCGGCGCGTTCATGACCGTATCGATACGCGCAAGCGCAGTTTTTGCGAGCATCAGACCGGACGCAGCGAACATGATCCTTGCGAGCGCCGTGGATACGATCGCGGAGAACACCGCGTAGAAAGCGAAATTCGTGATAAAACCGGCGAAATTGCCCGCGGAAAGCGCCGAAGGCGCGATCAGCAGTACGACGGGAACGAGAAAGATGAACACGCCCTCCGTGGCGGTGAGGTTGACCGACTGCGGAACGCGGCAGACGCCGCCGGTATATTTTTCAGCTTTATTGCTGTAATCCTCGATCGCCGCTTTAAACGCTTTGAAGGAGTAAACGGTCTGCTGAAAGACCTTGACGACCGGGATGCCGCGCACGTATTCCGTGCCGGCTTTGCTCATCACGTCCTGCGCCGTCTGATATTCCATCATCAGATTTGCGTTCTTGCCGCCCATCATCGAAAACATGGCGAGCACGGATATCACCGCCGCGAACAGGCAGGATAAACCCATCCGCCAGTCGAAGACGAACATCAGAACGATCATGGCGATAAACATCGCCGCCGTTCCGACGATGTCGGCAAGGTTGTGCGCGAGCAGCGTTTCGGTCTCCGAGGCGCCCCCGTCCAGACGGTTGCGGAGATAACCGGAGCCGTAGTTGTCAAAGAAGCCGAGCGGCGCTTTCATCATTTGCGCGACGCCCTGCTTGCGAATGTTCGCGGCGGTGCGGAACGCGGCTAAGTGCGTGCACATAAGCGCGGCAAAATAGATGACGATGCCGCCGAACGCAAATCCGAACGCGGCCCAGCCGTAAGTCCCGATATTCGTCGCCTCGGTCCAGTCCGGCGCTGCGGCGATCAGATCTCTTGCCGCAAGCCAGATGCAGACGTAAGGGATCATTCCCATGACCATGGCGGCGGCGGAGAGGAACATCCCCAGAAACGTCAGCGCCTTATACTTCCCGGCGTAGCCGAGAAGAACGGATATTTCGTTTGGTTTCTTTGCCTTCATAAAGATACTCTCCTTTTCGGTTTATTTCAGAACAACGTGCATATCCACGCTAAAAGCAACGATATGATCGGAAAGACGGCGATCCGTATCAGCTGGCCTTTTCGGTTGAAGCCGAACTGATGATAGCCGGCGCAGCCTTCCGTCTCGGGGTAGAAGTGCTGAAAGAAGTGCGATTTCGTGAGCAGCAGCCAGTCAAGACAGATGATGTCGAACGCCTTCCACAGATAAAGCATGATGATGAATCTGAGGAAAAACTGCCGGAACGCAAAGCCGTTCTTCACGCCGTCACAGCCGCCATATAAGAACGCGCCGACCATAGCCGCAACGCTTAAAACTATCAATATCCAGCCGACAGCTTTTGCTCCCGGAAATCTTTCGGGGTGCTCCTTCGCCGCCGCCCGGATATCTTTCGGCGCGGTGGTAAACAGCCGTTTATCCTGTACAAGTATAACGGCGGCAAGGAGCATTACGATAAGCGCCGCAATGAGCGCAAGAGATAAAAGCAGCGTAATTATCATGATTTCACCTCACCGGTTTCATCCGAAGCGCTTTGATTTTCTCAAATAATCCATAACTGTTTTTCATTCGCGCCCGTCCTTGAGCGCTTCGACCATGTTCGTTTTATCCACCTTGCGCCGCAGAAGCAAAAGCGACGCAAAGTAGCATACCGCCGTGAAAACCGCCGTCAGGATTATGCTGAACGGCTTCAGCGTCGCGGGGATCATCAGTTTTTCTATTTCCACGAACCGCGCGCAGTACCACGCCATGATCCCGTATGCGGCGGCGATGCCGAGCGCGATACCGGGAAGGAGCAGCAGGTGGTTCGACGATATGATCATTGAGTGGATCCGCCCGTTTTCAAATCCGAGCACCTTTAACATTGAAATATTGTGTCTGTTTTCCGACAGCATCGTGTTGACCGTGGCGTAAAGCGAAGCGACGCAGACGATCATTCCGATTCCGATGAACGCGTATATCAATCCGGACATGGCGTTCAACATGTTCTGCATCTGCGTTTCAAACGACTTGTCCGTGATCGTTTCAGAGACCCTGTCCTTTTCAAGATCGAGGGAACTGCTTGACAGGATCGCGTTGTAATTCTCTTTATCAAGTCCGGCGATCCCGGCGATCTTTTCACGCGATGAAACGATATAATTCTGATATCCGTTTCTGATCACGCCGTCGATCTTTACCGTATGTTCTTCAAGAGTTGCGATGCTGCGGAAAGTGAATTCGTCGCCCTTGTGTACGCCGCATATCGCCTCGCAGAGAGTGCTGATATAAAACCCGCTTTCAATATCGGCTTTTCCGCCGTCCGTCGTCTTAAGATTCCAGAGCGTCGCGTCGCCGTCAAGCCCGATAAGCGAGAAGCGGCGCATATCACCGTCTTCAAACGGCAGGATCAGCATCGCTTCACCTCCGTCAGGGGCGCCTTTTTCAAGCGTGTTCAGAACGTATTCATACCTGAAAGTGCCGAATTCGCCGTGCGCCTGCTCGCCCACGGCTTTCACCGAATCGATAAACGAATAACCGAACGCCGTTATCATCGCGCCGAGAAAGATCCCGAGGAAGATCACGAAGCTCCGTCCGGGGTTGCCGACGAGCTGACGGATCGCGTATTTGAACCCGACCTTCTTTTTGCTCCTCGTCAGGATGCGGCGGCTTTTCGCGTCGTTTCCGACCTGCCCGGCGAGAAGCTTCACAACGTCTTCTTTGAGCAGCTTTCTGACGCGCAGCATCGCGGCTGTCCAGTAGATCAGCGTCGGCACGACGACTCCGGCGGCCGCCACCCAGACAGGCAGCGTGAACTGCGGCTTCATCGGTTCGTAATCGGCGAGCCCGAGCGATCCGAACGGTCCGGACAGGATCAGCGCGCAGACAGAGGTGAGAAGCCCGCCGATCACTCCGGGTATCGCGGCAAACAGACTGTAATGCCGCATCAGCTTTGTTTTTTCGTATCCCATGGCGGAGAGCGTTCCGATCAGCTTCTGTTCCGCGCGAATACGCCGTCCGAGCAGGATGCAGATCAGCGCCACGGTGACGAGCGGGAAGATCACGAGAATGAACCACGACGACATGATGAACATGTCCGCCTGCTCGTGCACGAACGTGATGCGCATATTGCTGTCGGCGGACAGATACGACGCCATGTAATAGTTTTCGTTTATTTCTTTTCGGAAAGCGACCTGATCGGTATCATCCCCGTAAATGACTTTGTAATTGATGCTCCCGCCGCCGAAACTGTCTTTGAACTCCTCCGGCGTCATATACGCAAGAAAGAAGGTCGTTACGTTTTTATAATCGTCGGTCAGGTTTTCGACCATATACAGATAGTCGGGGCGCAGAAACGTTCCCGCGACGGAGTATTCTTTTCCGTTTACTTTCAGCCTGTCGCCGACCTTAACGTTATTCTCCGCGGCATAGCCCGCCGAAATGATGATCTCGTCGTCCTTTTCCGGCGCGTGACCGTCCTGTATCTCATATAAGTCGATCTTTTCGTTCGGGCTGAAAACGCGGACTCTGTAATCGCCTTCGTCCGTGGCGGCAAACCGCTCTTTTTCAAGCGTAACGCCGTATTTTGTTTCAAGTGCGGAAAGCTTTTCGTCCGGGATCTCCGCGTACGTCGAGAAAGTCGCGTCCTCGCGTTTATACTTTGAAAAGAAATCGTCTCCGTATTTGTTGATGCCCGTCCCCGCGATATAGAAAAGATAAAACATAAGAAGCGTCACCATCGTCAGAACAGTCGCGGAAACGTAGAATGAAAGATCTGTTTTTATACTGCGGGCGTAGCGTTTGTTGAGCTTCATTTTACCGCCTCACAGTTCCAGCTCGTCGGCGGTCAGCTTATGATCGTTTTCGGTATATGAGGCGATCTTCCCGTCGCGGATGCGAACGACAACGTCCGCGATCCCCGCGATCCCCTCGTTGTGTGTGATGATGAGGGTCGTAGTGCCGTACTGCGCATTGACCTTTTCTATGAATTTCAGCACCGAACGCGACGATCTCGTATCGAGCGCGCCGGTCAGCTCGTCGCAGAGCAGAAGCTTCGGGTTTTTCACCATCGCTCTTGCTATCGCGACGCGCTGCTGCTGGCCGCCCGAAAGCTCGCGCGGGAAGCGGTAACGGTATTTTTCGATATCGAGCGCTTTCAGTATCTCGTCGGTATAAAGCGGTTTTTCGGCGATCTCCGCGACGACCTCTACGTTTTCTTCTACGGTCAGATCCGGGATCAGATTGTAAAACTGAAAGACAAAGCCGACACTTTGCTTGCGGTACGCGGTCAGCTCCTTTTTTGACAGTCCCGTGATTTTCTGTCCGTCAACGGTGATCTCGCCCGCGTCAAGACTGTCAAGCCCTCCTATCATATTGAGAAGCGTCGATTTTCCCGAGCCGGAAGGACCGAGGATGACGCATATTTTTCCTTTTTCAATCGACAGATCGGCGCCGTCGAGCGCGTAAACCGCCGCCTCGCCCGTACCGTACTGCTTTTTCGCACTTTTTACTTCGATAAACATTTGAGGCCCCCGCTTACTTCTTTGCGATCACCGCGATCCACGGATTCTTAGGATGAGTGACGGTTTTCACTTCGGAAAAGCCGACTTTTTTGAGTACTGCGGTCAGTTCGTTCGCCGTATAACACTTCATACCGTCTATGATCTTTTCAAACTTTTTACCGGTCTCGTCCATGCCGTTCGATTCGTTGACGATCATGAAATAACCGCCTTTTTTCAGAATGCGGAACACCTCGGCAAACGACTTTTCCGGTCCCGGCCAGAAATAGACCGTTTCAAACGCCGTCGCAAGATCGCAGCAATCGTCAGGCAGATCGAGCTTTGATACGTCGCCCCGTCTTACGACGCAGCGTCCTTCTTTGATTGCCTCTTCGTTATACGCCTTTGATTTTTCAACGGACAGATCGGAATAATCAATGGCGACAAGCTTTGAATCCGGATATCTTTTCAGCAGTTCTTTTGCGTTCCTGCCGCCCCCGCAGCCGAGCTCGGCGATAAGCGACGGTTTTATAATATCAAGGTGCGACATACCCCAGTCAGCCATTTTCGCGTGTCCGGAGCCGTTCATACTGCCGAGCATCATCTTACCGAGAACCCCCTGCGGTTTTCTCGTCTGATTTACGAATGATTTGAAAAGTCCCATATTATCCTCCCGATCAGCCGAAAATCCCGCGCTTTTTATACGGCTCGGACTCTGCTGAAACAAACGTATAACCGGTGTCGGTGATCGCTTTTTTGAGTTTTTCCGTATCGGCTGATCCGTCGATCAGAAACGTCGCTTCTTTTTGCGCCCTTGACGCTCTGACCTTTTTCGCGTCGGGGAACGCTTTTCTTATCGTGTCGCAGATATGCGCCTCGCACATCCCGCACATCATACCTTCGATCTTTACGGTAACTTTGTTCATATTGTCTCCTTTGGTTAGCCTCTGCTAACTCATGTTCTTAAAATCAAGGGCTTACGCCCCGATTTTGTTTTGTTTATTTATCCGAGCGCGAACAGGATAACGCCCGCGTCCGAATGTTATCAGACTTTGAATTCTATCCTCACGATCTGCATTTTCATAAATCCGTCTCCGAGCTTTGCCAAAAGCCGGAATGATGCAGGTACGGACGGGTCTTTCAGATCGTTGTAGCCGAGCATGTATCCGCGTGACGACACGGTCGCGTTTTCGAGCCACGGCTTTATATCTGTTTCTATACTGTTTACGCTGAAATAGTCGGATATGCCCGTGATGCCGGCTTCCTTCACCCAGGTCTTCAGCATGATCTTCACGGCGCGTCTGTTCGCCGAATCAAAGACGAGTTTTCCTCCGGGAAAGCGCAGCGCCATAGCGTTTATCAGCTTTTTTATCTGTTCGGTCCTGAAATAGTAGAACACGCCCGCCGCAAGGAAGCATACGCCGTCCTTCGCGTCTATCTTATCGAACCACGAAAGATCGTTCAGATCCGCGGCGACGTTTCTGATCCTTTCGGTACCGGGCAGCAGCTTCTCGCGTACGGCGATCACGTCCGGCAGATCGATATTGTAAATACCGCACTGTCCGTTGTCGCAGTTTTCCGCGGTCTGATCGAGCCCGCAACCGAGATTGACGAGCGCGGCGGAGGGGTGTTCGTTCAGATATTCCTTCGCCTCGATCATCAGATCGTTTTCACGCATGGCGACTTCCAGAGCGCCGAAACGGTGCGCCACGCTCTTCGACTGCTTCTCAAGCGCGCCGAAATCGTAATCGAGGCGGTTGATGAGTTCTACCGCTTTATCGTCGCGGAACAGATCCGGAAACTGTTCAGTGCAGAGCTTCCGCCCGTAAAGCGGGATCACAAGGGTTTCCTGCACGGTGTTTTTCTCGATATGTGTTTTCATTTTTTACCCACAAGCAGCGCCGATCCGGAAAGCTCCATCCAGACCGCCTCATGCTTTTTCATATATTTGTCCGTGGTTTCGATCAGTTCGACTTTTTCATATCCCATATCCAGCAGTTTTCCGACAAACGCCTGCATATCGCCGTACCTGGATCTTGAGAAAATATCGTGAAGCGCGAACGTGCCGCCTTTTTTCAGCGTGCGGAGCGTTTCAAGCAGATACGACTGGCGGTCGCCCGGGATATTGTGATAAACGTAATTGCTCGTTACGGCGTCAAAGGTCTCATCCGCAAAATCAAGCTTCGTAGCGTCGCCTTTCTGAAAAGACGTGTTGGTTACGCCTTCCGCTCTCGCGTTTCGCTCACAGAGCGGCTTGTTGTACGACGCGTACTCCTTGCCCCAGCGATCGATGCCTATAACGCGGGCTTTCGGATTGCGTTTCGCCACGGCGATCGTAAGCGCGCCGCTGCCGCAGCCGACGTCAAGACATTTGCCGCCGTCGGGCAATTTTACGTATTCCGCGACACCTTCGATGATCTGACGCGACATCTGCCGCTTGCCGTTGTAATCAAACGCACGGTAAAGCAGAAACATCCACAGCGTAACTGCCGCTCCGATAACCGTTACGGCAAGGAAAACGACGAACAGTACGGTCTTCAGAGCGCCGGATACGATCCCGGTCAGTCCGAAAACGATGAAAAGGATCAGGAACAGGGCGGTGATCGCAAGAGCGGTACAGATCATGCCTTTCGGCATCCAGTTTTTGTAATCGCTTCGCTCATGAATAACGTCGCTTACGCTCCTTATTGAATCGGGTTTCATATGATCCTCCTTGATATTCTTGTTTCGTATAAACGATTTATATCAGTTTGCTTCTTTTTTTGAAAGCGCCGGGCTCCTGTTAGCATATGCTAACTCACTTTCCTTTTTTAACGGACCGACCGTTTTTCCGGTGATCCGTTATCAGCAATTCTGTATTTAGGGCTTATGGTTAGCCTTTGCTAACTATAATAGCACTGTGTTTGACATTTGTCAATAGGTTTCCCGAAAAAACGCACAAAAAACCAAACGCAGATCTTGTCATACAAGATGATTTTCGTTCGTCTCTCCGAATTTACCGTAAATCACTCCGGCAAATCCCATAAACTCCGCAAATGCGCAAGGGGCGGCGGGATCGCTCCCGCCGCCGTGTGGTTTTGGTCATGCTGCGTTATCAATTGAGATCATTTGCGCATTGTTTTTCATATACCGAACAACGAGCGGAAAAAGTTTATGACAGCGTATATGACGGACATAAACCAGTTCGGGCTTTCTTCCGGCTGTTCTGCGGCGCCGCTTTCAGTCCGGAACTCAGGCTGTGCGTTACTCGTTTCACCGCCGTTATCAGCCCTCTCCTGCCTTTCGCCGTTTCCGGGCATCTGCGGTTGAAAAGTACCGTCGCCGTTCTCAGGCGCTTCCGGAGGAGTTTCACCGTCCGGCAGAGCGGGAGGATTGCCTTGTCCGTTCGGTACGCCGCGGTCATTTCCGCTCATATCAGGAGTCTGATTCATGCCGCCGTTTTTGCCCGGAGGAGTTGGAACAGATCCTCTGCTGCCCGGCATCTGTCTTTGATTCCCGCCACCGCCGGGCATCATTTTCTGACTTCCGCCCATGTTACCCGGCATTTGACCGCCCATACCGCCGGTCGAGGTTGTTCCTGCGGTCGAGGTCGCCGCCGCTGCGCTTCCGTTTTTCAGAGTGTAGGAAGAGCCGGTCGTCAGTTCGGAGCTTGCAAATAAGATATAACTTGCGCTGCGCACGGCTTTTGCAGAGTACAGTACGTTGCCGGACGCGTCGGTGACCTGAATTGCGTTTCCGGCAGTCACGAGATTCGAAGCATTTCCGCCCATGCCGCCGAAGCCGCCCATGCCGCCCGCGCTGCCGAACGTCACGTAAGGAGTCGCAGCGGAATAGCCCTGCACCATTCCGAGATGTCCGACGGCGAGTACCGTCGCGCCTTTGAAGTAAGTGCCTCTTTCGGCGTCAAGCGGATCGCCGTCCCCTTGCGAAGGGGTATAAACTTCAAGCGTACCGCCAATGAGATTGATCGTGCCGTTGGAATCGATCCCGTCGCCGTTCGTCACGTTGACGTACACATATCCGCCGTACTGGTTATAGCTGAAACTGTAGTTCGTAAGGTCGGAGTTTGCGGCATTGACACCGTCGTCCGTCGCGTTGACCGTGATATTGCCGGAATAGACGTTCAGAGTTGCCGCTTCTATGCCTTCTTTGGATTTTTTCACGTTGACCGTCGGGCCTTCGGCGCCTTCCGTGCCGATGTTGAGAACGTAATCGCACTTGATCCCGTCGTCAACGGCGGAAACCGTGATATTGCCGGAAAGGATATTCAGTTCCTTGTCGGATTTCAAGCCGTCGTTCACATTTGCGGTGATATTGAGCGTCACTTCCTTTATTGTGAGGGAAGAAGTTGAAAGCAATGTGCTTGTCGCGTTGCCGTCCTCATCTTCTTCATAGAGATCGTATCCGCCCTTGATACCGTTCTTGCCGTTTGACGTGATATTGATCGTCCCGGTGCCGCAGATCGTAACGTTCGATCCGTCCTTGCACTTGATTACCGCGTTTTCAATATCCGGATAAAGCGTTTCGTCGGTATAGATATCGTCGTTGTTGTATTTATCGTCTGCCAGATCGTTGACCGTTCCCGCAGCCGCGACGATGCTGACCTCGCTGCCTTTGTTGCAGGTGATCGGAGCAGTCGCCGAAGCGGAGAGCGTCAACCCGTTCAGCACCAGCGTGACGCCGGTAACGTTCTTCTTGACGACAATCGAACCGTTTGAACAGCTGCCGGATACGACGTACGTGCCGCTGTCCTTGATCGTAAGCGACGTTCCGTCGATCTTATATCCGGAATAAGCGCCTTCCGATACCGTGATGCCGGAATCGGAAAAAACAAAGCTTGTTGCGTCCGTTATACTGTACGCCGAAGAGGACGCCTGAGTTCCTGCGGCAAACGCGGTAACCGAAGATACTGCCATTAACGATACGATCATAACGATACTGATGATGAACGCCATTGCTTTGCGTGTTTTTTGATTGTGTTTCATTTTTAATGCCTCCTTGAATCTGTAATAGGGTTTCAGCCGGCTCACGGATGGCGTGAGCCTTGGATCAAAATAGTCGTTACCGTTCATTGGTACCACCCGCCTTTCATTGGTTTTGAGAAGGATCGTTTTTCCTTTTCTGATTCTCATTTTACCCGCGAAGATTGAAGTTCAATTGAAGGATCCGACTTTTTTCGTTTTTTCTTTTGCAGCCCGACGATCCCGATGATCAGCCCGATCGTTAAAAGAAGCGATCCCGCGACCGGATATACGGCGCAGAGCGCATTCGTCGTGCCGTAGATCTCAAGAACGCCGCGGAACACGGACCCGACGGAAAAGGCGGCGATACCGGAATTCCAAAGGTTCAGCGCGGCTCTGCCGGGATATTTTTGGTGGATCAGCATCAGCGTGTAAGGCAATACGCCGAGCGTCAAAGGGACCGCAAAGGCGTAGATCATGAAGTAAGAATAGACCTCGTGGCTGAACGCTTCGTAGATCGCGCCGAACAGGGCAAGAAAAACGGTTCCCGCGCTATTCCCAAGCAGATTTCTTTTCAGACTAATATCCGATATATACAATGTCGCTTACCTCTCTTTCCTTGATTTTTCCGTTGGTGGTGGGATTGTTGATCACTTCGCCGTTGAAGAACATCGTCGAAGATCCGCCGCCGTCGAGATTGTACGCTTCCTTTACTCCGAGGCTTTGCATAAATTCCGCGAGCTCATACAGGCTGAGCCCCTCGCTCTCGTCCGTCCTGCCGTCGGATACCACGAATATGAAGTGATTGGCGTCGATCAGACCTATCGCGGTCCTCGGATTGCTCGCCTTTGCGCGTCCGACCTCGTCGTTTTCGCCCACGGAGATCAAGCCGTTTGCCACAATTCCCGGTCCGAACGAAAACGCCTGCCATACGCCGTTTTCGACAAGCTCCTCGGCGGTATAATCCCGGTCGTTTACGACCTTCATCGTCCCGTCGGCATAAATGCACAGGACTTGCGCGCCCTTCGCCGAGCTTCTGTAAACGATCCCGTTGCGGATCACGTACCCTCTCTCCTGCGATCCGTAGTAATCGCCGTTGATCGCGAGGATCGCGTCGTTTTCTTCTGCAGTCACAGACGTTTTCTCGGTCACGTTTTTACCGTAGGTGTCGTTTGCGAAAGCAGTTTTCAGATAGGCTGCGGAGGCGAGTGTGACGTCGGCGACGTAGATTTTCGTGCCGTACCGCTCGTACTCGGTCAGCGTGATCGAGATGTTCTCGTCTTTGTACGCACTTTCATCCGATACGGCGGTTTGCTCTTGAACGGTCTCGTCGGGAGCTTGTGCGTCTTCGTTTTGCGTTTCTGTCCGGACTGAAAACAATGACGTATTCATCCCGGTCGCTTTTTCGTTATACGCCGCGCTCAAAACGAAAGTATCGAGCGCGATAAAAACAGTAAAGGCGATGAGCGCAGACGTAAAGCAGATCGCCCAGATATGTTTTTTCATATGTATCACCGTCCTTTCTTTCTTGATTATGATGATACAGGCGAAGATTGAAGATGGATTGAGGCCTCAAACTTTTTTTGAAAAAAGATCGGCGGAGCCCGAAAGCTCCGCCGTTAAGCAAATTGTTTTTAAGGTGATTCCGTAAGTCGTTATTTCGTACCGGTCAGCGCGACGCCGTTGACGTACAGCGTATAGCCGTTACTGAGCACGTTCGACGCATCGCCTGTGAAGCTCGTCACGCAGCTGTCGCCGGTGAGCGTCCGGGTTCTGCCGCCCTCCGGCGTGACGTTCACGGCGCCGACTTCGGCGGAAACGGACGTTCCGCCCGCGTTGGTTATCTTACCGTCGATGAAGCCGGTAAACGTCGAAGAATCGGAAATATCTTTTTCATCTTTCTGTATCTCCTTTATAAGTTTCCTTCGGAAACAACGACCCTCATCCGTTGTCGTTGTACACATCATAACGGATGAGGGTTGAAGAAAGATTGAAGATTTCTAAGTTATTGAAATTATTTTTTGACCGGAAGCGTTACCGTAAAAATCGCTTGTCCGTTTTTGTACTCGGCGCGGATCTGCCCGCCGTGCGCTTCCGCGACCGCTTTGGCTATCGAAAGACCGAGCCCGTAATGACCGTCCGCTTCGTTACGCGCCTCGTCCGTCCTGTAGAAACGTTCAAATAAGCGCGACGTCTGTTCTGCAGTCATCTCGGCGGCTCCGTTTGAAACGGTCAGCACCGCGTGATGTTTTTCTTTATGAAGAGACAAACCTATCGTGTCCGTCGTACCGTGGGACAGCGCATTATCGAGTAAGATGGAAACGAGCTGCCGGAGCTGATTCGGATTGCCGTCGATGAGTATCCCGGGTTCGGTATCGGATTCGATCTGCTTTCCCTTTTCAAACGCAAGAGTCTCAAAAGGAAGGATCTCGCCGTCCACCAGCTTTGAGAGATCGACCGTTTTTTTCGGGACTTCTCCGTTTTCCGCCTTTGAAAGTGCTAAAAGCTGCTTTACAAGGTCGGACATACGCTCATTTTCGTAGTCGATGTTGTCAAGCCATTCGCTTTGCCCGATCTCACGTTTTAAAAGCTCGCTGTTAGCGGAAATGACGGCGATCGGCGTTTTTAATTCGTGCCCCGCGTCGGAGACGAACCTCTTCTGCCGTTTGTCGTTTTCCTCCAGCGGACGGACGATGCGGCGGGCAATAAAGATTGAGATCACAAACAACACGACGGCAGCGGCAGAGCCGATGATCAGCATCTGGCGAAAGAGCCTTGTCTGATTGCTGTCGTTGATCGTTGAATCGATCATGGCGACAAGAGTATATCCGTCGCGTTCCTCCACAAGATATGCCATATTGCCCGATTTTCCGCTTTTTTTGCCCTTTTTCAGAATAGAGGAGGCGATTTCCAACAGCGATTCTTCACTTTGAAGGTCGTTGTTTCCGTTATTCACGGAAAGGACCTCGCCGTTTTCCGAATAAACGACAGAGTAGAAGGTGGAAAGCCGGAATTCCGGTTCGTTGTGCCCGGGACCGTCGTCCCGCTCTTCAAAATGCCCGTTTTTATCGGCATGTCCGGGAACCGGCGTGCCTTTCGGCGGTTGTTCATCATCCATCGGGAACGGCCGGTCTTCAAGTGAAAATCTTTCGGTATACATCCAGAGCATTTCGCTGTTGTCGCGGTCGAGTGAAATATGGTTTGAAATGTAGATCGTGGTCAGCGTGACGGTCATAAGCGCGATAAGCGAGAAAACGACCGTAAAAACGATCCTTCTTTTTGTTTTACTGAACATCGCGGCACCTCAGTTCATATCCTATCCCGCGCAGCGCCTTGATCTCGCAGCGCGATTCAACGTATGCGAGTTTTTTCCGCGCGAAGGACATATATACTTCAACGTTGTTATACTCGCTGTCGCTTTCATAACCCCACACCTTCAGAGCGATCTGCTCGCGGGTAAGCACCCGTCCCTGATTGGCGATCAGATACTCAAGGATGCGCAGCTCCTTTTCACCAAGGCGCACGCTCTGACCGTTTTCGCATTTAAGCACGGCGTTTTTTACGTCAAGGGTCAGATCCTCAAAAGTCAGACTTCCGTCGCTCGTCGGCAGATTGCGCCGTCCGAGCGCCCGCAGCCGGGCAAGAAGCTCTTTGGTCATAAACGGCTTGGTCAGATAATCGTCCGCGCCGCTGTCGAGACCCTCGACCTTGTCGTCAAGCTCGCCCTTCGCGGTCAGCATCAGGATCGGCGTGCGGTTTCCTTCTTTTCTCGCTTTTTTTGCAACGTCAAAGCCGTTCATTCCGGGCATCATGACGTCAAGAACACACAGATCGTAAACGCCGCTTTCAAGTTCATAAAGCGCGTCCTCTCCGTTTTCAACGGGAGTGACTTCATATCCCTCCCGGCGCATGATCTCGCACAAAGCCCGGTTCATTCTTTTCTCATCTTCTGCAAGCAAAACTTTCATATATCCGTCCTCCATTATGCCTCATTGTACGGGAAAAGATTGAAACCGGATTGAAAAACCGCAGGAAATTTCAGAAAGTTGATGCAAAACTTTGTACCCGTTCTCTTGAAATATGCGGCGGGATCCGTTACGTTTGTTCCCGCCGTCATAATGATAGCAGGGAGCGGGCAAAAAGTCAAGTCAGTTTTTGTAAAAGGCGGCTGTGACGTTTTCCGCAGTATTTCTGAATTCACGGAGGAATTATAAAAATGACCGATCTGCGTTTGGTCCCCGGTATCGGGGCGAAAAAAGAAAAAGAGCTGATCGAAACGGGCTGCGATTCGACTGAAAAGCTGAGAGGAGCCGATCCGGATCAGTTGTATCTGAAAGCCTGCGATATGGCGAACCGGCAGCCCGATAAATGCGTGCTTTACGCATTCCTCTGCGCCGTCGGCGAAAAGGTTGCCAAAGCATGGAACGCCGGAAAAGACCGGATGAAGAAATAATAGTACATGATCGCGAAGAACCGCCCTTCCGTTTACAAAAAACGGAGAGGCGGTTTTTTAAATGTGCGTTTTTGGCTTGGTCGTCTAACAGATAAGCGGAGGAAAAATGCGCGCAGGTGCCGTAAATACTTGATATTTGTTGTGGTTTGGTTGAATTCGTTATCTCCACTCGGACCATAACACTTTAGCGCTTTAAAGTGATAAATTTTAGCGGAGATAAGCGCGTAATACTGCTCATTAAGCAGGGGTAGATTTGATTTTTATCGAAAAGTTCCGTCGACTTTGATGCAGCCATGTGACTGTAGCATAATCCACTGTGTGCCTTTTTTAGTACAAAGGCAATTCGATCTTGATCAGCGATTTTAGATATTATAAGTGAAAAATTCAATTCGTCAAGATTAGTATCTTTTTTCGCGAATTAAAAAATGTCCAAATTTATATATTCCAGTTCTATGCGCTATAATAATTCAAAACACTAGCAAAGACTTCCGCAATCATAAATATATGTGGTGAAAAACAGTAAAGAATTAGAGAGGTAAATGGATGTTTGTTCAGTGGTAAAATAAAGTGTTTACAAATGTGACAAATCTTTCTGTGAAAATGGTGTTGACTTTTTGGATTTTCTGAGTATAATATAAGTGTAATCATTTAGATTACAGTAAACGTAAATCTCGTGTTGTAGTTCTCCCAATATACGGGAAGGTACGAAGCACGAGATTTTTTCTGAGGTGTTAAATGAAAACTGCTATACTTGTAGATGGTGGCTTTTATCGAAAACGAGCTATATATCTTTTTGGTGAAAAGCCTGCAAAAGATCGTGCAGATGAACTCGTAAAATATTGCTTGAGACATATTGATAAAGACGATGATGGAAATGGTTTATATCGTATTTTTTATTATGATTGTAAACCTTCTGAAAAAACCATTTACAATCCATTGACCAACAAAAGTGTTAATTTACAAAAAAGTGAATTATACTCATGGACAAATGATTTCTTAAGAGAGTTGACTCACAAAAGAAAGCTTGCATTACGCATGGGTGAATTATTGGAGAGTTCAGCGGGTTATATCTTAAAATCTGATGCACTGAAAAAACTATGTCGAAAAGAGATTTCCGTGGATGATTTAACACCAGATGATTTCCATCTTGAAATACAGCAAAAAGGGGTAGACATGAGAATAGGTCTTGATATTGCCTCTTTAGCACAAAAAAAGTTGGTTGATAAGATTGTCCTTATTGCTGGTGATAGCGATTTTGTACCAGCTGCTAAACATGCAAGAAGAGAGGGCATAGATTTTGTCCTCGATCCTATGTGGCATACCATTAAGGATAGCCTTAATGAACATATCGATGGTTTGGAATCAAAAGTATCAAAGCCACCGAATAATATTCATGATCCTTTACATATTCATTATGTGCCAAAGGAATCAGATATTTGACCCATTCATAATCAAAAAGGAGCTGTTGCAAGTTATTAAAACTTAGCAACAACTCCTTTTATCTTATTTAGAAGAAAAATGCGCGAAGGGGCCGATAACACTTGATTTTTTTGTGGTTCGGTCAAATCCGCTATCTCCACTCGGACCATTCAGAGAGTCCATAACGTATTTGAGTTATGAACTCTCGTTTTTTATAAAAAGCACTTGACAAAGATACTCTCAATGCGTATAATAAAACGATTTAGTTCCGCAGAACTGAACGGGCGGCTTGGGATAATAACAAAAGGAGGGTAAAACCCATGTTTGAGTACGTTCCAAAAACCGAATACACCCCTGTAAAAGAAGAGCTTGAAAAGATCATTCGGAAAGCCCGGTTGTTTCTGCGTCAAAAATACGGAATCACTTTTCGGTTTCGTTTGATTGGCAGTGGAAATAGACATTTAATCATGCGCGATACAAGCGGTAACAAAGGATATGATTTCGATTACAACCTGATCTTGCCGTATAAACCGGAGCAAAAACCGAAGCAGCTGAACGAATACTTCCGTTTGGCATTCAATTATGCCGTTCAGGAGATGGCATATAAATGCCCCGAAGATTCAACGACTGTTTTGACGATCAAGGTTGTCGATCAAAAGCACAAGAAGATCGCTCATAGCTGCGATTTTGCAATTATTTACTATCCTTACGATGATACCGACGACGGGTATTTCTATATCAAAAACTGGAAAAACGGCAGATACACTTTTGAGTTTCGGCAACTTGCAGAAGGCGCTGAAAGTAAACTGGATGAACTCAAAGAGTATTCCGGTTGGTGGTCCAGAATCAAGGATGAATACAAAAAGCTGAAAAACACCAATAAGCAAAACAAGTGCTCCTTCGAGTTGTATCTTGAAAGCATTAACAATGTCTATGATCACATCAATCGGGAAAATGAGCGAAAAAAGAATAACGGCGTTATTGTATTGAACCAAGCTTTCAAATTTTAGTTTGTCCCATGTACCGGAGCAGGTTCGCCTGCTCTTTAACCGTTCTGAAACAGGGAAATAGAAATATGAACAAGATAATCAGATCATTAAAGAATATCAACCTGCGTTTGTTTCTGGCGCTTCTTGTGCTCGGGCTTTGTCCCGCGATATACACAACTCTGCGTACTTTCTTTCTCGGTCAGCTTCCGGGCGAATGGTCTTACTCTATCGCGGGTCAGCTCAGTTGGGTCAATCTGATCTATGAGATCGTAAACGAAGCGATCATTCTGCCGCTGTTCTTCTTTATCGGAAAAGTCGTTTCCGATAAAAAAGAGTTTACCAACCGAGTCAAGACCGGACTTCTGATCTCGCTCGGCGCTTATTCGATCCTCTCGGCGATGATCCTGATTTTTGCGGAGCCGCTGCTCTCTGCTATGGCGGCCTCGCCCGAGATCATCAGGGAATCCGCGTCTTATATCCGTATCGAAGCGGTCGCCAATATCTTCGGGATCCTTTTCAGCTTCGTTTCCGTGGCGCTCGTAACGCTCGGCAAAGACCTCTTTGTCTATATACTGACCGGCGTCAAGCTCGTCCTTTGCGTCGTATCGGATACCTTTCTCGTTTCTACCCTGCCCGTATCGCTGAACCTCGGCGTGAACGGCATCGGCGTTTCCAACATCATCGTGAACGCCTTGCTGTTCGTCACCGCCGTTATCATTCTTGCAAAGCAGGGCTGCCGCGTTTTCAGCCGCGGAAAGCTCTCGTTTGCGTGGGCAAAGGATTTTGCGAAGATCGGCGGTATCTCGGGGCTGGAATCCTTCGTGCGCAATATCGCCTATATGCTGATGGTGTCGCGCATGGTCAATATGGTGGGC
>JAEEGL015454344.1_pt1 | contig 20969 bp, 12 predicted proteins | sample 9134231 | NCBI WGS metagenome assembly JAEEGL01 (sample SAMN16246548, study PRJNA631951) | gut metagenome | biome: gut microbiome; feature: rumen; material: fiber-attached | host: Bos | place: Iran: Karaj | collected 2018-10
CCCTCGATAGCTTCAAGGATTTTCACGCGAATCTCTGTCAGGGCCTCAGTTTGTTGTGCACTTGTCAAACTGGACCAATTATTATAGGCTTGTGCCTCATCACCAGTGAGCGTAACACTGAATTCAGCTAACAAATTATCGACATCTGCCTTTGTAAGAGGATTGGGAAGAATCTTACCCACCATTTCAGCGGTCACAGTGGCATTGTCGATGATTTTGTTCACCTCACTTTCGCCCATGTTCGTTTCATATTCGTCAAGAAGACTTGCGACCTGTTCAGCTGTAAGATCATCCTTAACTTGTGCGATGAGGTCGTTAACCATACCTTCCGTGATAACCTGCCCGATGTAGCTCTTAACATACGGTGTCAGGTCTTTGCGAATAGTGAAGGAACGACTCTCGCCTGTGTTGATGCCCAGACCGGTTGCACCATAGAAACCCATAGACACAGTCACATCGTGACCGATGTACTGGTCGTCCTGTGGAAGTGTCAGTTCAGCAGTGTAGTCGTTAAAGATTCGTGCCGTAACATCAATCGTGCCGCTCTTCACCTGAGCCTGGAACTTTACGTTGTCAGGGATTGCTGGTGTTTCGGGTTCCGGGTCAACGGGATCAGGTACAACGACAGCAGCCTTCTTATAAACCTTGATGCTCGTAACCTGCGTATTATGGGCAGAAATTACCTTCAAAACATATACATTACCAGCAGCCTGATAAGCCTCTGCAATTTCGTAAACATTGGTACCTGTGGCACCTGTTGTTTCCGTACTAACGGCCTCTTCGCCTACAAATATATTCTGAAGTACTATACCAGAAGCGCCGGAACGTCCAACAACTTCAATCTTTTCTACATCAAAAGTGAAAGCAGGAAGTTGAAGATATGCGTCCTTCTTGCCAAACAGCAAGTAGCTACCAGAAGAATAATAAGCATATCCATTGCCAGTGGAGCCCATAAGTTTAATGGTGTAACCGCTATTTGTAAATGAAGCTTCTTCTGTTTCCTTTGAAGTGGGGAAGCCCCATCCGTTCTCAGAAAGGTTAAATGTAACATTTCCATTCTCATCTACACTTACACAGGGCTGAGGAACTGCGTTTACTGTGATAGTATAACTTGCAGAGCCAGAGCTATAAGTATCATCGCCTGCATAAGATGCTGTGATGGTGGCCGTACCAACACCATTGATTGTAACAGCGCCCGTAGCCGCATCAACATCAGCAACGGCAGATTTGCTGGAAGCATAAGTAACAGCCAGGTTATGAGGGTTAGTCAATGCAGGAGATGTGAAAGATTCTCCTTCGATTATAGTATAGCTCGTGGTCGTATAAGCAAGTTCGGGACTTAATTTTTGGACAGGCCTCGTCAATGATACGAGTTGGTTGTCTTGAGCAAACTCATAAGTAGTCTTATACTTCGTCAGGTTTCCGTAGATTACGACCACATCACCTTTCTGAATGTCCTCCGAGGAAGTAAACTTCTCTCCGTTATAACTAAAACCACGATAAGCCTGCAACTGGGAACCAGAAGTCGTGCCATCCGCAGAAATGTTGTAAGAGATGTTTCCGTACTGAGAGCTATAGGCTGTTACAATCTCAGAAACAATGCCTGTTGCATATACGCCAGTCACACCTATTCCCGCATCGATAGCGGCAAGAGCCTGAGCTACAGTATAAGGATTGTTCTTCTGACCAGGGACATTGGGGTCAACAACCGTTAGATTATAGCTCGCTTCTGCATCCTTATAAGCTGTACTACCAGAAATGGCAGCTGTAATCGTGGTTGTGCCAGCTGCGGCAAGTGTAACAACACCATTTGAAGCAACAGAAGCAACAGAAGGAGTAGAACTTGCATAGGCTACTTCACTTATAGCCTCAGAAGGCGAAGCAGTCAAAGCAGGAGCAGTAAAGGGTTCACCCAAATAAGCAGTCAAAGAGGTGGGAGAATATGCAAGAGTAACTGCCGTACGAGTATCAGATTCATTTATTGTAAAAACAACCTCGATTTTAGAAGTTTTCCCCGTAGCATTACCGACTTTTACCTGAAAATAGCCTCCACCGACAGTAGTATCACTTGAAGGCTGAGCCGAAGAACCATAGTATGTAGTGAAAGAGCCGTCGGTAGAAGTAACCGTCACAGATTCTATCGTTCCCAAATCCGTATTGTTGTAAATACAGCCCTTGGATTTCTGCCACTGCATGACGTCTGATTGCTTCATGACTTGGTTGGAGGCCCATTTTACCTCGTAAGTTTTAGTCGCATCGGTCATAGAAACCGCATCTGTGGTTTTCTCGTTATTGTTAGCGGCATAGCTTGAAGAGTTAAAGTCACCTGTATTAATTGTCAGAGTGTACTTTTCCGCTTTTGCACTTACGACTCCTACCAGCATGAGCAGCATGAGGAGCCATGATTTAAGTAAAGTTTGATTCATTGCTTTTAGATTTTAGTTATTTGAATTATTGTGTGATTTTAATCTATAATAATCTATAAACGAGCACACAAAGGTACAAAAAAATACTTAGAATACATATTTATAATATATGTTTCGGGGGGGGGGGCTTAACAAATTTTAACATGCGTGATGACAAATTGAAAACGGATAAAGTGGAAACGGACACTTTTGGACGAATCTATTCCAAGATAAAACTAAATTCCAAGATACATTTCCCTGTATATTTTTTGTTGCATTTCTGCATTTCTGCATTTCTGCATTAAGAAAATGAGTAATGTCTGTAATTAAATAATAAAAGTATATATTTATTAAATATTTAATAAATACATACGTAACGTACTAAGCAACAGTTACTTGCTTACTAATAAAAGACAAAGGCAATAAAGACAGAGAAAGTATCGTAAGGATGAGAAAGATAGTATTGCGAACGAGGATAGAATAATAACGTTAGGAAGGCAAGAAAGCTATGTTACAGATTGTAACACAGTTTTACATTTACTGAGTGCAAAAATTCTAAATGCAGAAATGCAGAAATGCAGAATGCAACAAATGCAAGCTAAGCTATCCATTAGTCAAACCGCAGCCTTGAAGCTGTGCTTCGAGACTGCTCACACTCGGCTATGCTGATGCAAGCATCGCATCGCTCTCGCTTAACCGCAGCCTTCAACGTAGTTCTCCATGCGAAGCTCACGGCCGTCGAACACGGCATAGGTATATTGCGTTATCCAATCGCCTAAAATGAGCAAGCGCGTCTGGTGGGTAAGCATCAGATCGAGCTCAATGTGACGATGTCCAAAGAGGAAGTAATTGATGTCGGGGTGGGTTTTCAGATACTCCTTGGCATAGAGCACCAGTGGTTCCTTGTCCTCTCCCATGTAAGGCGGGTCGCCACCCTCTCCGTGCGACAGACGGCTACGTTTGGCCCATGCAAATCCGAAACGTACCCCGAGGTCGGGATGGAGCCAACGGAAAAGTCTTTGACAGAAGCGACTGTGAAAAACTTTGCGTATGAACTTGAACTTGCGGTTGGGGTCACCCAAGCCATCTCCGTGACCAATATAGAATGTTTGGTCGGCCAAGGAAAGCGTCATCGGTTCGCGATGCAGCGTGACACCGCACTCTCGGATAAGGTATTTCCAAGTCCAGATATCGTGGTTGCCCGTAAAGAAATGGACCTCCACGCCCATATCCGTGAGTTCAGACAATTTGCCCAAGAAGCGGGTGTATCCCTTTGGCACCACTTCGTGGTATTCAAACCAGAAGTCGAACATGTCGCCCAACAAATAGACAGCTTCTGCCTTATTCTTAATGTCATCGAGGAAGCGCACCAGACGGCGTTCCTGCTGTCGGCGGTGCGACAACGCTTTGCAGCCCAGATGGGCATCCGAGAGGAAATAGATTGATTTCACGATTTGACAATTTGGCAATTAGACAAATTCACAATTTTACAATTTACATGAGGCCGAGTTCCAGCTTGGCTTCATCGGACATCATGTCCTTGTCCCACTCGGGCTCAAAGACAAGGTTCACATCAACCCGTTTCAGGCCTTCTATGGTTTCCAACTTCTGCCGCACATCCTCCATGATAAAATCGGCGGCAGGACAGTTGGGAGCGGTAAGCGTCATGTCCACCGCCAGTTCGTCGCCTGCCTCATTTAGTTCTATGCGATAGATGAGTCCCAGGTCATAGACATTGACTGGAATCTCCGGATCATAAACGGTGCGAAGCAGGTCGATGACTTTTTCTTGTATTTTTAATTGGTCCATTTCAATCTTTCAATTATTCAATTCTATATCTTTCCTTCCTCCCTATAACTATAATACCCTGTGTCTGCTACAATGACGTGATCCACAAACTGAACATTCATCACCCGGCAAGCCTCATCAACGCGCTTGGTCAAGTGGTTGTCTTCCGTACTGGGACGCAAATTGCCACTTGGATGATTGTGACAAAGCAAAATAGCCGCTGCACGATTCATCACCGCATGACGCATAACCTCGCGCACATCAACTGCGGTCCCCGTCAGACCGCCTTTACTCACCAGTGCCTCGCCTATGATTGAATGGTTCTGCCTGAGCATCAGCAAATGGCACTCCTCGAGAGGCAAGTCGCGCATCGAAGCAAAATACTCATAGGCTTCGCGGCTATCGGTGATTTTCCGTTTCTCCACCACTTCCTCCCTGCGACGGCGGCTTCCCAATTCACAAGCGGCCAGCAAGGTAATGGCCTTGGCCTCACCTATGCCTTTGTATCGAATCATCAGGTCGTCGATGGTCATACGTCCCAATGTATTCAGGCTTCCCTTACAATCCTTCATCACGCGTTGCATCAGCCCCACTGCAGTTTCTTCGGCATTACCGCTACCTATCAGTATAGCCAACAGTTCTGCGTCAGAAAGCGCCGCTGCGCCCTGCGCCATCATCTTCTCGCGTGGCCGTTCGTCTAAAGGCAAATCTTTTATGTTGACTTTCATTTATAGAATGTTTTTTCGAAAGCTTGCAGTTCCTCATTCCTGCCACAGATGCAGCGCAACCACCAAGCGCGGAGGAAGCCAGAGCCGTAGCCAAGCAACTGGATGAAGGAAGCAGGGATGCTCAATACGCCCACCTTCAGACTGTGGTTCTTCATGGAGGCGTCGATGAAGATAATAAGTTTGTAGAGCAGAAGGGGCAGACAGGCAAGCGCCATCAATGCGCCGCCCAAATAGGCGACTATCAACCCCATGTTGCAACCTGTAGAGCTGCAATAGCCTGCATATAGACCAATAGCCACAAATACCAATCCCACCAAGAATATAAGCGCGAGGATGGCAACCCCTATCGTGAACACAGCCGGCAACAGATGCACCAGCTTCAAGCTTTCGGGATATTTCTTATATAAATTTATACGCGCGATGCCGCTATTATGCACTTGGCGGAAAAACTTCCGGAAGTCGGTACGCCGTTTGTGCCACACCCAAGCCTCGGGAAACAATCTGCAAGAAGCACCGCTCTTGAAGATGCGAATGCTGAAATCGATGTCCTCGCCGAAGCGCATATTCGAGAAACCTCCCAATTGCTCGTAAAGCGAGCGACGGATGCCCATATTGAAGGAGCGCGGATAGAATTTGTCGAGTTTTTTCTTCCCACCTCTGATGCCGCCCGTGGTGAAGAACGAGGTCATACTGTAGTTAATGGCTTTTTGCACGGAAGTAAAGCTCTCGTGAGCCCTATCGGGACCGCCAAAGGCATCGCAAGGATTCTCCACGAGTTCCTTATCAACTTCCGCCAAATACCCCTCGGGCAAAACGACATCGCTGTCCAAGACAATGAGGAATTCTCCCTGACTGCGTTCGGCGCCATAGTTGCGCGACTGTCCAGGACCAGAGTTCGGTTTCTCAAAGTAATGGACGTCTAGTTGGTTGGCATAGTCCTGAACGACATCCTCGCATCGTGTCTGCGAACCGTCTTCCACCACGACAACCTCGAAATCCTTGTAAGTTTGATGCGTCAGGCTTTCCAACAACTCGCGCACCTCATCGGGGCGATTATAGACAGGAATAATAAATGAGTATTTCATCCAATCTTTGTTTTATATGGGTCAAAGGTACAAATAAAGTTGAAAGTCAAAAGTCGAAAGACGATTTTTCTTTACAAAAAACATAATAATCCTTAATTTTTACCTCCAAATATCATAATTTTCACTTTTCAAGTTTCAAGTTTCAACTTATTATCTTATCTTTGTCGCACGACAAATAAATCTAAACACATAAATACCATGAAAAAACTGTACACACTCTTGACTTTGCTTCTTGCCTTGTTATTCGGCAACAAAGTTATGGCCTTAGATGTACCCACTGGCCTTTACGACGTAGGGGCGGAAGTAACAACCCTGGAAACTGGGAAGTGGTACTTCCTCTACAACCACAGCACCAAAAAGTACGTCAAGGAGAATGCCAGTAATGCCTTGAAGCAGGCAAGTTCGCCCAAAGGATTGAGCATCTCCGACAACTTGGGTTACCTGGTCACCCTCGAAGATGCTAGTGAGGGAAAGTATTACATTAAGACCGCTTTGGGCAACTACTATAAAGGACCAGGCAAAGACCCTCGCGGTACCGACACCGAGGTTAACGAAAAATATGCCATGGCGATTAGCACCATTGCGGACAATCCTGGGCACTTCATTTTACAAAGCACTGTTAACACCTACAACATGATAGCCCCAACAGATGGCAGCGACATCAAGGGTGGCACAAACAAGACTGCAGGTAGCATTGGCGACTGGGCTTTTGTGGAAGTGAAAACCGCCAGCGCAGATGAGCTCACGGGCAGAGACTTGTACAACTACCAGATGAGCAAACTGGGTTTGGTGCGTTTCCACAACAAGCGCTCCACAACAGCATATCTGACCACCACCACGAATGGTTCTGCAATGGGTGCTGCTAAAGCCGCATCAGGTCTCAGTCAGATATGGATTGTGGAGAAGAGTGGTTCTGCCTATACCGTTCGTTCGGCCAACACCGGACAATATCTACAGAAGAGCTTCTCTGAGCCCGCTGGCGGTGCCACAAGCCTGTACATTCAGTTCAGCCCGAACAACACTGGTACACAAGCCTATATCAACATCTCTTCTGAAAGCGATTTCAGCGGCTTGACTTGCCTAAACTTGGGCAATGACGGAAGCACCCTCCACAAATGGTCGTATGCAAACGATGCTGGCTGCGACTGGGCAATTGAACTCGTGGAAGACGTAACAGAACAGCAAGTGCGCGATCACATGAATGCCGCCAAGGGCTTCGTTAGCGAACTGACAGATGGCAAGTACTATCGCATTATCAGCACAGCCTATAACCTGTATGCCAGCGAAACCGACAATGACATAAAATCGTTGCCTCTCAATGTCAGCAACTATGCCCAATACTGGAAACTGACGAAGAGCGGGAACGGATACTCGTTCCAGAATGTACTCACACGAGACTACATTCAACCTCAGACTGGCGGTTTGAGCCGCATCTATCGGGCCGCTGCCTCCAAGGCGACACTCTACCCCACCCGCACCAACGACAAGTGGGAGTACAAGTGGATTATCCCCAATGTCAGCGGGGGCACTCAAGGAATGCACACCTCTGCTTCGCAAGGCAACAACGTAGTGCTGTGGTACACAGATGCCGATGCCAGCATATGGGCCTTCCAGGAAGTGGAACTCTCAGAAGAAGACATTGAAGCAGCACAAGGTGAGCGCAAGGAGTATGAAGAACAGGTGAAGAACATTGCCACCTATCAGGCTGCCCTTGACAATCTCTTTGAAGACAAGGCTTGCACCGTGCTGAAGGCCGACATTCAGAGTCTGAGCGACGCCCAGTTGGCCGCCAATGCCGACTATGCCGTTCTGCCAAAGGCCATGCAAGACATGGTGCTGAAGATAAAGAATGACACTTGGCAGCAGTACACCAACAGCACAACTGGCTACCAAGCTGGCTACGAGAAGTTCTTCCGTGTGGCTGACTATAAGATATATAGCAACTACATTGAAATGGCCAACAGCAGCAACTTCACGATGAGCAACAACTTCGGCCGCTTGTCGAACCCAACTGGCATCGTAGCAAATACCAACCAAATCGTTTACATCTATGTAGACGACGACCCGATGAGTGAATGTTCGCTGATGCTGGAGTCTGTGTCCACCGACGGTGTAGCCGGCAATCACTCCACCGGTTCGCAAACAACGCTGCACAAGGGACTTAACATCTTCAGCCCCGGACAGCAGACAATGCTCTACATTTTCTATCAGCTCAACAACACCAAGAAATATCTCGCCGACTATCCAGACATCAAGATTCACATCGAGGGCGGCGAACTCAACGGCTACTGGGATGCCACCCGAGGCATGACAAATGCCGACTGGAAGTTGCTGCAGCAAGACCTGCTGAAGGCAAGTCCCTTCCTGAACCTGAAGACCGAGCGTCTGGTATGGCAGATGGATGCCGACCTGGTGTTGGCTGCTGAGCCTGACGAAATAGAAGGTGTGACGCGCATTTGGAACACCATCTGCGCCAACGAAGACCGCTATATGGGAGTGGAGGACTTCGAAGGCCGATACAATAACATTTGGAATGTATTTAGCGGAGCAAGTAGCTACATGCACTCCTCTTCCTTTGGCACTTGGTACACCGAAAGCACCATTTCCACAGTCATGAACTACGCTTCAATGCGTCAGGCTGGCAGCATTTGGGGACCTAGCCACGAAATTGGCCACAACCATCAGGGAAGCATTAATGTGATTGGCACGACGGAAAGTTCGAACAACCTGTTCTCGAACATCAACACATTCGAGCAGGGCATTCAAACCACGCGCCGCCAGATACCAAACGACAGTTTCTATGAGTTTGCCAAAGGCACACCTTGGCTGGGTCGCAACATCTGGAACACAACTTCCATGTTCTTCCAGCTCTACCTCTACTTCCACGCAATGCACCACGATGACCAGTTCTACCCCAACCTCTATCGTGCTTTGCGTAAGAGCCCAATCAACAAGTGGAGCGGTCCTGGCGGCTCTGGCCCGAGCTCTTACGGTAAGGATGACTACCTGCATCTGGCCAAGAAGATTTGCGATGTGGCACAAGCCGACCTCTCTGAGTTCTTCGAGTCCTATGGTATGTTCGTTCCCGTTGATAAATTTGAAGTGGGTGACTATGCAACCTATTTCGTGACTACAACCCAGGCCGACATCGATGCGGCCAAGGCTTACATGAAGAAATATCCCAAGAAACTGGGCAACATCATGTTCATCGACGACCACGTTACTCCCATGAAGGACGCCGATCCCGATAACGCCTTTGATGCTATCCCCGCAAGCAATGGCAAGAAGACCAATAACCTCAGCCAACACGATGAGTTGAAAAACGGACAACCCACTAGCAGTGCTGGTGATTATGAGGATTACGATGGTGACCCCGCATACGAAGTAACGGGCGACTACTACACAATCTCTGGAACCACCATTAGTTTCAAGGGAAACAACTATATGGGACACAAGTTCTATGACAAGCAAGGCAATCTCATCTGGGCAACCAATGCCAAGAGCAGTCCTCTGCCTTCTGCCCTCACTTCCCTGACTCCAGATGTCGACTACTTCGTTGTGTCAGCAGAGGCAAACATGGAAGACGTGCCTTGTCCTTTCTACAAGAGCGGTTCCATGAAAGTGTACAAGCAGCAGGTTTACTTCGGCAATGAAGAGGAAAGCGCCATTTGGTGGGCTAATGCCAACACATCCCTCGGCGACTATCTGCCAGAAAACGCTATTGCAGTTGTTGGCACAGCCGATGCACCCGAAAACATCACCAGCACTGCCAATGTCGTCAATATGGACGGCACTGCCGCCAGCATCGTACTGAATGGTGACAAGCCTGCCTTTATCCCACAGGACATCGAAGCGCAAAGCGTACGCTTCCAGAAGTCCGTCAGCGGCTATGCAGCCCTTGACCTTCCCTTTGATGTGACGAGCAGTGAGGTGAGCGGTCTGAAGACATTGACCTACAATAGCAACGTGCTGAATGTGACCAACGCTGAAAGTGTTGTTGCTGGACAACCCGTTGTGGCCAACGGAAACGTGGACTTCACACTTTCCAACGCCACTGTAAAGACTGGCAACTATCAGGAACTCACCATCGTCAAGGTGTTGGGTGAGGATGGTAATAGCGTCATTGAGGTGGCCAAGGCAAGTCCGTTCACCTATAGTATGGGCGGTGCCACAGCGGTTGAAAGCATTGATGCTGAAACGCCTAATTCAGAGAGCAATGCAATCTATGACCTCAGTGGTCGTCGCATTGACAGAATCACCAAGGCTGGCATCTACATCATTGGCAACAAGAAAATCGTAAAACGTTAACCAATACCCAATAAACAATAACCATTAATTAATCATTCTTCCCTATGAAAAAGTATGTTTGCGATGTTTGCGGCTACGAGTACGACCCCGCAGTAGGTGATCCCGATAATGGAATCCCAGCAGGAACAGCCTTTGAGGATCTGCCCGAAGATTGGGTTTGCCCTCTGTGCGGAGTTGGCAAGGACCAATTTAGCGAAGCATAAACTGGTTCCAGCAGAGCCTAAACATTATGGCAAAAGCAACTCGTAAAAACCAGCCAAAGACCACACCTCATCACGAGGTACAGCAAAAGAAAGAGAAGAAAGCGCTGCTACTCCCCGTAGCAGTTGCTTTCTTTGTACTTTTATGGGCTTGGGCGGCACTTTGGTATGGCGATGTATTCCGTATGGCGCGCGAATACTCGTTCTGGTCGCCCGACAAAACGTTGATGTACTTTATGGAAGGACGGCCTTGGGGCGCATTGTGGAAGGCAGGATTGTTCCTTCTGCAGTTCTATCGTTGGCCTGTTCTTGGCGGACTGATTACGGCATTCTTCGTCAGTGGTTCCACTTGGCTCATTGGTTATTGTTTGCGTCTGCGAGGTTGGTGGCGCTTGCTGCAATACATTCCTGCAGCAGCCTATTTGGTGTATGTTACTTACCTCGGATTCGACTTATACTATGAAACGGAAACGGGGCAGATTATGGGCATTCCTTTGCTTGCCTTCTCCCTGCTTCTGCTCTTGGCTTTCATCATTCGTTCGTTTGCCAAGGGACACACCTTCCCACACATTCTACTTCCTCCGACAGACGAAACTCCGTGGCAAAACCGCGTTCAAATGTTCATTTGCGTTGCCATTGTTGGTTTGGCAATGCTGGTCTCCCAAACTATGCGTCCTTATGTGCGAGTGACCACTAGGATGCAATGCCAGATGATGGAGCAAGACTGGAGGGGAATGATTGAAACAGCACACAAGAGCCCTGAACTTTCCTACCGACAGATTGCTGCGTACTATGCCATCGCATTGGTGCACACCAACGAATTGGGCAGCAAACTCTTCGACATACGTCTCGACTACGACGAACCCTACATTCACGGTTTTAATGGTGAGGAGACAAACGGAGCCAACTACTATATGATGGACTGCGACTTCACCGCTGGACTCATCCAGACTGCCATTCACCACGCGATGGAACACATGACCATGAACGGTCCCAACCTGCGTGCACTGAAAACACTCACAAAATGTGCGTTGATGAAGAGTGAGTGGAAAGTGGCAGAGAAATACCTCGATGTCTTGGAACACGTTCCCTTTGAAAGCGAATTTGTAGAAAAGTATCGCCCGATGCTTTATGATAGCGAAAAGGTAAATAACGACGCCGAGATGAAGGTGGTTCGTCTCACGGAACCCTTGCACGACAGTTTCGAGAACTTCTACATCCAACCCACTTTCCTCGGCTACACTGCAGCCCTGACGGAAGGTCGCAGTCTCAATGCCTTGTGGAACAGTCTGGTGGTGCATATTTACACCAAGACGATGCCGCAGTTCATCGAGCGCTGTGCCCCCATTCGCGGCACCACGCCACCGAGGAACATCAGCGAAGCTTTGTTCCTGATGTCAGGCAAATACCCTCAAATCAGCCAATCCTTCCCTATGCTCGGCTACAACCAAGGAAGAATGGCTAGTTTCATGACGGAAGTCAAGCCCTATATGGGCAGCCACGAAACTCGTGCTGCTCATGCGCGCGAACTCTTCCCCAAATACAAGGGCTACTATCCCTATTACTATTTCTTTGGCAACCTGAAAGCCACAAGGCGTAAGGATGTCACTCAGGAAGGCAGTAGCAATCAGGGTGTGAACTAAAAGAAACACGCCCCCTCACCGAGGAGAGAGTAGTTACCCAAAAGATATAAATACATATATGAAATTATTTCACACATTGCAGACCTATATACTCCCCTCACTCTGGAGGGGATTGGGGGTGGGGTTTTGTTTGCTCTGCGTAGCCTGCCAGCACACCTACACTGTGCCCTCCTCATTCACGGAGGCAGACACCATCGCATCGCTCTTTCCCGACTACACCAACGTCACTATCCCCGCCAACATAGCACCACTGAACTTCACATTGCTCAACGGCGAAGCCACAGAAGTTGTGGCCGAACTGCAAGGCGAAAAGGGAGGAACGCTTACGGCCGGAGGAGGCAGCGACCTGAAGGTGATGATGGATTCCACAGAGTGGCGCCAATTACTCCTTGCCAACCGAGGCGCCGACATTCGCGTCAACATCTATGCCCACACGGCTTCCGGCTGGATAAAATACCAACCCCACACACTCAGCGTGGCACAGGAGGACATCGACACCTATCTATCATATCGTCTCATCGAACCCGGTTACGAACTCTATCGCCAACTGGGACTCTACCAGCGTAATCTTTCAAACTTCGACGAACACGTCATCTACGAAAACAATCGCACCTTCTCCGACGAACACAACCATTGCATCAACTGCCACAACTTCCAGAACTACTCCTCCCAGCGGATGCTATTCCACGTTCGTTCCAATCACGGTGGCACCATCATGGTCAATGGTGACAAAGCCCAGAAGGTACAGATCAAGGGCGACAGCATTCTCACCGCCGGCGTCTATCCTTCGTGGCACCCCACCCTACCCCTCGTGGCCTTCTCCACCAACAAAACGGGACAAGCCTTCCACATCTTCCACTCCGAGAAGATTGAAGTGCAGGACGAAGCCAGCGACCTTCTACTCTACGATGCCGACAAGAATCAAGTATCCCTTGTGCTCAACGACAGCACAGAGTTTGAGACCTTCCCCTGCTGGTCGCCCGATGGCGAGTGGCTCTACTATTGCACCTCGCTCGAGCCAGCAGTGCCCGACAGCATACAAGTGCCCGACAGCATGAAGACAACTCAGCGAGTAGTCTTCTTCGAACGATTCTTCTACGACATTCGTCGCATGCATTTCGATGCCAAGGCCCGCACATTCGGTCCATCGGAACTTGTTGTCGATTGCGCTTCTCGCCAGCGCAGTGCCTCCTTCCCGCGCATCAGTCCCGACGGGCGCTACCTACTTTATGCCGAAGGCTACTATGGTCAGTTCCACATTTGGCACAAAAGCAGCGACCTTTACGTCAAGGACTTGAAGACCAACGAAACATATCCGCTCACCGAGGCCAATAGTCCCGATGTCGATTCCTACCACTCCTGGAGTAGCAACGGCCGATGGATAGTCTTCTCAAGCCGCCGCATGGACGGCAACTACACCCGTCCCTTCATTGCCTACTTCGACCGTCAAGGACGGGCTCGCAAGGCCTTCTGTCTGCCCCAGCGCGATCCCGAATACAACATTCTCCTGCTCAAGAGCTACAATGTGCCGGAACTCACGCGCGATGCAGTGCGCGTTTCAGAGCGCACCCTGCGTCAATGCATCTACGAGACCGATGGCGAACTGGCCAAGTTCCTGCCTCGCACCCAATCGAGCAAAAAACGCTGACTTTCTCACAATAAACCGTCACATCCATCGTTATATACAAAACCTCATAATACCACGGGAACACTATAACCTTAACCTGTTAAACAGGGCGAAGCCCGATTAAACTATTAAACATTTATATTGTTAACCCGTTAAAACTATACAAAAATGAGAGTAATCATCGAACCCGACTACAAAGAGATGTCACGCTGGGCAGCAGAATACGTTGCCGCACGCATCAACGAAGCAAAACCCACCGCCGAGAAGCCCTTCAAGCTGGGCTGCCCCACAGGCTCCTCCCCACTGGGACTCTACAAGCACCTCATCGAGATGAACAAGGCTGGCAAGGTATCGTTCCAGCACGTCATCACCTTCAACATGGACGAGTACGTGGGTCTGCCCGAAGAGCACCCCGAAAGCTACCACAGCTTCATGTGGACTAACTTCTTCTCCCACATCGACATCAAGAAGGAAAACGTACACATTCTAAACGGTAATGCTCCTGACCTTGCAGCAGAATGCGCTGCCTATGAAAAGGCCATCCAGGATGCTGGCGGCATCGACCTCTTCATGGGAGGCATCGGTCCCGACGGACACATCGCATTCAACGAACCTTTCAGTTCACTCCAGAGCCGCACACGCGTGAAGAGCCTCACCACCGACACCATCATTGCCAACAGTCGTTTCTTCGACAACGATGTCAACCAAGTGCCCAAAACAGCACTCACAGTAGGCGTAGGCACCGTTATGGATGCCAAGGAAGTGCTCATCGTAGCCAACGGACACAACAAGGCCCGTGCCCTGCACCACGCCATAGAGTGTGCAGTCTCACACGAGTGGACCATCAGTGCCCTGCAGCAACACCCCCACGCCATCATCGTATGCGACGAGGCTGCCACCGATGAGTTGAAGCACGGCACATACAAGTACTTCAAGGACATCGAGAAGAACAACTTATAGTCACAAAAAATATTCGTTACAAGGTTATCTACAATAACATAAGAAGGAAAACGAGCGATGTGTCGGCATCGCTCGTTTCTTTTTGCCCTATTTCCGCCCCATTTTATATTAAATTGTCGCCATTAGGACAACAATTCCGACAAATATGCATAAAAGTTGTCTGTAAATAATTGAATTGTCAGATTTTATGTTTAACTTTGCTCCGTCGTGAATGTTTTTTTGCACGTCTTGCTTCAGCACCAAGAAGAGTAGGAAGCCACACGACAAGAAAAGGCCAAAGGCAAAAGGGTAAAAATCTTGAAACCAAAGACCACGGAACACAGCAAATAAGAAAACTAAACTAACTAACTATTAACTAACTTTCTACAAAAAAATGAAAAAGCTACTCTTTTTACTCTTTTTCGCAGTCCTCGGCACATTGTCGCCCCACGCTCAACAATTAGCTTTCCCAGGCGCAGAAGGATTTGGCGCTTACGCCTCCGGTGGTCGCGGCGGACAGGTTGTGCATGTAACGAACCTGAATGCATCCGGAGTGGGCTCGCTGGCAGATGCCGTGAGCAAACCGGGACGCTTCGTCGTGTTTGACGTAGGCGGTGTCATCAACATCACTGGCAAGAGCATCACCATTGCCAGCAATGTGACCATTGCAGGACAGACTGCTCCGGGAGAGGGCATTACGATATATGGCGGACGAGTGATTGCATCAAAGGCCAAGAACGTGATTATACGCTACATCCGCATGAGGGGTGGAAAGAGCATCAACAGCAGCAAGTGTACTCTCACCCTGGACGAATGCCAGAACGTGATTCTTGACCACTGCAGCATCTCATGGGGACCTTGGGACAACATACACATCAAGGATGCCAACAATATCACTTGGCAGAACACCATCATTGCCGAGGGCATTGAGCCTCAATACTTCGGTTCCATTACCGACGGCACACGCAACTGGACAATACACCATTGTCTGTGGATTAACAACAAGAGCCGTAACCCGAAGATGAAATGCTATTGCGAGTATTATAATAATGTAGTATATAACTTCCAGAACGGAGTTGTGGGAGGACACTCGGCTGCCGACAACTATCAAGACGTAATCAACAACTACTTCATTGCCGGCCCCAATGGGTCAAGCAAATACTACGACCAATGGACAGAAACCGACCACCTATATAGCTCGGGCAACTACATCGACGACAATGTGGACGGCTACCTGAACGGACGCGCCATCACAGACCACAACGGTGCCACAGTGATGTGGAACCGATCCGTGGTGAGCAATGGACCGCGCAACATAGAATCGGCAAGTGCTGCCTACTATGCCATCGTGGACCATTGTGGTGCTTCGCGCGTTCGCGATAGCCACGACCGCCGTGCCATCAGCCAGTTGACCTCGTTGGGCAGACAAGGTGCTTTCATAGGCAGTGAGGATGCCGTAGGCGGAATCGGAATACTAGGTGGTGGACTTAACCCCACTGACTCGGACAACGATGGTATGCCCGACAACTGGGAGAACGCCAACGGATTGAATCCCAACGCAGACGATGCCAACGGTTACAAGTTCGGCAATGGATACACAAACATCGAAAACTACGTGAACACGCTTTGCCAGAAGAGCAGCTATCTGCTCTATCCCATGAGCGTGGAAGCCACGCTGACTAATGCTACCACAGCCAGACTGACTTGGTCGAACGCTGGCACAGAGGGCATCGTGAACGTGATAGTTGAGCAATCTGAAGACGGACGTAACTTCACCCCCATACAAACACTTTGGAGCGGCTCCACCTCTACCACCGTTAGTGGACTAATTGCCAAAAAGATTTATTACTTCCGCCTCAAAAATGTGGGCAACGGCATTGAGTCGCTATACTCAAATGTTGCTTCCGTCAACGATGAATATATGCGTCCCGGGCAGGGTACAGCAGGAGGAACTACCACATTCACTCCCAACAGCAGTAAACTGTACCGCATTATCAGCTATGCTTCCGTGGCCTACAACTCATCGGCCAATTTCTCGGGAGCACCCAAATATCTGACTTTCAACACCAATGGCTCTCTGGGCAGTACAACGGCCTTCCAGTGGAACGACCCCGACCAACTTTGGGAAATCACCACAACAAACGGCGGCGTTTACATTCGTAATCATGGTACACAAACCTATATAAGCCCCGCAAGTGTTTCCATCAATGGGGCCGACCGCATCGGCTCAACCACTACGCCCAGTGTGTTCACCATCAACCACACCGCCGACGTGGTGGCTTCCCAATCTGGCACCGCCCAGCCCATTGCTTTCTTTCGCATCAACAGCCCTTCGAACAGTGGGCAGCAAATTCGTGCCGAAAGTTTCGTTGACAAATGGATTTGGGGAGGCGGAACGTGGGACCGCGCCGACATGGTGTTCACCTTCGTGGAACTCGATGCATCGTTGGTGCGCCTCTATGTAGGCAAACTGGAAAGTGCGCTGAGTACCTCTATGCAATTGGTGCAAAGTGCCACAACAGATGAAACCCTGGGCTATCCGTCAGAGGCACTGAGCACCTTCATGAATGTCATCGTGGCCGCTCAGGCTTTTTATGACAACATCGACCTTAACACCACCCAACAAGAGGAGGTGAACAGTTGGGTGACCGCTCTCACAAATGCGATGAACGATTTCCGCTCCACCCAAATATATACTTTCACGGGATTCTCCACCGAATTGGCCTATAGCATTTTTAGCTACGGAACCCACCCGGGCGCCAGCGATGCCAATGCCTCAGCCAGCAACCCGCGTCGCTATCTCTATAGTTCTAAGACACAAGACGGCCAACGCGACTCGCTCTACTATCGCATCGGACTCACGGAAACCCAAATCAGCGCGGGCAATGTTGACCCATTGGCCACCGACCCCGCTGCTCTCTGGGGATTCAGTCAAGGGGCCGACGGATATGTTTATGCTAGGAACGTGGCCACCGGCGCCTATCTTCAGATAGCCAACACATTGTCGGACCGCCCCGTAGCTATTTATCCCTATTACGGAAAGATGGACAACGGAAGGAAGGCTTTCTACATGAATTCTAATGACCAACGCAACTGGTGTTTTAACGTGGGCGAAGGGCAGGCCGACAATACTGGCCCAGTAGGTTTCGCTTCTGGTAATGCCGATCGCGTGCGCTTGCGCTGGGTCATTCTAGAATCTACCGTCGAATATGAGTCTGCCATCATCGGCGATGTGAACAACGACGGAACAGTGGACAGCCACGACATTGGCCCATTGGTGGACATGATACTGCACAGGGTTCCTGAGAACCTTGAACGTGGCGACATCAATAACGACGGACACATTTCCCTTTCCGACGTCACTGCTCTTGTCACGCGTGTTTACTCAGGAAATTAATGTCAAGGTCCCTCCGCCACAAAGGATATTATGACTTGGAGATCAAAATAATCAGCAAAAAACAACCTATTTCATTTTTTTTAAGTAAATTTGCTAAACGAATACAGTTATTCACTAACTAAACTTAACTTAAAGATGAAAAAAATTTTTGCAATTCTCGCAGTATGCGCCATGAGCGTATCTGCCAGCGCCCAGGACCAGGTGTTTGAAAAAGGAAAGTTCTTTGACAACTGGAGCATTGGTGCCGATGGTGGTATCAATACCAACCTGAAAGAATGGCACAAGGGCGGCGGTGTGCTTGGTGTGCAGTTCACAAAGGGCATCAACCCTGTTGTAAGTCTGGAGTTCAGCACTCAGCTTGGCCTTGACGACATCGCTTGGCGTGGCGATGCCAACTCTTGGGCAATGGGCAGCCCCTGGAACAAGAAGCACATTAGCACTATCAACGCTATAGCAAGCACCAAGATTAACCTAATGAATTGGTTCGGAGGTTACAAGTGTCAGCCTCGTGTATTCGAAATTCAGGCTCGTGGTGGCGTTGGCTACCAACGCATTGTTGCTGACGAAAAACAAGGCAATAGCGCAGTATTAAAGGTAGGACTCGACTTCGACTTCAATCTTGGCGAAGCCAAAGCATGGACATTGTCTCTGCGTCCCGCTATCCTGACCGATATTATTGATGCCGCTTGGGGTCGCAACGTCAGCGAAGAATTCTCTAAGGGATTCTTCAGCACAGCTCAGATTACTGCTGGTCTTACCTATCACTTCAAGAACAAGAGTGGCCTTCATTATATCGACTGCGCACGTCTTTATGACCAAGGCGAGATCGACGCTCTTATGGCCAACATCAACGCCCTGCGCGAGTTGAACGACAAGAGTGCAGTTCGCATCCGCCAGCTTGAGGACGAACTGGCCAAGAAGCCTAAGGAAGTTATTGTAGAGAAGAAGGTTGTCGAAACCAAGGTTGAGACGCAAACTAAGGAAGAGCACAGTCTTGAGTGCCTCGTTTACTTCGGACAGGGCAAAACCACAGTCAGCCCAGCTCAGTTGCCCAATGTTGAACGTATCGCTACCTTCCTGAAGAACAACAAGGATTCTAAGGTTATCATCTATGGTTACGCATCGCCCGAAGGCAGTGTTGAGGTTAACGAGCGCATCGCCAACCAGCGCGCCGACGCAGTCAAGAATCTGCTTGTCAACAAGTACAAAATTGCAGCTGACCGCATCACCGCAAAGGGTAAGGGCGTGGGCGACAGCTTCAGCGAACCCGACTGGAACCGCGTATCTATCTGCACCATCGAGCGATGAGTTTAGGCTTAAAGCATCATAATCCGAGGAGTCCCGTTTTTTCGGGACTCCTTCTTTTTTTTGATTTACATAATAATAAAACTATTTATAGGAGGAAAGTATTGATGTTGAATGATTAATTATAGGCCGAAAAGACTGAATAATTATAAAAAAACAGGTCAAAGGCAACAACAATCATTTTTTTTCATTATATTTGTAGGGTATTTGCACTAATCATTAACTAAATATCACAGAAAAGCATGAAAAAAATCATGAAAAGTATGCTTCTTGGCCTGACGGCAATTGCCGTGCTGGCATCGTGTGACACAAAGAAGCAAGAGGTCGAACTGACGGCCTCGGGACTGAATCCCGCAGACTTTGAGAGTACTATCGACACCCTGCAGACCGCGCTCTACACCTTAAAGAACGCCAACGGCATGGAAGTATGCATCACTAACTTCGGCGGCCGCGTGGTCAGCATCATGGTGCCTGACAAAAACGGCGAGATGAAGGACGTGGTACTGGGCTTCGACAACGTGGCCACCTTCGCTGACAAGGAGAACCATCCGAGCGACTTCGGTGCTGCTATTGGCCGCTATGCCAACCGCATTGCACAAGGTAAGATTACTGTTGACGGCAAGGAATACCAGTTGCCACAGAACAACTTCGGGCACTGTCTCCATGGTGGTCCCGAAGGATGGCAGTACAAAGTATATGAAGTAGTAGAGGCTACAGATAGCAAATTGCAGTTGAAGATTGTCAGCCCCGACGGTGATAACAATTTCCCGGGCGAAGTAACCGCATTAGTTACTTACACCCTGACGGAAGACAATACACTCGACATCTGCTATGATGCTACAACAAATGCTCCCACCGTCATCAATATGACCAACCATAGCTACTTCAACCTTAATGGCAATCCCGAAGAGGCTATTACGAACCATGAACTTTATGTCAATGCTGACTACTACACTCCAGTGGACAGCACTTTCATGACAACAGGCGAAATCGCTCCAGTTGAGGGCACTCCTATGGACTTCCGCACGCCACATGCTCTGCAACAGGACATCAAGAACTTCGACTTTGAGCAAATCAAGAATGGTAACGGTTTCGACCACAACTGGTGTCTGAACACCAAGGGCGATGACACACAGGTGGCTGCCAGCATCTACAGCCCCGAAACGGGCATCCTCATGGAGGTATTCACCGACGAACCTGGCATTCAAGTCTATAGCGGCAACTTCCTCGATGGTTCTGCCGTGGGCAAGAAGGGCATCGTCTACAACCAGCACGCCGCCATCTGCCTCGAGACACAAAAGTATCCTGACACACCCAACAAGAGCAATCTGGAAGGTTGGCCTAGCGCTACGCTGAATCCCGGCGAGACCTACACCAGCCACTGTGCGTACAAATTCTCTATAAAATAACTATCAAAACAATCTATTACAATGAACTGGAGTTCACATGAATTTATTTGGCTCGACTGGGCGGTACTCGCCATCGGCCTCTGTGGCGTGGTAGCTGCCGTATGGTACGCCATTTGGAAAGACAAGAAAGCCCAA
>JAEEGL010634358.1_pt1 | contig 20968 bp, 24 predicted proteins | sample 9134231 | NCBI WGS metagenome assembly JAEEGL01 (sample SAMN16246548, study PRJNA631951) | gut metagenome | biome: gut microbiome; feature: rumen; material: fiber-attached | host: Bos | place: Iran: Karaj | collected 2018-10
GACAAATCCAACTCTTTATTAACGTTAATAATACCATTAGTGCGCATGGAATTCAACACCAATGGTGTCTGATAGGAATCGTTCTTATGGAATAGTCCGTCTAGCCAACTTCCATTACCAGGTGTTTCGTATGCGAAGATGTTTGAGTTATATGAATACAATGCATAGTTGATCACAAGTGTATAGAACAATTGTTGTCGATGGTATTCCATCAGGTTATTTAATCTCTCTGTAGAAGTACCTTCGTAATATCCTATTCTTCTGTTGCCTTCAAACCATTTTGTATCATAATCATCGCATCGAACGCAGTAAATGGTATTATTAACCTCATAAAAAAGGCAAGCACGTATACCCTTCACATAACAGAGTGTTTCCTGCGAAGCCCGAAAACCCATCGTACAAGCGAAGTTATTCAGGATGCGTAGCATCAATTCTATCAGTGTACTCTTACCTTCACCATTCTTTCCAACAATAGCAGACACCTCTACATGAATTATACAATCCCCATGCCCCTTTATGTCGTAAACCCTCAGTTTCTGTTCTACATTCTGCTTCTTACGAACAAAGTCTGTATCTCCTACATCTTCGTAGCTATTATCAAAGAAATAGGTTTTCTTATTGTCCAAACACTTTCTGAAGTTCTTGGGACAACCATCTAACACCCGTAATGCAATTATCTTAAACATACCATTATCGAATCAGTAAATCACTTTATATCTCAAAACCCATCAACTTGTCGCTGAAGTTCTCTTTGAGATATTTCTTGTACTCCTGCATTTCCTTATTGCTAGGCTGTATCAGCAACGCATAGTTTATTCTACCATACAGATGCTTTACATAATTTTTCTTTTGACAGTGCATATTTTGAAGATGCCGGACTAATCCAAACTTTTTGATGAAGTGAATCTCCTGGCGAATCTTTCTTAATTGTTCTGACGGCAAATGAATGCGCTGATTGACTACACAGCCAGTTACTATCTGCCGTTGGTCTTTAGTCATTACTCGTGTTTTTCCATCATTCAACTCCAAATGTTTTCCTCTTAACAGTACCCTAACTTTCTCTTTCAGTTCATTTACATCAAAGTCACCTGAGAAAGTCATGTCATCAGCATAGCGGGTGTAAAAGATATGACGTTCAAGACAGAACTTCATCATCTCCTCGTCAAAGTCATACATGTATACATTCGACAAAGCAGGACTTGTTGGAGCACCTTGCGGCAAGACATTATCCAAACAGCATAACTTTGCCAACAAATCAGCAACCCAATGTTCATAGCCCATTGTATGAAACAATTCAAACACATCATCAGAAGTAATACTCCCAAAGAAGTCATGAATATCCAGAGCAACAACTATTCTCCGTTTTGTGTGAAAGCGCACATTCTCCTTTATGCTCTTCTTAGGCACATACGCTTTGGCGTAAGGGTGGAATTTCACTTTATATAATATATTATGCAGAATCCAAAGCTGAATATCCTTCAAGTTTGGCATTGGCTCCTTTATTATTCTCAGCCCACCCGTTTTCTTTGGTATACGATACTCCCAATAATAGGAGGTCATATACCTGACTGCATGCTTTATGTAGCCTTGTGTATAACCAACAAGCATTGAAAGATGTTCAGAATCATAAATAACCGGCAAATCATTTTCCATCAGCCTTTTGGCATAAGCCAAATGTTTGCTAATGTATTCGTCTGATTTAAAATGCTGACGAGCCGTTATTCTGAACAGGTCTGCATAATCATTGTAATCCATAAAGCTTTGATTGTCTTGTTTCGGGGGTCTGGCACTGCCAGCCCCCGTATACCTTGTCGTATATCTTATTGACATTCCTTTGCGAGCTTACTTTTGAAGCTCGGTGAGCTTCAAAAGTTAGCTCACAAAGGAACAGCTTGAAAACCTATACGCTGTACGAGAGTGCGAATCGCAGACCCGGAACTTTATTGAGTTCAGCAGTATAAATCATTATTTCTTCGGCAAATATATGTAATTTTCGTCGATTTTATCACGTCTGAACTGAAAATATGGCCTTATCCAGTCTCTTTTTAACTTTTTTTGTGTCAAAAGGAGGTTCTGGATGGCATTATGGCCTTCACTTGTCAGTTTTAACTTATCATCGCTAACCACCCACCCTTTTTCTATCATTCCCTTGATCTCCGCAAGAATCTCATCATAGGAATGAACCTGAGCCAGTGGCATTATATCTCCATCTTCCTCTATAACAGAAAGCAGGAACAGTTGTTCTTCTACGTTAAACATCTTTTCTATTTTTGCCTGTAAAATATGGGGGCAACATTGTGCTGTGATTTAAACCAGTAGATGGGAAATGTATTGTTGGGACATCTATCCATAATTGACAGAATAGCTTCACTTTGCTCAAACCCAAGTGAATATTCCTTTAAAGCCTTTCTTACTACCTTTTTTTCTGCACTTTGCATAAAAGCCCTCCTTTGAGCTCGCTCTGCTTCTGAAAATCTGATGTCATCGGAAATGGCTTTACCATAAATAATGGCAGCAAAACAATCAAGATTAAAATACTGCAACAGGTCTATACCACCTTGCATAGCACACATACTTACAACAACATAGTCGTTTTCAAGAGTGACTTTACCATTAACATTAAGATAGTGTTGAATACCTGCTATAGCTGTAAATGCCGTATCACCAGAACCAACAAAATCATCCCACAAAACAATAACAGAACCATCTACATAATGCCTTTCAATATCCTGTGGAGTTGAACAGATTATTGTTTTCCCAACGTATTGTTGGTATTTCTGCGGATAGTCAAACAACATAATGCGGAAGATAAAATCACAGCTTTTTGCTGGTGGAGCCATTATACGACCATCCCACCCTTCAGCTCTTAATCTCTTCTTCCACTTCTTATCATCAATTATGTGATATGGGCTTTTCAACGGAGCAAACAAAATTCTTGTTGCTGCATTTAGCCTGTTAACAGGGATTTTATTAAAAGCATTACGAAGCATTGAATTAAAATCGTTTAACCCTAGATACTGAAATCTCTCTGTTAGGTCCAATATCAGGTTTATTTCGTCGTTATTCAAAAAAGCCAATCGTCCCATTAGTGCATTCAACCACTCAACAGAGTACCATGGCTTTTGTGAAAACCGTCTTGCACATTCCATTAAGAGATTAACATTCTGAACCTTTCTTGCCATATCTTACCTTTCGTCTCTTGCCCAGCGATTCTATCGCGCTTTTTTCTTTCACCCCCGCCCCCTACGGATTTTCCGTAGGACCATTATCTCATTCCCTCCATCTCACTCTCCACCATCTTCGTCAACTTCGGTAATTAAAATCGAATAAAGCCAAACTTTTTACAAATTCAATTTCTCCCTCAGCGATTGATAAAGCCTTTCGCTCGACTCATTGCGCCCATCCTCTCCTGAGTATTGTGCCTCTGACTGTTCTGCCTGCATTCTTGCAGCGGCAGTTTCATAAATATCGTTTCTTTGCATAGTAATAATGGATTATCGCTTGTAATAATTATCAAAGAATGAGTGGTTTAAGTCAGAAGAAAAATAGTGCTTACGCTTAATCCACACAACTCCTTCAGCCTTTGAAACCACCATGACATCAATAGGCCCGTCAACTGTCGCAAGCGAAGGACTAACCTTTCTCTTGACAGATGTCAGTTTTATCATACTTTCAGCGAAATCTGCCAAATCTTCCTTTTCCAAACTCGTCATAGAGTTCAAGAAAGGCTGAGCATATTCATTCTGAGCAGCTATTGAACATTCTTTCATATAATCGTTTATGTATGTCCTCAGATCCTTCTTTATAAAGTCATCTACAGTTTTGGCCACACCCGGATTTCCTACTTTTTTACTTATATCCCTCAACACGCCCTCAAGAGGCATCGCCAGATTTCGCATATAAATATCTCTTACAGAGGGAGCTATTCCATGTATAATTGTATCCATTACATCAGCCTGTGCATAGGTTTCTATGACAGCTGGTGCTGGGTTGCCTATTTCGCAACTCCTTTCATCATGAGGATAAATTGATAATTGATGATCTATCACTACGTATGTTTCATAGTTATAAATACTAGGATATATTTCCTTATCACCATATCCACAAAACACGATGCCTGTTACATTAGCCAACAGCTGGTCCTTGATAAAATACGAATAGAGGTGAAGAGCGATTACATCCAAATCTATATCAATGCCATAATTCGACTTTACAAATGTCACGCAGCTGTTCAACTCTTCTGAAGTTATTCTCTTAAAATCATCAATAGTCATGCCATTATAACATGCCATCGTGGGTAATTTATGGTATATGTTTGCCTCATCATTTCTGACCTTATCTTCAAACGCTGCTTTTAGATTCGCCTTATCCAGCTTCTCAAGAACACTTTTGATAAAGTTGACAAACTGCCATTCCAAAAATTCTTTTTGATCTTTTTCAGAACAGAAGTAATCCTTTGTCTTTAGGAAGTTGAAGAAATCAGCCACATATTCCCTCAGGGTATCAAAGCCTTTTGAACCTAAATGATGCCTGTACTCTTTAGTAACTACCTCCCATGGGCAGTTAACCAGATTCATGTTGTTATAAAAGGCAATCGCAACAGGTTTAAACTTTGACAAGGCAAATAGTTTGTTTGCACTATTAAACACCTTCTGACCATCTATAGTCACTGCACTATCAGCAGCCATCGCTGCTGCATGCTTATTTAAGATTCCTACAATAGCTGTCATCTGTCTTTCTTTTTTTTATATATATCCTCATTTGGTCCCTCACTGCTGAGTGACTAGCCCTTCATCAGGTCTTGTTTTTCTATATGCAGATTCCGCATAGCTCCCTACATCTACGCCATCTACCAATAAGTCATCTCTAAGACTCTTCAACATTGCATACCGTTCAATCAGCGGTTTAAGTTTCTCCACGCCATAATCAGATAAGCCATTATAGTACAGCCAAACTAATTCATAACGTGACAATACTGCCCTTAACATTGAAGTGTATTCATATTCATCATCAAACTCAGTAATTAATGGAGTATCCTTGACAAACTTCAGAATACGATACAACAAACGAAAATAGTGATCAAAATATGTAGGAATATCCGACTTACAATAGCCATTTAGCCCCACTGCTTTTATCGTATCTGCCATTCCTCGATATGACCTATGAGATTGATTATCTTTGGGAATATCTACAAGCACTGTGACTTCCTTAAAAGTGGCTTTAAATGTATCACGACCTATCAATTCATATGTCGTATTAAATTTCACGTACCTAACTGATAATGAATTCACCACCTCCTGAAACTGGCTTAGCATATTAAAGAACGTATTCTCAAACCGCTGAATCTTCAGTGTTTCGTTCTGTTTCTCAAACTCAGTAGTCTGATCCTCCATTTCCTTCCTAGTCAAGGCCAGTTCCTGTCGTTGCAACTCCAGTTCACGTCTTTGTAAAATCAAGGTAATAATCAATCCTGCAAAAGCTAATCCTGAGAACAGCGCATTGACTGCACCAAACATATCGCCGAATTGTCCTCTCTCGTCTGACTTGCTAATGAAGAACAAGAAAAATGTCAAAGCCCACACAAACAAGACTCCAATAGCAGACCAACAGGCAATCTTAACGATCTTCGCGGTTTCCGCATCTTTATTTGTATTTCTTTTCATCATGTAATCATTCGTTAATCTTTGTTTACAACACTATCTTAGCCACCATCCCCTACGATTCGCCATAGGGCCATCACCTCATTATACTCATCTCCCTCTCCACCATCTCCATCAACCTCGGCATCAGCCCCTCGATCTTTCGACACTTCACCTTATTGAAATGGTAATCGATATCATCGAGGAGTTCATTAGCCAAATCTTCATCCATGTCACCAGCATATCCAGCGGCTACGAGGGCGATGGCAGCAAGTTTATGAGAACAAAAATATCGCTCGCCCTTTAGGGCACAGGCTTTGCGAGCGATACCAAAACTCTGTAAATCGTCGGTTCCTGCGATTTTCAGTTTGTCCCTTCCCTGAGGGTGAGGGACTACAGGGTGAGGTGGAGCCCCTTTAGGCAAAGGGGACTGGGGATTTCGAAAAATGCTATCATCCTCCTTGGTATGCATTTCCTGCAGTTTCTGCTCCATCGGAGCAAACTCTTTCGGTAAGCCAAGCGGAGAGCTAAGCTTGCTTTGACTATTCCGAGGCGAGAAAGTAGTCACCGTAGGTAACCACGGCTTCCGCGACTCTCTCAAATCACCGTTTGTCATACCTTCGTTTTATTTCCGCGACTCCTTATCTCCGTAGATTCGTAATTCCATCTACTGGACTTAGCGACAAACAGCCACAGCCCTTCCGGACCGCAGCTGTTATCCTGTTCAAATATCACACGTCATCCATCATACCACGAGTTCGTCCCCATTGGGGCCAGAAAAGGTTGCTAATGAATTGCCATAGTCCTTTTAAGATGCCTATCATGCCTGTGTGACTTACTCAATTGCTTCCTTAATGCACTCAACGATGTATTTTACATCATCATCACTCACATACGGTCCTGCAGGCAAGCACATTCCAACTTTGAACAAAGCCTCAGATACGCCATTAACGTATGCGGGGACATCCTTATAACAAGGCTGTTTGTGCATAGGCTTCCATACTGGACGTGCTTCTATCTGGGCTTTGTCGAGAGCCACACGCATGGCTTCTACATTGGCATTTGGCTCGCAGTCGGTATGAGCAGATTCTGCTGCATGGATAACACCAGCTGCGCCACCAACTGCACCAGTCACGATGGTCTTGTAGGCATTTTCCTGACCTTTTACCTTCACCTCTGGATCGATAGTGATAGTGCAAAGCCAGTAGTTGCTGTCGTAAACGGGAGTGTTAGCGTTATCGTTAAGGTTAACGTTAGGCTGTCTATGAACATGAACACCCTTGACATCCTTCAAGAGTTCCTCGTAAAGAGCTTGCACATGCTTATGATGTGCAAGGTGGTCATTCACCACCGTCATCTGACCGCGACCAATACCAGCACAAATGTTACTCATACGGTAGTTGTAACCAATTTTCTCGTGCTGATAGTATGGATAGCTCTCACGGTATTGAGTAGCGTACATCATAATCTCGCGCCACTCATCCTCGTTGGCGGTAATCAAAGCACCACCGCCAGAGGTAGTAATCATCTTATTACCATTAAACGACAGCACACCATACTTACCGAAGGTGCCCAGCATCTGTCCTTTGTAGCGAGAACCAAAGCCCTCAGCAGCATCCTCCACCACAGGTATCTCGTACTTGTTTGCGATTTCCATGATGCGGTCAGCCTTATATGGCATACCATACAGCGCTACAGGGACTATAGCCTTAGGATACTTTCCAGTCTTCGCCTTACGGTCAACAATTGCCTTCTCCAACAACTCCGGGTCAATATTCCAAGTATCAGGCTCAGAGTCCACCAGCACCGGCGTTGCGCCCAAGTATGTCACAGGATGCGTAGAAGCACAGAACGTAAAGCTCTGCACTATCACCTCATCCCCAGCTTTCACGCCACAAGCCAGCAGCGCCAGATGCACTGCCGCCGTTCCTGCACTCAACGCCACCACCCTTTTGTTAAGGTTAGCGTTATCGTTAAGGTTGACGAAGTCCTCCAAATCCTTCTCAAACCCATTCACGTTAGGGCCAAGAGGCACTACCCAGTTCGTATCAAAAGCCTCTTTTACATAGCGCTGTTCTGCGCCATCTTCTGACATGTGCGCTAAGCACAAGTATATCCTCTTTCTTTCAGACATAATTTATTTTTGTTTAATTTATTTCGCGTTAATACTTGATTCACCCCATAACCAGTTAAGGTCAAGGTTATCGTTGAATCCTGTCATTAAGGTTAGATAATATCCCCCCGTCTTGGCATCATTTATTGTTAATTGAACCATTGTTGAGCCATTAGTGATGCAATTTACGGAAACAGCCTCAAACTACAATTCTTTCTGAATACCAAGGACTTACAACCCAGCCCTTAACCTCTAAACCTTGAATCTCAAACCTCAAATGATGCAATTGTGAGCCATTAGTGAGCCATTTAATAGTTCCGTATCCTATAGTATGGGAACCACCGGGACGGGTTCCTGTTTCACTATCTTCCCATTCGCCAGAATTTCTCTGATATGAGCATGTATGTTAACAACATCCTTTATGATGTAGAAAGCAAAAACGCAATCTTTAAGTTTATAATTATTCATATCACTTCAATATATTATTATGCTCTATTCACAAGTATCTCCAGATTGAATATCTTGTCCGATAGTAAATTTGAATACACTCCGATGTCCTCAACCCTTTCGGGTGAATAGATGCATACCGAAACGTCATTGTCTATCCCGCTCACCATACCTCCGTCAGCATCATTTGTGCAAAGATCATCAAGTTGATTCAACTCATTCGTATAATCTGCATCTTGATGGTCATTTATGACAGAAGGATAATGGTTCCTAATCTGCTCCATAATTCGCGTTGAGTGTGCGTCAATGCTATTGATAATCGATGTCACCATTGTCAGCGGCATTATCGTGTCACTCTCTATTTTCTCGTTAAGTTTCACTATGAGTTCATCCATCGACTTCAATTTCTCGATGATAATGTCCTTTTCACAGCGCTCCTTGTCTGAGTCCTTCTCCAGCTTCTCGGCCACCCACCATGCTAAGATAACGGTCACGCATAGTGCAAACATATCAAACACCGACACTTCGAAATTAAAGGTCAGCTGATTGAAATATTTCACCAATAGCCCTATACCTACACCGATAAAGATGAATGCAAGAGCATTATATGCTTGCTTTTTGATGGTCATTGTGAGCCTTTTCAATATATCCGTCTGCCTGAGCCTTCTTCCTTGGATTTGAAGCCCAGACAATTGTTAACCACCGTTTGATGTCCTGATAAGCTATGCCCTTTCTTATCAGGCCACCGAAACTTTCCTCTAAGAATGACACTCCTGCTCCACTGCATCCATCAAAGATAACATATAGCATCTCCCCTTTAGCGATACAGTCTTTTAACGCTGGTATAAGAAGTTTGTCACGAAATTCCTCTCCAGTGTCATTTTTATTGCTCTGGTTGATATACCTCGGTCCCAGTTTCCTCGTATACTGGGTTGCTACAAATAATTTCATGTTTTGTCTCCTTATTAATTTCCCAGCAGATGTATGTCCCTGGGAATGATACGTTCATTTTATGATAGTTGCCGGTTTTTACATCAGCGAACACATTGTTTGAGATGATGACAACATTGTCTATCTGTCCGTCCATCATATCCTGATAGATACTGTTCAGCCCATTTCCAAATTGTGTTCCGTCCTTTTCGCTTACAATCAAGGCTCCTTCCATTACCTCCTTCAGTAGCATCGCTTCATTGCCAAACCATTTGCTCAATAGTCTATCTACCGTATTTTTATGTCGTTTTTGAGTGGCACTGGTAAGCGTATTGATGATACCCCTTCCATAGTCAACGAACGAGAATGTCACTTTTTCATTCATTTCGTCTTTCGTGGCTGTAACCCACCATTTCTGCTTGCCCTCAATCTCATCTGCATGTTCCACAGTATTCGTCATAAGTTCGATAAAGGCATTGTAAACACCGCTACAGTTGCACTCTTCACCCCACAAGAATTTACTACAGCTCAAGATAATGGCATCTGTAATGTCTGAATTGGACTTCTGCGCGGAATGGGTATAGATAGGACTATTAACATTGTTTACAGAGTTACGCCTCCTATATAGCTTATCCAGAAATCCCGACTCCATCACGACCTTGAATGCATCATGATTCATTGGGAAATTTCCATTGAAATCTATTCTTCCTTCCTGGAATAGCATCATGTTTGACACGAGCAGGCAAAGAGACTCATTCGTTACTGTTGTCACCTGTTGCATGTTTACAAACACCTTGCGCCTGTTTCTGAAGTCTTTCCTCAGTTTGTTACAGAATTCTATTACCTCTTCGCTGTTATCGAGAATCGAGAAATTTACAGGAGCTGTCCTCGTTTTGTATTTCCTGTATTTCTTCTCGAAATATTGTTTCGCTACCTTCTTCCTATGAAGATTGCGTTGATAGTTTTGTCGGCACTCTTCTGTGATTGCCCTTCGACGACGGTCTTTCACCTTTGACCTGCGCTGGTTTTTTCTTCTCGCCCTGCGCAGCTCCATTGTCCAAAAATGTTTTTGCCTTATCCTCCTTTGTTTTGACATATCATCTCTGTTTTATGGAGTCATGGGAGCATTTTTCACAGCAACAGGTTTTATTGCGGTATATGTACCTATATTTCACCACAGCTTTCTCTATTGTGTCATGGATAAGTATATGCTCAGGCATCTTCAGATTCACATTCTCTGATGAGCTATTAGGCTCTGCTGATCGTAAGTTGATGCCCATGTAACTAACCACGCCACCAGCAATTGCACAGATGAAGTATAAGAAAACAGGAATACATTTCTTGACGCCATTTTCTGCAAGCTTCCAAGTTGAATCGATAAAATTCCTATATGACATGCAAACCAATATCAACTATTTTATAGATACCCCTTAAATTTCCTCCAGCCCCAATGCCATATCTTCCACACAGGCATCCATATAACCTCGTTTGGATACCGTTTCAGAAATCGCAGGTTTCTCTTGGCATTAAGCATACCTCTCGCTAAACGACGCTCGTTAGGCAAGAACTTGTTCCTGTCATCGAATGACACGGGGACAGGTCAATGCCATCAGAGTTTCTGTATTACCCCACGCCCTATTCCAGTCAATCGCTCTAATTGCCGATGCGATGCGCCCTTAGCCTTCAATTCTTTCAGCACACATTTCATAACCCCTTCGTTCAACTGCTGGAAAGCAGAAGCATTCTTCACACCAAATTTCTCTATTATCATTTGCCACACCTGGTCGTCAGATGGCCTTTTTCGTGAAGGGTCCTCAATATCCAGACAATGAACATCATCAGACAAAGGATTATTTACCCAAGCTTCTAGTTCAGTAAAGGGGATGCGATTAAGAACCGTCTGCGTGTTGCAAATCTGAAAGACTGGATCAACAGTTCCATCATACTCCCCCCAGCTACTATATTCATAGTCTTTCACACATTCTACCAGTTTAGCTTTCACCGGGTTCTGATGTATATACCTCAACAACACTGTAAAATAGCCCATGTCATTTACAGGCTCAGACTTGAAGCGCTCTTTAAACAGATGACCATCGCGACCGTACTTCCTATTATAATAGTACACGTAAGAGCTGGCAATACGTTTGATGGTTTCACCTACGCTTTCTTCTCGCTCACGAACCAGCAAATGAAAGTGATTAGACATTAGACAGTATGCATAATAGGTGCAATTGCTTCCTGCAGGCTTTCCTTCATCATCATAACGGACACGCATCCTATCCAGAGTCAAAATGAACTGGTAATAGTCCTCTGGTTCCTCGAAGATATTCTGGTGATTTATCCCTCGCATCATCACATGGAATATCCCAGTGCTAGATTCCTTCCTTGCTTGTCTAGGCATGTTGTACGTTTATCGTGTCAATTTATGCTGATGTCAGTGACCTGTCCCCCTGGCATATTATCTTTGGCTGGTTTGAACATTCGAATCGCGCTATTTTGGTATTATGACTGCTCACAGTTCTCCCTAATACTCGACACATATTTTGATGAAGCGAAACTCCCCAGTAGTATTTTCCATCTTGAGAGTTATGTTCCAATGCCCATCCAAACACCCCTACCTCTTCATGCTTTTCTATAGACCATTTTGACTTATTTCGGCTTCGGTCTCTATGCTTGGGATTAATCTGGTAAACCTCCTTTTTTACCTGTAGCCCCTTATTGTCAGCAATTATTACCTCAATAGGATAGTTCTCTATAAATATGTTTGGTACATATTGAATCATACTCTTCCCTTATTCTATCATCTACGTTGTGGCCAGAACAAATAACTACATAATAACCATATCGCATTCAAGTACTTCATATCTTATTTCGTGCTCCACACGCTCTACCTCTTGTCGCTCATTCGAGCCTTGGCATGGCCTAATTATTGATTAATAACCTGCTCCTATTTCCCATGATCTACTCGCATCATCACATGATATATACCAGTTCCTGATGCTTGTCTCGCCTGCCTTGGCATTCTCATCTATTGATTATTGCTGACTCCTATTATTCGTGAAACAGGTAGCCGTCCCCCCGTTCTTCCACTCAGCTTTCGATACCTTCATCACATTTGTACAATCTTTTATTTAGCTGATTCTTTCCATGATTCTCGCCCCTAACTGAAGAAGAGCCCTTGTCAACCCGAACTTTGACAGGGTGACAGTTGTTCTGAGTAATAGCCGTTCTTTTGCGCAATGGCTACTGGCTAATGCATTCATATATAGCTTAGAAGCCTGAGTGAACACTGGGTTTTTAGAATCCTCAACATAGCAGAAGCAGAAGCCTTTTACAAAACGCTTAGCCTCTCTTTCTCTCTCGTCCGGGGTGAAACTGTTGGCTATACCCGCGTATGCCATCCCCATGTATTGAGCTTTCTCTTTCCTACTCGCCTTTGTCGTGATGGAATGTTGCCGCTTATAATATATATAGGTGGTGTCGGGTACCACATAAAGATGGCTGAGTTGTTTAGCTACAAGGAACGTCCACAGGTAATCCTCCCATTTCATCCCTTCTTTGAAATACAACTGATGTTTTATCAAAAAGTCCTTCCTCATCAGTTTGTTCCATGCATACACATAGAAACCTCGCCTGTTGAAGTAGTAATCTCTGACGGCATCCAATGAAGTGAGTTCTTCCTGTTGCTTGGCCACAGGTTGCTCAAAACGCTTTACCCTGCATCCATCGTCAGCATGAATGGAGTAGTTACCCATCACCATCTCGATGGTCGCATCAGCCACAACGGGACTCATCAGTTTCTCTATACAGTCAGGCGTTATCTCGTCATCGCTATCCAAAAAGTAGATGTAGTCACCTGTCGCTTTATCAATGCCAGTATTTCGTGCAGCCGATAAGCCGCGATTCCTCTCATGGCGAATCACCTTAAACCGAATAGGGCCCTCATACTCACCCACCATCCTTTCTGCAATAGCCATGCTGTCATCCGTTCCGCAATCATCAATGAGTAAGCACTCCATCTCTCCCTGATAGGTCTGTCGCATTATGCTTTTCAAGCAATCCTCGATGTAGGGCGCGACATTATATATAGGTATAATGATTGAAACCTTCATTTCGTAGCCTCCAGTACCATAGTTTCCAACTGGTCAAACTCCAGTGGCAGCTCTTTGAAGTGGCCTTCTACCCCATTCAAGCCAGGATGTTCGCTTTTACTCACCTCGCAAGTGCAGACATCCTTGAAGCCTGCTTGCTCCAACAATTCTGTGAGCGTTTCCCTGTCATAAATAATCTGATGTCCCCAGCTTGTATGAAAGCGACTGATGGTATACACCGCTTTCGATGGCATACTCTTACCTTTCATCGTGTACTCCATGTATGCCTTATGAAGCGGCTTCTCTGGTTCCTGATACAAAGCTTGCAGAAATCTTAAGTCAGGCGTGGCAATACGTATCACCCCTCCTGGCTTCAATATCCTGTAGCTCTCCTTCAGCATATTTATTCCCTGCTGATAGGTCAAGTGCTCAAACAGGTGCTCCGAATACACATAGTTGAACGAATCTGCTTGGAACGGGAAGTGCTTTCCCGCATCCAAATAGATTCCATGGAGACATCTCAGTGAAATATCTGAATTCAGCCAACCTTTCAGTACATTTTTACAACATCCTATCTGTAGTTTAGGCTCACCTGTACTTTTCAGATACTTCCTTATCATCCACCTTCTCCACGGCTCGAAACGCCACAGCAGGATAATAGTGTCGCGGACAAACCCGATGCGGACTATCGATAGTAAAATACCCTGTATGCTCATATCAAATTAAGAATTTCACTAAGAGTATTAACCTTCACCTTAGGCAATGCAATCTTATCGTGATCAAAACTCTGCTGATGAATGTTCCTCCCGTCATCTAACAGGCAGATGGTCGTCCACCCTAAAGTGTTAGGTGCCAGAAAATCCTTCCCAGTATTGTCACCCACAAACCAGTAGTCACAGTCCTTGCCGTATTTCTCCATAAAGATTTTGAAGCTTCGTCTGTCAGGCTTATGCCGATCTTCCATCTCGTTTATGATGATATTCTCCTCATCCATATATCGTTCCAACCCCAAGGCTTCTATCTTGTTCATCTGCTGCATCCTACGCCCGTCTGTAATGATACCCATGACGGTTCCATTCGCTTTCAGCACGTCGAGAGCTGCTTTCGCGTCATCAGCCAAAGAAATCCGAGGCTTGTGATTCCTATAGACGCCAATCATCCACTGCACATTGAACAGCTGGAAACCATATTTCTGCACTACTGACTCAAAGGCATTGCCTCCTTGCCGATATGTGTTAATCATCAACTGATACACATCCTCTTCTGGCGCATTCACATTCGACACCAATAATGCAATATGCCTGAATCCCGACTTCACATAGTCTATCTCCTTATAGAGCGTATCGTCAAGGTCAAAGACCACCACCTTATGCCTCTGCATCATACACAATCACGTCATTATCATAGCGTAGCATCAGCGTATGGTCGAGCCAATCGTCTGAATAATCTATAGTCTCGCCAAGCAAATACTCCTTAATGATATACTCCGCATAATTGGCCTTGGCAGAGTACGACAGCGGATAGCCCCCGCCAAATCGCGGATTGATTTCAATAGCCTTGATGTCATTGTCTTTCTCGCGATAGAACAACTGGACACAAATGCATCCTCTCACGCCCTTTAACTTGCCCATTCGTTCCTTCAGGAATCCGACAATATTGTTTTTCCGCGTGATTCCCTTGTTGATTTCTCCCGCCCTGACCGACAAACGCTCACGTGGCACTATGCATTTCACCCTGTTATCCGCTCCATAATACATATCCACTGTGTATTCCTTATATTCACAACGGTCGATATACTCCATAAATATGATCTTCGGGTCCGAAAGTATCTCCTCCGTCAACTCCTTCTCGTTTCGGATAACATGTGTGTTGATACTTGCCGACCCGTCGCATGGCTTGGCGAACATGGGGTATATTGGATGATGCTTGTCCCGTGGCTCAGGTATATTGATGCCCTGCTCAAGAAAGAATGCAGCGGTCTTTCGCTTGTCGCAACACGTCAAAACAAAGTCATAGTCTGGCACCACAATGCAAATACCAAGCCTGGCGAAAATGTCTCTGTTGGCAGACAGAATTGGCAAATCAGTATCAATTGTTGGTACAACGATACCCACATGATGCTCTAAACATATTGTTTGTAGCGCCTGTATATAGTCCTCCGACGTACACCGTGGTACCACGAAACTTCCATCAGACACTCTACATGCCGGAGCCATCCCAGGCTCCATGTCGCAGGTATAGACCTTTGCGTCTACGCCTAACTCTTTGGCGGTTCTTTGGAATATCTCTACCAAGACCACCCTTTTACCTGCCGATGTAATCAAGATATTTTTCAAAGAATCTGTTTTCTAAACTCTATGAACTCTTTATAGTCCCTGATATAATCCTCTTTCTGGTACACTTCACTCGCCAGTACCATACATACTGCTCCAGAAGAAAAATCCCCGAGATCTCTCCACAGCCCAGGTTTTACGTACAGACCTTGATAAGGCCTGTTTAGAAAGAACAATCGTTTACTTTTCCCATCATCGAGCGTCACAGTAAACGAGCCTGATGCTGCTATTATCAACTGTTCCAACTCCCTATGAGCATGAGCACCTCTCGATTCACCTCCTGGCACATCATACAGATAATACACCCTCTTCACATCAAATGGTAAAGTCTCGCCATTCTGCACCACTGTCAGGTTTCCCTTGCGGTCACTATGGTGCTTATCCAGCTCCACCATCGAGCAGTCGAATACACTATATTTTGCCATCCTTCTTCAGTCTTAAGAATTCATCATAATCACGGATGTAGTCCTCCGCAGAATACTTCACCGAACCGAACTCCAGTGCGAATGAATTGGTCGAGAAATTCTCCATCGTCCGCCACAGTCCCGCCGGAATATACAGCCCATAATACGACCTGTTCAGCGAGAACATCTTCCGATTCTCGCCATCATCCACCACGACATCAAACGCACCCGACAGCGCAATCACCACCTCCTGATTCTCTTTGAAAGCATGTCCGCCTCTATCCTCACCGCCCGGCACATCATAAATCCAATAAGTCCGCTTGATCTCAAACGGGATATGGTTATTTTGTTCCGCGAACGACAAATTCCCGCGAGCATCCAAGAACTTCGGCAGCTCTATAATCCTTACATCCTCTACACTTGCCATTTCTTAACCATTAATCATTAACCCAGAACCCGAAGTGTATCCGAATTCACTTCTTCCTTCAGTTCATCGATAACTCTCAGCAGATACTGCCCGTATTGATTCTTCAGCATCGGTTTCGCCAGTTCCCGCATCTTCTCTTCCGTAATCCATCCGTGGCGGTAGGCAATACCCTCCAGACAGGCAATCTTCAATCCCTGCCTTTTCTCTATCACCTCCACAAAGGTCGAAGCCTCAGCCAACGAATCGTGTGTGCCGGTATCCAGCCAAGCAAAACCTCGTCCCAGCGTCTGTACCTTCAACTCTCCGTCCTTCAAAAACTCTTGATTCACAGTAGTAATCTCCAGTTCGCCACGAGCAGAAGGCTTGATGTGCTTGGCAACATCCACTACCTTGTTGGGGTAGAAATACAATCCCACAACAGCATAGTTGCTCTTGGGGTTGGCTGGTTTTTCTTCAATGGATAGACAATTCCCTTCTTTGTCAAACTCCGCCACTCCATACCGTTCTGGGGCATTCACCCAGTAGCCAAATACCGTAGCTTTCTTATTCATTTCCGCATCCTCAACGGCTTTCTTTAGCAAAGCAGTGAACCCTGCTCCGTGAAAAATATTATCTCCGAGCACCAAGCAGACGCTATCATCACCAATAAACTTCTCACCGATAATAAACGCCTGCGCAAGCCCATCCGGTGAAGGCTGTTCCGCATACTCAAAGTGAACGCCATAGTCAGAACCATCACCCAAAAGACGCTTGAATCCAGGAAGATCGTAAGGTGTAGAAATAATCAGAATATCCCTAATACCTGCCAACATCAATGCACTGATGGGATAATATACCATGGGCTTATCATAAATCGGTAGCAATTGCTTGCTTACACCCTTGGTTATAGGGTAAAGTCTTGTGCCGGAGCCTCCGGCTAATACTATTCCTTTCATATTTTACCTTTTTATTATCATCTTGCCGATTATACTTGTTATTCCAAATCCAATCATGCAACCTACCGTATTATGCAGCACATCATCCGTCTCAGAAAAGCCACGCTTGAACATAAGCTGTATTGCTTCAATTGAAACCGACATCAAACAGCCGACCATCAATACTTGCCACCACCTGATAGTGCGAAAAACCATTCCTAACATAATTCCCATCGGCACAAATACCGCTATGTTCAATATGTTTTCTGACAGTAATTCTACCTTCCCTTCTTGAATGGCCATATAACTCCATAAAGGTATATATTCATACCCAGTAGCCTCTGAAGAAGACCTGAATATCACCGTTGAGCAGTATATCAATATGACATATTCTACCAGTATTAAACCAACAATCTTTCTCCAACCACATTTCACTCCATCATATGCAATAAAGGCTATTGTACCGAGCAAGAAAGCTAACAAAAGTCCTTCATAAACTATCACTGGAATATCTCGATAAAGCGATATTACATAATCCCCCATCTACTTCTTCAAGCTTACTTTTACCCATTCACTTAAGGTTAAAATGTCTCCATGCCCAGGATAGACCTCTGTTTCAGATGAATACAGCCTCTCAATCTTTTCGATTGATTCTTTCCAATCCTCCTCATTACTATCCCTACCATTAAAATATGGCTTGAAGGGCATGATGGTATCACCAGTAAACAGCATCCCATCGACATCTATACACATAGAACCATAGCTATGCCCTGGTGTCATTACAAATTTGATCTGATAACCCTCCCAATCCAAGAATCCATCCTCTTTGATAAGAACATCCGCAGGAGCTATCTCATAGCGATAATCATGATCATCATAATAGAAAAGGAAATAAGCCCTATTCGTTTTCTTAACATACTTATTGCACATTTCTGAGCACACCAACTTCGATTCAGGGAAGTGTTCTCTCAACGAATTTACGCCCCAATTATGGTCTGTATGTTCATGCGTTAAGATGATATAGTCAAGGGCTAATCCTTTTTCTTCAATGAATTTTATTTCACGAAGAGACTTCTCACTGGCCGGATCCATGACGAGACACCTTTTTGTGTCTTCATCATAGACCACATAGCAGTTTGAGGTCATCAGTTCGTTGATGAATCTTTCTACCTTCAACATCGGTTAAAAGAATAATACCATTCCACCCCATGTATAACCAAGTCCTTGGGCTACAGAGAGCACTTTCATGCCTGGTTTCAGGCTACCATCCTCCATAGCCAAGCAAAGTCCAATGGGGATGGTTGAAGATACGGTATTACCAACATTCTCAATATTACAATAATACCTCTCTTTGGCAATCTTTAATTTCCTGCGCTCCAGGTTAGCCAAGAAGATATTTGCCTGATGATAAACATGGAGGTCAATATCGTCCATGGTCACACCATTCTTCTCAAGTACATCAGAAACCAACTGAGGAATACTATCAAGTGAGTAATTCAAGATAGCAGGGCCGTCCATATAGAGATTATCCGAAGAACGTGGATTACCAAAGTCATCAAACTTCAAATCTCCTGCTGGCTCTGGATGACGTGCACCACCAGTCTTGACAATTAGGTTCTCCGCACCTGTTCCGTCTGTACCAATCACGAACTCACCTACCTCTGCCATTCCTTCTGTGCTCACCAACGTTGCAGCAGCACCATCGCCAAAGATGGTACGGTTGCTCTTATCACGTTCGTGCATATACTTCGAGTAGGTCTCGCCAGTCAGCAACAACACGTTCTTAGCTTGTCCAGCAAGTATCACTGCTTTTGCCAATGACAGACCTGCAACAAAGCCATTGCATCCAAGGTTAACATCAATTGCAGTTATCCGCTTTGACAATCCAAGCTTTGTCTGAATGATGCATGCTGTCGTAGGAAGATGATAGTCAGGACTCTGGGTTACAAATATCAGATAGTCAATAGTAGCTCTGTCTATGTTATTAGCGGCAAAGAGCTTCTCAGCTGCGCCTATGGCAAGGTCGCTGGCAGTCTCACCCTCTACCGTTACATGGCGTTGCTTGATACCAATCTTATTGTTGATTTTCTCTACAGTCCACTCGGGGAATTCCTTGGCAATTTGCTCGTTGTCAAGTATCTTCTCAGGCAGATTGTAAGAAATAGCTTTTATAAATGCTTTCATTTAGTACTCTTTCATATCGAGCATCTGGCAACCGGCAAGGTTGAATATGGCAGAACCAAACACAAAACCTGCACCAATAGCATTAGCCAGAATTACGTCGTTAGGATTAATCTTATCTTTATTCTCTACCAAAGTCAGAGGTATTGAAATGCCTGCTGTATTGCCATACTTCTCAATTGATGTGAGGATTTTGCTCATATCAGCCTTCAGTTTCTTGGCAATGAATGACGCCATGAACTTATTTGACTGATGGAAGGCATACTTGTCGATATCATCAATCGTCAAACCAGCAAACTCCAAGAGTTTTTTCACATCCTTTGGCAGCTGGGTAATAGCGTATGAGAACACGTCCATACCTTGCATAATCAACTGCTCTTTACTACGGATGCTGCCATCTTCAAATTCCTCAGGTTTCATGGTTTCAGCAGAACTTGGCATTCTTGCACCACCAGCCGGGATGTAAACCAATTCCCTATGAGCACCATCTGTATTCATAGAGAAGAAGGTATCGCCATAAACATCGCCTTTGGAAATAACAGCAGCAATACCACCATCACCAATCAACATGCCTGTTGACTTGTCGGTTGGCGAAACCACTTTAGTCAAAGTGTCGCCTGCAAGTATCATCACATTATTGATATCTGGCAACTGAAGCATGGTATCTGCTAGGAAAAGGCTATAAAGGAAACCTTGACAAGCTGTATTCAGATCGTAAGTGATGATGGATTTTTTCAATCCAAGACGGTTTTGAAGAATAGCTGATGTACTTGGCGTTTTGTAATCAGGAGTCTGACTGGCGAAAATCAGTACATCTATATCTTCACGATTGATATCTGTCTCATCAAAAATCTGACAGGCTGAAGTATAACACAAATCAGAAGTGCAGGTATCTTCACCAGCAAATCTGCGATATTCTACGCCTGTTGTCTCAATGAATTTTTCTATAGCATCCTGAGGGAATTCTTTCAGCTCCCTTGTTTTTACCACATTTTTAGGCACAGTGGCACTAAGTACCCTGACACCTACATTTTGGAATTTAAAATAACTCATTTCAATTTATACTACGGTGTAACCACCATCAATAACTAGATTAATACCCGTCACCCAACTACTTGCATCAGATAGCAAATAGATTGCACCATTGGCAATATCTTCGGGTGTACCTACTCGCTTCAAAGGATAACGACCATACATGGTTTCTTTCAACTGATCCTCTGAGAACATCTCATTAGAGAGAGTCAAAATCTCAGTTGGAACAAGACCTGGGCAAATAGTGTTAACACGGGTTCCCTGTGCTGCCAATTCAAATGCAGCGGTCTTGGTATAACCAGCAAGAGCAGCCTTGGTAGCAGCATATGGACCTTCACCTGTGTTTGCCATACAAACTCCAGAAATAGATGCAATCAGCACGATTGATGATTTCTTTTGCAACTTCTTTTTACGAAGCAGTTGCGAGGTCAGAAGAATCGGGCCAAACGCATTGACA
>JAEEGL014949885.1_pt1 | contig 20968 bp, 20 predicted proteins | sample 9134231 | NCBI WGS metagenome assembly JAEEGL01 (sample SAMN16246548, study PRJNA631951) | gut metagenome | biome: gut microbiome; feature: rumen; material: fiber-attached | host: Bos | place: Iran: Karaj | collected 2018-10
CGAGAAAGCATGTAATCATCTACTTCACGCCTTGCACCCTTAGCAAGATCGATCATTTTCCCCACGCGGGGAAAATGATCCTCAGAAAGTTCTCCCGCATTATCACAGGCTTCTTTTGCCTTGTCAATCACATTTAAAAATTTTTCCCACTTGCTATACCCAAGCAGTACAGCGAGTTCACGAGCACTCCAGCATTCAAGGCCCTCGTACTCGCATGCAATTTGTTCAAACTTGTTGAACAGTTCCTTGATTTCTTTAGACTTCATAAAGCCTCCATTGTTTTGGTCGCATACTGCGACCGGTTGATTTTTAGAGGCGCTTTTCGAGACTGGCTATCATAATATCATTTTTTCCACACGGGGAAAATGACAAAGCCATACAACAAAAAACGCATCTCGCCTTTGATAAGACGAGATGCGTCGGAGATGCAGTAATTGTACCTAAGTTTTAAATGTTTGGCAAGGGAGGTAGAAAAATTTTACATATAAGATCTACTTTTCGATTGGCCTTTTAAAAACAACTCGTTGTCGAATAACTTGAAATAATTACATTTAATAAAAAAAGACCTCTCGCAAACTTAGTTATGAAAACAAGAATCGCAATAACACGAAAAGGGATAAAAGCTCTTTATTCAAAGCATCACCTTCGTTCAGAAATCAAGTCCGCCGCTCACATTCTCATTTTTTTCCTTCTGATTTTTTTAACATTCTTGCCAGAAATTTTCGGGAGCGTCAAAAATTTTCCGCTATCGAATATTTCAAAAGAGCGCTTTACAACCATACTCGGAATTACAAACTCATACGCATATACAAAGTGCAATTTCCTCCCCCCAAATATTCACTACTGGTACAAGCTACGAAACAATAAGGGAGAGATGGTTTATTTTTTCTTTCAAGATAATTATCCCGATGAACAAGGTGTGTTTCGCTTGATTCCAGAAGCGGGTAGACTCATTGACAAAAATGATTCGCGTTTCAACCTTCCCGATTCTATGAATATTCCCTTTCAAATAGGAACAGGAACTGAGTACAACGGCAACGAAACACGAACTCTTTGTAGTCTTGAAAATGATTCGCTGCCATGTTTTATCCACACGAGGAGTCCAAGAAAAGAAGCAGACAATGATAGAAGCGAACTTTTCTTCGGATACGCTTTGAAACAAGTAGCCTCCTTTATAAATTGCATAGACGGTCTAAAATGACAAAAGCAACAAATTTCAAATTGGGCTTATCCATATCCAAGCTAGTTTTCATCAAGCTGTTTGCCATTGCCCTACTAGCCTTTTTTGGAACAGCGCTTGCGGATCTCAATCATTTGGATAAACCTCTTGATTGGGCGATTGTGATGATCGTTCTCACAGCGATATTTTGCATACCGTTTTGTTTGCCTTTATTCATATTGCTCAAACGTAAATGCGCATCATGGCTTAAAATCCTTGTTATTTCAATAGCCCTGATTCCCGACATATTTTGCTTAGCACTCATTCCATTAATGTATTTAGCAAGCAATAAAGCACACCTGATTCCATCTTCATTATACTATATCTACATGCCTATCATCGTCTTCGTAGAGATTCCATTTTTCTATAACTTGAAAAAATTCTTCAAGAAAAAAGAGCTCTTGAACAAAAGAGACATGGCAAAATACGAGAATCCCATCGAGCACACTTGCGACATCAAAGAAGGCCAGCAGTGGATTTCTGTTGATGGCAAATTGCAACGACGGATTTAGACCATTCAGCTTTTATATTGAAGTGATCTAGAACGCCATCGGTATCCACGTAACGACAGTACAATCTTTGACCTTGATTACTTCAATTATATACTAAATTGGCATAAAAAGTAAGCCAATTTATAAAGCCTCCGTTATTGCAATCGCTTTTCGCGACCGGTTGATATTTAGAATCGCTTGCGCCACGAGGCTGAACAATTTTACATTTTCGCATTATCAACATTTGAACATTTGTAAAATCAATCAAACAAAAGTATATTCAATAAAGATTTAACAGGGGATATTCGCAAGCCGAGGTTTTCCATGAACAATTTAGGGGCTAAACACATTTTATGCTGGATGCTATTCTGTATGTGCATGTCCATTATTCCCGTCATAAGTCTTTTGGGGTATAAAACGCACAGATCCGAAGACTTTCTCGCCCTGATTATTTTCTTCGCTTCTTTTGTAGAACTGCTAGCCATTCCTTTAAGTTTGCTGAATTTATTTCTTTTCAAAAAGAATCTGAGTATCAAGGCAGCCAAGCGGATTGCAACCATCCCCCTTGGGTTCTGCATTGGTTGTTCCGCAATATTTCTAATGTACAGTTTTGCGGCCTTTCTTAAAGGCAATTCTTCCGTAATCATATCATTTGCAGCAACGATAATTCAACTTTTTGTAGCATTCATTGCGATTAGCTGGTTTAGGAACAAAATTGAGAAACTAAAATCCGGGGACATTTGCCAAAACATCAACTGACAATATTCAAAATAAAGTATATTACAAACCATGATTTGCCAAAACCTAGAAGAAGTTCGTTCAAACATCGACAGCATCGACGATGCGATTATTAAGCTCATTGCCGAGCGCGGCGACTACGTTGCGCAGGCATCAAAATTCAAGAAAAACGAAGACGGTGTAAGGGACACTTCGCGTGTGGAAAAGGTCATCCAAAAGGTACGCGAAAAAGCTGAACTCTATGGTGCCAACCCCGACATGGTCGAAGCTCTTTACAGAGAAATGATTTCACGATTCATCAACATGGAAATGTCCGAATTCCATAAAACAAATTCCTAATTGATTTCGAGGGGTTCTCATGAAGCTATTCACATTCTATTCAATCATCGGAGCTATAGTTCTTACAGGTTGCGCAACGGGGCCACGTCAACCGGCCATCAACGAGATTCCGGAATACGGCCATCAGCCCAAGTCTGCGGAAATGGAAAAAGCCGACCAAGAATTCTTGGCTATTGCACAAAAATATCCAGACGCAGCAAATCAAATGCTCCAGAAAGGATGGGCGTTCGTTCAACGTGGAGACTTGATTTCCGCAGTAAAGCGATTCAATCAAGCTTGGCTCATCGATTCAACCCGATGGGAGATTTATTGGGGATTTGCCGTAACCGAAGGGAAACAAGAAAAATTCGAATCATGCAAGCACTATTACGAAAAGGCACTCCGTCTCGGCGGTGACACGAAAATACTGAATCCAGAATACGCCATTGTTCTTCGAGAAATCGCCAAAAAAGAAAACAACAGTGAAAAATTGACAGAAGCAGACAATCTGTTCAAGAGCGAAATTGACGCCGGAAACGAAAAGGCGGCCTGCATTTACGCGTACCAATTGTTCCGCGAAAACAGGAAGGACGAAGTCTGTCAAATCATGGAGTCTTCTTGTACAAATGACAAGGACAACCTAAAACAGAAAGCTGGTTGCAAATAAGCTAACCGCAATACTTTATTTACCCTACCCCTTGTAACTCCAACCGCAATCGTTGTGGTAAATCATCTGGCGGGTCATGCCGCCATCAATGCAAATATTTTCGCCAGTGATAAAGCCGGCTTTTTCGCTTGCCAAATAAAGCACCATATTCGCGATGTCCAGCGGGTTCCCCACACGGCCAGCAGGCTGTTGCGATGCATCGGGACCGTCGTAGGTCTTGAAATCGGTATCAATCCAGCCCGGCGAAATGGAATTCACGCGCACACGCCCGGCAAAGCTCACCGCTAGCGCATGCGTCAATGCAGCTATTCCACCCTTGGCTGCGGTATAACTTTCTGTCTGCGGTTGGCTCATGCGGTCGCGACTAGAAGAAATGTTCACGATAGATGCACCCGGCGCAAAATGCGGTGCAAAAAGTTTTGCGAGGTAAAACGGAGCAGTCACGCCCACGGCAAGCGCATAGCTGAATTCTTCGTAACTGCATTCATCGATGCCCTTCATCAGCGGGAGCGCGTTGTTCACAAGCACATCCACATGCCCGTATTTCTCGATAACGAATTTCGCAAACGCTTCCAACACATCTTTCTTCGAGAGGTCCCCCACAAAGCAGGGATTCTCGCGGATGTCGATATAGGCGACCTGCGCGCCTTCCTTTTCGAATTCACTCACGATGGAAGCACCAATTCCATGGGCTCCGCCCGTCACAACGACCACTTTATTTTCGAACGATTTCATGGGTATAAATATACGATTTATCGGCACGGAAAAAAAATTCCCACAAAAACACAACATACTTTATGATAAAAAATAAACTATAAGCTATATTACTTATCATGAAAAAGATTTTATTTACCGTATTCGCCATTTGCATGGCGCAAATTTTCGCCGCCACGCCGGAACAATGGATTGCAAAAGCAAACGGAGTGCTGAAGGAACAGCCCCGCATTTCATCCAAGTTTATTTATCCCGGCCTTGATCCCGAAAGTGTTTTTGAAGCATCCGCAATATTGGATTCCGCGACCAAGGAATACCCCTATCGAATCGACATGTGGCTTGGGCAAGTTCAATTATTCGGAGGAATAAATGAATGCGGGATGCAATCTAAATTTTTCGACAAGATTAACACTTTGCTGAAAAAAGATAAGGACAAATGCGAGCTTTCTGGCGGAAGAAAAATCGACAATGCCGAAAAACTTCTCGAAGGCGAATTTACCATTGTTGTAAGGAAATACTTTGAACTGGAGTACGATTCCTGCTATGAGCTTTTATCTCGCCAGATGTACAGGTTCCTTCCGAACAGCGTCGAAGCATTGAACGCCATGAGCATCCACTACATGCTCCAGAAAAACGATAGCGCATTGGCGCTCCTTGAACGTGCAAATAAAATCAATCCAGCCGACTGCATTGTATTATCGAACCTAGCGCTGTTCCACAAGCGAAAAGGCAATACGAAAAAAGAAGACGAATACAAAAAGCAACATGCATTGTTCTGCAAGGACAAATAAATCAAATGACATTCATGAAAAAAACTTTATTTTTACTGGCGGCAGCAACCGCATTTTCCTGTAGCGACAAGCAAGCGCAACAGCAGCAGAAGCCAATCGATGAAATGCAAGCCTTAGAATTGCAAGAACCAAGCAGTTCTGCAACGACTGCATCTTCGACAATCGAATCATCGGCCGAAAGCGTAGCAGCGTCGTCTTCAAGCGCTATCGAAATTTCATCAAGCGCAACGGAGTCTTCGTCAAGCATCAGCAATGCTTTCGATGCAAAAGTTTTCGAAAAAATTCAAACGTTCTACAGCAAGCATATTTTTGGAGACGAGTTTGCAAACGATTCCGTCATCACACAATATTGCACAAAGGCATTGGCTAAAAAGCTCCGGGACGCCTACGACAAAGAGTTCAGCGATGGCGGCGGATACGCCGTCTGGAAATTCCGTAGCGACGCCCAAGATGGCGAAGACATTCATGAAATCGAAAAAATTGAACCCTTAGGAAAAAACAAATACCGAATCCATTACAACGACATGGGCAACAAGGGCACACGCACAATCACCATCGTTGTTGATGGCGATAAAATTCTCTTCGACAAATTGCAGTAATCCCTAAACCATTCATAAAAGCTCGATTTGCTTTTGAATCGAGCTAGCCTTTGTATGTCGTCTTGTACCCGTGATTCCCCTTGGGGCGCAAATCGTTCGGGAACATAGCATCGGTGTATATATCCTGCTGCAATTTTTTGACAATATTGTACACAGTAATGTAATCCGAAATGCTGTCTATGGAAATGCCCGCATTTGTAGAAGTCATCCTTCCATTTCGCGTCACGGGATTTGCCTGGGCTGACGTCGTAATGATATCGCCCACGCCAAACCACTGGTCGAATATTCCGCGATGCAAATCGACATGGGAAAGTTCCGCAAACGGCTTTGTTTTGTAATGCCTGCTAAAAACGCCTCCAGACGCGTATATCGCCTTGTCTGTTACGATATAGCTCGTATTCTGGTAACGCCGGAACGACATCAGCGCCCCGCCAAGATAAATCCAAACCGGCATCAGGTGGAGCAGCATAAACGGAACCATAAAAAGCGCAATGCCCTCTTCTTTGGACGACATCGAAACGCCGATAAAGCCAAAGTCAATAAGTCCCCAAATCAGCGCAATCGGAAGCAACGGATTGAAAATACTTTCGAAGATGAAACACTTTTTATTGGGCTTGCCCGCATATATAATTTTCTCGTCATCGCCAATCAACAATTTCAATTCGTTATCCATAAGATGCTCCTTCAAAATTCACACTCTATAAATTACAATAATTAATGAAATTTGCGCCATCTGCATTTATTTTTCTTTACATTTCTGATTAAAAGGTGAAGATTATCGCAAAAATTATGATATATTATAAAAACACTAAAAGTGTATGGAGATTCATATGGAACAACAAAATATCCGTTCGGCCGAAATCGAAAAGCAAATGAAAAAGATCGGTTTTAAAATAGCGTTCATCATGGCACTTTTGATGAGTTTTTCGCTTTCGCTCACAGGAAACTTGATGGCAGAACATCCACCAGAGATGCCCATGATCGCATCTGTCATCGGATTTCTCGAATGCTTCGCATTGAGTTTTGTCATCAGCTTTGCGATTGGGTTGATCGTCCCAATCCCCAAAGTAAACGCAGCCCTCGCCCGCAAGTTTCACTTGCAACCGCGCACACCTAAAGCTCATTTCATTGAATCGCTCGCCTCGAACTTGATTTACACGCCGCTCATCACAACTGCGATGGTCACGTTCGTTTATTTCGTATTGATGCCCGTGGGGCACAAGCCACCGTTCTTGCTGATGTTCATCCATTCACAAGTCATTTGCTTTATCGTCGCGCAAGTGCTGATAATGCTGTTCGTACCGATTATCATGAAGTTGGTGCTGCCCAAGGGTGTTGCCGGCCAAAGACCAATGCCACCGAAGGAATAACGCAAAGAGCAATATTCTCGCCGCCACAAGAACGAGAAACGCGCCGAATAGCACTGCAATTATAAAAGAGAAGAGCCCCGAAAAGGGGCTCTTCTGCTATACCCGGTTCGCGAGTCGAACGCGAGTTTAATCCTTAGGAGGGACTCGTTCTATCCATCTGAACTAACCAGGCTCATTAGCGCATGCGAATATAGAAAAAAAATCGAGAATCATCAAGCGAAACGCCAAATTCTGTAAAAAAGAACGCCCGCCACCGTTTTCACAATGACGGACGCCTTATCAACAAATAAATAAGATCTCTAGGAAGCTAAAATTTTTTCAAAGCCTATATCATTACGGCCCTTTAGAGTCTCCTTATCAATAAAGAACAGATTCGACTTTTCAAAAACAAACAAATCACTACAAGACTGACGTGTTTCTTCAGAACTTGACAGAACAGAAACGTACGCATTCAATTCAAATCCGCGAATTTTTTCAAGCACAGTTCTTGAATCGCCAGAAAAATCCTCATAAAGAAGAACTTTATCATTTGAAGCAAGATTATCTCGAATCCAGTTTACAAGACTTGAATTCCACAGTTCGTCGTTGATTGGCAAAAGAAGAGCAAATGAGGTATTCAAATTTTTCTCTGTCTTATACTTAATCAAATCCTTAATTTGATCAAGTTGCGCACCAAAAGATTCTTGCAGAGCTTCGGGTTTTATCCAGACTTCATCGACATCGCAATCAACAAGTTTCTTATATTCTGGAGAATCTATTTTGGAATTATCAAGGAGAAGCACTTGGTGATTCTTTTGCAACTTCAGTAAACGGATCATACTGAAAATTCCTTTGTTTCGTTCAAAGCCATCACCACCTAAGAAAACGGTTTCATAACGTTTTACATCATGGAATTTAATGAGGTTACCAAACGTTTCTGCATCAATAGCATCAGCATTTTCACCACTATCCAAGCCAACAAAAACATCTCTCGGATCTACAGGCGGGATTTCGTTATTAAGAAGCTGAGGCAACTGAGGATTTTTTGCAAATTCATCAATCAAGAACGGCAACATCAGCTTATTGAAGATACATATTTCATTTTCCAATTCGCCATCATTTGCAGAATAATGATCAACAGAATGACATACTCCGCCACAAAGAACTTTCCAAACACAATCTTTGCATCGTTTCATGCTATCCTTTGAACGGCACAAAGTTTTTGCAACAACACTGCTCTTAGCAAGAATTTCATCAATAGGCGCTTCATTAACATTTCCGATATTGTATTCAGGATCGCCAATAAAGTCATCACAAATAAAAATATCACCATTATTAGAAAAGCCAAGAACTCTTCTACCTGCGCCGCAAGGAGTCTGCGTACACATAAACGTATTTTCATTAGCAAAAACGCTTAACGCCATATGCGCTAGAGTTCGTTCCTGTATTTTCTTATCACTATGAGTATTGTTTTCAACAACTCTTTGGAATACTTTCTTGTATGCTTGGAAAATTTGCTCACCGGAAACATACAACGAACTATCATTTCCTCCACGTCCGACCTTCATCAACGGAATAAAGGAGAATGAATAAATATCATTCGAAAGGAAAAAATCTAGAATTTCATCAACATTTTCCGCTACATCACTAGTCATCACGCTCAAAGCACCAAATGGTACATCATGTTTTTGCAAGCAACGAATTCCGCGCATAACTTGCTCAAACGAGCCTTTTCCGTTCTGAAGAGGCCTTGTTGCATTTTGGAAACGAGCAGGACCATCAATGCTGACTCCAACAACTATTTGATTCTCTTTTAAAAATTCGGCAATTTCATCATTTACTAACGCCGCATTAGTCTGGATAGAAAGAAAGACATTTCTACCATATTTTTTGCAGTACGCAACAAACTCCTTCATCATCTTAAAGTTTAAAAGGGGTTCGCCACCATGCAACAACATATTTACAGGTCTATCAGGATTCAATCTAACATATTCATCAACAATTCGGCAAGCAGTTTCTAAAGGCATATAAGAAGACTGATCTACACCTGCATTAGCATAACAATAGGCACACTTCAAATTGCAGGCCAGCGTTGCCTTAATTACGGCTAAAGAAGGATATTCTTTCTTCCCACACGAAGGACATTTGTGTTTTTCATCTTTGCGAGAAACAATCAAATTGTGCGTAAATAAAAGCTGCTTCAACCTATCAATTTCACTAAAAGGAATTCCATTGCATCGATGGGAAATGCATTCCGTCGAAATTCCAGACTCAATCATAGACACGATATCTTTGCATAGATCATCTAAAAGCAACCATCCTCCTGTTTGAGGATTTATCGCCAACAGTCTATTATTTAAAGGAAGCCATTCAATAGGTGATTTTGTATTTGTATTCATAGTATTTCTATTGATAATAAGAAGGGCTTATAATAAGCCCTTCGAGAATTCATTTAAGCACTTATTATTTCATGTTTAGGATTTTGTCAACTGCAGCTTTATTAGCCTTACTAAAGCTAATCTTATCAACAGAAAGTTTACATCCCAAAGATGTCAATTTGCCAATCTGATCCTTAGTAAGATTTCCTACAAGTCCATAGCAGCCACCATCGCCGCCACCAATACATTCAACCCAAGGATTGCCAAGTTTTACCCAGCCTTCGGTATGATCTTCAGCAGCATTAATACCATGAAGGCGATCACCAATAGCTCTAATAGAGCCATCGACATTCAACGATGTGTTTGTGATGCCCAAAATTTTTTCAACAGAAGCCTTGTCAGCCGTCCTAAAAATGATTTTATCACCAGACTGCTTACCACCGAGAGCAACCAAGCGATTCACTTGATCTTTGGTTAAGCCACCTTTAAATTTAAGGTTGAAGCAACCACCAGTATTATCCCCACAGTCAACATATGTAGGATAACCTTTGACATAGGCTTCCGAATGTGATTCAGCATCTTGTTTTTTAATTCCATCCATTCGAGATCCAGCAGCCCTGATCGATTCATTAACGTTCAGTTTCGCCCCATTCAAGGACGCCTTATTAAGTTTATCGTTTATATTTGCCATATTTTTTCCTTTTTGTTAACAAAGTTTCCTTTGTAGGTTTAACATAACATTAAAACAACATTACAACAAATTGAAAAATTTAAGTTACATTGGTTATTTTTAAGGATTTTTCAATTCAATCTTTATTCTAGATTTATCACTCCTTAACATTCATTCTTTATTCAAAAAAGTAATTTGCGAGTTCCTCGCCTTTCAGGTTATCAATGCTGATTTTCAAGACATCATAATTTCGCGAGAAATTTTCAAACCCTTTATTTTGAGACGAAAGAGAATCCAACGGAATATTGGCAAGACGAATATTCGTACTCCAAAAATCATCCCCAATACGGTTTAGCAAGGCATTTGCCTTTTCAGCATCATCGTGCTGATTATTCCCATAAAGGACCAAAGTATCCGAAGATTTCAATTTGTCCTTTATCATGGAATAATTTTGTTCAATCGCATCAGTAGAAGATATCGGCAAAAAGAATGTCAAACTCGCATCACAATTACTTTTTTCTCGTTCTTCTGCAAATTGACGGATTACGACATTCATCGTATCCGGATTATCCGTAGCAGTTCTTACCCAAAGGTTGTCAAATTGGAGCGCCTTTTCAACGTTTTCCTTGCTTAAAGAATCAGGCGACAATACAACAAGTTTCGGTTGAATATTCTTTACTTTTGCAAAATTGACATATTCAACCAGATTGGAGTCTTTCAAGCTCTCTTCATCAAAGAATACATCATCCATATAAGATATGGAATGCAATTTAAGCAAGCTCTTGAAAAGATCAGCATCCATTTGATCCTGACAATTCTTCGACTCGGCAGTTGAAAGCACGACTTTTCGAGAATAATCCGTCATGGGACCAATAAGAAGTTCAGGAAGATCTGGATTAAGATCATATTGCTGTATCAGATACGGAATCATGAGTTTGTAGAAGACGCAAGTTTCCGTTTCTTCAACACCCCTTGCCCCTGTATAATAATCAGTCGAATAACAGATACCGCCACAAACACCTCTCCATTCACAATCCTTGCATCGAGAAAGATGTTTCATCGCTCTAAATTCAGTTTGAGCAACAACCTTGCTTTTTAAAATCTGATCCTTGAAATGACCGCCATCAAGCGTTCCTATTCTAAAATCAGGATCGTTAATAAAATCATCACAGGCATAAAAATCGCCATTAATGCCAAATCCCATAGTATTGCGGCCGGCACCACAAGGAGCCCTCATGCACATAAATTGTTTTTTATGCAAGAAAACATTTCGTGCTAAATTTTTAACAAAGCGCTCTTCTATTCTTTTTTCGCCCTTATTTTTCGTATTAAAATCGACGATGCGTTTCATAATCCGCTTATACGCGGCAAACATCGTTTCGCCATCAATATAGGACTGTTCATCATTCTCGCCACGGCCAATTCTCTGGAGAGGAATGAACGAATAACTATAAATATCATTCGCCAAGAAAAAGTCAATAATTTCATCGATATGTTCCGCATTTTGCCCATTCATCACAGAAATCGTTCCAAACGGAATTCCGTGTTTTTGCAAGATGCGGATACCCCTCATAACCTGTTCAAACGAGCCTTTACCATTTTGAAGCGGTCTCGTTTTGTTATGGAATTCAGCAGGGCCATCAATGCTTACACCAACGCCTATTTTATTTTCTTTTATAAACTGCGCTATTTCATCTGTAAGTAACGTGGCATTAGTCTGCATCGTTATATCAATTTGGTCTCTGCGATCTTTTGTATAAGCAGCCAGTTTCTTAATCAAATCAAAGTTGAGCAAAGGTTCGCCACCATGCATCGTCAAGTTGACTTTACGCTCAGGATTCATAAGGCTATACTCATCCGCAATGCGGAATGCCGTTTCGGGCTTCATGAAGTCTTTTTGATTACAGCCCGCATTGACATAACAATAGGTACACTTTAAATTGCATGCTTCGGTCAAATTCAAAACGGCATGAGTAGGCATTCCATGATTACACGGCTTACAAGAATTATCAACAACCGATCCATCATCTATAAACTTATTCTGTTCTAAAAGATTAAGCAGTCTACGAATTTCATTCGGTTCCAAACCAGGATATTCGCGTTCTACGTCAGAAATTTTTTTAAATTCGCCTAAACGAGATATAATGTCTTTGCTTAAATCATCTAAAAGCAACCATTCCCCAGATTCTGGCAGCAACGCCAAATTATGCTTACCTAAGTCAATCCATTCGATTTGTTTGAGTTTCATATCTTACCAAGAGAAAGGGAGAGAAAATCCCTCCCTTTCGGTTAAACCATTTTTTATTTCATGATTTTCTTTACGGCATTCAAGTTTGCCGAAGGAACAAGGATACGATCCTTACCGATATAGCAGTCAAGAGTAGCTAGCGATTTGGTAAGTTCCTTAGTCAAAGTTCCCGTAAACGAGACACTCACAAAATCGGACGGTTTCAAATCCGAACCACAAATATCCTTGGTATAACTCCCCTTAAAATGGGTTCCACCAAATTTACACCAGTCACCCTTACAGTAATCCGGGCAATCATCCATGGCCAAGCCACCTCGTCCAGCGAATTCAAAAGCCTTTTTATCGCCAAGAATCCAACGCCCCGTACGGCTGCTAGAATCAGACTTGATATGTTCCGGATCGGAGAATTTGCACCAACCTTTGCAATGGTTGTCTCCGTCTTCACTCTTAATACCTAAATTAAGATTTTTAGACGCCAAGTCTGCTCTTGCATTCTTGATATCAAGTTTAGCACCAGCAAGGGATGCCTTATTAAGTTTATCGTTTATATTTGCCATATTTTTTTCCTTTTTTACAAAGTTTCAATCGTACGCTTAAAATAACATTAACATAACATTAGAACAAATTGAAAAAATTAAATTACACACATTGCTTTTTAAGAATTGTTCCAACCTTAGCTTTATTTTATTTTCAACAATCTTAAAGAAAAAAAAGGGAGAGATTCCCCTCCCTTTCAATATATCAACAAAACATCAAAGCAAATAAAAAGAACAAGTTACGCAAATTACTTTTTAAGGATTTTTTCTACAGCAACTCGATTAACTTCTTTAAATAAAATTTTTTTATCTACGAATTTACAACCTAACGAAGATAAATCACTTATTTGTTTTTTCGTAAGCTCTGCATTATGTATAAAATACGATTCATTTAATTCTCGAGGATCTTCTGGAGGTTCTTTTATCCATCCTGGGTATCCCTCATCCCATTTATCAGGACGACTATTCATACGTGATTGCATCAACCGATTTCCGGCACTTCTTACAGATTCACAAGCATTCAATTTCTTATTTGCAAGAGCATCCTTCTTCATTTTTATAACAGAATTCAACTTCATTTTGTCATTTATATTTGCCATACGTTTTCCTTTTTTACAACAAAGTCTATGTTGTAATTTTAATATAACAACAAAATACTTTTCACAAAATTTGAAAAAATTATATTACATACATATACAAAGTAAAACAACAAAGTATTCAACACTAGGAAACACAACGTGTTACAGCCGTTTTCAACAAACCACAACCAAACAATAAACAATATTTTACATTGTGTAAAAACAATATAATTTTATTATATAAGAGAAGAATGAATTTATTACTAAGTCTTACAGAACAATGTAATCTTCGCTGTAGTTATTGCTACTATAAAGAAAGTCAAGCGGAGCGATCGAGGATAATGAGCAACGAGGTTTTAGAATCATCGTTGGAATTGGCTTTTGAAAGGACCATAGAGCTCAAGCACAATCTTTTGAACATCACATTTTTTGGTGGCGAGCCTCTATTGCGGTTCCAAACTATCAAAAAAGCGGTCAAACGGGCCAAAGTTCTAGCAAAAGAACATAAAGACAAACTCCCTGATGATTTTCAACTGCGCTTTTTCATCAATACTAACGGTACTCTTTTAACAGAAGACATTCTCGGTTACCTCAAAAAAGAACATATCGGAGCACTTCTTTCGCTTGACGGCCCCGAAAGAAAGCATAACATTTCAAGAAAAAAAACAGACGGATCTGGCAGTTTTCAGGACTTAGCCAAATGGATTCCTGATTTTGTAGAAATGAATGCCACCGTTTTGATGGTTATAACCCGTAAACATGTTCGTGGTTTGAGTAGAGCCATCAAGTGGGTATTTGAACAAGGCTTCCGCAATGTCGCGACGGCAGTTGACTTTGACGGGAAATGGACAAACGAAGACTTTGCCGCGTTATCGATCGAATATCAAAAAATCGCGCTGTTTTGGTTCAAATTCAGAAAAGAGAATCCAGATTTGTACCTAAGCACTATTCAAGACAAGGTTTCGTACCTTCTTCTCGGTAAACGGCAGCGGAATAACGACTGTTTTATCTTTAAAGGCGCAATCGGCATAGCCACAAATGGCAACGTATTCCCCTGCAGCAGGTTCATCACCAGCAGAGACGATGCAAAATACAAACTAGGAAACGTTCTCGACAAGAAGGGCAGCATCTTTACAGGACCTGTCGCAAAGGACATCTGTCGCTTTTTGAAATACGACAAACCCGAATGCAAAGGTTGCTTGATCAGGCACCGTTGTTCTGCGCACGAATGCGCCTGCACATCTTTTTATACAACAGGTTCAATTTACGGAGTATCTCCGGAAGTGTGCGCACACGAACGCATGCTGACATCCATTTGTGACGAGATTTTAGCAAAGCGACAAGCTTTAGGCGAACTTTTCTAACCAAAAAACAAAAAAGGAAAAAAAAATGGCTTCAACAGAAAAAAAAGCAACAAAGAAAAAGGTAGCAGCAACTCTCAATCCAGCTAACGCCGCAACTTTAAGCAGAAGACTCGGCGGCATGCCGGCTGAAAAAGCACTTTTTGATCAGTTGCGCGATCTTGCCGTATCGTTAAACAAGCTCAACGAAGGCATCCAGAAGGTTTACAATGTGAAGACGCCGGTCGTCAAGACCGAAATCAATATTCCAAAATGCGCATACCGCGGCGATGACGAATTGGGCGGAATTGCAGCAGAAAAGAGCCTGTTTGCACAGCTGAAGACCATCAGCAGCAGCCTGGACAAAACGAAGGGCTACATGCAGAAGGGCATTCAAAAGGTTGTCAAGGCCAAGGCAGAAGCCAAACGCGCTGTAGCCAAGAAACCAGCAGCAAAGAAAACTAAGTAATTAGCGATAAACCGTTAAAGAGACGAAAGGCTGGCGAATGCCAGCCTTTTGTTTTACGCAATGATTTATGCGGTAGAAAGTTCAGCGCAAGCGACCCAGCACTTTTACGCTTTCACGCTATTTTCGCCCGCTGATTTCTCCCCCGCTTTTTCTGCGTTTTCCGCATTTTCCTGATAGACGCGCGTGCGGGCGTCATACAAGTTTTTCGAGATGTGCGTGAATGTTTCGACAATTTCGGGGTCAAAGTGCGTGCCAGCACCTCCCGTAATAATCTCCATAGCCTTCTCGTAACTAAATCCTTTCTTGTAAATGCGTTCTGCAATGAGCGCGTCGAACACGTCGGCAACGGCCATGATTCGCGCAGAGAGCGGGATTTCTTCGCCCTTGAGGCGATACGGATAACCTGAACCATCCCACTTTTCGTGATGGTAACACGCCATTTCAATCGATTCGTTCAAGTAGTCGGCATCGAAAGCGCCCTGAGCATCTTCGACAATCTTCTTGAGGATTTTTCCGCCTTCGACGGTATGATTTTTCATGATGACAAATTCTTCATCAGTGAGTTTGCCATTCTTGTTCAGAATCAAGTCCGAGACGGCAATTTTACCGATATCGTGGAGCGGGGCTGCGCGTTTTAGCTTGTGGATGTAAGCGTTGGTGAGAACGTCCTTGAATTTGCCTTCGACACGGAGCTGGACCGCAATGGCTTCGACATATTCCGCCGTTTTCTTGATGTGGTCGCCGGTGCTCTTGTCGCGGGCTTCGACCATTTCTGCAAATTCCATAATGATAACTTCTTGCATGCGCTGGATGCGCTGGCTTTGCGCCTGCACTTTCCACATAAAGTTGTACGTATCGCAAGACATGTTGCTCACGTCTTCATACAACTTCCCGATTTCATCGTGATTGCATATTTTCAGGTTCACCAACTTGTCTACTGATTTCTTAATTTTATCAAGATTTATGTTTTCGTCGTCAAGTTCGCTTGCAAGCATCGTATTCGTCGCAATTTGGAACACGGCCAAAGACATATCGTTCAATGGCGCCACGACACGGCGTTTCACAAGTTCTATCACAACGCAGATAATCAAAATGGACAGCCCAAAGAACAGCGACAAGAGCTTGATAAAGAATATGGCTTCGTCAGTCTTGATAGTCGCCATGGCAATGTCTACGCCCACATAAGCAACGGTCTTCCCCACTTTATTTTTTATCGGTTTATAGACCATGAAGAGCCAACCATAAATATCATTCGAGATAATCGGCTCGATTTCTTCGCCTGCCAGGAGTTTTGGTAAATAGGGCTCATATGAGGGATCGAATTTGATTTTCTTGCCGGGCTCTACGCCTGGGATTCCATCAGCATCAAGGTCAAACACGACCATAACGCTGTCTTCCATAAACTTATAGACATAAAGGAATTTCGTCTGCGAGAAACTTTCGCGAATGCGCTCCAGCACCCATTTTGTATGCTCATAGCCTTCGGCCTCGTAACCGTGTTCTATGTAATCGTCAATTTTTTCGGCATCAATCGCCACGGTGGCCGCCTGCGCCGCGCCATATGCTATATCGGTAAAGTTGCGGATTGATTTTTCATGGTACAAGTAAAAACCAATAGCACTTGCCAAGGTTCCCAAAAGCACTTCGGTAATGATCATCACGATAATGACTTTTCGCAGCAAGGAATTGCTGACCATAGCACTTCCAAACCCGCTACTAGAAGGGGCCTTGCGCAAAAAGACTTTATTCATTTTTTCGCGGAAAGCTTTGGGAACAAAGCGGAACAAGAACACTGCCAGAACAACAATTATCGCCTTATCAAAAATATCAATGACAATATCGGCCAGAAACTGCGACTTGAACAAGCTAAATCCCATGACATCATGGAACGCGATTGCGATCGGAGCCGAAACACCTTCGCCAAAATTAAAGCCGAACAAGAAATAAGTAAAGACGGAGCCCAAGCCGCCGCCGATAATGGCAAACGTAAAGATGACCACAAGCAAGCGTAACGCGCTCTTGAAAAATCCTTTTTTATAAAAGAGCGCCGCACCGACCGCAATCAAAATGCTCAATACACCATAGTACGTGGTGACGGGGTCCGACATCCCGTTAATGGCGTTCAACATGAACCCGACAACAATTGCCGGTAAATACCCGCCAACCATCGCCGTAAGCACGGTTCCCGTACAGTCCAGGAACAGCGGCAAGCCACAGGCAATAGCAAGTTTTGCGGGGATAATATTTAAAAGAAGTCCGCACACAAGCAGCAACAAAACGCTCTTGAAGCTGGACATTTTTGCAAAATCAAATTTTCTCATACCAAAAGCCCTTCTTATCCATAATAATAAGTAAATTAAATGAAAATTGTACACATATTTTAAAAAATTTGCATACAAAAGGGTATTAAACGGCCCCTACAGGAACTATCCCGAAAATAACGGATCATCGCTTTCGCAAGGATAACCTACACCGCGGAATAAACAAGAAGCCTCCCCCACCGGAAGATTAATACAGCGGAAAAGGCTCGCGCAACAAAAAAATCCCCGCAGACGCGAGGATGGAAAGATACGAGAACGAAGACGAGAGTTTAGCGATACTCGAACTTCGCTTCGAACAAGTGCTTACAGTTATTGTAATCGTTGCCCCAATGGGTCGGCGAGCCCGCAAAAACATGAACGCCCACATCGGCAGCCCCAGCAACAGCGCGGCTCAAGCCAGCGATCCTCCAGATTCCACGGAGGATATCATCGCATTCTTCGCGAGTCATGTTGAGGCCATTGATATTGCCTTGGTACATATAAAGACCATCGTGGATGAACGGGGCTGCATTGTAAACATCGTCGCCCTTTTTGACATCGGGTACGAACATTTTTGCAAATTCCGGCGCAGACGCTCCATCCGACATAAAGCCCCTTCTGAAACGGCAGGTCAGCAAGAACGGGCGGCTCTTTTTATCGAGCTTGGTATAGCGCGTACCCTTGACATAAACGTAACGGTCCAGCTTGAAGAAATACATCTTGCCGTTGCCATCGAACACCAGCGGAAAATCCATCGAAACATCGTCCACCGTGATGGAATTGCGTTCCTTGGGCGGATTCACCTTTTCTTGAACAGTTTTCAAAACAGACTTTAAACTCGACATTTTCACCTTCCTTTTGGCGACATACAAAGCCGCGAAATGTTGATTTGCGCGATAAAAGATACTAAAGAAATGAGGATTTGAAGACTACAGCGCGTTGACTTCGTCTTCGGTAAGACCTGTAATTTCAACAATTTCGTCAATAGGTCTATTCTTGGCTTTCATTTTCTTGGCGATTTTACGCTTGGTATCAGAAACGCTTTTGGACACATTCTCGGCTATTTTCGCGTTGATTTCGTCCGCGAAGTCCTCAAATATGCCATCGACCATGGCATTATGGTCCCATTCTTTGTGATACACTTTTCGATAGGCCTCAAATTCTTTCTTTGTAAATCTAAATACTCGAGAACACTCCGTCAACTGCTTGAATTTTTTCTCGGAAAGCGCTTCAGGAAGTTTTCGTAACCTATGCAAATAGCGGAAGAAAAACAACCACTTGCTCGAACTGTCTGATTTCTTTTCGATAAAGAAAGGAACTTTCGAAAGCTCTATGACCGTATAATTGTAAGAATCAACAAACTGTTCCCCAGTTTCCAAATCAACGGTTGTTGCGCGGTGGATGATGCGATTGTCCTTGAAAACTGTCTTTTGCGTAATTGCAATAACATATGTCGGCTTGACATTAAATTTCCACCCCGAACCGATTTCAGCTTGGTTCGCGACCATTTCACTGGCGTAGAAAGCGAGCCTCTTTGAGAAGTTTTTCAGTTTACGAATCTGGACTTCAATTTCAATCAAATTGCCCGCATCGTCTTCGCAGTGTAAGTCAAAAATCGCCGTGCGAGATTCCTTGCTGCCGCTCAGATTCTTTGCGACATTACGAGTTTTCACGCTCTTGATAGGTCGCTTGAGCTGTGGCGCCAGCAGGTCATTCAACAGGTTCACAAGGTTTTCGCGGCTGGCGGGTTTGTCAGGGTCGAACGCCTTCTTGAACGCGAGATCGATTAGCAAATTGGCATACGGACTTTGTTCGCCGGGCTTTACGAGATAGTCTTCAAGGGACTTGTGCGGCATAGGATTTTTCTTTTTCATGCCGCAACATATGCTAAAAGCATGCCAAAAGAAAAATCGCCGATTTCATGCGAAAAACGGCAATTTGAATTTTTTGGAAAAGTGATTAATCACTTTAATCACTGATTAATCAGTTTTAATCACTTGTGGATTTTACCCGAGCGTACCTTATTGGGGTAGGACAACTCGTAAGGTAATGTTATCGGCTACACGGTCCGGTGATTTTGGATTAGCGAAGTCGATATTCCAGAAGCTTTTGATAAAGCACGACAGTAAAACTTTCTATTACTGCACTTGTAAATGCAAAACATCTAGTTTTTCTGCATTTGTAAATGCAAAATATTGACTTTTTGTCAAGAATAGCGTCAAAGTCGGAATCCGGCCACGCAGATGGACTCCCTTATTTTTGGCGGACAACTGATCAGATGGAAGTGGACTACCTTGAAGTCTGCGGCTCAAAAATCAAGGCGTTCGAATTCAAGTGGAATCCGAAAAAGAAAAGCCGCGTCACCAAGGCGTTTACGAACCGATATCCAGATGCCGAGGTGGAAACCATTACACCGTAGAATTTTGATGAATGGGTGGGAAGATTAACCGATTAAAAGGGGAAGTCATCTGTTCCTGAATCGTGCTGGAGTACGTGATGCCACCCTTTTTGAACAATTCCTTAGTCTAGGCCATTACAGAGTCGAGTTCTTCGTTTGTCTTTGTCACAATCCTTTCCCTACATAATAGTAAGGTTTTAAGTTTTTGGCTGTGGATTGTGACACAGTTTATTTTACAGCCTCAGTTGTGGTTCAATTCCTTGTGATACTCTTTCCGACGAGTATCAATTTTATCCCAGGGGTATAGAGTACAATGAAAAAAATTATCGTACGAGCTTTTATGCAACAGCTTATTTTTTTGAAACATTACGATTTTCCATGCCTTAATTTGCACTTTGAGTTGTGGATTTAGCAAGTTATCATCAGTTCCTACTTTTTATGCATGTTTATATTCCAAGATTTTAGTATAAAATCCAAAGAGTTTTCCTGGTTCAATTGTAAGATTTATTTACAATATCCTTTATTTTGTCTAAAACATTTCCCTTACCTGAATATGTTTTAACATATTGAAGAATCGCTCTCGATATAACTGAATTAGACGGCGGATTCTTTTTACACCACACATCAGCAGCTCTACAAAAGCACTCAAGAGACGAATGATAACCATAAGCCATCATAAAAGAAGCATTGAGCAACTGAAATTCATAATATTTTTTTTCATCTTTAAAACAATTTTCAGACAGTAAATATTCCGATATATCACGAGTTGTACCTGAAGCACCACCTATAAAAGGAATGTTTTGATTAGTTTTTCCATCTTTGGGTACATAACGATGAAAACTTGCAAATTTATCATATGGAATATTAGTATCATCAACTTTATCAGGCATTGGATTCAATTGTTCAAAAAACTTTCCTTTTTTTCTTTTTGCAAATAATGTTGCTTCTTCAAACAAATCAGTAACGACATCCGGTATTTCTTCCTCCACATCAGACTCATTTTCCGATGTCGTTCCATCCGCCGACACTGTAATCCCATCCAATAATTTTTCCTCTATAGTAGACTCGTTTCCCAATTTCGTTCCATCAGCTGACACTGTAATTCCATCCAATAATTTTTCCTCTATAGTAGACTCGTTTCCCAATTTCGTTCCATCAGCTGACA
>JAEEGL011511179.1_pt1 | contig 20967 bp, 17 predicted proteins | sample 9134231 | NCBI WGS metagenome assembly JAEEGL01 (sample SAMN16246548, study PRJNA631951) | gut metagenome | biome: gut microbiome; feature: rumen; material: fiber-attached | host: Bos | place: Iran: Karaj | collected 2018-10
ACAGCTGCTACTACAACTGCTACAGAAAAAGACACTACAGCTGCTACTACAACTGCTACAGAAAAAGACACTACAGCTGCTACTACAACTGCTACAGAAAAAGACACTACAGCTGCTACTACAACTGCTACAGAAAAAGACACTACAGCTGCTACCACAACTGCTACAGAAAAAGACACAACAGTTGGTACTACATGGACTGCTCCAACGACAACAACAGTTCAAGCTGTTGAAACAACAACTCTTCCTGTATTTGCACGTTTTGACTTCGGTACAAAAACATATGCTGAACATGAAGGTTTGACAAGCCATGATTATTTGACAGAAGTTCTTCTTTACGATAGCACAGCAATAATGATTGATTTTGCTGATGACTATTGGGATATCTGGACAATGAGTGGTTATGACCCAGATGCTGTTACTTTTGAAAACGGCCAGCTCAAAAACATGAGATTTGCTGTTATATTCAATGATCTTGTAACATTTGATTTTGATGATGAAATCATCCATGGTTGGGGTTCATACGTAAAAGCACCTTATGCTACACCAACAGAAAAATCTGAGTGGCAAGGTACACATCAGTACATGCAGGTAAGAATGGTAAACAATACTTCAAATAACATTTGGGGTATCAGATACATCAACACAGGTGATGGTACTTACTATACAACAGAAGTAATCGGAAACCTCTACCTCCAGGGTGGTGAACCAACAGCTGCTGATGATTACAGAAGAGAATGCACACCTTCAAATGAATGGGCTACATACACATACGACCTCATGCTCGTAGGCGGAATCGCATCCGGACGTGGCTGGAGTGCAGTAAGTGGAAAAGTTGCTTTTGATCAGGGCGTAGACAACTATTTCGATGCAAAAGCTATGTGCTATGCAAAGGGTGATGTTGGAGGCAACAATATTTCTTGGCAGCCAAGAAAATCTTTCACAGCTCTTGAATTCAACTTCTTCGGTGGCGTTTACACATATGCTTATGACACAAATAGTGAATGGGACGAAGCAACAGCTAAAGCATGGGAAACAGCTCAAGAACACCTTAAGCTTGCTTGTGATACACGTGCCAACATTAAAGCAGGTATGAACGTTAAAGTTGACTACATTATCTTCGGTTGTTCACAAGAACAGCTTGACAACTGGAAGAGCTACATGGAGCAGGATGCTTAATTGAATTTTCTTAACATAAAAAAACAGGTTCCGAAATCGGAACCTGTTTTTTTATGTGGTTTACCCGCCAAGCCGTGTGTGGCATATTGACACCCTGCAACTGCAAGGTTGGTTTTCTCAAGAATTGATTAGTGCTCCCAACATCCGCAATAGCGGGAGGTATGCTTCACACAATTCCAATGTGAAATCCATTTAATATCTGTAGGTTCAATACAAGCACATCACGCGAGAGGCAGGAAAAAGTTCTATTTGTTATCGTCTGTGGATTTGTCTATGTCGATTTCTGAAAAGAATTCGTCTTCAATAATGTCAGCAACTCTTTCATACTCATCATCGTCATCAATGGTAACCAAAGTTACATCATCTTCTCCGTTGTCTTCTTCAACCTTCATAATTACATATTCACCCTTGTCATTGTCTTCAAGAGGATACATAGCATAATATACAACGCCGTCAATTTCTTTTTCTGCAAGAATTTCAAACTGGTATTCTTTGCCGTCATCATCTGTCAATGTGACTATTCCGTTATCGTTTTCTTCTTCCGGTACTTTCTTTTCGTCAATCATGTTTTATTCTCCATTCGGTATATTTGTCATATATATTTTAATTGTTATTCTTAGTTAGGTCAACCACTTATTTGTTCGGATTGATGAACTTCCAGTATCCCTTGAAATAGGTCACTCCTGACAATATAGTCATTACTGTTGAAAATACCATTGTGAAATACAAAGCAATATATATTGCAATCGGACACAAATAGACAAAAGGATAACAAACTATTGCAAGCACAACAAAAGTTGTCTGGCTGCCTGTTTTTATCTTTCCGAAAATGTTTGCAGGAATCACTATCTTTTCATCACTTGACGCAACAACCAATCTTAAAGATGTAACAGCCAGTTCTCTGAATATAACTATTACAGTCATACAAAACAGACAATAGCAATATACTTTTTTAGATACATCATCTTCCGTCAATGAGAGTGAGTCAATAAAGCACAGTGTTATAAGACCTGAAATAACTAGGAACTTGTCCGCCAAAGGATCCAAGAATTTTCCGAAATCCGTAATGAGGTTTCTTTTTCTGGCTATTTTTCCATCAGCCATGTCAGTCAGAGCAGCTGCCAAAAATACAATTGCCGCAATGACTCTGTTCCAAGGAGCTATTCCGAAATCACATATCAAAAACAACAGAACAACAGGGACCATCAATAATCTTATTATAGTAAGTTTATTGGGCAAATTGAGTTTAGACATTTGGTTCTCCCTCCCCCATTGCTTCTCCTAAAAGGTCGTAGTCGATTATTTCCTTGACCAAAACTTTAACAAAATCTCCGGGCTTTGGCTTCTTTTGATTTGGCTTGTTCAAGAAGAAGACTTTTGTATCTATATCCGGAGCATCATGTTCTCCTCTTCCGAAATAAGCTCCGGAAGCCTTATCAAAACCTTCACAAAGAACTGTTATTTCTTTGCCAATCATCGATTCATTATACACAGACATGATTTCCATTTGTTCTTTCATTATTATATCATATCTGTTCTGCTTTACCTGTTCATCTATCTGATCAGGCAAATCATATGCTTTTGTACCCTCTTCTCTGGAAAAAGCAAAAGCACCAAGTCTTTCAAACTTCTGCTCTTTTACAAATTGACACAATTCTTCAAAATCTTGTTCGGTCTCTCCGGGGAAACCAACCATAACTGTAGTTCTGATACAAATATTCGGAACAGCTTTTCTGATTCTTTCAATAGCGCTCCTTATTGTTTTTGAACCGCCATGTCTGAACATTCTTTTCAATACGGAATCAGATATGTGTTGAATTGGTATGTCTATGTATTTAAGCAATCTGTCATTCGTTCTGAATTCTTCTATAAGTTCATCAGTCAATTTGTCCGGATAACAATAAAGCAATCTAAGCCATGGGATATTTGTCTCTTTGGTAATACGTTGTATAAGCTCTACAATCTTGTATTCACCATACAAATCATAGCCGTATCTTGATGTGTCCTGAGCTATTATGTTGAGTTCTTTTACACCTATTTTTTCAAGTTCCTTGGCTTCTTCAACAAGAAGATCCATTGAGGCACTTCTCATTTTTCCTCTTATCTTTGGAATTGCACAAAAAGCACAGTTGTTGTTGCATCCTTCTGCAATTTTCAGATATGAAGTATAGTGAGGTGTCGTGACTATTCTCTTTTGACTCAATGGCAAATCTTCTTTTTTGCCAAAGCTGAAAAACTTTTCACCATTCAAAACTTTTTCTACTGCTTCAGTTATTCTTGTTTCACTTCCAAGGCCTAAAACAGCGTCTACTTCGGGCATCTCTTTCATTATCTCGCCTTGGTATCTCTCAGCAAGACATCCCGTAACAACAATTCCTTTCAACGATCTGTGCTCTTTGAGCCATGCTACATCCAATATGTTATCTATAGCCTCTTGTTTAGCACTGTCGATAAAGCCACATGTGTTTATAACTATTACGTCTGCTTCAGTTTCTTCAGGTGTTATTTTGTATCCGTCGTCGGACAACTTTGCGAGCATCATTTCGGTATCTACAAGGTTTTTGGAACAACCAAGCGATATGAAGCCCACTTTTGCTTTGTTATTAGTCATAAAAAAGTCCTATCTCATTGAATTTTGAAAGTAGTACCCTGCGGAGTATCAATGAGAATAATTCCTTCTTCAGAAAGTTGTTTTCTTATCTCATCGGCTTTAGCATAATCTTTATTTTTTTTTGCCTCAGCTCTCTCTGAAATAAGCTTATTAATTCTTTCTTCGTCTACTTCTTTCTTTGTTTCCTCTTTTGCATCTTTCAGACCAAGTGACAACACTGAATCTATTTCGTTAATTGCTGCTCGCTTTGTGACATCATTTGCATCAGATTTCAAAACATCGTAGAGCACTGTAACTGCCTGAGCGGTATTCAAGTCATAATCCATCGCTTCTTTAAAAGAGTTGATGAATGAATTCAACTTGTCATTGTCAACTTCACCTTCTGTGCTCAACGAACTGACTTTAGCATATAATTTACTATAAGCCTGCGCACTATTATCCAATGAATCATATGTGAATGTCAATGGCTTTCTGTAGTGACTCTGTAAGCAGAAAAATCTGTATGCCAGCGGGTTATATCCCTTGTTCTTCAATACTGAAACAGTTAAGAACTCACCCTTGGATTTGCTCATTTTTCCTGTCAAATCGTTTAAGTGCTGGACATGGAACCACTGAGTACACCACTTGTGTCCAATATATGCTTCACTTTGAGCTATTTCATTTGTGTGATGCGGGAAAATGTTGTCAACTCCGCCGCAGTGCAAATCCAAATATTCGCCCAGGTTTTCCAAGCTTATGCAACTGCACTCAATGTGCCAGCCCGGGTAACCAGTTCCCCAAGGACTGTTCCATTTCAACTCCTGGTCTTCGAACTTGGATTTAGTAAACCACAAAACAAAGTCGTTTTTGTTCTTCTTGTTCAAATCTTCATCAACATCACTTCTGACGCCTACTTTAAGATCATCCTTGTTGTCAGACAGTCCTGCTAGTTGACCATAGTTTTCTGATTTTGAAGTGTCAAAATATACATTTCCGCCTTCAACATAAGCGTATCCTTTTTCCTGAAGTGATTTGATGACTTTAATGAATTTCCCGACATAACTAGTCGCCGGAACTATTATATCCGGCTTTCTTATATTCAATTCTTCACAATCCTTGAAAAAAGCATCTGTATATTGTTTTGCAATTTCCATGACTGTTTTGTGCTCTCTTTTAGCACCTTTTACCATTTTATCTTCACCTGTGTCGGCATCACTTGTAAGATGTCCGACATCAGTAATGTTCATAGTTCTCTTAACATCATAACCGACAAATCTCAAATACTTTTCCAATACATCTTCCATCATGTATGTTCTGAGATTTCCAATATGAGCATAGTGATACACAGTTGGGCCGCAAGTGTACATCTTGACTACACCTTCTTCGTGTGTCTTGAAATCATCTATGGTCTTAGTAAGTGTGTTATATAGTTTCATTTAATTTAAAACCTTTTCTTAATAGGATTTAATCCCACAGTATTACCTGTGGGATTTTGATTAATTAGCCTCTTGGACCTGCATTAACTATATTAGCAGGCATCTTGTTGTATTTCTTGAAGTTCTCGACGAATTTTCCTGCCAAGCTCTTTGCTGTCTTATCATAAGCTTCTTTATCAGCCCATGTGCTCTTAGGATCAAGAATTTCAGCCGGAACATTCGGGCAAGTTACCGGAACATCTACATTGAACAATTCGTTATGTTTGTATTCAACATTGTCAAGTTCTCCGTTAAGAGCTGCTGTAACCATTGCACGTGTGTAACGAAGTTTGATTCTTGAACCAACTCCGTATGGGCCGCCGCTCCAACCTGTGTTAATCAGGAAAACTCTTGCATTGTTCTCTTTGACCTTTTTACCAAGCATTTCTGCATAAACACTTGGATCAAGCGGGAAGAAAGGTGCGCCGAAACATGTTGAGAATGTTGTCTGAGGTTCTGTAATTCCACGTTCGGTTCCTGCTAATTTGCTTGTGTATCCTGATACAAAGTGATACATTGCTGCATCATTGTCAAGTCTTGAGATAGGAGGGAGAACACCGAAAGCATCAGCTGTCAGGAATATGACTGTTTTAGCCTGTTTTCCTACACCCGGGATTGCTGCATTAGGAATAAATTCGATTGGGTATCCAGCACGGGTATTCTCTGTGATTGAGCCATCATTGTAATCCGGAACTCTTGTATCTTCATCAAGAATTACATTTTCAAGTTCAGAACCAAATCTTACTGCGTTATAGATCTCAGGTTCGCTTTCTTCTGAAAGGTTAATACATTTAGCATAACAGCCACCTTCGATATTGAATACACTGTCATCTGACCAGCCATGCTCATCATCGCCTATAAGTTTTCTGTTTGGATCTGCCGAAAGTGTTGTTTTTCCTGTTCCGGATAAACCAAAGAATACTGCGCTTTCTCCGTCATCTCCTATATTAGCTGAGCAGTGCATTGAAAGAACACCCATCTTAGGAAGAACATAGTTCATGATTGTGAAAACAGATTTCTTGATTTCACCAGAATACTGTGAACCTGCGATAAATACTTCTTTGCCCTCCAAGTTAACGAGAATGGCTGCTTCACTGTGTGTGCCGTCTACTTCAGGAACACATTTAAAGCCAGGAGCTACAACAATTGTAAAATCGGGTTCAAAAGTTTCAAGTTCTTCTTTTGTAGGGCGAATCAGCAATTGATGTATAAACAAATTCTGTGCTGCTATTTCGTTTACGATACGGAATCTTTTTGTGTATTTTTTATCTGCACCGGCAAAGCCGTCAAAAACAAACAACTCTTTGTTCTGCAGATAAGCAAGCATCTTTGACTTTATTGAATCATATTTTTCTTTTGAAATCGGTACGTTTACGCTTCCCCAAGCTATCTCATCGTGTACAGCAGGTGTATCAACAAAGAATTTATCTTTGGGGCTACGTCCAGTGTATTTACCGGTCTTTACTACCAAAGCGCCTTTATCTGAGAGAACGCCTTCACCTCTCATAAGTGCTTCCTCAACCAGAACTGCCGGCTCTAAATTGCGATATACAATTCCTTCTCCTGCAATTCCCAAATCCATAGGTGTTATGTTTTTCATATATATTACCTCCAATATGAATTATCTACGTACATATTTTATCACATTAGTATAATAATTTAAATAAATAAATTGTTAATTAATGATGAATTCCAAAATACAGACTCAAAAAAAGAGACTCTCATAAAAGAGAATCTCTGATTGTTCTATTTCTTATTTTTTATTTTTTTCGATGTACTCAACTATATCTCCAACTGTTATTAGAGTATGAAGATCTTCATCTTTAAATACAACTCCGTATTTTTCTTCGCAATTAAAAGCAAGTTCTGCAAGTTCAAGTGAGTTAACTCCCAAATCTGCTTCAAGTTTTGCTTCTGGTGTTATTTTTTCAGGATCAAGTGTTAACTGTTCAACCAGAATCTGCTTAATTTCCTCAAACATGGTTACCCTCCTTATTTGATTTTGTATCTGATTATTTTTCTAGTTGTGTTTTTTTCGAATTCTGTTTCTCTAATTTCGACATTAGGAATATGCTTGTAAACCGGCAATTTCTTGTTGACATTATCTATTTCAGCTTTTATTGCAGTTTCGATTTCTTCTTTGCTCTTTCCTTCAAATTTCTCATAATCAGGATAGACCAAAGCCCATATCGATATTTCACCAGATTCGTTCTTTCTTCCAACAACTACACACTCAGAAACCAATTCGCTTGCATTTATGTATTCTTCGAGTTCTTCCGGGAAAATGTTTTTACCATTTGATAGGATAATTACGTTCTTTTTCCTTCCTGTAATGAATATGAAGTTGTCGTTATCTATATATCCAATATCTCCGGTTTTGAACCAACCATCGGATGTGAAAGCATCATTTGTGGCCTCTGGATTCTTATAGTACCCTTTGAAAACAGCAGGTCCTTTTGCAAGGATTTCACCTGTTTCATCGCCTTCATTTTCTTTCTCTATCTTTACATCCATGTGAGGTACTTTAAGACCTACGGAGTGATATTTTCTCCAAGTAACAGGGTTTGCAGATATGAGCGGAGCGCACTCTGTGATTCCGTATCCCTCACAAATCTCTATGCCGAAAGCATCAAAGTCGTTGAGGAGTTCTGCTCTTAATGGCGCACCGCCACATATAATAAGCTTAAGGTTTCCACCGAATGCACTGAGGATATCTTTGAACAAAACTCTTCTTCTGTCGATACCGACTTTTCTTAAAGCATTTGAAATCTTTATGGCGTTTCTAACTGTTTTTGTTTTGCCTTTTTTGTCTATCTCAGCCCATATTCTCTTGTGAAGAGTTTCAACAAACAATGGGACCAATACCAACGCTGTCGGCTTATATTTTTGGAAATTTCTAAGTACATTTTTAATGGAATCGTTTATTGCTGTTGTTGCACCTGTATTAGGAAGAGCAAACTGAGCACAAACAAATTCGTAAGCATGGTGGAACGGAAGAACTGAGACAAATACGTCATCTTCCATAACTGCCATGATGTAGTCTGAGTCTATAGTAGATGTTATCAAATTGCCTTGTGAGAGCATAACACCTTTACTTGTTCCAGTAGTACCTGATGTATACAAAATAGCACATAAAGCATCTAAATCAACCACATGATCAGCAGCAGCCCTGTTGCCGTTTTCGTACGCCTTTTTTCCGATTTCGAAGAAATCTTCAAATCTCATAAATCTGTCGTCATTCGGAAGTTGAAGATCACCGGGAGCAATACAAATGAACTTTTCAACGCCTTGCATTTCTGACAATTTATCTACAATTTTATCATTCAGTGATGCCATGTAGAAAACAACTTTTGATTCAGTTACATTTACAAAGCCTGAAAACTGGTCATTCGTTATATCTTTATCCAAAGGAACGATTACACCGCCAATGGATACTACAGCGTCGTAAACAGCTACATAGTCAGGATGTGATTCGCCTGTCATTACAACTGTCTTTCCAGCAAAACCCAAAGAATCAAGTCCTGATGAGATATAGTTTACATGATCAAGCATCTGCTTATATGTCAAAGATTTCTCTTCGCCATTTTCTTTGTAGTAGTACCTGACCTTGTCACCATATCTTTGAGCTTGTCTAACTACTCCGTCATATATTGAATCCATGTCATAAATAACATGTTTTGGTTCGGAATGTTTCATTTCACCTTGTCCTTGTACCTTAATTTGACTTATACATTATATTTATTTAATGGGTACAAGTCAACATAAATGTAATTTTTTAAGATATGCAACTATTGTAATTTGCCCAAACAACAATCCGGGCGGGGTAACCCCCCGCCCTATGTATAATCGTTATAAACTCTTATTTCTTTGGGAATTTTACCCTGTTTGCATTGTAGGAAGTGTGTAAATACTTCTCTGACTTTTCACTGCATGGTTCACCGAAGAAATCTTTATAGAGTTGCTGAATTTGTGGATTGTTATGTGATTGACGAATAGAAAGTCTTTCGTCTTCGCTGTAAAGAACAGCTGCACGTTTTTGTCTATATGTCAATTCAATATTCATATCCTCGTTCGGCAAATATTGTGGTTTGACAAATGGCTGGCCGCCGCCATTGATACATCCGCCTGGACAGCACATGATTTCAATGAATGCATATGGGCTTGTTCCATTCTTTATTTGCTCAAGCAAAGCTTTAGCGTTAGCCATTCCGCTGGCAACTGCAACTTTGAGTTCTTTTCCATTGAGATTGAATGTAGCTTCTTTTACAGATTCAAGGCCTCTTACAGCTTCGAATTTGAGTATTTCAGCTTCTTCGCCTGTCAGAATCTTGTTAGCAGTTCTGAGGGCAGCTTCCATAACGCCGCCTGTTACACCGAAGATTACGCCTGCGCCTGAATAATCGCCGAGCAAATCAGGATCGAATTCTTCATCAGGAAGCATATCCCATTTCATACCTGCTCTCTTAATCATTCTTGCAAGTTCTCTTGTTGTCAAAACAGCATCAACATCAGCAAGTCCGTCTACAGAGTTCTGTGGACGAGCTTCTTCTGTCTTCTTAGCTGTACAAGGCATAACTGAAACGACAAAAATGTCTTTTGGATCAATGCCCTTATTCTGTGCCCAATAACTCTTGATTACAGCACCCAGCATCTCGTGCGGGCTCTTACATGTGGATACATGTGGAATCAATTCCGGATAGTAGTACTCAAGGTAGTTAATCCAACCCGGAGAACATGATGTAATCTGTGGAAGTGTTCCACCATTCTGAATTCTGTTAATTAACTCTGTGCCTTCTTCCATGATTGTAAGGTCAGCACCAAAGTTTGTGTCATATACTCTGTAGAATCCCAATCTGTGAAGAGCAGCAACCATCTTACCTGTTCCGGGTGTTCCGATTGGTTGGCCGAATTCTTCAGCAATAGCAGCTCTTACTGCAGGAGCAGTCTGAACTATTACATATTTTCCTTCAGCCATAGCTTTATCTACTTTTTCTATCTCAGAGACTTCAGAGAGAGCGCCTGTCGGACAAACAAGAACGCACTGTCCGCACTGCAGACAAGGAGATTCTGCAAATGATCTGTTTTCAGCTGGAGCAACAATTGTATTGAATCCCCTGTTTTCAAAGCCGAGAATACCAATTCCCTGAGCTTCTTTGCATTTTTCTATACATCTTCCGCAGAGGATACATTTTGATGTATCTCTTCTGATTCCGGGACCTACATCATCATAAGTTGTAGGTGTTTTAGCTCCGACAAATCTATCTTCTCTTGCACCAACTACGTTAGCAACATAGAGAAGTTCACAACTCTGGTTTTTAACACACTGTTGGCAATTCTTGTTGTGGTTTGAGAGTAAGAGTTCTACACTTGTTCTTCTCTCTTTAACTGCCATTGGGGAAGAAATTCTTACTTCAAATCCCTTTTCTGCAGGAACATCTGCTACAGGGTATACACATGAAGCAACACATCTGCTTCCTCTATCGGATTTAACTTCAACAAGGCATACACGGCAGCTTGCTGTTGAACATTTTCCGCCATTCATGTAACAGAGATGTGGAATGTTGAATCCGCAAAGCTTTGCAGCTTCCAATATTGTTAAATCAGCAGGAACGGAATAAATACGACCTTCGATTTTAACATTAACTCTTTTTTCTTCGCTCATAATTATTTCCTCCTACTCTTATTTCTTATCTATTGCACCAAATGGACAAGCTGTGAAGCATGTTCCGCATTTAATACACTTTGTTTGATCTATAACGTATGGTTCTTTACCAGGAACGCCTGAAATACAGCTAACCGGGCAGTTTCTTGCACACTTAGAGCATTTCTTACATCTCTCTGGGTCTATTACATACTGCATCAAGCTCTTACATACGTGAGCCGGACATACTCTATCTTTAACATGAGCTTCATATTCATCTGGGAAGTTAGCCAAAGTACTCAATACAGGGTTAGCTGCTGTCTGGCCAAGAGCACAAAGTGAACCTGTCTTTATAACCTGAGCAAGTTCTTTCATGTCTTCCAATGTCTTCTCTGTTGCTTTTCCTTCAGTTACTGAAGTGAGCATTTCAAGAAGTCTTGTTGTACCGATTCTACATGAAGTACATTTACCACAAGATTCATCCTTGATGAATTCCATATAGAATTTTGCAACGTCAACCATACAGTTGTCTTCATCCATTACGATAGCGCCGCCTGAGCCCATCATTGAACCCTTTTGAACGAGTGAATCATAATCAATAGCTGTGTCAAGATCTTTTTCTGTCAAGCATCCGCCTGAAGGTCCACCTGTCTGGATAGCTTTGAACTTCTTGTCATTAGGGATACCGCCGCCGATATCATATACAAGAGTTCTGAGAGTTGTTCCCATTGGTACTTCAACAAGACCAACGTTATTAATCTTTCCGCCGAGAGCAAATACTTTTGTACCTGTACTTGTTGGTGTTCCGATTTTGCTGAATTCAGAAGCACCGACTCTGATAACATAAGGAACTGTTGCCAATGTTTCAACATTGTTAACACATGTTGGCTTGCCCCACAAACCCTTAACTGCCGGGAATGGAGGTCTTGGTCTTGGCATACCGCGTTTTCCTTCAATTGAGTTAAGAAGAGCTGTTTCTTCACCGCAAACAAACGCACCTGCACCAAGTCTCAAATGAGCTCTGAATGAGAAGCTTGTTCCCAAAATGTTATCTCCAAGCAAACCAGCTTCTTCCATAACTTTGATAGCGTTCTGCAATCTCTCAACTGCGATCGGATACTCTGCTCTTACATAGAAGTAACCCTCAGATGCGCCAAACGCATAACCTGCTATCATCATACCTTCAATTACATTGAAAGGATTTCCTTCAAGAATTGAACGATCCATGAAAGCACCCGGGTCACCTTCGTCTCCGTTACAAACTATGTATTTTTGATCTGCTTCTACATTAGCAGCAAACTGCCATTTTCTTCCTGTTGGGAATCCTGCGCCGCCTCTGCCTCTTAATCCGGAAGCAAGAACTTCGTCGATAACCTGTTGAGGAGTCATTTCTGTCAATGCTTTTCTCAAAGCCTTGAATCCATCATAGCCAAGAGATTCATCGAGATTATTCGGGTCTATGATTGAACATCCATGCAAAGCAACTCTTACTTGTTTTTTATAGAAGTTGATGTCATCCTGTTTAACAACTTTTTCATGTGTTTGAGGATCAACATATAACAAATCTTCTAATATTTCACCTGTTTCAATGCTGTCAACAATTCTCTTGACATCATCAACTTTTACAGCTCTGTACAAGGTGTCATCCGGAAGTACTTTTACAAATGGCCCCTGTGAACAGAAACCAAAACAACCGACAAAGTTGACTTCTATCTTGTCCTGAAGACCTTTCTCAGCTATGTAATCAACAAGTCCTTGCTTGATGTCTGAACTATCGCTTGACAAACAGCCTGTTCCGCCGCAAACACAGAGTGTTTTTATTCCTTCTCTGCCTGCGAGTTTTCCACCAAATTCTTTGGTACAACACTCGATTTTTTTATCAAGGTCTTTTACCGAAACTATTCTTTCCATTAAGCAACACCCTCCATAGTTTTGTATTCTTTAACAATTTTGTCTACATCAGGTGCAGTAACTTTAGGATATACTTTACCGTTAATAGAAATTGCAGGTGCCAAAGCGCACGCGCCTATGCATCTGAGTGCGGATAATGTAAACAATCCATCTTCAGTTGTTTCGCCTGGTTTAATGTGTAAGAGTTCGGAAAATTTGTCAATTATCTGCTGTGAACCCTTTACATAGCAAGCTGTTCCAAGACAAACACCTATAACGTATTTGCCCTTTGGTTTCAAACTGAAGAAACTATAGAATGTTACCACTCCATAGATTTCTGAAACCGGAACACCTGTTTCTTTTGATACGATTTCTTGTACGTCAAGAGGTATGTATCCAAACTCTTTTTGGATTGCTGACAAAATCGGCATAAGAGGAGTTGGTTCATCTTTGTAAGTATTACAAATTTCAACTATCTTTTTGTATGCCCCTTCTTGAATATTGCTCATTTTTCACTCCTGTAAATATACTTAATGAATGAAATCATCATTCCTGGAAGATTATATCACACATTAATCAAAAATAAAACAGCAATTATACGTGCTATGAATAATATTTTTTGTTATAAATTGGATGACTCTTCCGGGGAACTGTAATCTATTATTATTTTCTTACACTCTTTGCAATTGTATGCATCACCTGTCGGGCAGGTGAAGTTGTCTTCGGTTAAAACAACATCTTTGCTTCCCGCCACAAAAAACACATGCTTTTTCTTTGTTGTAAAAAATGCAGTTCTTCCGCTTTGAATGTATCCTTTTTCCATTTCTTTTCCGCAAATAGGACATTTCATATTAATCACCTCGAATCTCTGTTTGATCGTATTCGCCATATTCGCAACCTATATGTGTCGCTTCTATTTCATCGACGAGCACAATTTCGCTTCCCTTTTTATCATAAAGCTTGATGGTTCCGTATCCGTTTCCACCATTCCATAACTTGTTGTGTCTCTTTTGCCCGTCTGGCGACTCATAGTTCACCAAGATCATATCTTTCTTTTCGCAAGATATTTCTGTTTCCATGACAGCGTTTTTGTTCTCCTGTCTGACATGCCACACAACAGTATCCTCTTTTTCCTCAAATGAGAATTCTGTTTTTACATTAAGCCAAACATGCGAGAAATTGAAATCGTATTCTTTTCCTTCGTAATAGAAAACACCCAACAATCTCCGATCAAGCGGAACGAAATATATCTTCGGTCTTCCGCCGCCTATATCAAATACGCTGTTTTCAAGTTTTTTTCCAGATATTTTGCTTACAAGACAATTCGAAGATAACCATACCCATGGACTTGTAAAATCCCTTCCCCAGTTCTTGTCTGCATATCCATAACTCTTTTCAGGGGCAACTATGTATTTGCGTCCATTACATGTTATGGTTCCAGTGAATGCGCTTTTCATACCCTCAGCGTGCCAATACATAGCAAATGCTTCTGCACCTCTCAAAGGTTTGCTTGCCCCGTACCCGACATTGAATGCTATCTGTTTGTCAATTTCAAGGTTCCATTCCATATCTCCAAAATCACACATCCATTCCGGATGAGCATCAGTTTCTTCTTTTGTGATATGTATACTTCCTCTCAGCGCATTTTCTGTTGCATAGCAATCTTCTGCTTCTACTTCGTAGGGAGCGATTGCATGAATTCGCACATCTTTCAAAGAGAAAAATCTGTGCAGCTGCATTTTTCCTTCTCCCCAGCAACCTGCTTTGACCATTAAATAAGACGGACACTTTCCTTTTTCCTTGTTTTCGGGAAGCTGACCGAATACAGGCTTGTCTTCAGTTAGCGCTGGGTTACATATGAAAAACTCTATAAAGAATGGTTTATCTTCTCCTGTTTTTTCGTCTTGAGCTGTAAACGAGTGCCACCACCAGTCATATCCTTTTCCTGCAAGCGGCCCTGTAAGCATGAATGCATCCCTGGTTATATCGTGATTGTTAAACATTTGTCCCTCCAATGCTTCCTGTATGTTCTCATCTCGCGTTTTTTTGCCACCAAGTTCTTGTTTCTTTATGCCAGACAGTGACTTTTTCTGGCTTTTTCTATTCTACCCTTTGTCTTTCTATAAGTTCGAAAAACTTTCCTTTCTTTTCAACCAGTTCGTCATATGTTCCATCTTCCACAATTTTGCCCTGTTCAAGATATAGTATTCTATCGCAGTTTTTGATTGTTGACAATCTGTGTGCTATGACAATTCTAGTGCATTTGAGATTGCTTATTGAATCGGAAATGCTTTTCTGGGTCTTATTGTCAAGTGCGCTTGTAGCCTCGTCGAACACCAATATTTTTGGCTTGTTTATTATTGCCCTGGCAATCATAATTCTCTGCTTCTGACCGCCTGAAATACCTCCCTGGCCTTCTGAAATAACTGTATGCATCCCCATAGGCATATTGCGTATGTCTTCGCTTATTCCAGCAATCTCGGCTGCTTCCCACGCTTCTTTTTCGCCTAAATTAGGAGCAGTGATAAGTATGTTTGACATGATATCGGCATGGAATATTCCGCCATTCTGCAGAACAGATCCAATCTTGCTTCTCAGCGACTGAAGGTTTATATCGTTTATGTTCTTGTCTCCGAACCAGATGTTTCCGCTCGTGGGCTTTTCAAATCCAAGCAACAGTCTGACAATGGTGGATTTTCCGCAACCCGTTTTTCCAACCACTCCTATGAATTCGCCTGCATGGATATCCAGGCTGAAATTGTTAAGCACGAGACCGCCCTGATCATCATACTTAAATGACACATTTTCAAACTTTATGTTGCCATCCAGACTTTCCACAATCTCTTTGTTGTTGTCTTCCTGCTCCTCTTCGATTATAGGCCGTGCCATGTCGAGAACAGGTTTTATCCTTGCCAACATCGATGTAATGGAACTCAAAGATGCTGCCATTGAGGAAATGGATCCGAATGAAGTTGTGAAGGCGACAAATGAACTGACTGTGATGTTGTTTTTTGCCGCTATATAATAAATTGCTATGTTTCCAAGCAGTGAAATTAAAAGTGAGATAACCGTACTGAGTCTTATGATAAGCGGTGGGTGATACAGATATTCACTTGATCTGGCATATGCTTGTGCCCATTTTGCAAATGCCCTCTTCTCAGCTCCTGACAGGCGTATTTTTTGGATTCCGCTAATAATTGAATATGTGATGCTGCTATCTTTTGATGCCAGATGCAGCTGCTTTTTTGACACTTTTGCTTCAATCAAAGCAATCATGACAGAAGCTGAAGAAGTGAGTAGAATTATAGCTATTACCGGCAAGATTAGCGATGGAGCAAATTGAATAATTTGGGTCATGAATGCAAGCGACATAACCGTAGACAAGGCAGTAAGGAATAATCCCGAAAATAATAGCGAAGCCAGCATAGGAACGCTGTTGAAGCGGGCTGTTAGTTCACCGGTTGTGTACTTCTTAAAGAATGAAGGGGGTAGTGACAGTAGTTTTTTCATAGTCGTCTCCGCCATGAGTTTTTCAAGCTTAATGCCAACCCTAGCATTCATAAATCCCTGAGCGGCCCTAATCAGAACGAATGCAAGACCCGCCCCCACAATATAAGCCGTCGCAATGAAGAACAAATTTATATCCTTGTTGTCTACAACATCTCCCGTGAGCATTTTCATTATGTATGGCAAAAGCATTCCCATCGCCGTAGCGGCAACAGCAAATATCGTAACCCACAATAAATCCGCAAACCTGATTGAGTCCTTGAAATATCTGAAATATTCCTTCACCGTCAGTTTGTTTTTCGGAAGTTGCTTGTAGAATGCATATGCTTCAATCTGAAAATATTGAATCATTCCAGGCGTCATTTTCTTTTTCTTGCCTGTACTATAAGAGATATAGAAATACTTGCTGCTCCCTTCAGGGATCAGAAGGATAGGAGTGTTCGTTCTCTTTGAAAAGACCAAAATGGGGTCTCTATGCTCGACATTCCAGCCCCTCTCAAGCGTTATTTTCCTTCCGATGACTCCGTATAGTTTGAACAAATAGTCAAGTTTGCTTGATATTTCGTCTATATGATATGGAATTTCAGCATTATTAAGTTTGAAATATTTTATAAGCTGATGGCAGATAAAGTTTTCTCTGATGTCTTTTTCTTTACCCGAAACAATGTGTTTAATTCCTGCAAGATCGTTGAAAGAGTCTTCAAACATTTCCTGATTGATCTCTTTGCGCATCTTTATTCTTTCGTCAATCCAACTCATGTACCCACCTACTCATTTCTAATCAGATCAAAGTAGTAGCCATGTTTTTGCATCAGTTCTTCATGACGACCCTGTTCTATTATCTGTCCTTTGTTCAGCACAATAATGTTGTCCGCATCTCTTATCGTGGACAATCTATGCGCGATGACAATGCACGTGATTCCGCGTGCTTTTATGGCATTGACAACATCGTATTCGGTCTTTGCATCAAGTGCGCTTGTCGCCTCGTCAAGTATCATAATGCTCGGTTCGCCTGCCAGCGCCCTTGCTATTTCAATTCTCTGTCTTTCACCTCCGGAAATATTCTTTCCGCCTTCAAGTAGTTTTTCCCTGAACTTGAACTCTTTAGACATAATCAGGTCATAGATGAGTGCATCTTTTGCAGCTCTGACCATCTCTTCATCGGTAATAGTCGTGTCCCACATCTTTATGTTGTTCTCAATCGTGTCGTTGAACAAAACTATGTCCTGGTCAACGACAGCAACAGATGCCACGAACACTTCGTGGTCTATTTCATCTATTCTCTTTCCATCATATAGAATCTCGCCTGACCATACTCCATATAGTCCTGAAATAAGTTTGGACAAAGTTGATTTTCCGGAACCCGATCCTCCGACTATGGCTATAGTCTGGCCTTTTTCAGCTTTGAGCGAGAAATTTGATATAACAGGATTGTCGAGTCTATTGTAACCAAATGTTATGTTGTTTATTTCGATATTACCATCGAGCATTTTGTATTCGCCCTTTATCTCCCTGTCAACATTCTGGTCGACCGGGTATTCCATAACATCATCCACCCTCTCCATCTGAGTGCGCATTTCCTGTATTGTCTGACCGCTGTTAATCATTGTCATGGCAGGGCCCATGAAAGATCCAAGAAATCCTTGGAAGGCTAAAACCGAACCGATCGTGAATTGTCCTTGAATCGTGATATAAACACCAATCACCAGAACTCCGTAGTTTACAAGCATGATAAGCACTGATGGTAACAAGCCCAACATCTGGGTAACTCTTGCCAATTTCATTTTTTGGTTTGATACATTTTCCTGGGCTTCGTTCCAAGTGTAGAAAAAGTTGTCTTCTGCACCTGCAACCTTAATTGTTTCTATCATTTCGATGCCTTTTGATGTCATTCCTGCAACAATTGCATAGTCTCTGGACTGAACCCTGGAAATATTTGTTTTTATTGAACTAACTGAATATGACACAATCACGTTCAACAGAACTGTAGTAACACCCAGAGCAGTCAGAATGACACTCTTTCCAAGCATGAAAACAAGATAGAATGCGAGCATGATACTATTGAAAACTAATGGGGCAAAAACGTTAACGAGAGTCTCAGCAATTGTCGCGTTCTCATCCTTTCTCTTTTGGATGTCACCTGCCATTCTCTGTGAAAAGAATTCAATAGGCAGTCTGAGCACTTTCCACATATATGTAGTGCTTCCGACAAGTGCAAGTTTTCCCCTCATTTTGTACTTGTATATAGCATCGACAAATGCCGTCAGCAGCTGAAGAGCGCTTATGACGGATACAAAGATTATAAACGGTAAAATCCACTCGGGGTTCTTCCCATCCAGGAGCGTGTCAACGAATATTTGCTTTATTATGGGATTGAATATGCCTATTACGTACGTGATTATTGTTACGAGAACAAAAAACAGCACAAGCGATGCTGCCCCGACAAGGCGCTTTTTTGCAAATGACGACATGCTCTTTTTCTTTCCGCCAGCAACAAAATTCTCACCCGGTGTCAGAACGAGACATATGCCCGTATACGCTTTTTCGAAGTCTTCCATGCTGACTTTCATAAAGCCTTTTGCGGGGTCGTTTATATATGCCTTATTTCCTTTGAATCCGTTGAGCACTACAAAATGAGCCCTATTCCAGTGGATAATGCATGGGAAAGTTACTCTTTCTTTCAGCATTGAAGTCCCATAAACAAATCCCTTGGCATTAAAACCATAATTTCTTGCGGCTTTGAGTATATTTTTAGCATTGCTGCCATCTCTTGACACGCCGCAGTCTACTCTTACCTGCTCAAGCGGAACCCATTTGCGATAATATGCCATAACCATTGCAAGTGATGCAGCCCCACACTCGAGTGCTTCGAGTTGCATTATAATTGGTACTTTAATCACTGACGCTCACCTCGCTTTTTGTCCACCTGTTTGTCAGGTATTCAATAGGGTGAATTGACTTGGTTATGATAGTGCACGCATACTTTCCGTCTTCAAGGTTCACAAAAGAAATGACCGGACGCCCATCATCATCAAAACCTGTAATTAACACGGTTTCGGAAGATATTCTGACCGTCTGGCCAACTTTTAGTTCACTAGTTCTGTTTTCGTCAACATATAATGTGACAATGCCATCTTTTACAATGGCATTGCCTTCTATTTTGAATGTTATAGTAGCAAGAAAAGACCAGACAAAAATCCCTATGAGCGCAAGTATTACTGCCCCAAGCAAAATCCACGTTACCGGACTTGATGCCTGGAGGTTTTCATTGAGCTTTTCAGGAGTCGTTATTCTTTTCCTGACTTTCATTTTTCTCTCCTAATCCCGTAGATTTTTTTCCATCCACAGGTTTATTTCTTTTATCATCTCTTCGGCAGGAACATTGTATCCAGCCTGAATAATAGCCCAGAAAAAAGGCCCTAGCAATTTCTTGTCTTCCTTTATTTCATACACATATGGTCCGGTTCTTTTTCCCAATCGTTTCCTCACTTCGTTGTCTTGTGAGAGAATAATATCAAGATAGTGCTTTAAAAGCAGAACATCAACATCTGTATGAATCAGGCTGTAAACATCGACTGCGTGTTTGAAAGGTCTTGGCAATTCATTTGTAATAGCCATTATTTTTTCGGCCATCACATACTCTTTCGGAACACCTTTGAACACGAAGTTTTCCTGTACTATTTCAGGTCCTTCGTATATGACAGGACTTATTCTATCCAGCATAGGACCATATATGCCGTCAAGTCTTATTTGAGTCAATTTCTGCTCGAAGTGAAACACATCTATATCAAATGTGAATCCATCATAATAGTAACCAGCAGATGCTTTTGATTTTGCATAAAAACCAATCTTAAACGAAATAGATTCGTTATATGCGGACAATTCATTTTCAAGCTTTTTTGCAAGGACATCCGGATCAGAGTTTATGATAATATCTACATCCACTGTAGGGCGAGCAAAACTACCTAGGTAGTATTGCATAACAAAGCCGCCTTTTACAAAAAAGTCTACATTGGTTTTCTGAAGAATTCGGATTAAATAAAAAAGCAACGCCAAATCGATAACCCTTCCTTCAGGTTCTGAAGATATCTTCTTCTCCAAGTAGGAAATGACACCGAATATATCTGCGTCACTTATTTCATCCTTTTTTATGGACAACAGACCCTCAAGGGGTCTGTGTACATAATTATTGCTTATTAACCTGTTATTACCGTCCATCTATAATCACAATCGTGGCATGTGCACTTATAACCACCCTCGCTATTTCCAAGATAATTATCGCGGATTAATTCGATATTACCGCTGCCACACTCTGGACAAACTTTGGGTGCTAAATCGGATGATGTTTTGCATCCGCCCGAAACTGCTTCAAGCTGCTCATCTGTGAGTTCAATTCCCTCTTTTTTTGCAAGTTCAAGAAGTTCTTCTGTATTCTTGCAAGCACGTGCCTTTTCAATCTGCGCTGCTGTAAGGCCTTTTAACAATTCGTCTCTGTTCATTTTCTTCTCCTATAAGTCATTTATTTGTGAACCACTCGGCTATTGAATAACCGAGCATCCAGAGCCCGGCAAAGCCGGGATGGAGGTGGGTCCATTCCACCACTACTGCTGCCATAGGCTACGCAGCTACCTTGAGTATTGTTGTGTTAGATAAACCTTTTTGATTGAGTGTTCTTATGATTCCGT
>JAEEGL011639079.1_pt1 | contig 20966 bp, 18 predicted proteins | sample 9134231 | NCBI WGS metagenome assembly JAEEGL01 (sample SAMN16246548, study PRJNA631951) | gut metagenome | biome: gut microbiome; feature: rumen; material: fiber-attached | host: Bos | place: Iran: Karaj | collected 2018-10
GACCCCTGTATAAATCTTGAACCACATCCAAATGAGATAGAAAACCGGAAATACTTTATGTCCTAAATCGACATAATGACGTCTATAGGAATCTAAGAAATTGATAAAACAACCATCAACGATAATTTTCTCAACATAGTTCTCATTTAAAGGAGAAGTCGCCGCTAATAAGCCACTAGAGGCACCGACGCAGACGCAGTGCATAACGAATTTATCTTGGTGGAATTCTTCTTTGATATATTTCATCCACGCTAAGACATCACCACTCTCTTTAATACCGACTGTGGAGAGTTGACCTTCGCTATAACCATGGGCTCTTTGATCGATAAATAACAAATTATAGCCGCTTTCTGCATATGGTTTTGCGTAGAAATAGGCATACATTAAGCATTCACATCTACCGCATAAGAACAAAGCGGTTTTCTTATTACCTAAGTCATAATACTCCGCGCATAACTTAAGACCATCATGGGTGATGGTGACATCTTTTTTCTGGTCTTGGAATTGTTTCATATAAGCGATGCCATCATTCCACATCTTCATCTGTTCGGGATTATCAGGGGCGGAACAATTTCTTCCCCAAGGGATCTTGCTCATCTTTTTTGATAGAGTATGGAGATATACTCTTCTAGCGGTCTCCACCATAATCCAGACGCCAAACAAAAGTGAGACAACCACAAAAATGGATATGCCGATAATTAACCAGTGATACCAGACTAGATTAGCTAATACCATATTTAAATATTTATTTAATTATTTAGAAGCTAAAATGCTCCCCATTAATTTTCTTTCTTCTTCGCAATCTTTGCTGACTCTTTCATCAGAGAAGAAGAAGACTGCGGCTAAACCAGGACCAACGTTCACGCCATTGGATTGACCCATACGGCAAATCATGACTTTGGCCTCGGGAGCGATATTCTTTGCGATTTCCGCAAATTTGTTCGCTTGTTCTTCTCTAATAGAATGGGTGATCATAATCACTTGTGGTTCTTCTTTGCTTAATAAAGCTTTTAAGAATTCTTCGACGATTCTATAAGAAGCTTTATAGCCTCTCGCATTACCTAAAACACATGGCATACCGGTTTCATTAGAGAAATCCGCCATTGGTTTGACACCAGCCATCGTTCCAAAGAAGGCTTTGGCTTTAGAAATACGACCACTTCTTTGTAAGAAGTATAAATTATCCAAAATACCGACTTGGTGTAATTTGGTTTTTCTTTCTTCTAAGTATTGGAAGTTTTCATCAATGCTCATGCCTTTATCACGGTTGATAGAGGCTAAAACACAGAGGATGGAGATACCCGCACTATATCTACGAGAGTCAACGACTAATAGTTTTCTTTCCGGATATTTTTCTTTTAAATCTCTTTGGACTAATAAGAAAGAATTATAGGTTCCGGACATACCACTTGATAAAGTGACAGCGAGAACATCTTGACCTTGTTTAAAATATTCTTCCACTCTTTCAGTGATTAAGAATTGGTTTGGTAAACCGGTTTTGAAATTCTCTTTTTTATCAATTCTTTCATAGAATTCTTCAAAAGACATTTCTTCCCAGTCGATATCGGATAAATGGTCTGTGCCATCAGGATAGACGATTGATCCAGGAACTGGCTTTTCAATTTGGAATTCCGCTCTTTGTTCTTTGCTTAAGTCCATGCAAGAATCCGCTAAAATAACATACTTGTTCATAAAATTACCTCGTTAATATTGTATTACTCTTTTATAAAAAAGAGAAATTATTTAAAAGATTGTTCGATGTAATCGATAACATCCTTCACTTTGGAAAATTCATCAAAGGAGGAACCTTCAAATTCAATACCGAATTCTTGTTCAATAGAAATCGCGAGATATAAAACACCGATAGATGTTAATCCTAAATCGCTTCTTAAGTCGGAATTTTCATCGCATTGTTCTACTAATTCGGGAGAAGATGAATTCGCTAATTTCAATAATTCTTTTAATTTATCAAAGATTTCTTGTCTACTCATAAAATGTTCGCGGCTCCTCTTAAGATTTTCATCGCTGGAGTTCTCTTGAAGTCTTCTTTTCTAATGATGACTTTGCTCACTCTCATAAATGATGGTAAAGCATTATTCACTTTATTGACTTGTTCACGGATATAAGATTCGGGATCAGCTAAACCGAGTTTGGCAATCTCTAACATACGTGGATAAACTTGTAAGAATAAACTGTTTGTCGCTTCGTCAAGATACACCATAGAGTCTTGAATGATATCTAATTCATCAAATTTATTCTCTAAATCAAATGGAGAAATCTTCTCGCCTGTAGATAAGACGATAATCTCTTTAATTCTTCCAACGATGAATAAGAAACCTTCATCATCAAATCTCACTAAGTCACCAGTCTTAAAGAAGCCGTCTTCGGAGAACGCTAAAGCGTTTTCTTCAGGATCGTTATAATAACAATCCATGACATTATCGCCTTTAATCCAGAGTTCACCATCCACGACTTTTAATTCTTGTTCAGGATAAGGGAAACCGACGGAAGCGGGTTTATATTCGCTTAATGGATTACCAGAAACTAAGTTTGCGGATTCAGTTAAGCCATAACCCGGTAATAATTTGATATTGAATTGTTTATATTCTTTCACTAAATATGGAGGAACAGTTGAAGCACCACAGATGATAGTTTTTAAACTATCGCCTAACATATTTCTCTTAAATTGTTTGGATAAGTTTAAGCACATTTCTGCTAAGGCCGGAACCATGACCATAATCGTCGGTCTAAAGACAGCGATATCTTTAAACATATCTTTATTGTTTTGACATAAGAATAAAGCGCTACCGGTTTGTAATGTACATAAGAGATTTCTCACTAAACCGAAGACATGGGTGAGTGGTAACACTAATAGATATCTTTGGTTAAAGACATCTTTGATGCCATAACAACCATTACAGGTACCACGGCATAAAGCTTTTTGATTTAATAAAGCCCCTTTGCTCTTTCCAGTTGTGCCACCAGTAAAGATAATGACGGAAGGATCTTTTTCTTCGACATCAACACCAGGAATAGCCTTATCACTACTTTCCATGACATTCACTAAGACCATCTTATGTGGCATCTTGTTTAAAGCGTCAATCTTCTCTTGTAAAGCGGGGTGATAGATAATCGCTTTCATCTGGAATTTCATCCCACAGCCAAATAAGGCTTGTTCAGGAAGGTGTGGAGGTAATAAAACCGCACATCCACCTAAGGTTTCTACCGCTAAGAAAGCTTTAACCCATTCGATTGTGTTAGGAGCAAAAACACCAACAAAATCGCCTTTTTTAATACCTTTTTCCGCTAAAACAGCGCGATATTTAGCGACTTGTTCATCAAGCTCTAAATAAGTTAATTGTCTATTCGGATCGGCTAACGCTAATTCTTTTCCGAATTCTTTAACAGAGGTTTCCCACATCTCTTTAATCGTGGAAAAACATTTAATTCTCTTTAGTGTTTCTTCATCTGTGTATTTCTTAAACACATTCTCGACATATTTCATCATTTCTTCCTCCCTTTATTGAGTTCATGATATATCTCTTTTAATTCATTTTCTTTTTCGAATAGGTATTTGCTAATCTCATCGACTTCTTTCATACCGATTTTATCCCCGAATTGTTTTTTGATATCAACCGGTTCACCGATTAAGACTCTTTGTCTTTTCCAAATGTTCTCTCTTATCTCTCGATAAACAGGAATGATTGGAACATTCGCCTGATAGGCCATTAGGACCGCACCGCTTTTAAAGGGTGACATCGGATTCTCATTCGCGAAACTCACGTGACCTTCTGGGAAGATAGCGATTAAGTTTCCTCCTTCTAATCTCTGAACGATTTCGCGGAAATAAGTTAAGGAGAAATGATCCCTATCCACAGGGATACATCCCCAATGAGTAAATAACCATTTCTTAAATTTATTTGTTCTGGTTATTTCATCGGTGATGACAAAATCTAAACGTCGATCCCAAAATGTGCAGTGCAAAACCATCGGATCAGAATAGAGGATGTGATTGCTGATGACCATCGCTCCACCTTTGATATGATGTTTTTGTTTTTTATTCACATATTGTTTCTTTACTCGAAACCAAAGAAAAAGAGGCCAGCCAAACCATCTTGAAACGTCATATATAAATCTTTTGAAGTTAAATAGGTGAGCTTGATAAGGGTTCTTTTTCTTTTTCATCTTCATAAGTTTATATTATAAAGATATAAAACAAAACTTAAATGCGACAATAATGGCAAAATGTTTATTAGAAAGAAGGAAACATCTTTCTTAATAACCAAGAGAATAAAACATTAAGAGATGATGATATCAAAACCGAAATCACCACCATCGCATAAATATTCCAATGGAATAATGAAACAAAGATAAATAACAATAAAGTACAAGTGCTCATCTTTAATCCTGCGAAGAATAATTCTTTAAACAGTCTTCTAAAGAAGCTTCTCGTCGGATAGATGATATTGAGTAATAAGAAATATAGTAAGAAGCAGAAGAGATACACTAATGAGGTGATAAGCGGTAAAGGCATCACATCATGATGCAAACCTAACATTAATAAGAACATTTGAATCAATAAACAAATCAATGCTGGAATGGAATGCAAAAAGATAATGGTTTGGATTCTAAATGTATCTTTAAATGGTGAGAAATGAGAACGAGAATTGTTATCTAAATAGATGGTTTCAATCGGTAATGTATACATCGGAGAATGCGATAATTGGAACTCCACCATCTGGTTCATCTCATATTCATATCTATTACCTTTAATTTTAATTAAGTCATCGAGATAACGAATGGGGAATCCTCTTAATCCACATTGATCATCTTGGATATATTGTTTAGTTAATAAAGATCTTGTGGTCTTAGAAAAATCATTGCCGAAACGGCTTCTAAAAGGAACATCGCGGCCGAAATGTCTAACACCAAATGCTAATTGGTTATGTTTATGTAATTCTTCATCGACACGCATAATATCTTTTAAAGCGTGTTGTCCATCCCCATCCGCGGTGATGACATATTTACAATCAGGATATAGCTCTAATAGATGACTATAACCATATTTCATCGCATAACCTTTACCTTTATTTGTTGCATAAGAAAGATATTTGAGATGTTCTTTATCTTTCACTTGATTAAAAATAGGATCGAATTCTTTGCCAGAACCATCGTTCACTAAAAGGATGGAGAAATCATTTTCCAATAATCCATTAATCGTATTGATTAATAATTCATCCGGTTCATAACTCGGGATTAATACAACTGTATCTTTCATCTTGTTTAATTATAAACAAAAAACACACTATGATTAAAGTAGCATTTTCTTTACTCTTAGATAAAATTAAAAGCACCATTAGGTGCTTATTTTCGATTTGGTGGAGCCGAGGGTGTCGAAACCCTGTCCAGGGATGACTCTTCAATAATATCTACAGCTTAGACAATATTTAGATTTAACGTATTTTCGTATATTGACTCACTACCATACGCGAGAACAACTTGGTTTCGGAAAAAAGTAACTGTTCCACTCTTATTTCCTATCCTTTTGGTATGACACCCTGACCAAGCGTGAAAGGCTAAAACCTTGGAGGATGCTCTGCCCGATCTAAAGAGACCGGAACCCTATGTCGGGAGCAATTATGCTAAGCAGAGTGCTTGAGCTCTAGGAGCTCTCATATAACTGTTGTCAGTTATTTTTTGTTTGATGATAACGTCATCACACGGCTGCAATTAAGGCCTAGCGCATCTCTGTCGAATCCAATACGACCCCATATCGCTATTTCTAGCCCATTAACTATAACCATTTTAACGAATTAAGGCAAATGAAATTTTTTAATAACAAAATTTCTAATATTTATGTCTATATAAAAGAACATTTTATATTTGCATAGCAAATCAGTAATGTGATTTTTTCTATAGTCCATGCCTAAACTATTTGAAAAATAGGCATCTTTAACATACAATATTGAAACGAACGGAAATTTATAACATGAAAGATACAACAAAAAGAACATTAAAAATACTATTTGGCAGTTTGATTAAAAATGATTCCGCGATTGAGGGCGCTAAAACCGCTCCCTGGTGGATTGCTGTCATCTTATTTATCATCGGTAATTTCTTACCTATTATTCCTATTATGGTGAACGCCTCTAAAACTTATGGTGCTTCCTTCGTCAGTGGATTCGTCTACGGATATGATCAAGCCCTCATGAGTGCGACCACCCAATTAAAAACCGATAAGTACGAACTCAAGGTTGAAGATCATCAATTACTCGCTTATAAAGACAGCGTCAAAATTGAAAATGCTTGGGAATTAAACGAAGAACAAATTAGCAAAGATTTAACTCCTATCGCTTCTTATGTCTCTAACAATAACGGTTTAGAAACTCACGTCTTAGATATCTACTACACTGATAGACCAGTTTCTAAAGGCGCATACACCATTAGCAAGATGATTAAAGATATCGAAAAAGTCTATTATGGTGTCGGCACTAACGAGAAATATAACAAAGACGTCCACAGTGATTATTACATTCCTTCCTATCTCCTCTTCTATAAAGAAGGTGTCTTCTCTAAAATCTTCAAGACCGGTAATAAAGCTGCTGCGGCAGCGACATATTCCGGATTAGATTGGAAACACACCGAGAATATGGAATTATTAACCGCGACATTAGAAGTTAAAGATGTCGCTGCTAATCCATTTGATATCAATTACACCAAAGGTGTCTTAAATAACTGGAAAGGCATCTTCAATGACTGTTATAAGTCACAAAAGGTTGTGACCTTCTGGTCTTCCTCAGGTATCTATTATGGTATCTACCTCGCCTTAGGTATCTTCATGGGCTTAATGATGTTCTTATTAACCCGCGGTAAACGTAATCCAAATAGAAACTTAAACTTCTGGATTACCACAAAGATCGCCGCTTGGATCTGCTTCACTCCAGCTGTTCTCGCCATGATCGTCGGATTTGTCTGGTCCGCTGCTGCCGGTATCGGATTCATCGTCTTAATGGGCTTAAGAACAATGTGGCTATCCATGAGGCAATTAAGTCCAGCCATGCAACAATAAAAAAATGGTTCTCAATTCGAGAACCTTTTTTAATCTCCGTAATCCGAACCGCGTGATTTATCTTCGACAAATATCTTTAAGGGATCGGTGACATCAGTGATTTCTAAGAAGATATGTTCTTTCACTTCCGTCTGAGGGAATTCGAAATTTCCCACAAATACGACCTTTTTATTCTTTTTTACGAGTTCTAACATGTGATTAATAATCTTTTGATAATTCTCTTTAGTGTGTCTTTCTTCAAAGCCCTTGAGCTGTGTATAGAAGACCGGTTCAATATAAAAGGATTCACCACTATCGAGAACATAATGGGTGCAGAAGGGATTGTTATTATCTTTAACTTCTTTTAAATCTTTAAATTCTTCGTATTTCATTTGTGATAAGTCTCATTTCTATTTATTTTAAAGGCCCGATAGATTTGTTCCAATAAAATTAATCTCGTCATCTGATGCAAGAATGTCATCTTTGATAGAGATATAGAATCATTACAACGGTTCTTTAATTCTTCAGATAAACCATATGAACCTCCTATGACAAAGGAGATATTCGCTCCATTAAGCTCTAATTTATCATTAATGTATTTAGCGAATTCCGGGCTCGTATATTCTTTCTTATTTAAATCTAAACCGATGAGGTATTCATTATTCTTTAATAATTTAATAATGCGACTACCTTCGATATCGATAGCTTTCTTAATTTCCGAATCATGAGGATTTTCACTAATCGATTCATCTTTCACTTCGATGATTTCAATATCGGTGTAAGGTTTAATCTTCTTCAGATATTCTTCAATACCCATCTTTAAATAAACATCTTTAATCTTACCGATCGCGTATATTCTAATCTTCATTAAGATTACCTCCTAATAAAGGGATTCTTTGATGCGCACATCTGACATTATATTTAGTAATATCTAAACCGAAATGACGGAATATTTTATCATACGCCGCTAAAGCGAGTTCGGGAGTATTAGCCTCTTCCGATAGATGGGCCAAGATAATCTCTTTTGTGTTCTTTCCGATAATCTCGCATGTAGCAATCGCACTATCTTCATTGCAGAGATGTCCCATATCAGAGAGAATTCTCTGCTTTAATTCATAAGTTCTCTTCGTCGCTAACAACATCTTGATATCGTGATTAGATTCAATCACTAAATAAGTTGGATTCTTGATATATGGAAGATTCTCTTCTAAGAAACAACCGGTATCGGTCATATAAACTAAAGTCTCATCTCCCGCTTTTAAAAGGAAACCACAGGGATTAGTCGCATCATGACTAGTTTTAAAAGCCATGATTTCAAAATCACCGATGTTAAATGGCTGATATAGCTCACAAGTATGGCTTAATGAAGAAGGTAGTGTCCCTTCTAAACCATACATGATATCGGGTGATAGGAATCTCATACCAGAGATATGATCGCTATGATTATGAGTAAATAGAGCAGCAGTAATATCTTTAGGAGTTAATCCCACTTCTTTTAATCCTTCTTCTAAAGTAGTAAAAGAAACCCCCATATCAATGAGGATTCTTGTATTCTTATAGATAAATATGGAAGTGTTTCCTTTGGAACCACTGGCGATAATATCAAAATGCATATTAATCGATTGTCGCCATTTGGTTAGCGAGTTCTTTCATCTGCGCTTCCCAGTCTTTTGGTGGATCATCAAATCTACCAACGGCTTTATAGAAGAATAATGGGACCGGTCCGGTTTGACCATTTCTGTTCTTCGCAACATTGACTTCGACATAAGAAGCATCATTTGGCAAGTTCTGAGCGAACATCTGCTGTTGTTGCGCATATGACATCTTCTTCTTTTCTTCGTCGGTCATATCTTTAAATTTCTTATTACCTTCGGTCTTATCTTTTCCGTAGTCTTCACGGTGCATAAGCATAACGACGTCCGCGTCTTGTTCGATAGAGCCACTATCACGTAAGTCGCTTAATTGTGGTTTTCTCTTATCTTTTTCCACAGCACGGGATAATTGAGATAAGGCTAAGATAGGAATCTTTAATTCGAGGGCTAATTGTTTTAAGGCTAATGAAATCTTACGGACTTCTTCTTGACGGGAATCGCTCTTGGCAGCGGTTTCCACTAAACCTAAATAGTCGACAACGATTAAACCAAGTTCTGGTTCAGTGGCCACTAATTTACGGCTCTTAGCGACGATATCCATTAATTTATTACCTGGAGTATCATCGATATAAATAGGCGCACCACCAACACGCTTAACAGCGTCCGCCAAAGCGATACGATCTGCACCCGTTAAACGGCCAGTGGATAATGTTTTTAAAGGTATATTTGACTCGGAAGCAATTAAACGCTGCACTAATAATTCGGAAGACATTTCTAAGGAGAAGATCGCCACTGGTCTTTTAGCCTTAGTAGCGACACGATAAGCGAGGTTTAACGCTAAAGCGGTTTTACCGACAGCAGGACGAGCCGCTAAGATGATTAAGTTAGATTTTTGGAAACCTTGTGTTTGTCTATTTAAACCATGGAATCCGGTAGTAATACCTGTGACATCATCGTCATCTTCACCGCCGGGATTAAAGTGTGTATTTCTAATACGCATCTCCACTTCGGGAGCGACGGTTTTTGTCGCTTTGAATTGAGAAACGCGGCGTTTTTCCGTGGCATTCTTAATCATTTCTTCACTGTTTAAGATGAAGTTATTGATGCTTTCAATTTCTTCGGTGTGATATTTCTTATCGATTTCTCTAATGGTGATAAGTAATCTTCTCAAACAGGATTGGTCATTAACGATAGAGATGTAATATTCTAAGTTGGCTAAAGCCACCATCGAGTCACAACAGACTTGTAAATATTCAACACCACCGATATTATCGAGTTCTTTCATGTTAATTAATTCTTCGGTAATGGTTAAAGTATCGACTTCAATACCGCGAGAGAAGACTTGAGAAATCGCTCTAAAGATGAGTTGATGCTTACCTAAAAAGAAATCATCTTCCGTTAAAGAACCGATGACGGTATATAAAGCATCACTATTTAATAAAGCACTTCCGAGAACCGCTTGTTCCGCATTTTCATTATATGGTAGATCGGAAGATGCCTTTTTATTGCCTCTAGGTTTTTTGTAAGGTTGTTTATCGTCTGGCATTATTTCTTCTCCTCTCCTAAATGAACATTGATGACACCATAGACACCTTTGAATAATTCAATTTTAAGTTTGTAAAAACCAAAGGTATCAAGGGGTCCTTTATCGATGAATTTTCTCTTATCAATTTGGATTTGATATTGAGAGAGTAAAGCTTCTTCAATTTGTTTAAAGGTGATATTACCAAAGCAACGGCCATTGGTTCCACTCTTAAGAGTGAATTCTAAGGTAATATCTTCTAATCTCTTAGCGACTTCTCTAGCGTTAGCTTGCCCTTCTTCAAAGAGTTGTTTTTCTTTCTCTTTTTGATTCGCTAAAATTTGAGAACTAGTCTTAGTGACTTGCACCGCTAAACGATTGGGGAAGAGATAGTTATTCGCATAGCCATCGCTAACTTCAATAGTCTGGTCTTTCTTACCGAGTTTTTTGACATCTTTCAGCAAAATGACTTTCATAATTATTCCTCCTCCATCACTTCGAACTTACGGCTCTTAGCATCCGCAGTCGCTTCGTTTAAATATTTCAAAACAACGTTATAAACAGCATCTTTTACATCATCGATCTTTGCATCATCAAAGACGATAGCGGCACGGGAGAATTGACCTCCACCGCCGAGTTTTTCCGCTAATAATTGCACGTTAACTGTGCCATCACTACGAGCGGAGACTTTGATACGTTTGGGGCTCACATGAGCGCACACAAAGCAAGCATGGTTGCCCTTTAAGGACATACACACATCAGCGGCTTTAGAAATAGTTGCTTCATCAGTAATCTTATCTTCGTTAGCGAACACCGCAACAACACCATAAGCGGGGTGCTCTAAATTAGAGACTAAGCTGGTGACATCACGATATTCTTCGTAGTCATCTTTTAATAAGTCATCCGCTAAGGAATTATCCGCACCATATTCTTTAAGAATCGTACAAGCTTCAAATGTTCTTAAACCGGTCACTTTGCTCTTGAAATGGTTGGAATCAAGGAAGATACCGGAAAGCATAATAGTCGCATACATTGGAGGAATTTCCACACGTGGAGAAATCGAACAGAATCTGATGAATTCACTGATGATTTCGGAAGCGGAACTCGCTGCGGGATCGATATGGTTAAAGACAGGAGAATCGATATATTCTTCACCACGTCTATGATGGTCGATAACCACGACTTTGGAAGCTTTTTCTAATAATTTCGGTGCCATAACCATATATGGTTTATGAACATCGACGACCACTAATAAGGTATTCGGAGATAAGACATCATAAGCAGCGTTAGGAGCGATCATCAAATCATCAACTTCTTCTTTAGAGAAGGAAGAAGTAATCGCCGCTCTAGTCTTAGCTTCGGTATTCTTTAAATCGATAACGATACGACATTTCTTCTGTAATCTATTCGCGATAGCTTTGATACCTAAGCAGGCACCTAAAGCATCCATGTCCGCCATCGCATGACCCATGACTAAGACACTGCTAGAAGATTTGATTAAGGTGATTAAGGAGTCAGCTAAAACACGGTCTTTGACACGGTTACGTTTTTCTTGTGCTTCACTCTTGCCACCATAGAATTCCATTTCACTACCATAGACAGCGACACAGACTTGGTCACCACCACGTGACATAGCGATGTCTAAAGCTTCATTCGCTAAATCGTTTAATTTAATGACATCAGGGAATTCTCTCGCTAAACCGATAGAAAGAGTTAAAGGAATATCGGTGACATTGGATAATCCTCTTACTGTGTCGATGATGGAGAAATGGTCATCATGCATACGGCAGTAATTCTTGTAGTTACAAAGCATGGAATAACTATCATTTTTAATTCTTCTGATGAGAACGCCGTATTTATTGCAGTAATTGAAGATTTCGTTTTTCACTTTTGTGGCAACGTCGTTAAAGTCATCATCACCACGGACGACATCGTTATAGTTATCAATCATTAAGATACCGACAACAGGAGCTTGTTCTTTAGAGAAATTAAAGATTTCTTCATAATCGGTGACATCTTTAAAAATCCATAAACCCGCTTCTAAAAGAAGTTTAACTTCGTAAGTTCTCGTATTGGTGAAAATCTTCACAGTTTTATCACCGGAGATATTGGAAGAATCTTTAAGAGGAGCTAATTCAGGTTGCCATTCTAAGATGTTGTTATCGATGATGTCGATGTGACGAGATTTGAATAAATCATTGGTCCATAAGACATTATCATCTTTATCGGTGACCGCTAAACCGATCATCGCGAAGTTATAAGCTTCTTGAACATCACTACCGATGACTTCGGCAGCGTGTAAATCAGTCTTGTGTCTCAAAGAGGCAATGGACATAGAAATCACCCACACATAGATACAATCAAGGAACACTAAGATGGAGGAGCCTAATAAGACCCATTGTGGTTGAATATTATCTTTCAAACCGAACAAATTAGTGAAATACATCGCGATAAATATAGCGATGAAAAGTATCTCCGTAAGGATGATAATAAATGAAGCAATTTTAATTTTTTTAATTCTGTTTCCCATAAATGTAGCAAATCAATTATAAAGGAAAACAAAAATATATTGAATATTATTTTTAATGTCTTTTTAAGGTGAGATTTATTCGGTACAAGAAAAACACTTCCCCTTTTTGAGGAAGCGTTCTCACTTTTATTGTAATGGGATTAGTGTAAATCCATCATCGGGAATATAGACGGAGAATTTTGGCATCTTATAAACCGAGAAGTTATTTAAGAAGGCTAATGAGACATAATTCTCAAATCCTTTAACCGCTACATAAGCGAGGACTTTATTGCCTAAGACATCTTCATCATATGCTGATACTTGGATGACGTTTTTATGTCCTTCAATAACGGGATTTTCATAGTCACCTTTCTTCATCATCTTCTTATTGAAGATCGGCATTAATTTATCCTGTTTTAGTCTAAAGAAATAAGTGCCATCTTGATATTCGTTATTGTTCGGATAGATGAAGGTTCCCGCTTCGGTTTTGATGATTAATTGGTCACCATTATTTACCACGTGAGCGACAGTCTCATTGGGGAACACTTTTTCACGAGAATTAGCCTTATTCAAATCCTTATCGTAGACAGTGATTCTCTGATATGGGAGATATAATTCCACTTCTTTATTGAGCTTCACTTCTTCATCATTTTTCACTTTCATCGCAAAGTATCCATCGATACCTTTAATGGAGAAGAAAACGGCTTGATAATCGGTTTTTTGGTCAATAAATTCTAATTTTGCAGTGATTTTCAAGGAATTTGGTTGTTCTTCAAAGGAGATGTAATCAGGTTTAATACCGACACAAACACCTTCTTCAAAAGCACTATCTAAGAGGTGAGAAACGAATTCATCATCTAATTCTAAATTCTGTTCACCCATCACCATTTGGTTGCCATTAATAGAAACCGGAATCTCATCTTCATGAGGGATGCCCATAATCGCTTTATGAGTGGAATAATCGAAAAGATAAACATGACTCATATCAAATTCGATTTTGGTATCTTGATTAGAACGAATTCTCGAATTGAATGGTGTCTTAATGATGAAAGGATCTTTACGATTGGTCATCTTCGTATAAATAATCGATTCATCACCGAGATGTTCCACGACTTCTACGAAAGCAGGAAGATTACCTTTTTCTGCTGTAACATGTTCTGGTCTAATACCTAATAAGACTTTCTCACCGATATATTTCTTATTCGCTAATTCTTTGGCTTTGATATCGGGGAAGGTGACAATCATATCATCACATTCGTTAAGTCTCGCTTTTAAAGTCTTACCTTCTAAGAATAATTCCGCTTCCACGATGTTCATCTGTGGTGAACCCAAGAAAGTCGCGACGAATAAATTAGAAGGATCTTCGAATAAGGAAATTGGTGTATCCGCTTGTTGGATAAAACCATCTTTCATAACGACGATACGATTGCCCATGGTCATAGCTTCAGTTTGGTCATGAGTGACATAGATAAAGGTCGTCTGTAATCTATCATGTAATTTAGTGATTTCACTTCTCATAGAGACACGGAGTTTCGCGTCTAAGTTAGATAATGGTTCATCAAGGAGGAAGACTTTCGGATCTCTGACAATCGTACGACCTAATGCAACACGCTGTCTTTGACCACCGGATAAGGCTTTCGGTTTACGGGATAATAATTCCGAAATCTCTAAGATTTCTGCAGCGGCTTTCACCCTTCTATCGATCTCATCTTTTGGAGTGTGTCTGAGTTTTAAACCAAAGGCCATATTCTCATAGACGGTCATATGAGGATATAACGCGTAGGATTGGAAGACCATCGCGATATCTCTATTCTTCGGTTCCACTTCGTTCATTAGTTCGCCATCGATGAATAATTGGCCAGCGGTAATTTCTTCTAAGCCCGCGATCATTCTTAAAGTGGTGGATTTGCCACATCCTGATGGTCCGACGAAAACGACGAATTCCTTGTCTTTGATTTCTAAGTTGAAATCGTTGACCGCACGAACTCCACCATCATAAACCTTGTATACGTGTTTTAATGTCACATCTGCCATAAACTAAGCCTCCTTTTGTTCTTCGTTTACAGTTTCTACTTTATATAAACCCTTGCCAACCATGTCAGGGTAATGTTCTGCATTAATATATTTATCAAATCCCGCATGGGATATCAGTGTGTATAAGACGATAACCACACTATTGAGGATAGCGAATAAGAATAATCCAATCGCTAAGGTCACCATATTAAGGCAACATAAGGCGATAACTACACCTGTGCTTAATAAATAGACCACAAAAATCTTCCAATTGAGTAACGCTAATAAGAAGAAGGAATTTCTAAAAGTAAAATGGAAACCATTTTTATAATAGGCATCTTGGGTGAAATTCAAGACGGTTACCATGCCTAATAGTAATAAGAATAAGATGGCCGCACCGATACCGATGCCAGACCAGACTGGTTCGACGTTAGAAAAGATTAGAAAATAGCTCCCTCCCACGACGAAAGCAAATAAAACGATGCCGAATACTAAACCGTTGATTAAGGCTCTTAACCAGTTCTCTTTGATGCCTTGAAAGAAATCTAAAGGTATAGAAATACCTTCTTGCCACACTAATTTCTTTGCGACATTAAACGCGCCGGCAAATCCTAGTAATCCGATGAGCATACAAGGAAGCATGATAATCATCGAATAGAAGATTAAAGAGAAGAGATATTCGTTCTTATCGTTAGCCATCGCCACCGATTCTAAAAAGTTGAAATAGAATAAATCGACCGCTAAAGGAATAAAGAACATAAAGGTAAAAGAAGATAAAGCAAATAAAGTCATCTTGCGATGCTTTAATAAATCGAAAAACACTTCTTTCCGATTCGTGGGAAGACTTCTTTTAGCATCCATGTCGGTAATGTGTTTTTCTTTTCTTTTAAACATTACATTCCCCATTCTTTCACAATTTGTAAGGCGTTATCGTGTTCCACTATAGCTTTCTTAGAATATTTACCGGTGTTGACACTTTTACCATTTAAGAAGAGATAACAATCTTCATTCACTAAAGACATATAATCTCTAACTTTTTCCTTATCGATTTTGATACCGTAGTTGATATCTTTTTCTTGATAGAAACTCATACCTTGATAATAGTTATTCACCATCTCTTCATTTATTTCTAAAGCGAAGGCGGAAACATTGAGATTATCTAAGGTCGATGTCGGAATAATTAATATATCCGCGGAATTATATCCCGCGACAGATAGTTTCGTATAATAACTACCATCACTAGGATTTGCGGAGATACAAGAGACAGTTCTTAAATCTTTATCACTAAACCTCTCTAATAAATCATCTCTTAATTTCTTTTCGTCTTTCACTTCTCCTGAAATAAATAGAGTTAATGTCTTATAATCAGGCACTTTATGGATTAAGCGGAAGATAAAATATAATCCTAAGACGATCAATATCGCGGAGATGAGATAGAATGGCCAGGTGTATTTCATCACCGTTTTAATCTTGTTCTTTTTCAAAGCGTTCATTGATGTTTCTCCGCTTCGATGAGAATTCGTTGATAGGTGGTAATCGTTAATTTATCACCTTCTACGAATTTAACATCATCTTGATAGATGTAGATGATTTTCTCCGTCTCAGTGATACCGGAGATAAATCTCACTAAGAGAGGATAGACATATAGGCCATTCACATATGTTAATTCCTCTTCTTTTTTGATAAACACTACTTCTTCTTTACTCTTTAATCCGGCTTCATATCCCTTGAAATAGCGGTATTTTGCGTTAATTTCTGTATAAATATTTGTGAAGAAATAGATTGCTCCCCAAATAAATAAAACACTGATTAAGGAAGCAAATATGAAGTTGATAAGGAATTGCTCCTTAGAGAAAACCACTAAGAGAACCACTCCGATAATCACCGCGGTGAACACTAGAGAGAATAATAAAGAGCATCTTAAGTAAAGAGATTTCGCTCGTTTATATTCCTCTCTAACATCAACACGGTAATACATAATTAAAGTCTTTCTAATCCTTCCACGATGGATTTTTTAACAATGCCACCCCAAACGACATAACCGTAGAGTGATAAGTGTAAACCATCAGTTCTAAAGTAAGCAGCATTAGGAATACCGTTTTTCTTTAGTAAAGCGGTACCGGGATTAATTAAAGTTAACCAAGAATTATTTCTTTGGAATTCTGTGACTTTGCTATTGACGTTATCAATCACGCTGAAATAAGAAGTAAAACCAGGAATGCGGTTCATCATAATATATTGCACCTGAGTATTCGGTAAAGCTTCATGGGTGTGATTTAAGAAAGCTTCTAACTTATTCCAAATCACCGTGGAAGATTCTTTAGAATTGATGACGTTATTAATGCCGACATAATAGACCACCATCTTCGGTTTAGCAGGGAACACTAATCTTTGATTGAGACATTCATCCCATTCTTCTATTGTGGTGCCACCGATACCGTGGTTATAACTGATGATTGGATCTAAATCTTCTTTGGAAGAGGTCCAGAATTCGATAGAGGAGGAACCTGCTAACATGACGTGATAATTCTCTTCTTCTAAAGCTTTAGCCTCATATTTCTTGGCTTTATCTTCATAAGAAGAATTGCTTAATGTGTAGCTAATTGTGTCATCTTTAACAGCGATTTCTCTAGTTTCACCACTGCAATTAATAATGATTTTGTTATCGCTATAAGTGGCAGAGATAGTCTTGCTAGATTTCACACGATATTCCATAAAGGGAAGGACATTATCACTATTTCCCGCTAATTTCGCTAAAGCGGCTCTTGGGAGTTTGACTTCATTATTAGTGACTGGGAAATACATCACCGAATCAATGATGTAACTACTTGATGCACTTTCTTCTAAGACTGTGGATGGAGGTGTATAGATAGGTTCTCCATCTTCTTGTTCTGTTGAATAAGCCCATTTGGCGAATAATCTGGTATTTTTGGTCACTTTATCAGCGTTAAAATCCCAAGCATTTTCGCATGCTTCTTCTAAATACCAACCGAGGAAATCATAATTCTTTCTCGTGGGATCTTCTGGTTTATTCACTAAACTATTCGCATTGACCTGAACAGTTTTATAAATAATGTTATTACCTTTACCAGTCGTACCATTAGAGAGGGTGAAATCCTGTCTTAAATAATTGTTGAAGAAATCAACGTAATAACTTCCACCTTCAATAGCTTTCGTATTTAAAATACGGGTGTTAATCAATAAAGCCGAAGCGCAAGAGAGGGCTAATCCTAAGGATATTAAGAGATGAGTTTTCTTATTCATGGCACTCCTCCTTTAAATATTTCAGAAGTTCTTCTTCGTTACATGTCGCTAAGCAGACGACTTTATCACCAGAACCATAATAGATGAAGAGAGTTCCATCTTTTGGTACAACTGCAGTGGGAAAAACACAGCCGTTATAATAACCATTAGTTTCATATTCTTCTTCCGGTTCCATGATGAAATCTTTGGTTCTAGCAATAATCTTGAAAGGATCTTTTAAATCGAGAAGAATGGCACCGACACGATAGGCATCATCTTTTTTAGCGACACCATGGTAGAGAACTAACCAACCATCTTTAGTCTTAATGGGTGGGGTTCCCACGCCGATCTTCTTATCTTCCCAATCGGTTTCCCCTTTCATTAATAATTTGTAATTATCCCAGTGTAATAAATCATCACTAGATGATAACCAAATCGCTGGGTTTTCATTCTCATATCCCTCTCCACATCTTTCCATGCCACGAGAGAGCATATAGAATTTATCGTTTATCTTTTCCGGGAAGATGATGACATCGCGGTCATCAAAGTGAGCGTCGGTAATTGGCCCTAATTTCTTCCATTTTCTTAAATCTTTCGAAATCGCTAAATGCGTTAAAGTATTGTTCCAGACGAGAACTTTCGGTCCATATTCCGGTTTAAAACCAAAATATTGTTTGTCTTCTCGCCAATATTGTCCAGGAGGGAAAGGACGAGAAGCATAGGTGAGATAGAAATAATCGCCCATTTTCACCACTCTTGGATCTTCACATCCACCGGCGTCTAAACCATTTGGATCACCGCTTAATAAAGGAGCATCACTTTCTCTCACAAAGTTAATTCCATCTTTACTAGTGGCCAAACCTAAATGAATGAGGTGAGTTTTATCATTTCCTGCCGCACGATAAATCATGTAGAAGGTTTGATCTTCTTCGTTATAGATAGCCGCGGGATTTAAAACGCATAATTCTTCCCATTGGTTTTGGGGGTTAGGTTTTAAAAGCGGATTTTTGGGATATTTTGTTAATCTCATAACATGACCTCCTAATTAATCGCTCGGACATTGACATCATCGTAATCGATTTCTTTCATGAGTCTTAAGTTATCGACGTAGATGTCGCTGGCGCTATTATCGCTATTGACGATACCAAAGGAAACAGATTCGATGCCTCTAGCGGTATCTAACATGATGGACTTACTAGAGCCATTGATATCTTTAAACATGGAGAAACCAATCTCGTAATGAGTCCAAGAAGTCGGAATATTCTTGATTTCATAACGCATCTTATAAAGGGTGGAGCCACTTCTCCAGTTCATATTCAAATAGACCACCGCTTTACCATCACCCTTAATATCTAAGGTGAAGCCTCTAGCGGTCACATTGCCAGCGAAGATAGTCGCACGGTAATAAGAAACACTATCCGCACCTTTATAGTGCATCTTGATGGATTTTTGTCCACCGATAGAGGAGACGTCATTAGCTAATTCCATAGAATTATATTCTTTTTCATAGCCATAGCTCCACCATCCAAAGATCTCTTCAGTGGAAGCATAATCTTCCATCGTTTCAATGGTCACTAAGTCTTCGTTATCGGTGTCTGGTTTTAAAGTGCCAGGAATTTCTACCACACTAGTGCTACTCGCGTTAGTGAAATAGATTTCATCGATATAAACAGGGTTAGCGATCGCATAAGTTGGATGGTGATTGCCTTGTCTATCGAAATAGAGATATCTAAAGCCAAAGGCCATATGGATAATATGACTGCTATCGAGTGGATTAGGATCATCGAATAAATCCATCTCATTGAATAAGGTGAAGTCGGAGAATTTAATCGTATAGTTATACCATTCTTTCTTCACTTTCTCGATTGTGTAACGGTACCATTCACCGGTATCCATCGTTAATTGAATGGTCATCTCTGCGGTGACATCTTCATCTTTGAGATAGCTGATAACTGGGTCATCCGCTTTCACAGAAGCATCTTTTAACCATAAGGATAAAGCGTTCTTACCCACGACTGCGGATGTATCCATATAGAGTTGATAGACCGCTTGTTCCATATCGGCTTTATAATCGAATTCCGCACAATAAGGATTGGAATTGCCACCGGTCTTATGGATGGTGTCTAATTTCATCGCTTCATCTTTATTCACTGTGCTTTGTTCCCAGTAATAATAGATTTGTGTGTAGATATCGTAATTATTGAAGTCTTCGATACAACCATTCGCGGGAACAACACGTTTACGAGATTCAACGATATCATCAATTCTAATGACTTCTAAATCTTTAATGGTTAATGTACCAGAGGAATAGTTATCCGCTAAACCGACATTGAATTTTTGGATGAAATAGAACTGTTTCGCACCATCACCCGTCATATAGTCAGTTCTTTGGAAAGCTTTTAGAGGAATGATTAATTCTTTAAAGTCATCTTTGATGAAATAAGAGAAGGGAATCTTAAACTGCCACCTATCGTTATCTTCTTCTAAGATTCTAAAATAGAACATCGCATTGGATGAGGTGCCAGTATATTTAATCTGCATCCTTAAAGCGTCACCATTGACTAAATATTTATAAACATTGACATTTTGGAAACCATAACCGGAGAAGCCATTAGGATTTTCCGCTGTTCTTGCAGGATAGCCTAAAGTGATTTGACTACCATCTTCGGAAATAGTCTTTTCAAAATTGAAGTTCTCATAAGTCCAATCAGCAGGATCGGTTAAATGGAAGTCCATCTTTTGAATGAACATATCTTTATAGTCATCATATTTGACACCTTTGATGTTGGAGAATAAGCAAATACCATCACCAAATGTTCTTTCGAAAACGATTTCAAAATATCTGATATGCTGCCAGTCAAAGACACGATTAAAGATGTTCGTACCGGCAGTTCTTAGTTCAAATTCATCGTATTTAATTAAGACAGTTTGCTTGGAATTATTGGAGATTTGCACTTGTTTATGCCAATATTCACCATCGTAGTCGAGGACACGAACTAAGACTGTCGCATCGTGACCAGAATAATAGAAATTGAAATA
>JAEEGL012398621.1_pt1 | contig 20966 bp, 15 predicted proteins | sample 9134231 | NCBI WGS metagenome assembly JAEEGL01 (sample SAMN16246548, study PRJNA631951) | gut metagenome | biome: gut microbiome; feature: rumen; material: fiber-attached | host: Bos | place: Iran: Karaj | collected 2018-10
AAATCTTAGGTGTAAATGATAGAATTCAATTAGAACTATTAACAAGAGTTTTAAGAATGAGAATTAATACAGAACACATGAAAAATGGCGTTACTATTGAAGATAGTAATTCAACATATATATATGATAATGTTAAAATTGGTACAGATACAGTAATTCATCCAAACTCAACCATTAAAGAAGGAGTTGTAATTGGTAAAAACTGCGAAATAGGACCAAATGCATATATCAGAGAAGGATGTGTAATTGGAGATAATGTTAAAGTTGGAAACTTTGTAGAGCTTAAGAAAACAAAAGTTGGAAATAGAACTAAAGTTCCTCACTTCATTTATCTTGGTGATACAGAAATTGGTGAAGATTGCAATGTTGGATGTGGTACAATCACATGTAACTATGATGGAAAGAATAAATTCAAAACTAAAATTGGTGATAGAGCATTTATTGGATCAAATACAAACTTTATTGCTCCAGTTACAATTGGTGATGATGTTTTAATTGCAGCAGGTTCTACAATAACAGAAGATGTTCCTTCTGGAATGATGGGAATTGCAAGAGAAAGACAAGTTAATAAGGAAAGAAAGAAAAAATAAAATATAAAAATATATAGAAAATCTCAATAAATTATTTATTGAGATTTTTTTATTGAAGAAAAAATTTCTTTAAATTATAATATTTAATGAGAGATTATCTAAAAGGGGATAAAAATGAACAAGGAAGAATTAGAAGAAAAGCATGAACAATCTGAAAGAAAGGAATTTATAAAGAAGATAATTATATCTATTGCTGCATCACTGCTTGGAACAATAATATCAATATTGCTATTTAATAGAAATGGACCAACACTATATCCAATTCATAGGGCTATATTTTTATTCTTAGCTTATTGGTTTGTTGTTTTACATTTTTGTATTTCACTTACAGATATGTATGGATTTATAACAAAACATAGATTTAAAATTGCAGGTGTAATATTAGTGTTTATGACGCTTATGCAATATACCACTTCTTCAAATAGCGTATTTTCGCATTTTACACTAGAAAAAGACAAAAATAATGCAATTATTGGATCTGGAAATGGCTATTTATATACAGATTATGCTGTAGAAGAACCATTAGCTGTTTCTCAATCACGTAATAATTATGCCAGATTTAATAATATGATAGGTGGTATAGATACAGACTTAGATGTGCTTGTTCATAGTCCTGTTAAAAACATATTTATAATAGCTAAACTTTATAATGTTGGATATTTATTATTAGGACCACATATGGGATTAGCATTTGAAACAACATTTAAAGCATTATTTTTGATATTAGCATCATATGAATTTTTTATGATGGTAACAAAAAATAAAAAAGCATATGCTATTGTCGGAAGTTTTACATTATTTGCATCAGTTGCAGCTAGAATTGATGTTGGTTTGATTTTAGCATGTGTGGAAACAATTTTAGTATTATTAGATAAATTTATGCTAGAAGAAAAAATAAAGAAAAAAGTACTTTATGTTTTAGGAATGAGCATTGCTTTGCTTACTTTTGTCTTTACATTCTATCTTCCATATATTATTCCATTTGGCTATTTTATGATTGCTGCTGCTATATGGATAATACTAAAAAACAGAAAAGAATATAAATTAAAAATAGTTGATATATTATTAATTTTATCTGGAATAATAATTGTAGGAATATTTGTATTAGCATTTTACTATACATCAGAAGGAACTATTAAGTATTTATTTAATACTGTTTATCCAGGACAAGGGGATAGTTACAGAATAAATGGAATTCCACTACTATTTTCATATCTATATAATTATTTACTTCCATTTAAAACTTATGAAATTAATGGATTGGTATTTGGCACAATATTTAGTTTGTTCCCACTTCCAATTTTGATTGCATTTTATTATGCATTTTATAAAGATAAAGATCAGGAATTTTTCTTACCTATGATTGTTTTTGCTACATTTATTATTGTTGCAACGGTTTCAAAATTTCCGGATTTTATAAACCAAATAACATTATTTAAATATGTTTATCAAGTTGAAGCATCAATTGTTGCAGATTTTGTCGGATTTTTAATAATGTTTTATTATCTTGCAAATGTCCAAGAAAACATATTTAAAGTTAAAGGAAGAATAAGATTCTTAGTTGTAATTCTATTGCTAGTCGCAATAGTTAGATATCCGGCTTACATTCAAGAGCACAGAATTCATCTTTCAGTAATGGCTATTATTTTATGTTGGTGTGGTTATTCATTCTTAGCTTCATCAAAGAAAGAATATAGAGGAGCACTTCTATTTTGCTTAGCTATGATTTCAATTACAGGTCTATTCTTAAAACCAATTTCAATTGGTATGCATGGAATAACAGATTTAAATATTTCCCAAAAAATTGAAGAAATATCTAGAGAAGATAAAGAAGGAAAATGGATTGCATTAGGTGATCTTCCTGTTGGAATGGCAAACTTTATTGCAGCAAATGGTGGAACTGTAATAAATGGTGTACCATTTTATCAAGGTGAAGAATTTTATAATAAAGTTTTAGGAGAGGAAAAGGCTAAAGAAACTAAAGACATTTGGAATAGATATGCACATGTTTTAATAAATTTAGGAAATGAATCTCAAATAGAAAAAGAAGATGATGAGGATGATATTATTACATTAAAACTAGATAAAGCTGCAGTAGATAAACTAAATGTAAAATATATTATGACATATATGGAAGAAAGCGAAATTGAAAAGGAGGGATATAAAGTAACCAAATTATTCGAAACCCTAAACGATGGCGATACAACAATTGATAATGTTGCCCCAAAAGGTATTTATATTTATGAATTAAATTAGAGTAAAAATGTGAAAGTTTTGTGTAAATTGTGGATTGTATGTAAAAACCTTTGACACAGGATTTTGCTGTGATATAATTTGTTCGTCAAGGGGATTTACGGCTTATAGATTGCCTGAAATCTAAATAAAAAGGAAAAGGAAATAGTTATGAAAAAGGTATTATTAATCGGAGCAGATGGAATGCTTGGCGGAGAATTAAGAGAAAGATTAGAGAAAAACTATGAAGTATATGGAACAACTTTAGAAACCTTAGATATTACAGATAGAGATGCTGTTTTAGCTAAAGCTAAAGAAGTAAATCCATATTTCATTATTAACTGTGCTGCATACACAAATGTTGATGGATGCGAAACACATGAAGATTTAGCATTAGCTGTTAATGGAACAGCATTAGATAATATTGCTGAAGCAGCAAAACAAGAAGATGCTACATTAATTCATATTAGTACAGATTATGTTTTTCCAGGTAATCTTCCAGTAGATCAAATATATACAGAAGATATGGAACCAGCACCTGTTAGTGCATATGGTAGAACAAAATTAGTTGGAGAGAAAAATGCAGCTAAAGCTGGAAAATATTATATATTAAGAACAGCATGGCTTTATGGTTTAGGTGGAAAGAACTTTGTTAAAACAATGCTTAGACTTTCAAAAGATCATGATGTACTTACAGTTGTAAATGACCAACATGGTAGTCCAACATCTACAACAACACTTTGCTCAATAATTGAACAAGTTATGGAGAAAGAACCACCATATGGTGTATATCATTCAACAAACGAAGGATTTACAACATGGTATGAATTTACAACAAAAATATTTGAAATCGCAGGAATTAAAACAGAAGTAAAACCAATTACTTCTCAAGAATATAAAGAAATGTATCCACAATCAAGTGACAGACCAGCAAATAGTCAACTTTCAAAAGAAAAATTACATAGTGTAGGAATTTATCCTGAAAACTATGAAGAAGCTTTAAAGAAATATTTAGCAGAAGAATTAAAAAATTTCGAATAATTTAATTTATAAATTTTAGGGGGAAATATTATGAAGGGTATTATTTTAGCAGGTGGTAGCGCAACAAGGCTTTATCCAGTAACATTAGCTGTGTCAAAACAGATGTTACCTGTATATGATAAACCAATGATTTACTATCCACTATCAACACTTATGATGGCAGGAATTAAGGAAGTATTAATTATTTCAACACCTGTTCATCTACCAGCATTTAAAGATTTACTTGGAGATGGATCTCAACTTGGAATGAAATTTTCATATAAGATCCAAGAAAAACCAGTAGGGCTAGCAGATGCATTTATCTTAGGAGAAGATTTTATTGGCGACGATAATGTTGCACTTATTTTAGGCGATAATATGATCTATGGTTCTCGTTTAGAAAGAGTTTTGAAAGCAGCAAGCCATTTAAAAGAAGGTGGTATCATATTTGGATATCAAGTAGCAGATCCAACTTCATATGGTGTTGTTGAAATAGATTCAAAAGGTAAAGCTTTATCTATCGAAGAGAAACCAAAGGTTCCAAAGTCTAACTTTGCTGTACCTGGAATATATTTCTATGATAATGACGTCGTAGAAATTGCTAAAAACATAAAGCCATCAGAAAGAGGCGAGCTTGAAATCACAGATGTAAACAAAGAGTACATGGAAAGAGGAAAACTTCAAGTTATTCCTTTAGGCAATGGTTATGCTTGGTTTGATACAGGAACACCTGATAGATTAGGTGATGCATCAGACTTTGTTAAAGCTATTCAATTAAGACAAGGTATTCAAATTGCATGTATTGAAGAAATTGCATACAGAAATGAATGGATATCTAAAGATGATCTTATGAAAATAGGTGAAAAATATAAGAAAACTGATTACGGAAAACATATATTAAATGTTTGTGATCAAGATTTTGATAAGTACAAAGCTGTTTATGAAAGTGATTTATTTAATTCATAAAGCATGTTGAAAAATGAAAAAAGTTTTGATATAAATAAGTCAGATTATTCATAAAGGAGTATTTATAATGGGTAAGTTTAAAAGAAATGATACATCAATAGAAGGTGTATATGTAATTGAGCCAACAGTTTTTGGCGATGACAGAGGTTACTTTATGGAGACATATAGTAAGCCAGATTTTAAAGAGATTGGAATTGATACTGAATTTGTTCAAGATAACCAATCAAAATCTAAAAAAGGTGTACTAAGAGGTCTTCATTTCCAAAAAGAAAACACTCAAGCTAAACTAGTAAGATGTATTAGTGGTGAGGTATTTGATGTTGCAGTTGATTTAAGACCAGGAAGCGAAACATATGGTAAGTGGGAAGGTGTTATATTATCTGCAGAGAATAAGAAAATGTTTATGATCCCAAGAGGATTTGCTCATGGATTTTTAGTACTTTCTGAAAGTGCTGAATTTGCATACAAGTGTGATGATGTTTATAATCATGATGCTGAAGGCGGACTAAAATGGGATGATCCAGATATAGGTATTATTTGGCCAGAAGTTCCTGGTATGACACCAGATGAATATTTAACATCTGAAAAAGATGGAAAATGGCCAACATTAAAGGAACTTAAAGAAACAGAATTATTTGAAAAATATAGGATAAAATAGTCTTTAAAAAGTATGAGAGAGAATTATAATTTTATAATTTTGGAGGAATAAAATAGTGAAAAATATAATGATAACTGGTGCTGCAGGATTTATAGGAGCAAATTTTGTTGAGCACATGGTAAAAAAATATGACGGAAAATATAATTTCGTTGTATATGACAAATTAACATATGCAGGAAACATGCATAATCTTGATAATGTAATTGATAAGATTACATTTGTTCAAGGTGATATTTGTGATTTTGAATTTGTAAAAGAAACAATGACAAAATATGATATTGATGGAGTCGTTCATTTTGCAGCTGAATCACATGTTGACAATAGTATTAAGACACCATTTATATTTACACAAACAAATGTAATTGGAACACATACACTATTAGAAGCAGCTAAACAAATTTGGGGTGAAGGATCAGAAAATAAGTTTGTTCATATTTCAACAGACGAAGTTTATGGATCACTTGGAGAAGAAGGTTACTTTACAGAAACATCTCCAATTAAACCAAATAGTCCATACTCAGCATCTAAAGCTTCATCAGATTTAATAGCTTTAGCATATTGCGAAACATTTAAGATGAACGTTTCTGTAACAAACTGTTCAAATAATTATGGACCATATCAACATCATGAAAAATTAATTCCACATATGATTTCTTTAGCTCTTCAAGATAAGCAACTTCCAGTTTATGGACAAGGATTAAATATCAGAGACTGGTTATATGTTGAAGATCACTGTGAAGCTATTGATATTGTTTTACACCAAGGAAAGAAAGGTGAAAGATATAATATCGGTGGACACAATGAAAAGAGAAACATTGAAATTGTAAAATTAATATTAAAGCGATTAGAAAAACCAGAAAGCTTAATCTCATATGTTGAAGACAGAAAAGGCCATGACTATAGATATGCTATAGACCCAACAAAACTTAAAACAGAATTTGGATGGGAGCCAAAAACAAAATTTGAGGATGGAATTGTACTAACAATAGATTGGTATTTAGCACATCCAGAATACCTTATGAAATAATGATAAAAAAACTTAAAAATCACCCTAAAAAAGGGTGATTTTTTTATTGTTAAATTTCCCTAAAAGTATTGTATTTTAAGCACTTTAATGATATAAAATAGATATGTATATTATAAGGGGGTATTATGGGCTTTTTTGACAAATTAAAACAAGGATTAGGAAAAACTAAAGACTCATTTAACAATAAAATTAATGACGTATTTAGTGTATTTAGAAAAGTAGACGAAGAATTATTAGAGGAATTAGAAGATGCACTTATTATGTCAGACATCGGAGTTGAAACATCAGAAAGAATAATAAACGATTTAAGAACAAAAATTAAAAAAGAGAAAATCGAAGATGAAGAGGCTGTAAAGAAAGCATTAAAAGAAATAATGAAAGAAATATTAGATGTTGAAAATGCAGCTCTTAACATAGAAACAAAGCCATCAGTAATATTAGTTATTGGAGTTAATGGAGTTGGTAAAACAACATCTATTGGAAAGATTGCAAACAATTTAGTAAAAGATGGCAAGAAAGTAGTTCTTGCAGCAGCAGATACATTTAGAGCTGCAGCTGTTGAACAATTAGATATTTGGGCAGGTCGTTCTGGTGCTGAAATTATAAAAGGACCAGAAGGATGTGATCCAGCATCTGTTGTTTTTGATGCTATCAAACATACAAAAGATACAGATGCGGATGTTTTAATAGTTGATACTGCAGGACGTCTTCATAACAAAAAACATTTGATGGATGAGTTAGAGAAAATAAATAGAGTTATTGATAGAGAAATGGAAGGTGCAAGCAAAGAAGTACTTTTAGTACTAGATGCTGAAACTGGACAAAATGCTATACTTCAAGTTAAAGCATTTAAAGAAACAACAGATATTACAGGTATAGTATTAACAAAATTAGATGGAACAGCTAAAGGTGGAGTTGTACTTGGAATTGTTTCAGAAAATCAAATTCCAGTAAAATATATTGGCGTTGGCGAGCAAATAGATGATATGCAACCATTTAACGCAGATGAATTTTTAGATGCGATTATTTAAATAGGAGGAGATATACTTGAGCGAGGAAACTAAAGTTGATACAAAAGAGACTAAGCAAGAGGATAAAAAAGAAGTTAAAAAAGAAACAAAGAAAAAAGGACTAAGGAAAAGAACTATTATAGTCGTAACTTTACTTATCATTACACTTCTTGCTATTTTAATAAAATATAAAGCTAGTTACTTAAATGTCTTAGAAATTGGTGAAAGATTTGAAAATGTTTTCTATAGTAAAGTTGCTGAAATTGCTAGAGTAAGCGGCGCTGCTTTCGTAGGAGTATTTATTCTTTCAGTAATTATTAATTCTATTACTAAAGGTGGAATTAAAAAGTTTTTTGAAGATGAGAAAAAAGAAATGCCAAAACTTCCAAATAAAAGTATTAGTTTCTGTATTGCACTATTTGCTGCAATCTTTGCTAACTTTTATTTAAGAGGAAAGTATTCAATGTTTATGAATGCATCAGTTTTTGGCCAAGTAGATCCGGTTTTTGGATATGATATTGGTTATTACTTATTTAAGATGCCATTTATAGAAGCATGCATTCGTAGCTTTATAGTTCTATTTGGTATTTACATTGCTACTACTGCACTATATTACGTAATTGTACTTAACAAATACTTTGATGGTGTAGATGGAGAACTTTTAAAGAAGAGCTCTCTAGTAAAAGAAGTTGTAGCATTTGCAATTATTATTGTTGCACTATTCTGCTCACTTGTTTATGTAAATGCTCAAAATACTTTAACAGAAACAATGATGACAATTGGAGAAGGAAAAAGCCAATTAGATTTAATTGGTGCTGGATCTGGTGATGTTACGGTTAAAGTTTGGGGGTATAGAATACTAGCAATTTTAGTTGTTGTATGTGCGATATTAATACTTCGTGCTGCTTTAAAGAAAAACTTTAAAAATGCAATAATTGTTGTATCAATTGTTCCTATCTATTTAGTTGTTTTATTTTTAGTACTTACTTACTATCAAGTACATCTAAACAACAATGAGTTTGATAGAGAAAAACAATATATCTCATATAACATTGAATATACTAAAAAAGGTTATGGAATAGATATTAATCAAAATAATCTAAATAACTATTCAATTCTTACACAAGCAGATGTTGATGAAAATAAAAAATTATATAGTAATATTCCACTTATTACTGAAGATGCAACTTTAAAAACTATAACAGCACATAAAGAAAATAGTGTTTATTATTCATATGATTATTCTTTCCTTTCTAGAAAAGGCGATGATATTTATTATGTAACACCAAGAGAAGTAATAAAAGATTCAACAGTTTCATATGAGAATTTAACATATAAATATACTCATGGCTATTCTGCAATCGTAAGTTCTGTTACAGACTCAGATGGTGATGGATACGCAGAATATATTTTATCTGACTTTAGTCAAAATGGAGAATATAATATAGCACAACCAAGAATCTACTTTGGATTAAACACAGATGCAACCATTTTGACAAATACTAATTTTGGAAAAGAATATGATTATCCACTTACCGGTTCTACAAATGCAGAAAATGTTTATGATGGTGAAGCAGGACTTTCACTTGGTTTTTTTGATAGATTAATTCTTGGATTTAGCCAAAGAAATCTTAACTTAGCATTTTCAAGATATATGAATGAGAATACTAAAATAGTATTTAATAGAAATATTTTATCAAGAGCTAAAACAATTCTTCCAGATATTATTTATGATGAAAATCCATATATGGTACTTACAGATTCAGGAAGATTAGTTTGGGTAATCGATGGATATACAAGATCTAATTCTTATCCATATTCACAACGTTCAAATATTGTTGTAGATGGAAATAAAGAAAAAATTAATTACATTAGAAATAGTGTAAAAGTTTTAATAGATGCTTATGATGGAACAACTAAGTTTTATATTACAGATAGAACAGATCCAATTATTATGATTTATAACAACATGTATCCAGATTTATTTGAAAAAGAAGAAAATCAAATACCTGATGATATTAAAGCAAGTTTAATTTATCCAAAATATTTATTTGATATCCAATCAAAGATTATAGATATTTATCATGATGTTAGTGAAGATGCTCTATATAGAATGGATGATGTTTGGGAGATTACTAAAGATAATTCTCAATCAATAACAACAACAGCAGGAAGCCAAATGGATTCTAAATATACGATGCTTAAAACAAATAATATGGAAAATCCAGAACTTGGAATAGTTATCACATACAATAAATTAGATAGACAAAGCATTACATCATATTTGGTTGGAACTGTTGAAAATGGACAATCTAAACTTTCACTATTTAAGTTTAATTCAGAAAACAATATTGTTGGTCCAGTTCAACTTAATAATCAAATTGAACAAGACGATTTAATAGATGCTGAAATAAAAGCATTAAACACAAGTGGTGTAAAATTAACAAAGAGCATGATGATAATTCCTATTAACAATACACTTTTATATGTTGAACCAATTTATCAAAGCATGCTTAATGAAAAAACAGAGATGCCAAAACTTGTTAAAGTAATCGTTGCATCTGGAAACAAAGTTGCAATTGGAGACAATTTAAGTAAAGCACTTCAAAACTTATTTAATGAAAACTATTCAGTGGACTTAGAGTTTATTGATGTTAAAGATATAAATACAATTATTGATGCTGTAGTTAGAGCAAACAATAATTTAAAAGGATCAATAGAAGCAAATGACATGGAAATGGTTGGAAAAGATATAGCAGCACTTCAATCAATTATTGATCAGCTAGAAATAACAAGACAAGAACAACTACTTAAAGAATCAAATATTCCTGAAGAAGAAAATCAAGCTCAAGAGCTAGATGAGAATGGAAATCCTATAACAAATACGGTAGAAGAGGAACATTCTAGTGTAGGAAACTTGATAACAAGCATATTTAGTGAATCAAGAGATTCAAAAAATACAGTAAACACTACAAATACAGTTACATTAAATACAACAAATTAATTTAAAAGGAGAAAGAAATGAATTTACCAAACAAATTAACAGTTTTTAGAGTGCTTTTAGTTCCAGTACTTATAATTGTTGGATACGTAGGAGCGTATGCGAGTGCAGGATCTTTATTCCTAGGCATTCCAGTTTATATGTGGATTATGAATTTAATATTTATAATTGCATCTATTACAGATAAGCTTGATGGATCAATAGCTAGAAAAAGAAATCTAGTTACAAACTTTGGAAAGTTTTTAGATCCAATTGCTGATAAGATTTTAGTTTTAGCAGCACTTATTATGCTAGTTGAACTAAGAAAGATACCAGCATGGATTCCGATTATAGTAGCTTTTAGAGAATTTTTAGTTTCTGGTTATAGATTAATAGCAGCTAAAGAAGGTGGCAAAGTAATTGCTGCATCTATTTGGGGAAAATTAAAAACTGTAACTCAAATGATTGCAATTATTTTAATATTTATGGACAAATTTGCATATTTTGATTTTGCAAGAAGCATGGTTAGAGCAGATATGTCTGTTCCATTCTTAATCATAAATATTCTATCTTCAATTATCCTTACAATATCTGTAATTGCAACAGTATTTTCTGGATATGATTATTTAAAAGATGGTAAAGATTTATTAAAAGATGCATAAAAGAGGTAATAATGAATAAGCAAGATGCTAAAAAAAGAATTGATGAACTAAATAAATTAACGGCATATTATGCGAAAAAATACTATGATGATGACGACCCAGAGATTTCAGATTTTGAATACGATATGCTAATGGTTGAATTAAGAAACTTAGAAAAGGAGTATCCGGAATTTATTGTTAAAGAATCACTAACACAACATGTTGGTGGAACAGTAAAAGAAGGTTTTGCTAAAGTTGAACATGAGGTTCCACTTCAATCTCTTCAAGATATTTTTTCATTTGAAGAACTAAAAGAATTTGATGAGAGAACTAGAAAAGCATTAGAAGTAGATAAAATTGATTATGTTGTAGAAACAAAAATCGATGGCCTTTCTACTGCTTTAGAGTATGTTGATGGAGTATTAGTTCGAGGTGCAACTCGTGGTAATGGTTTAGTAGGTGAAGATGTAACAGAAAACTTAAAGACCGTAAAAACTATTCCACATAAACTAACAGAACCAATTACAATTACTGTAAGAGGTGAAGTGTTTATTGGAAAAGAAGAATTTGAAAAAATGAATGAAGAGCGTGCTCAAAATGAAGAGCCACTATTTGCTAATGCAAGAAATGCAGCAGCAGGTTCATTAAGACAGCTTGATAGTTCAATAACAGCTAAAAGACCACTAGACATTTATATATTTAATGTTCAAAAATGTGAATCAAAAACATTTACGTCTCATGCTGATTCATTAGAATATTTAAAGAAATTAGGATTTAATGTAAACCCAGTTGTTGAAAGATGTAAAACAATTGACGAATGCATTGAAGCAATTAAGAAAATTGGAGACAATCGTGATGATTTAACATTTGGTATTGATGGTGCAGTTGTTAAAGTTGATAATTTAGCACAAAGAGAAATCTTAGGAACAAATTACAAAACACCAAAGTGGGCAATTGCATATAAGTATCCTCCAGAGAAAAAAGAAACAATATTAAAAGATATTGTTCTTCAGGTTGGTAGAACTGGTGCAATAACACCACTTGCAATATTAGAGCCAGTTAAAGTTGCAGGATCAACAATTTCTAAAACAACTCTTCATAATGAAGATTTCATTTTAGAAAAAGATTTAAAAATTGGTGATACAGTTGTAATTCAAAAACAAGGTGATGTAATACCAGAGATAGTAGATGTTATTAAATCAAAAAGAACAGGAAAAGAAAAAGATTTTGTAGTGCCAGATAGATGTCCGGTATGTGGAGCTGCAGCTATTCGCGAAGAAGGTGAAGCGGTAAGAAGATGTATTGGTATTGAATGCCCTGCAAAACAGTATAGAAATATAATTCATTTTGCATCAAGAGAAGCAATGAATATTAATGGTTTAGGTGATAGTATTATTGAAGAATTCTTAAATAGACACATGATCTCAAATATTGCGGATCTTTATGAACTTAAACTAGAAGATATTGCATCTTTAAAAAAGAACGGACAAAAATTTGCTCAAAATTTGGTTGATGCAATAAATAGCACTAAACAAAATGATTTATATAGATTAATAAATGGATTCGGTATAAGAAATATAGGAGTTAAAGCAGCTAAATCCTTAGCTAAAACATTCAGAACAATGGATAAACTTATGGATGCTACTTATGAAGAATTAATTGGTATTGATGACATGGGAGAAATAATGGCTAAATCTGTTGTAGAATTCTTTAGTCAAGAACAAACCAAAGATTTAATATCTAGACTAAAAGGTTATGGCGTAAATATGAATTATATCGAAGAAGAAGGTGCTGATGATAGATTTAGTGGAAAGACATTTGTTCTAACTGGAGCACTAGAAAAGTTTTCTAGAAAAGAAGCAGAAGATATAATAGAAAAGTTCGGCGGTAAAGCATCATCATCTGTTTCTAAAAAAACAGACTATGTTTTAGCAGGAGAAGATGCTGGTTCAAAACTTAGAAAAGCACAAGAACTTGGGATTAAAGTTATTTCAGAAAATGATTTTGCAGAAATGATTAAATAAGAGGAAAAAGATGGAAAAGAACTATACATTTAATATGTTTTGGGAAGATTTAGATAATGGATTTCAAATATTTTATAAGCTTAAAGATTGTAAATATTTGATATATAAACTAGCAAAGAATTGCTACAAAAATGAACTTATAGAAGCGCCTGATAAGTGTCCACATCAAAAAAATGCAGTACTCACATTAAAAAGAGTAAAAGAAATATTTGAAGATATGGAAGATATACAGTATAAGTTTGAAGTATAGTGTTTTGGAGGAAAAATGGGAAATATTAGTATTTTAAGTCCAGAAGCAGAAGATAAAGATGAAGAGATGTCAGAACTTTCCTTAAGACCAAAAGTATTAAAAGAATACATTGGTCAAAAGAAAGTAAAAGAAAATATGAAGGTATATATAGAAGCAGCGAAAAAGAGACATGAAGCATTAGATCATGTACTTCTATATGGACCGCCAGGACTTGGTAAAACAACTCTTTCCAATATTATTGCAAATGAGCTTGGAGCTAAAATAAAAGTTACATCAGGACCAGCCATAGAAAGACCTGGAGATTTAGCGGCGATACTTACATCAATGGCAGAGGGCGATGTTTTATTTATTGATGAAATTCATAGATTAAATAAAAATGTTGAAGAAATTTTATATCCAGCATTAGAAGATTTTAATTTAGATATAGTAATAGGTAAAGGCCCTCAGGCTAAATCAATAAGATTAGATATTCCAAGATTTACATTAGTAGGTGCAACAACAAGAGCAGGATCACTTTCTACACCACTTCGTGATAGATTTGGAATTAGTTGTAGATTAGATTTATATACAGAAGATGAACTAAAAGAAATAATAACAAGATCTGCCAAAATACTAAATATAGACTTAGATGATACATCTGCATATGAGATTGCAAGAAGATCAAGAGGAACACCTAGAATTGCAAATAGACTTTTAAAGAGAGTAAGAGATTATGCAATTGTTTTAGGTGACGGAAATATTGATATAGATATTACTAAAACAGCTTTAAATAAATTAGATATTGATGAGCTTGGATTAGATAATATTGATAGAAAAATATTAGAAACAATTATTTATAATTATCATGGAAAACCAGTTGGTTTAGATTCGCTTGCTGCAACAATTAATGAAGAAGCAGAAACAATCGAAGATGTTTATGAGCCATATTTAATGCAATTAGGATTCTTGGCAAGAACACCGAGAGGAAGAATTGCAACACCAATGGCATATGACCATTTAGGAATAAACTATGAAGGCTAAAGGAGAATATATGAAAAAGAAAGTAATTATTATAGGTGCAGGACCTGCAGGTCTTACTGCTGGATACGAACTTTTAAACAAGAATAAAGAAGATTATGATGTTACAATATTAGAAGCATCAGATGATATTGGTGGTATCAGTAAAACAGTTAGATACAATGGAAATAGAATGGATATTGGTGGACATAGATTCTTTTCTAAAGATCAAAGAGTAATGGATTTTTGGGAAAAATTAATGCCAATACAAGGAGTTAATTCTTTTGATGATGAAAAATTAGGAAGAGTTAAAGAACTTAAAGAAGGTGGACCAAATCCAAACGAAACAGATAGAGTAATGCTTGTAAGACAAAGAGTATCAAGAATTTATTATTTAAAGAAATTCTTTGATTATCCAATTAGCCTTAAATTACAAACATTTACAAACATGGGATTTGTAAGAACAGTAAAATCTGGATTTAGTTATTTAAAAACAAAAGTTATTAAAAAGAAAGAAGATTCATTAGAAAATTTCTATATAAATAGATTTGGAAAAGCATTATATGGGATGTTTTTCGAAAAATATACAGAAAAACTTTGGGGAAGACATCCTAAAGATATTTCTGCAGAATGGGGAGCTCAAAGGGTTAAAGGAGTTTCAATTTCTGCAGTATTAAAAGATGCCTTATCTAAAATATTTGGAAAGAAAGATAAATCTAAAGTTGAAACATCACTTATAGATAAATTTTGGTATCCAAAATATGGACCAGGTCAGTTATGGGAGACTCTAGCAGAGGAAGTTGAAAAACTTGGTGGAAAAATTCAAAAAGGATACGAAGTTCAAAAAATCAATATAACCGGAAATGAAGTAAAAAGTGTTTTATGTGTAGTAAATGGAAAAATAGAAGAAATTAAAGGTGATATTTTCATTTCTTCAATGCCTGTTAAAGATTTGGTAAGTGGAATTACAGGAGATGAAGCTCCAGAAGAAGTAAGAAAAATAGCAGAAGGACTTCCATATGTGGATTTCCAAACCGTTGGTGTTTTAGTAAATAAATTAAAATTAGAAAATAAAACAAATATAAAAACATTTGGAAATATAGTTCCAGATTGTTGGATATATATTCAAGAACCAGAAGTTAAAATGCTTAGAATACAAATATTTAATAACTGGTCACCATACTTAGTTAAAGATGCGGAAAATACAATATGGATTGGTATAGAATATACTTGCCAAGAAGGTGATGAGTATTGGAATATGAGTGATGAAGAGTTTTCAAACTTCGCTATTAATGAACTTGCATCTATAAATATTATTGATAAAGAAGACGTTTTAGATTCACATAGAGAAAGAATTAAAAAAGCTTATCCAGCATATTTTGATACATATGACAGAATGGATGAAGTTGTTAACTACTTAGATACAATTGATAATCTATATTGTGTTGGAAGAAACGGACAACATAGGTATAACAATATGGATCATTCAATGGCAACATCTATGGAAGCTGTTAAGAACATCTTAGGTGGAGTTAAATCAAAAGATAATATCTGGAATGTAAATACAGAGAAAGAATATCATGAAGAGAAAGTAGAAGAAGCTGAGGAATAAAGTGAAAGATTTGTTTAAAAGATTTCTAAAGTTTTTAATAGTAGCAATAGTATTAGAAGTAACAGTTTTTAATATTACTTCTTACTATTCCGTATTGGGCTTAAAAGATAGAAAAAGCTATACGATAGACTCACCAGATATAGAAAAAGTATATGTTGATGAGGGAAGAGTTCAGTATAGAATAAATAATGTTAATCAAAAAGTTCGTTCAATAGGATTTAAATTTGCTGCAGTTTTTGATGCTTTTGAATACAAAGTTTATTATAAAGATCAAACAAACAAAAATGGAAATAGCTTTTTTGGATTAGAATCAAAATACTATGTTAGAAATTATAAGCCATCACATTATGAGCCTATATATCTTTCTGGAGATGTAGAAGGATTTGTAATTGAGATAAGCAATTTTACATTTGTTGAGCCTGCTTTAGAAGAAATATCATTAAATTCATTTATTCCATTTGATATAAATATAATTAGAATTTTAGTAGTAGCAATAATACTATTCTTTATTGTTGAACTTTGGAAAAATCCTTTCTTTGAGGAAATCTATTCTATTAAGAACTTAAAACAAGAAGTTATTTTAATAATTATTACAGTTGTATTTTGTATGATGTGCTATTACATAACATTTAATTCTGAGACAAAAGAGGCAAATGAGAATTTCTACAATGTAGATTTTGTAGATAGCATTGAAAGAGGAGAACTTTATTTAGATAGAGAAGTATCAGAAGAATTTAAAGCATTAGAAAATCCATATGATACTTCAGAACGTGACTCAAAAGGTGTAATTAGAGAAAGAGATTATATATGGGATTCAGCATATTATAATGATAAGACCTATGTATATTTTGGGATTTTGCCAGTAATATTATTTATGGTTCCATTTCATTTAATTACTCATAAATATTTGAGTTGTGTAGGACTTGGAATTATTTTAGTAGTTCTTATTATGATTTTATTTAAAGAAATATTAACTAAGATATTTAGCTTTTATTATAAAAAAATACCATTTAGAGCTGTTGTTATGTCATACATAATCATGCTTATGGGAAGTTTAATATTAGACTTATGTGGAATGCTTAGATTTTACGAAATTCCAATATTAAGTGGTCTTTTCTTCTCATGTTTAGGTATTAATTTTATATTAAATTCAAGAATAAAAGAAAAGAAAAAATTATTAAATATGACGCTTGGTTGCTTTGGATTAGCACTTTCAGTAGCATGTAGACCAAACTACGTTATTTCATCACTTATTATTGCGCCATATTTGTTAAGTGTATTTATAAAAGAAGTTAAGCTATTTAAAGAAAAGAAAGAAAATAGTTTAATACTTACAATTATATCAATTGTTATTCCTTATCTTTTAGTCGCTATTCCACTTATGGTTTATAACTATCAAAGATTTGGATCAATTACAGAATTTGGAGCAAAATATCAGCTAACAATTAATAATATGCATGATATAGGAAGTAGAATTTTTGCTGTACCAATTGGACTTGTTGTAAATTTATTCGGATTTCCAAGCATAGGTCTAGATTTTCCATTTATTAGATTAGTAAATGATGTTCCAGTATTTAATGGTTACTATTATATCGAAAACATGAATGCAGGTGTATTTATGCTTTCACCAATTTGTTTTATGTGCTTTGGAGTTCATAAGATATTTAAAGATAAAGGACACAAAGAATTAAAAATATTAATCATAGATTTACTAATAACTGCTATTTTAATGGCGGCAGCATCTAGCGCAATGGCTGGAAGTACGCAAAGATATTTGGCAGATTATGCATGGATGTTTACACTTTCTGGAATATTAATATTTAATTATTTATTAGATATGTTTAGAACAAAAGAGGCAAAGCATTTATTTATGAAAGTATTACATGGTATAACAATATTTACAGTAATTATTTGCTTCTTTGCAGCAATTGTTTCTGAAAGTGAATTTTTCAAATCTACAGATAAAAATGATTACTATAGATTAAAATATACTATTTGCTTCTGGGAGTAATATAGATGGGACAAAAGATAAGCTATGTTTTAAAAAACATTTTTAAGTTCATAATAGTGTTTATACTTCTAATAGCGATGTACATGTTCACGCTTTTCTTTGCATGTTCTTTTCCAAGTGAATGGATAAAAAGTAACATAGAAGAAAGTGCTGATTTATTAGTAAATAGAGGTGAAGGATATAATATTAATGTTGGATATAAAACAGTTCCAATATTTGAGTATACTAATTCTTTAATGCTTAATCATGCATATAGCATAGACTATGTACATCCAATTCAATCAATGATTCTTGTAAGAAAAAACTTTGTTCCAGGTATGACAGAAATAGTTCATGAAAATACTTCTGAAGATTTAAAATCTGCAAAAAGATATTATAATGAATTTACAAGTGAAACAGATGCTTTTCAAGCGCAAGAATTATTTGATTCTGTATATGAAAACAATTTAACAGAGTCATTTGAATATGCAAGATATTGGCATGGATATTTAGTATATCTAAGACCACTTCTTCTTGTTATGAATTATAATGGCATATCATTTATGTCACAAATTTTATTCTGTGCGCTTCTTGCAATATACGTAATTTTAATCGGAAAGAACTTTAGCTTAAGAGGAGCTACAGCATGCATAATTGCATTTTTAAGTGTAGATGCATTTGTTGCATCACAATCAATAAATGAGATAACATGCTTTACTCTAGCTTTAGCTTGGGGAATATATATTATTTTAAAGAAAGGAAATAGTGAGAATTTAGGACTATTATTCTTTATTATTGGATCTACGACAAATTTTATTGATTTTTTGACAAACCCAATAGTAATATATGGAATTGCTATTCTTTCATATTTCCTAATTAGAAACAAAAACTATAAAGTAACATTTAAGGAAATGATTGCAATATATTTTAAAACTAGTGTGCTTTGGACATTGGGATATGGCCTAACTTGGGCAAGCAAGTGGGTTATTGGAGATCTTATAATGCATAGGAATATCATAGATAATGCATTAAATCAAATCACATATAGAACAGTAAGAACAAATAATGATTTTGAAGCAATATTCTATTGTATAAAAGATTTTGTATCACTTCCTGTAATATTTGCAAATGTATGGATGGGAATAGTTAATTTCTATTCTTGGAATAAAATAAAATCTATAAAAGATTTTAAATTTGCTATTCCATATTTAATTGGAATATTAATACCGTTTGTGTGGTATAGAGTATTATTAAGCCATAGTATGGTGCATAGATTCTTCACATATAGAAATGTTGTAGTATCACTATGGGCAGTTCAACTTGCAATCTTAGCTGTTGGACAAAAGCTAAATAGATTTGAAGAAAGAAAGGAATAGAAAATGAAGTTATTAATGCATGTTTGCTGCGCACCATGCAGCATATACTGTATAGAAACACTTAGAAAAGAAGGAATTGAACCTACACTATATTGGTACAATCCCAATATTCACCCATATAGTGAATATAATTTAAGATTGGATACACTAAGACAATATGCGGATATAGCAAATGTAAGATTAATAGTTGAAGATGAATATGGTCTAGAAGATTTTTGCTATAACGTTGCTGATAATAAAAATTCAAGGTGTACAACTTATTGCTATCCAGTAAGATTTAGAAGAACTTTTGAATATGCAAAAGAACATGGATTCGATACTGTTTCAACAACACTTTTATATAGTATTTATCAAAGACATGACTTAATTAAAGAGTTAATGACAAACTTAAGTGAAGAATTTGGAATTGACTTTTTATATAAAGACTTTAGATATGGTTATTTTGAAGGTCAAAATAAAGCAAGAGAGCTTGGACTATATCTTCAAAACTACTGTGGATGTATTTATTCTGAAGAGGAAGCAGCTAAAGGAATTGGACATAAACCAACTGTTCCAGAAGGATTTAAATGGCCTGAAAGAGAAAACGTTCAAGTTAAGAGAATAACAACTAACAAAAAAGATTATCTAGATTTGATGTTAGAAGCAGATCCTGAAGAAGAAGCAATAGATAAGTATTTAGATAAATCTGATATGTATGTTTTATTTAAAGATAATAAAGCAATATCTGTTGCTGTAGTAGAAATAATAGATAGTGATACAGTTGAACTAAAGAATTTTGCAACAAGGCCAGAGTATAGATTACTTGGATATGGAAAACAATTATTAAAAAATCTATTTGGAAATTACAAGCAAAAGTATAAAAGAATGCTTGTAGGAACAACAGAAAATAATATTCCATACTATACAAAGCTAGGATTTGATAAGTTTGAAAGAATTGAAAAAGATTTCTTTAAGGAAAATTACAAAGAGCCTATATTTGATGGAGATTTAGAGTGTATAGATTTAATATATTATTCGAAAGACTTAAGAAAAAAAGAAGTCTAATTAATTAGGCTATAGGAGGTCATATGTTTGAACTTTATAGAAAAGTAAATAGATCAATTGAACATCCAAATGGCGCCAAGAAAGTCGAAAAAGGAGAAAATCCATTTTTAGAAAGGCCATGCCTTATATGTGTTTCTCCACAAGATACAATAAACACAACGATTTTTGGATTTACCAAGCATGGCGCTAGGATGGCAAGAGTAAGAGTAAGAGGCAATACTGAAGGTAGAATTCCATTAGATGAAATCCCTGTTACTTTTTTATCTATTAAGCCATCACAAAGAGAGTCAGAAGATGGAAGAATTGATGAATTTGTAAAAACCTATATTAGACCACTTTTAGTAACTGAAGATGGAAAAGCAAAAACCCAAGAAGAGATAATGAGACTAATAAGAAATGTGAACTTTATTTCTAATTGTGATGGAACTAAAAGAGCCATGCGTATTATTAAGGGAATTGAAGAAGAGCTTACAGAATTAGGTTTTAACCCAAATGAGATAGATGAAATAATTAGTCAAATAGCATTAGTATCTTTTCAAACAGAAAGAGA
>JAEEGL014209032.1_pt1 | contig 20966 bp, 16 predicted proteins | sample 9134231 | NCBI WGS metagenome assembly JAEEGL01 (sample SAMN16246548, study PRJNA631951) | gut metagenome | biome: gut microbiome; feature: rumen; material: fiber-attached | host: Bos | place: Iran: Karaj | collected 2018-10
TCAGGTAAAGTAGAAGTATTTAATTTTATTAACAATAAAATATCAAATCAAAGAATTGCAGTATTAAAGAAAAATACAATTGTTATTCTTGTTTATGATATTGATGTTGAAAAAACTCAGGTTCTTGAAGAAAATATTAAAAAGTTAAATAAATTTGGATTTAAAAATATAATTCATATTCAATCAATTATAAATTTTGAAGATGAACTTGTACATTCAACAAAACTAAATAATATCAATGATATGTTTAATACTGAAGGTAAAGATGAGTTTAAAAAGGCCTTCATAAAACAAAAAGATATAGTTAATAAATTAGAAAAAGTTGAGTTCGACATAAATAAAATTTGGAGTAGATTAAATTCAAAAGAGCCATTTTCTAAATATTCAAATCTAAAAGATTTAAAAACAATCAAGACAATCTAGGTTTTCTAGATTGTTTTTTCTTGTAGTTTTTTTAAAAATATACTAAAATATAATTAATATATTTCATTTTTAAATTATTATAAAGGGAGTTGTGGTTTTTATGAAAAATAAAAATATTATTGCCATATCTGGAATAGCCTATATAGGTCTTTCTTTAGCTTGTATGCTTGCTCAAAACAATAAGGTCTATATAACATCTACTAATGATTTAAAAATAGAAAAGATTAATAAAAGAATATCAACTATTAAGGATGACTTAATTGTTGATTTCTTTAAACATAAAGAATTGGACCTAGAAGCTACTAAAGATGATACACTCGCATATTCTAATGCCGATTACATAATAGTTGCTAATATGAGCTATTATGATAGAAAAACGAACTTCTTTGATACAGGTAAGGTTGAAAGAACAATTGAAACTATAACTAGAATAAATCCTAATGCTTTAATTATTATTAAATCAACAATTCCATTAGGATTTACAGAACAAATGAGAAAAAAATATAATAATAAAAATATTATTGTATCTCCAGTATTCTCAAGAGAATCAAGCTCTCTATATGATAATTTAAATCCATCTAGAATAGTTGTAGGATGTCCTAAGGATGACCTAGATTTATTAGAAAAAGCTAAAGCCTTTGTAAGCCTATTAAAAGATGGGGCAGAAAAAGAAGATATTCCAACTATCTATACAGGATTAACCGAGGCAGAAGCTATTAAGCTATTTACTAATACATATCTTGCGATGAGAGTTGCTTATTTTAATGAATTAGATACCTATAGTGAGGTTAAAGAACTAGACACTAAAGAAATTATAGAAGGAGTATGTCTAGATCCTAGAATTGGTAACTTCTATAACAATCCATCATTTGGCTATGGTGGATCAAGCCTTCCAAATGATGCAATGCAATTAAAGGCTAATTTTGAAGGAATTCCTGAAGGATTAATTAGTGCTATACCTAGATCTAATCATATAAGAAAGGATTTCATTGCTGATGAGGCATATAATAAAGCAAAACTAAATTCACCATATAGTGAACCTACTATTGGTATATATAGATTATTAATGAAGAAAAATTCAGATAACTTTAATTTATCCGCAACAAAATCAGTAATGAAAAGATTAAAAGAAAAAGGTGTAAGAGTTGTTATTTATGAACCAACACTACACACCGATTCTTTTGAAGATTACGAGGTTATTGCATCCTTAGACGAATTCTTAACTATTACAGATTTAATAATTGCTAATCGTTATGATTCTTGTTTGGATGATGTAAGAAAAAGAGTCTACACAAGAGATATTTACGATAGAGATTAAAAAAATAAGACTAAGCAGTTTCCTGCTTGGTCTTATGTCTTCTTATAAGCTCAATTGTAATCATTATTATTAAATAAATAGAAATATATAAAGGAATCATTTCCCATAATCTTAAATGAGTATTAATTATTGCTGGATTTTTAATATAGAATGCATCAGATGCATGAAGTCCATATACTAAGATTAATCCTAAGCCAATATATAAAATAATTAATATTATTTGAGACCAGCTTTTCTTTATAGTTAAATACATATATTTAAATACAAATACCATTACTATTTCAAATAATGTAAATGAATGATGCATTAAAGCTGTAATAGTAGGTAAGAAGAATATAGTAGGACCATCTGCTAAATAATCAGGAATTATTAATGAACAAATATTTCCTACTAAAGCTAAAAGCCATACTACATGAAGTAATATATTATCCTTTTTTAAGAATAATAATGATATAGCTGTTAAATAGCTTGTCATTGAGCAGAATGAATCTGGTATTAAAAATATGAAATTATGTCTATCTAAAGACATACTAATTCTACTTGTAATAATAAATAATAAACCGAAGAAGCCTAATATTCTAAACATATATTCAATGTTTTTATCATCTTTAATACTCTTTTTTAAGGCATAGCCTAATGAAAAGAAGAAGAAAAAAACAATTGCTAAATATAGGCAATGCTCGATTCCAAATAATTTTGGCATATTAAGTTCACCCCAAACGTAGTTATTATACTACATATTTATAATATTTCAAATTAATAATAATTATAAATATAAATGATAGAAAGTGGCAATTTATAACTTTTTTTTAGAAAATAGGATTAAATGTGATATAATAAATAGAGGTAATTTTTATGGTATTAGCAGTAATGGTTATGTTTTGTTTTGTATTAATGTTTTATATATTAATAAAAACAATAAGAGAAAAATCAATATCAAAGCGTGCAAGAAAGCTATTTATAACGAGCATTTGTGTTGCCATAGTTATGCTTATAGCTGATGGCTTGAGCATTATGACAAAGTCAGAGGTTATAAAAATAACTATAGGTATGCATTATTTTGTTGAAATAGTTTATTTTATATTTGCTTCAATAACTTGTTATTTTGTTTTCTTATTAATGGATTGTCTAGGAGATAGACCATTAGTAAAGAAATTAAAAACAAGATTATTACTAACTATTCCTTTATACATTTATGGAATAATAGTTATAACTTCTATTTGGTCAGGATTAATCTTTAGTATTAATGAAAATAATTTATATATAAGAGGCCCATTAAATTTCTTACAATTCTTATTTTGTTATAGCTATTTAATCGCAGCCTTTGGAGTTTCAATATATAAATATATTAAATCTAAGGAAGATCCAAATAGAGGTTTATATTTTGCATCTATTTTATTTTGTCTAATGCCTACATTAGGTGGATTTTTCCAATTTACAATATCAATTGTTTCAAATGTAGAGGTTCCTTTAATTTCTGCAGGCTTAGCATTATCTACAATAATTATATTTATTGAGCTTATTCAAGATCAAGTTTCACTTGATTCATTAACAGGACTTTTCTCAAGAAAAGCCTTCTATAATTACTTATATGCAATTAATAGATCTAATCTAACAAATCTATATATTTATATACTTGATATAGATAAATTTAAAAATATAAATGATACATATGGACATTTAGAAGGAGATAATGCTTTAGAAAAATTTGCGGATGCATTAAGAACTTTTACAAGAAGTAAAAAAGGTGTTGCCGCAAGAATAGGTGGAGATGAATTTGCCATAGCTGTTGAACTTCCTAGCACAACACCAGAAGAATATTTAAGCTTATTATTAGAAGATTTAAATAAAGTAAATGATGGTAGCTTAAAATATGAAGTTAAAGCATCTGTAGGCTATTCATTATTTGAAGAAAAAGATACTGTAATTGAAGCTATGAATAAAGCTGATAAAAAGATGTATATTAATAAATGGAGTAAACAAGTCTAATATGAATATGGAAGAAAAGAAAATTAGTGGTATAGATATTTATAACGGATCAGTAATCCATGTTGTAAAAGATAAAGTCTTATGCCCTAATGGAAAAGAATCATTAAGAGAAATAGTTAAGCATAATGGTGGTGCTGCAGTATTATGTTTAAATGATAAAGAAGAGGTCTTATTAATAAGACAATATAGATATGCATATAATGAAGTAATATATGAAATACCTGCAGGAAAGCTAGAGCATGATGAAGATCCTTATGATGCAGCCTTAAGAGAATTAGAAGAAGAAACAGGAAATAAGGCTGAAGCTTTAAAAAAACTAGGTGAAATTTATCCTACATGTGGTTATTCAACAGAGATTATTCATATCTATTTAGCATTAAATTGTAAAAAGACTAAAACACATTTTGATGAAGATGAATTTATTGAATCTGAATTTGTTCCTTTAAAAAAAGTTAAGAAGTTAATTCAAAAAGGTGAAATAAAGGACGCTAAAACTATTTGTGCAATATATTATTATGAATTAAGTAAAGAGAATTAAGCTAAAATGCTTGATTCTCTTTTTATTTATAACGATATACTTCATTTGACTTATTAGGTTAACTGAAGTATAATTGTGTTGGGCAGAAGGTGTAATTAAATGACTCTATATGATAATTTATTAAATGAATATGGATATGATAATCCATTTTTGTTTGAAGAAATCAAGTTCAATGACTATTCACAACCTTGGATTAAAAAAGAATTAAATAACTATATTGCAGATAATAGAATCGTTAGATACGAAAGAGGACTTTATTATATTCCTTCTAAAACTATTTTTGGTAATAGCACTTTAAATCCTAGAAAAGTATTAGAAAAAAAGTTTTTATCTAATAGCTCTGGTTATTATTCTGGTTTATCTTTTGCAAATAGTATTGGTGTAACAACGCAAATGCCTAATATTATAGAAATATATACTAACAAAGAAAAAAGCAAAATAAGAGAAATAGCAATTAATAATATAAAAGTAATACTAAGAAAATCTAGAGTAAATATTACAAGGGAAAATATGTATGTTTTATCGTTTTTAGAATTAATGAATTCTTTTCCTCTTGATTATTATCAAGGAGAAAGAAAAGAAGCAATTATAAAGTTTATTCGAGAAAGAAAAATAAATAGAGAACAAATTACAAAATATGCACCATATTTTCCTGATAAAAGTATGAGAAACTTAATTGAAAGTGAGATTATATATGAAATTTCACTTTGAACAAAAAAGTTAATTAAAGATTTACTATAGAGGACTAAAACTATTTACTTTTAAGCTAAATTTGTTATAATATAAGTGTAAAGGTGGACCTTTAACTGCTTGCACAATATAAGAGCTGAAAGCAAGTGGAGCCGATGACTCATTATGTTTGGTCAGGGGAATGTAATGAAGAGGGCGTTGTGAGGTTAATGACTGACCCAGATCCTGAATAGGCTTGAAAAAGCTGAAAGAAAAGCGTAAAGATTTAAAAAGGAATTCCTCTGTTTATTCAGGGGAATTTTTTTGATGGGAAGTGTTTTGTATGAATGATAAATTGTATTCAACGGCTAAATTTTATGAGATGTTTCTTCTTGATAAAACATTTCATTTGGTTGCGGGCGATAAAAAGAGAAATAAAATTGAATTTGATATAGTATTTAGAGAAGAACATTTTAATCATTTAATTGGTTTTCAAAAATTGCTTGATATATCTGAATCACAAGTTCATGGATATAAACTGTTAGAGAATATTTTAAATTGCAATATTACATATTCATATTTGGAGAAAAGCGAATATTTTTCTGATATAGAAAATAGAATCGACAATTTTTTAGAGATGCGTGAAACCCTTTTTTCTAAGAAATTGATGCTCGGTAAAACTCATAAGTTCTCATTTCGTACAATAAAAGCTGATTTTCTTTTAACAAAGGAAGGTGATTATGGTCTAGTGAATCTTTTCTTAAAAGAAGATAAACCTGCCCTTACGGTACCTGTGACTTTTTTTACAACAGAAGGTATGGATTATAATGATGTTAAATCTTGGACAATACTCGATATTAAAGAACTTGATAACAAAGATAATAAAATCAAATCTTTATCTGAAAAAGAGTTGATTTCAACTAATATACTTGTAAGAAGTGGTAAAAAAGATAAATCGGTTTTAGAAAAAGCATTTTTTATATATAATAAAGAAATGTATAGAATTGAATCTATTGATGTGAATATAGAGCTTGGTATTGATAGTGCAATAATATCTAAGGTTGATAATAACAATGAAGAAAAATTTTTCGAAGAAAACTTTGCATCTCAACCCAAATTGAAATTATCACTAATTCCTATTAAAGAGTGTTTGGATGAAGAAGAGTAGTAGTTTTAAAAATAGTATATATTAAGTAAAGAGAATTAAGCAAAAATGCTTGATTCTCTTTTTTATATAAAAATTAATAAAATTAAACATAATACTTAATAAAATTAATATTACCTATTGATTTTTTTAAATTATAAGTTAAAATATAAGTGTAAAAGGAGTGATGAATATGAAAAAAGATATAGTAGATTATTCAATTATTAATGGAGAAAAGCTTTATGCTACAAGCTTAAAGACTGAATCAGGTATAGAATTAAATGGAGAATTTAATTTAACTCCTTTTGATTATTTATCTAAAGAACAGTTACAATTTGCTTTAGTATTTATTAAGAATCAAGGAAATATTAAAATGATTGAAAAGCAATTAAATATTTCATATCCAACAGTTAAAAAGAATTTAGATGATTTATGCTTAAGCTTAGGCTTTAAAGCATTTAAAGTCGATAATGATGTTAAACCTTCAAGAGAATCTGTAAAAGAAAAATTAAAAAATGGTGAAATAACATTTGAAGAAGCTGAAGATATGCTAGGAGGCTTATAATATGAAAAAGGAATATATTAAAAGCTTAGAAAAAGCTTTAAATGAATATAACGTAGAAGATAGAAAAGTAGTATTAAAAAAATATATTAAAAGATATGAATTTGGTCTTGAATCAGGTCTTTCAGAAGAAAAGGTAGAAGAAATGCTTGGTGATCCTATTGAAATAGCTAAAAAGCTATCTGATGTTATTGATGTATCTTTTGAAGAAAAGAAGGATTATGAATGCAAGATCAATGTAACAACAGAAGATTTAGAATTCCATAAATCTAAAGATGATGGAATTCATGTTGAACTAGAAGAGCTAGATCCTAATGATTATTTAATTGATAAAGATGACAAGCACCTTACAATTAAAAGAAGTAAAAGTAATTATTTTGGAACACAAATTAATGGAACCATTAATGTTGAAATGCCAAAGGGGTTAACTATTAAATCATATGAAATAGGTTCTATTTCATCAGATATAGAAAAAGAAGAAATGAAGGCTTCTTATGTCTATATGCATACTAATACAGGAGATATTAATGTTGATTCGATTCAAGCTGAATCTATAAAGCTTAATACTGTTTCAGGAGATGTTACATCTAATAGTATTAAAACTAAAAACATTAAAATTGAAACTGTATCAGGTGATATTGTAATTGATTCATTAATTGCTGATGAATTAATAGTATCAACAATCTCTGGTGATGTAATTATTAAATCTGCATATGTGGGTAAGGTAACATCTAATTCAGTATCAGGTGATGTTTTAATTAATGGTGAGCCTGTAGGATTAAATGTAAAGAATTCAATCAAATCTACATTTGGAAAAATAAAGAAGGTGTTTACAAATGAAAAATAACAAAATGAATTGGAAACAAAGAGTTTCTTTAGCAACACCATTTATCTGTTTAATTATTTTCTTATCAATTGGCTACATTTATAAAATTTGGTCTCCAACATGGGTAGTATTCTTTGCAATACCTGTTGTACCAATGCTTTTAGATGTAGATGATATGAGAATATTCTATCCAATAACAATTTTAGGAGCTTATATCGCAATAGGCTTAACTTGGAGCTATTGGCATCCAGCATGGATATTATTCTTAACTATTCCAGTATTTTATATTTTAGTTCCTAAAATTCCATTTAAGAAAAACACATATAGAGTAGAATAATAATTTTGAATATTTGGCTAAAAAAAGAATTGAAAACTTTTCAATTCTTTTTTTCTATTTCCTTCAATTTAAACTACCGAGTATTCCTCGATTGTTGAATTAACTCTATAATCAACAGCAATTATCATATCTAAGTTATAATACTTTACAGAATACGTTTTACCATCTGAAGCAGTTAGTGCGTTTTCCGCACATACTGAATTTGCCCATTTTCTAAACTGTGTTCCATGTTTTGAATTAACTCTATATCCGATAGCTAGAATCATGTCCAAATTATAGTGGTCAACATAATAAGTTTTACCATCTGAGGCAGTATAGGCAAAATTTGCCTTAACTGAGTTTTCTTCCAATTCTATATTATTTATGATGTTTCTTGCGTATTTTCCAATTACGGATTTATCTCTTTCAAATAATAATCCAATTTGTTCCAACGTTAACCATACTGTTTCTTCATCTGGAGATACTCTCACATCTAAGTTAAAATCTCCATCCTCAAATTTTATTAAATTGTATTTCTTTTCTTGATTATTCATATGCTTTCCTCCAAATTTTTTATTAAGTTGTAATTTCAATATAGTATTTTTATCATATTTACAACGTCTTTTTTCTTTCTCCTAATATCATTTCTTTTGTTATATTTTCTAATTTCATCATAAAAAATCTTTTCTTTCCTATATCATTAAAAGAAGAGCCTATTGCATAGGCTAAATCATCAATGATAATAAATCTATCATGAATAATATCATTATGAATGATAGTAATGTTATCTGGTATTATTTCTTTATTTAAATATGATGTTTTAGATGTAACTATTGTAATTTTTACTTTTAAATCAGATAACATTGTAAGTAAGAATCTATCTGCATATTGATCAATTATAGTTATTTCGGATCTTGCTAAAAAGAATAGCTTTCTTAAAAATGTATAAGGTTCTAAGATTTCTCCTTCAAAGATAATTTGAGTATTATCTGAATATATAGTCATTTCTAAATTCTTTAATCTATTTTCAATGTTAATTACATCAGCTTCTAGTTGTAGTATATTAGACTGATAAGCCATAATTCTATTAGAATTTATTGCATAACCATTTAATAAATATTGTTTTAATACTGAATTTGCCCATTTTCTAAACCGTGTTCCACGTTTTGAATTTACTCTATAACCAACTGCCAAGATTATATCCAAATTATATATGTCAAAATCATAAACTCTTCCATCTGGTAGAACACGGGCATTTTTTGCCCAAGTTCTTTCTTTTTCTAGTTCGTCATCTAAATATATTCTTTTAATATGTTTTCCAATAACAGATCTATCCCTTTCGAACAATAGTCCAATTTCTTCAAGTGTCAACCATACTGTTTCTTCATCTGGTGACACTCTAACATCTAAGTTAAAATCTCCATCCTCAAATTTTATTAAATTGTATTTCTTTTCTTGATTAATCATATGTTTTCCTCCTATTTTTCGCAAAAAGAAAAGGCCGCATTGCTTAAAGCAATACGACCTTAGTAAATAAAATATTAAGTTGCAATTTTAAATCAATTTTAATCTTCATTTTACAACTTCCTTTTATGTGTAAATTATATCATAAATTAATAGTTTTTAATATGCTTTTTCTATAACATACGTTGCTTTTGTGTAACAAAAGCCTCAAAAGTAGTCTTTTATTTTGTAATAAGTTATAATTACTATATGAGATACTATTGATTTTTAATTACTAAATATGACATTTAATCGAATTTTATCAATAAAATTCTAAAGGGGGTAATCCTATGAAGAAGAGATTTTCATTAATTATAATGTGCCTTTTATTTATTTTCATGCTTGCTTCTTGTAATGCTTTAGTAAGAAATAAGAATTCAAATGCTGAAACACCACCAGTAGAAAAAAATGATGGTTATAAAGTCTTATTTGTTACTGAGTATGGTGAAGTAGAAGCTATAGAAAAAATTAAAAAGCTTCCTGAATTACCAAAGCTAGAAGAACAAGGCTATATTTTTTTAGGCTGGTCATATGAAGAAAATTCTAATGATTTTGCTAAAAAGGACGATGAGGTAAAAAAAGATATTACCTTATATGCAATTTGGGAACAAATTACATATTCTATTACCTATGATGCCAATGGACATGGCACTGCCCCTTCTAAGGTTGAAAATACATTAGAATTACCAAATCCTCTTCCAACTATGGAAGAAGAAGGCTTTGAATTCTTAGGATGGAGTAGAATAAAGAATTCTAAGTATTTAGTTAAAGAAGGAGATAAAATAAATTCTAATGTAGTTTTATATGGTATATGGCAAAGTGAAAAAATAGAGGATAGATCATATACTGTATCATATTATTCAGCATATGGTGATACACCAGATGCAGAAACTAATGTAACAACACTACCTAATGAATTACCATTACTTGAGGATGATGAATATATTTTCTTAGGCTGGACATATGATAGATTAACAAATGAATTAGTTAAACCAGGTGAACCTATTGAATCTGATGTAAGATTATATGCTGTATGGGGTATTGAAACACATACAATTTCTTTTGATGCCATGGGATATGGAATAGCTCCAAGCAAGATTTCTAATGTTTTGGCTATACCTGATGAGCTTCCAACTATGAAATATGATGGTTGTGTTTTCTTAGGATGGACTTTGAATCCTAACACTAATGTTTTAGTAGAATCAGGAACTGAAATATCAACAGATATTAAATTATATGCAGTTTGGGAAGAAACTGGATTTAATATTTCATATGTGGCAAATGGCCATGGTACTGCACCAAATGATGATTTTTCATCTCGCATTCCTGACCCACTTCCTACTATGGAAGAGGAAGGCTATACTTTTGAGGGTTGGTCAGAATATGATATGTCAACTAAGCTAGTTAGACCTGGCGATAAATTAACAAAAGATATTACACTATATGGTGTATGGAAGGAAATTTCTTATAGAATTACATATCATAATAATGGAAGAGGTACAACACCACCAGAAAAGGTAGGTGTTAAAGCCCTACCTAATCCACTTCCAACTATGACAGTAGATGGATATGAATTCATAGGCTGGGGTTTAAGAGAAGATTCTAATGCAGCTGTAGTTGCAGGTACAAAATTAAATAAAAATATTGATCTATATGCAATATGGGAATTAAAAACATATAATATTAAATATAATGCAAATGGACATGGTACTGCTCCTAGTCCTACTTTAGGTGCTACAAAGTTTCCTGATCCATTACCAAAAATAAATGATACAGATAATTATGCTTTCAAAGGATGGTCAGAGACTAGCGACTCTTCAACTTTAGTTCAAGCTGGAAAGGAAATCTATGAAGATTTAACATTATATGCAGTTTGGGTTTCTAAAGAAGCGTATGTTACATCATTAGATTTAACCCAAAGCTCTAAAAATTATATTTTAGAGAATAAACTTGATTCTAATGATATAGATACAGATTTGGCAAAAATTGTTTATGTAGCTACATATTCTGATGGTACAGAAGTTGAAGTTAAAGCAGATAAATCAATGTTTTCTAATTCTGATTATGAATCATTAAAAACTCCTGGTAAACATGAAGTTTATATTAATGTTTTAGGAATAGATTTAGGTTTATTGATTTTATATACTGAAAAATACTGGTCTATTTCATATTATTCTAGAGGAGATTTATATCAACAAGCATATAAGTTTATGGATGGTTCAAATGCTAATACTCCTCAAAAACCTGAAGATTATTTAGATGAAAATAATGTTTTATGGACATTTGATAAATGGAGTCAAAGTGATGAAGAAGTTCATGAAAATCTAGAAATTCATGCTGTATTCAAGAAGGTAATATTATTTGATTATTATGTTTCTATTAATTCATCTAGTGAGGCTACAATAGTATTTAGTTATGATAATACTAGAGTAATTAAATTAGATATGAGAATTCTTGATAAGGATACTAAAGCTTTAATATATCAAATTCAAGATTTAGATGAAACATATGAATTAACTAGCTTAGCTAAAGATAAAATGTATGTTGTTACAGGTACATATACTATTTCATATAATGAAGCTAATTATGATTTAGATATCGATGAATCAACATTTACTACAAGGTTAGTAAGTGATTTAGATGATATTGAATATGAAGTTGATACAAGAGCTGTATCAAGTCATTCTATAAGCTTAGATGTAAGTCAATATGCTGAAGGCGCTCCATTAAATTATTCTTTATACAAAGTTTATTTATTAGATTTAGATGGTAAGCTAGTTGGTGAATGGAATTATACTGAAGAAGATACCATAGCTTATTTTGATGGCTTAGATTCTGATACAGAATATCAAACAATGTTCTATTATTGTGAGATAAAGGATAATTCATCAAGCGCTAAGAAAATGGCTGCTATTCCTTCTTATGAAATAGAATTTAAGCCTGAATATGGCTTCTGTTTTAGAGGCTTTAATGTATTTACATCAAACAGTTCTTTAGAACATAAAGAGGTTAAATTAGTCTATAATGATCCTGTAAGAGGTAAGAAAGTCTTATATAGATATTATGTAAGTGAAGGAGGAAGTGTTTATTATAGAACTTATGAATATTCAAATCCATTTACATTTGCCTTACCAACTATTTATAATGAATATTACGCATTTGGCGATTATAGCAAATTAAAAAATATTACTGAAGATAAAGAGGTTGAAGTTCATCTTGTTAGGAAGCGTTGGTATGAAGGAACTCCTAAGAAGCATACAGTAATATTTGTCGGTTATAGTGATAAAAATAGATGGGAAGAAAACCAATATATTATAAGCGTTAAAGAAGTAGAAGATGGTGGTTCGATTACACCTCCTATCAATCTTTTAGATTATGATGCATATTTACCAGATGAAACAGATAAGTATACATATGAAGCAGCTTGGGACTATGGCCTTTATCGCTATTGTAATATCGATTTTGAAAACGTGAAAGAATCAGGAGTACTTTATTCATATGCAAAAGCAGTTTCTAAAAATACAGTAACTGTATATAGTGAACCAGAGTTAAGAGTTGAAACATCTAGTTGGTGGCCTAGCTTATTTATTATTGGACCAGATTATGTAATTTTAAACACTAGTATTAGCAATTCTTCAGCTATTATAAAGAGTAATTCTGAACATGTGATTGATGGTGTAACTGCTTATTTAACTGAAGGTGCATTGAATTCAAATGGAAGAAGAATTGAATCAACATATATTGATGATTATAATGATTGCTTCGCTTTCAATGATTTAGATGGTGTAAAATATGTAGCACATATAGTTTTCCAATATGATACAAATGATGGTACTGGTCTTCATACAATGCATTATGCAATTCCTTTTGCATTACAAGAAAGAGACTATAATACTAATGTAAATGGTTCAAGTCCAAATTATCATACTATTGAAGTTGTAAATTCAAATCATAATGATAATAGAGGATTTACTTTGATACCAAATGATCTTAATGGATATACTTTTGCTCGTTACTACCTAATGAATGATAGAGAAAGTGAAAAAATTACATATCGGTATTTGAATACGAATCGGTCGTATAAGCTATATACATTTGATGTAGAGAAAACTTTGAGTGTCTATGAAAAAATAGATGAAGAAGAAAGAATATTTACTACAAATGACTGTATATCTACTGAAGGTGTTCAACATATTGTTGCTAAATCATATCAAACAATAACAACAATGGATGGAATAAAACCTACTTCCATTGTATTGGAGGTTCCATGTGAAAATCATACTTTGACTTATACTATAGGATCAGTCAAAACAACAAAAGTATACAATCTTATGCTTGACTATAACGAAGTAGATTTAAGTATGTATCGTTTAAGAATTGGAAACTATACTGAACAAGTTGATATAGGGCCTATAAATCTTGAATTTTATGTATATCATAGAGAATATGGAAATGATCCCGAAAGAAGCGGTGAACGGTTTGTATTGAATTTTGAATTTGATTCTGAATTAGGATATTATACTTGTACAGGTGTAGATAATGCATATAATGGCTATGAATGGACTTATGAATGGAAACAAAGAGAATTATATCAAGCTTTCTTTCATAACAATGACTCTATAGATTATAGTATCCATGTTCAAATCTATTATAATGGCACAACATTCCACTCTATTTATCTGCCAAGAAATAATTCAAGTACAGTAGAAAATACTAATCATGGACCAAATGAATCATACATTTATTATTATCCGTATAAAATTACGCGATTTGATAATTAAGTAATGTATATAAAGTAAAAAAATACCACTTAGGCATTTAGCTTAAGTGGTATTTTAATTATCTTTTTCTTCCAAGACCTACTTTATTGTAAACCTTAGCTATTTTCTTATTTGCTAAATAATTAGCATAGTCTCTACCTTCATCTAAAACCTCATCAAGATATTTAGAGTTGATGATTTCATTATATCTTTCTTGAATTGGTCTTAATTCGGCTTCAACAGCATTAGCAACATCTTCTTTAAATGTTGCATAATTTGCATCCTTATACTTTTCTTCAAGTTCAGGAATAGAAGTATTAGTTAAGCAAGATAGAATAGTTAATAGATTTGAAATACCAGGCTTATTTTCTTCATCATATTTAACCTTCATATCTAAATCAGTTACAGCTGATTTAATTTTCTTTTTAGCAACATTAATATCATCTAATAAAGCAATATATGATTTAGGGTTTGGATCTGATTTACTCATTTTCTTAGTTGGTTCAGTTAAAGACATAATCTTTGCGCCAGCTTTAGAAATATATGGTTCAGGAATTTTGAATGTCTCACCATATTTATTATTGAATCTTGCAGCTAAATCTCTTGTTAATTCTAGATGTTGCTTTTGATCTTGTCCTACAGGTACTAAATCAGTATCATATAGTAAAATATCTGCAGCCATTAATGTAGGGTAAGTAAGTAAACCTGCTGATACACCTTGAACTTGCTTTTCCTTCTTGTCCTTGAATTGAGTCATTCTTTCTAATTCACCGATATAAGAAGTACATTCCATAATCCAACCTAGCTGATTGTGAGCTGGAACCTCTGATTGAATAAAGATATGAACCTTTTTAGGATCTAAGCCACATGCTAAATACAAAGCAACAAGGCTTCTAATATTTTTTCTTAATGCTTCCTTTTCTTGTGGAACTGTTATTGCATGGCTATCTGCAACAAATACTAAGAAATCAGTAAATTCAGGATTATCCTGTAATTTAACAAAGTTTCTTAATGCTCCAATGTAATTTCCAAGTGTAATATTACCACTTGGTTGTATGCCTGATATAAATCTCATAAAAATACCTCCCTGATTTATATAATAAAAAAAGTCCTTCAAAAGTAATCAAACTTTTAAGGACGAAATTTTTCCGCGGTGCCACCTTAATTCTAGATAAACTAGCTCTTTATATTTATATATAATAAGATAACCCAATTCCAAATTTGAATGTTCTTGATGCTTTCACTATCCATCAATCGCTACGTTTGAATGCTTCAAATTGTACTGACCTTATTATATCAAAAGAAGTATTATTAATCAATATTCAATATTTTTATCGATTTTCGAATTTTTCTGTATTAAAATTCATAAAGAAAACGTTTTTACAGCCTTTTATTGAATAATTATCATAAAAATACGAATTTTTTTAAATTTTTTATAAAAAAGTAAAGTTTTTTTTACACAAAATTGAATAAAAAATATCGAAACATTCTAAAAGGCAAATAAAATTTGAAAAAAACACAAAAAATATAAAAAAAATTTCAAAAAATGCTTGTATTATTAGTATAAAGCGTATATAATGTAGTCATAAATTTCAAAAAAGGAGAGGATTTTATATGAAATTTAAAAAATTAGCAATAGCTGGTTTAGCTGGTGCTGCTGTTTTAACAGTTGCATCTTGCGGTAAAGATGAGGGATCTACTTTAAAGACTTATAGAATTAGTACTACAGTGTCTCCTTCAAACTGGAATATGTTAACTTACCAAGATAATAATGATACTCAAATCATGAACTACTTGGCAACAAGCTTATTCACATTTGACTACAAATATAACGCAGATGGTTCAATTGTTGATGGTGACTTCTCAGTTAAATATGAAGCTGCAACAAAACTAGAAGACGTAACTAAAACTTATGCAACTGATGATGCATATGCAGTACCTGATAAGGCAAAGAGTGGTTATGCCTACAAAATTACTTTAAGAAACGACTTAAAGTGGGATGATGGTACAGCAATCAAGGCTGATGACTTCGTTTATTCAATGAAGGAACAATTAAACCCATTATTCTTAAATTATCGTGCTGATAGCTACTATCAAGGTGCTACAGTTATTCACAACGCTGAAGACTATGTAAAACAAGGTCAAGCAACAACAGCAACACCTTCAAAAATTATGGGTAACGAAGGTAAATCATTAGAAGAATTCTTAGAGGCATATGGAACTCAAAAATCATATGTTAACTGGAAGTATTCTTTTGGTGAAACATATGCAAATGGTGCATGGACAGAAACTGCAGAAAACAAACTTGTTGATTCTGGATTAACAGTTAAAGAATTATACGATTTATACGTTGCAAAGGTTACAAGCTGGGGTTATCCAAAGGCTACAGCTGAACAATTCTTTATGGATGAATCTCAAAAGGATTATACTTTCCCTGAAATGACTTTCGATAAGGTTGGTTTCTTCAAGGGTTCAACTGATTATGAAATTGTATTAGTTTTAGATACAGCATTAGAATTATTAGAATCTGATGGTTCATTATCATATAAGGCTGCATACAACATGCAAGACTTACCTTTAGTTAAGAAGGATTTATATGAAGCAAATAAGGTTGCACCTGCTACAGGTTCATCTTTATGGACAACAAAATATCATACAGAAGTTGCTAATACAGCAAGCTGGGGTCCTTATAAGTTAACTGAATTCCAAGCTGGTAAGAGCTATAAGTTAGAAAAGAACGATAATTGGTTTGGTTATCAATTAGAAGAAAACAAAGGTTTATATGAAACTGATGTTATTTCTTGCGAAACTATTAAAGAATATGAAACTCAATTATTAAAGTTCAGAGCTGGTGAATTAGATGATATCGGTATCGATGTATCTGTAGCTTCTGATTATAAGAATTCAGAACAAGCTGTTTATACTCCATCTAGCTATGTTGGTTCATTACAATTACAATCAAGTGCTGAATCTTTAAAGAACAGAGAATCAGCTGGTGTTGATAAAGAAATTTTAACAAACGTTAATTTTAGAAAAGCTATTTCATTATCATTCGATAGAGCTGCTTACAACCAAACTTGTACAACATCATCTAAGCCTGGTTATGGTATTTTCAACTCTATGCATTACTATGATGTAGCTCATGGTGGAGCATATAGAAATACAGAAGATGCTAAGAAGACTTTATGTGCTGTTTATGGTGTTAATGTTGATTCATTTGAATCATTAGATAAGGCTTATGCTTCAATTACTGGTTACGATTTAGCTCAAGCTAAAGAATTAGTTGAAGCTGCATACCAAGAAGAATTAACTGCAGGTAGAATTAGTGCAACTGATAATGTTGTATTAACTGTTGGTACTTCAGCAATTACTGAATCTACTCAAAGACAATTCAACTTCATCAAATCTTCATTAGAAGAAATGGTAAAAGGTACATCACTTCAAGGTAGAGTTACAGCTGAATTAGAAGATCACCAAACTAAGTGGGCTGATGACTTCAGAGATGGTGCTTATGAAATTTGTACAGGTGGTTGGTCAGGAGCTGCTTGGGATCCAGGTTACTTCCTATTAGCTTACTTAAGCCCTGAATATATGTATTCAGCTGCTTGGGATACTTCATCTGTAAAAATGACTTACACTGTAAAAGGTGGAAATACTGAAACTGGTGAAGATGTAACTGAAACTATGTCTTTAACTGCTTGGTATGACTGCTTAAATGGTAACTCAGATGCTTACAACTGGGCTGCTGGTGTTTTAGCTGATGAAGCTAGATGTGGTATTATTGCTGCATTAGAAAAAGAAATCTTATCTGTTTACTATACAGTACCTATTTCATATAACTACACTGCAGAATTAATTTCTTACAAGGTAGAATATGCTTCTCGTACATATAACACATTTATGGCATATGGCGGAATCAAGTATATGACTTATAAGTACAATGATGGCGCTTGGGCTAACTTTGTAAAGACTCAAGGCGGTAAGATCGATTATACAAAGTAATCTTTTATAAAATAGTATAAAAGATTGACTATGTTGGATTTATTTAGTATAATAAAACAACTTAAAAAGTAAACCGTAAGGATGTGGGAGCTTGATAAGGTTTCCACATTTTTACACGTAAAAAGGGGGCTCAATTTATTATGTATATGTTTAAATACATACTAAAAAGACTTGGCCTAATGGTAATGACATTTTCAATAATCATGATCATTCTATTCGTGCTTATTAAATTATTACCATTAGAAGTATCTGTAAATATTGGCCAAGATTCTAGTATCATCAAAGCTACACTAGAAGCAAGAGGATACTACGACCCAATTCCTGTTCAATTTTGGAATTATTTAGTTAGAGTATTCCATGGCGATTTTGGTATTGGTGTAAATTTAGCAGAATATAGAAATAGAGGCTGTTGGGATATTTTCGTAACAAAATTACCTCCAACTGTACTTATTAATGTATATTCATCTATAGTAGCAATTCCTATTGGTATTTTATTAGGTATTTTTGCTGCGTTAAAGAAGAATAAATGGCAAGATCATACAATTTCAACATTAGTAATGGTTGTTATTTCTGTTCCTTCATTTGTTTATGCATTCTTAATTCAATACATTTTCTGTTTCCAATTAAAATGGTTTGATTTAACTATGCACAGTGGTTATGATTATTTCACATGGCCAATGTTTAGATCTATGCTACCAGCTGTAATCTGTTTATCATTTGGTTCAATTGCTGGTTATGCAAGAGGTACAAGAGCTGAATTAACAGAAGTATTAACATCTGAATTTATGTTACTTGCAAGAACTAAAGGTTTGACTAGACGCCAAGCTACAGTTCGTCATGCTTTAAAGAACGCAATGGTTCCAATCTTCCCATCAATTGTTGGTGAATTTGTTGCCGTATTATCTGGTTCACTCGTTATTGAAAAAATCTTCTCTATTCCAGGTGTAGGTGGCTTATACTTATCAGCAATTAATGCAAAAGACTATGACTTCTTTATGTTGCTATCAGGATTCTATATTTTCATTGGTCTTGCATCAGCAATCGTTATTGACTTAAGTTACGGAATCATTGATCCAAGAATTAGAATGGGGGCGAAGTAAGATGAAACCAGAAGAATTTAACATTTCAGCTGAAAAATTTGAATTTGCCCAAAATGAAGGTAATTTACGCGACAAGGAATTAGTAACTAAACCTATCGGCTACTTTAGAGATGCATGGAATAGATTTAGAAAGAATAAGGGTTCTATCGTTGCCGCAATAATTATTTTATTCTTATTCTTATTTGCTATAATTGCCCCTTTATGCACTCCATATAAGGTCGCAAATGAAGATGGTTATATGAAATTCTGTTTACCAAAGAGCCATTTAGCAGATAAAACTGGATGGGATCTATGGGATGGCTGTGAAAATGTTCAATATAATAAAGAAAACTTCTATTATTATTATGCAATGGGCGTTGAAACTGGCCATAATGCAGTAAAAAATCAAAAATATACTATCTACGAAGAAGTAAAAGGTAGAACTAAAACTACTTATTATAAATTTAGATTAGATTCTTATCAAAAGAATGGTGTAATTTTCACTAACTTAAGTGAAGCACAATATAAAAATATTCAAGCTTATCAAAAAGAAACTGGTATTCAAATTATTTATCCAGTTACTGATGTTTTAAAACGTCCTACTGCTATTAAGGACACTGATGATGCAAACTATTGGTTTGAAACAACTGAATCAGGTGGAAAGAGCTTAGTTAAATTAGATGCAAGTGGAAACTTAGTTAATATTTATCAAGCTTACACTGGTACAGATGATTATGATTCTACAAGAATCGAAGGTAGCACAGCTAAGTATGATTATGCAATCAAGAATCAAACTGGTTACCAAGTAAGAATTAATTATTATGAATACTATATTTACTATCATTCTAGAGTATTAAATGATGGTATTTCAACTCCAGTATTCATTTTCGGATCAAATAATGCTGGTAAAGATATTTTTGTATGTTTAGCTAGTGGTGCAAGATTCTCATTCATACTTGCAATTTTAGTATCTTTAGTTAACCTTGTTGTTGGTGCTATTTATGGTTCTATTGAAGGTTACTATGGTGGTAAGATTGACTTATTAATGGAGCGTTTTGTTGAAATTTTAGGTGCAGTTCCTCTAATGGTTGTTATTTCAATCATGAAATTCCATATGCAAAAGGTAAGTGCAGTTGTTATTGTATTTATCGCATTCTTCTTAACAGGATGGATTGGTATGGCTGGAAGAACTCGTATGCAATTCTATCGTTTCAAAAACCAAGAATATGTATTAGCTGCTAGAACTTTAGGTGCTAGCGATGCTAGAATTATGTTTAAGCATATTTTCCCTAACTCATTAGGTACATTAATTACAAGCTCAGTATTAGTAATTCCAGGAACTATCTTTGCTGAATCAAGCTTAAGTTACTTAGGTATTATCGACTTAAGTACTGGTGATATGACAAGTGTTGGTACATTACTTGCTAGTGCACAAGCTTATTTAACATCATATCCTCATATGATGGTATTCCCAGCTATCTTTATTTGTTTATTAATGTTAAGCTTCAACTTATTCGGTAATGGTTTAAGAGATGCATTTAACCCATCATTAAGAGGAGCGGAGGAATAATTGTATGGAAAATAAAGAGAAAAAATTAGAAGTTAAAAACCTACAAGTTTCTTTTAGAACTCAAGGTGGTAATGTTAAGGCAGTAAGAGACATCTCTTTTGATCTATACAAAGGAGAAACTTTAGCTATCGTTGGTGAATCAGGTTCAGGTAAATCTGTTACATCAAAGGCAATTATTGGTATTCTTGCTCCAAACTCAATCGTTGAAGGTGGAGAAATTTTATATGATGGTCAAGATTTATTAAAAATCAGTGAAGATGATTTCCA
>JAEEGL017272635.1_pt1 | contig 20966 bp, 15 predicted proteins | sample 9134231 | NCBI WGS metagenome assembly JAEEGL01 (sample SAMN16246548, study PRJNA631951) | gut metagenome | biome: gut microbiome; feature: rumen; material: fiber-attached | host: Bos | place: Iran: Karaj | collected 2018-10
ATTTGATAACAAAATGATAACACTTGATAACTGAGCATTATTTATGAGTAATGCAAATGGTTAGCAGGTGAGGTTTCAGCAAAGACTAAAAAAGGTCTTGTTAAGCTAATGAATAGCTTAGCAAGGCCTTTTCTTTTTGCCCATATGTTAGCCGGTTGAAACCATTCAGATAAGATTTGCTCAGATTATTCCTGGGGTGGAACAGTTTCAACCTAAAGTCCCGTCATTTTATACCAAGGATTATGTCGGGACAGGTACTTCCATAAGCTCATAGAGCTTACGTTGTTTATTAGTTATTTCAGACAGATGATTCATCATTTGCATTTACCGCATCATTTAATGGGATAGTATAGAGCTGTTCCTTCATAGATACCTCCGGGGAAAGTTTATATGAATAGTTTAACATAGAGAGGTTATATATAAATCATAAATAACCTGAGATACAAAAGCGGGCATGGTTGTGGTATGGCTATATAAAATATGCTAAAATATCAGCCAAACGCAGGTTTATTAAGAAAAGAATGTTGAGGATTATATGAATACTCATAAGTACAAAAAAATTCCACTGATTTTGACAGCTTCTCTGCTGCTTTGGATTTTGTTATCACATGCGTTTCGGATAACATCAATTCCTTTTGGAATCAATGTTGATGAGGTTGGATCCGCATATGATGGTTTTTGTATTGCTAATAGCGGTGTAGATCGGTACCTGAAGTCCTTTCCGGTTTATTTCATGAATTATGGGGATGGGCAAAATGCTCTGTTGACGTACCTGTTAGCGCTTGTATTTCGCCTCGGTGGAAGCGGGTTGCTGGGCATTCGTCTTGTAATGGTTGCAGCCACTGTGTGTGGGGCTTTTTTTGCATATCTGTATGGGAAAAAGTTTTACCGTGAAGAAAAGCAGGGCATAATTTTTCTGGTACTGTTTGCTGTTTTTCCCTGCTTTACCACCATGTTGCGATATGCGTTGGAGAGCCACCTCATGCTGCCCGCAACATTTTTGTGTCTTTTCTTTACATACCGGGCACTGGAAAGAGGCAGAACTCGCGATTATCTTTTGGCTTGTGCTGTACTCGGACTCTCTTTGTATACCTATGCCATTTCATATATTGTCATAATCGTATATATTCTACTGCTTTTTGTGTACTCGATCCTGGCACGTCGCGTAAATTTTCGCAATATGTTGCCGGGCATTCTGGTTCTGTTTTTTTTGGCAGCACCGCTTATCCTGGTGCAATTGATAAATATCTTTGATTTACCGGAGATGAGGCTTGGGTTTATTACTTTCACAAAACTAAATGAATATCGGGCCAACAGTCTTGCTCCTAATCCGATAAATATATGGCACGCCATAAAGTGGTCGCTGCTTTATGACAACCTGACATACAACACTGTCAAACAATTTGGAAACGTGTATTACTATACCATCCCTTTTGTAATCTGGGGGAGTATTGTCTCATTTCGAAATCTGGGAACCTCTCTTTCGAAAAAAGAAATTCATCCGGATGCTCCTATCGTATTTTGGCTTTTATCCTGCTTGGTTACAGCCCTTTTTCTAAACGGGCAATCCGAACCGAATTCTACGAGAATTAACAGCTTGTTTGCAATATGGCTATTTCTGGCAGGCCGTGGAATCTATGATCTTCTGGAACGGGTGAAATCTAAGAAGGTCCGGATGATACTTATGGCAGGCGTTTTCGGAGTATATCTTGTCAGTTATGGATTTTTTATCAACTACTATTACGGAACCGGCTATTCAGAAGATCAAAACGGTACTTTCCGTCCTTTGTATACAGACGTGGCGGCATACCGGGAAAATCATCCGGAATTGCAGGATTACGGTGTGGTCTACCCATACAGGGATACGTACTATCTGTTTACATACAAAATTGATCCTTTCACAACATCCAGGGGACGGAAAGGCGTGGATCGATATGGGGATGATATTATAAATACCGTGGAATTTCCGACTGATTGGACAATCCACTTGAACAAGGACTATGTTTTGTGGGAGGGGGATTATCGTTTCGAGAGGCTTAGTGGTGATCTGCTGAACCTGGGATACGAATCGGTTAAGCTGGAAAATTACACGTATTTTCTCAATCCTTTCCGGAAATATGAATTCTCCTGCGAGTTATATAAAGGAAATCTGGATAAGGTCGCATGGAGAAACGGAGAATTGACCGTCAGCGGGTGGAGTCTCGATGCAAAAGGGACTCCATATGAAAGTTTTTATCTTGAGATAGATGGGGTGACTTATGAGTACATACCGACTCAGCGTCAGGATGTAGCAAATGCATTTGATGACGAGAGTGTTTTATTTTCCGGATTTGAGATACAGGAAGCAATCGATTTTCCTTTATCGGGAGAACGGGATATAGCGCTGATCGGAGTGACAAATGAAGGGATAGAAGAGAAACTGATTGGCTTAAGTAATCCGGGAGAGTGAGTTCCGCTAAGTACCATACAAAAGTCTAAGCCACGCTTAAGATACAGGTTAAGTTAGGAAACTCGAGTAACTGGAAAGCCCCGGGATCCTGATCAGGATTCCAGGGCTTTTTGCATGTGTTTTATAAGGCCAGGTTCCCGAAGGGGTCGCCGGGTCTTCGGTTCAGGAGGGCAGCCCGGAGTTCTACTTTCTCTGTAGGCAGGCTGGCCAAAAGGGTATCAAAAGAGTCGGCCGTAAGAAAGCCGGCGGCATCATACACTTCCACGGTTTCCCGGATGTGATCCTCGGTGGTGGCCAGAAGAGGGATACTTTCCGGAATGGATCGGAACAAAGCAAGATATTTCCCCCGATAGAGGGGATCAAAATGCAGCGACGGTTCCATCTGCTCCGCAAGAAGGCGGCGGCAGAGGACCGTCGCTTTTTGCATGCGCTTTTGGCTGTAGTAGGCAGCGTATTCCGCTTCGCTTTCTGCATAGTCCTCCTCGCCGCCGGCCAGGAAAGGGCGGAAGCCCAGATCGTCGGGCAGTTGCAGGAAGGAAGAGCAGCGCTGATCCCAGCTCCGGAGGGATTTCTTCAGAGTGGCGGAGTCACTCTCCGTCAGCAGGGGCAGGGGTTCCGGGAAAAAGCGGACAGAGCAGGCATTGAGCAGGGCGAGTACATGGGAGACCTCTTCCCCACCCTTAAACTCCTCCGGAAAGACAAAGTCCGGTCCATCGTAAGAATACACATGGGTCAGGGCGTCGCAATCCAGAAAGGCATCCTTTCCGACCCATGTCAAAGTAGCCGGGATCGCCATCCTTCGCAGATTGCGGCAGCGGGCGTAAGCCCAGTCTCCGATCCGGAGGGTATCGGGAGGCAGGATCTGGTCAGTCAGGTTCCGATCGCCGTAATGCATTTTTTTCACAATATCGTTGGCCATGCTTTTATTATAGGAGCCGGCATTCGGATTTGCAAAATCATTGGAAACGGGGGTGGCTTATGGTAGGATGGTGGTGTGACCGTTGGGACTGTTAAGGAGAAAACTCATGGGCGATTTCAGTGTAAACGAAATGCTGGAGATGCAGAGGGCTCTGCAGGAAAAGTACAAGGACCGGTGGGAACCCATCTGCCCGGAGATCGGAAAGAACAAACTTCTCTGGATGGTGGGGGAGATCGGTGAGGTCATCGATGTGGTGAAGAAGAACGGCGACCAGAAGGCCTGTGCACCGGAGGGGGAGCGTGCCCATCTGGTGGAGGAACTGGCGGACGTGCTCATGCATTACAACGACGCCTTGCTCTGCTACGGCATCACTGCAGACGAATTGAAGGAAGCATATACCACAAAGTTTCAGAAGAACATGAAGCGCTGGTAATACAAGGAGGGCTTACTATGAGAGCATTTGAAGGTTACAGTCACGGCATCAATCTGGGAGGTTGGCTTTCCCAGTGCAACCACACCAAAGAACTGTATGAGAACTTCATCAAGGAGGAGGACATCCGGACCATCGCAGAGTGGGGCCTGGACCATGTCCGTGTTCCCATCGATTATGACCTGGTGGAGGAGAAGGACGGCACCTACAAGGAGGAGGGCTTCGGATACATCCAGAGAGCCCTGGACTGGTGCGGACGCTACGGCATCAATATGGTGCTGGATCTGCACAAGACCTTCGGATTCAGCTTTGATGACGGCGAGCATGAGCTGGGATTCTTTGAAAATGAGGCCTATCAGGAGCGCTTCTACCGTCTGTGGGAGGAGTTCGCAAAGCGCTACGGAAAATACGAGGATCGTCTGGCTTTTGAGCTGCTGAACGAGGTGACGGCAAAGGAATACTGCGAGACCTGGAACCGCATCGCAAAGACCTGCGTGGAGCGGATCCGCGCCATCGCACCCACCATCAGGATCCTCATCGGGGGCTATTACAACAACAGCATCAGCGCCCTGAAGGATCTGGCAGCTCCCTTTGACGAGAACATCGTCTACAACTTCCACTGCTACGAGCCCCTGGCATTCACCCATCAGGGAGCGCCCTGGGTGAGCACCATGGACGTCAATTATCGCATCCCCTTCGATTCCACTTACGCGGAGTACCTGGCAGGCACGGAAGAGCAGTGGCACATGCGGCCGGAACTTCTGGCTGAGGCCCCCCAGGACCAGAAGCTGGGAAGTGAGTACTTCGAGAAGTATATGCAGGAGGCAGTCCGTGTGGCAGAAGAGCGGAACGTACCTCTCTACTGCGGCGAGTACGGTGTCATCAACCGCGCCACCCCGGAGGACGTCCTGGCCTGGTATCAGTGCATCGAGCCGGTCTTCCGCAAACATAAGATCAGCAGAGCGGCCTGGAGCTATCGGGAGATGGATTACGGCATCGTGGACGCACATCTGGATCCCGTCCGGGAAAAATTGTTGAAACTCCTGTAAGGCTTTCCGGGAAACTCCGCAAAATCCCATATAGTACAAAGAACAGGTTTATGCAATAATGTTGTAAGAAACGCATGTTGTATAAATCTGTTTTTTCTTTGGAGTGTTATATGAAATTACTGTTCCGTCTGAGCAAGGAAGCCATCCGTTACAAGTCCCTCTACATCATCGCCATTTTGTCCACCTTCATGCTGACTGTGATCAATCTGGCGGCCCCCCGGGCCCTGTCGGCCATGACGGGCATCGTCAGTGACGGTGTGGACGAAGAGGGCATGAACCGGATCCTGAAACTGACGGTGGTGCTGATCGTGTTGTACCTGCTGCGGATCCTGTTCCGGTTTCTCAGCAATTTCCTGGCACACAAGGCGGCCTGGAATCTGGTGGGAGATCTGCGGACCAGAGTCTATGACAAGCTGGAGCACATGCACATCGGGTATTTCCATGACAAGCAGACCGGTGATCTCATGAGCCGTATCGTCAACGATACCAGAGATTTCGAACTCCTTTACGCCCACATGATCCCCGACAGTATCACCAATGTGGTGACCTTCCTCGGAGTTCTGATCATGCTGCTCACCATCAATCCCAAGCTGGCCCTCATCACCTGCGCCCCTCTGCCCCTGATCTTCCTTTCCGGCATTATCTTCTCTAAGAAAGTCCGCCCTTATTTCAAGATATCCCAGAAAAAGATGGGCGAGCTCAGCGGGAAGCTGCAGGACAATCTCTCCGGTATCCATGAGATTCAGTCCTTTGGCCGGGAAGAGTATGAGACAGATCGGGTGGATGAGACGAATTTCGATCATATCAAGGCCATGCTGACAGCGCTGAAATTCAGTGCCATTTTCCATCCTACCGTGGAGTTTATTTCGTCAATCGGTACCATTCTGGTGGTGGCCTTCGGCGGCCTTTTGGCCTTCCGGGAAGGCCTGCAGGTGGAGGATATCGTAGCCTTCCTCCTGTACCTCGGCCTGTTCTATGCACCCATTACCAGCCTTGCAAATTTCCTGGAGAATATGCAGCAGTCCGTGGCGGGGGCGGAGCGTGTCATGGCGGTGCTGGATGCACCCTGTGAGATCGTGGACAAGCCGGATGCAAAGCCTCTGAAAAATGTACAGGGTGAGATCCGGTTCGAAAACGTCAGCTTCTCCTACGAGAAGGACATCCCGGTGCTGGACGGTGTCTCCTTTACCTGTGAGCCCGGCAAGATGCTGGCGCTGGTGGGTCCCACCGGTGTGGGAAAGACCACATTGACCCAGCTGATCTCCAGGTTTTATGAACCCACTTCCGGACGGATCCTCATCGACGGTTCCGACATCAGCGAGGTCACCATCGAGAGCCTGCGGCAGAACATTTCCCCGGTGCTTCAGGACACCTTCCTCTTCAACGGCACCATTGCGGAAAACATCGGGTATGCATATCCGGAAGCGACCTTGGAGGAGATTCAGGAAGCCGCGAAGATCGCCAATATCCATGAAGATATTCTTGCCATGCCGAATGGATATGACACGGTTGTCGGTGAAAGGGGACTGCGCCTTTCCGGAGGACAGAAGCAGCGCGTCTCCATTGCAAGAGCTATCCTGCGGAAGTCACCCATCATTATTCTGGACGAAGCGACAGCTTCCGTTGATGTGGAGACGGAACGTCAGATTCAGGATGCCATCACCGGGATCGTTGGTTCCCGCACCATCGTGGCAATCGCCCATCGTCTTTCCACCATCCGCAATGCGGACCGGATCCTGGTCATCGAAAACGGAAGGATCACGGAGCAGGGCACCCATGAGGAACTGGTGGCTCTCGGGGGAAGTTATGCCCGCATGAGCAGGATCCAAAGTAAAGCATAGGATACAGAAACAAAAGCTCGCAGACCACACGGAACTGCGAGCTTTTTCTCTCGCATGCTTTCATACAATATGCTATAATATCAGGATGCCGGCATGTGTGGGCAGATCGACGGAAGAGCAGATTTGCCATAACCCCGAATAAGTCATCTTACGCCGGCTGTTGATTGGGGAAACAGGAGAAATCAAATGGACATTAACGAATTACTGGCTTATGCCCGAGAGCACAATTGCTCCGATATTCATATCACGGCAGGTACCCATCTGGCACTGCGCCGGTACGGACGCCTGACCTTCCTGGATGAGGTGCCCACCATCGCTCAGGCAGAATCCATGATCATGTCTTTTTTGAATGAGGACGAAGAGGCTCATGTACGGGAGGGACATGACATTGATGTCGGTTACAAGCTTCCCGATCGCAGCCGCGCCCGTGTGAATGTGTATCACCAGAGAGGAAATCTTGCCTGCTCCATTCGTATGCTGTATCAGTACATTCCTCCGCTGTCAGAACTGGGACTTCCCCAAACCCTGGAACAGTTTGCATCCCTGCCCAGAGGTATGGTGCTGGTGACCGGTCCCACCGGTTGCGGAAAATCCACCACCCTTGCAGCTATGATGCAGTATATCAATGATAATTTCGACCGTCATATCATGACTATCGAGGATCCCATCGAGTATGTGCTGGATCACAGGAAAGCCCTGATCCACCAGAGAGAAGTAGGATGCGATGTGACAGATTATCACACCGCCCTTCGCTCTGCGCTGCGTGAGGATCCGGATATCATCATGGTGGGTGAGATGCGTGATTACCAGACCATCGCCGCTGCCATCACCGCAGCAGAGACCGGACACCTGGTCTTCTCCACATTGCACACTTCCTCCGCTGCACAGACGGTGGAACGTATCATTGACAGCACTCCCATCGAGAACCAGCAGCAGATCCGTCTTCAGCTGGCTTCCGTGCTGGAGGGTGTTGTGACCCAGACCCTGATCCCCCGGCAGGATCAGGAAGGACGCGTGGTGGCCACCGAGATCATGTCCATGAATTACGCCATCCGGAATCAGATCCGCGACAACAAGATCCACGCCATCACCGACGTGATCCAGTCCGGTGCGAAAGAGAACATGCACACCCTGAACACGGACCTTGCCCGGCTGTACAAAGAGGGCAAGATCAGCAGGGAGAACACGATCCAGCACTCTTACAACGTGCGTGACCTGATGCGTTTAATCTAGAAAGACAGACAGTTTGAAATGTGGATTTATCTGAGCGCGATCCTTTTGATCGTGGGAAGTATTTCAATCATATACGGAGTTCACTTCTTTCAGAGAGAGAAAGATTCCGGATCTCTGCGAAGCACCATGTTGATCCTTGGCGTCTCCGCAGGCGTCTGGCAGATCGGGTACGGTCTGTTCGGACTGAGTGAGAATTTTACGGTAGCGGCGATCATCCGTAAGATCGCCCTCCTGGGTGTAACAGTGTATCCGCTGGAGGAGACCCTCCTGGGCATACGGATGACCGGTCTCAGCAAGAAGAAACAGAGAGTTCTGCGGATCCTGTTGTCGATCCTGGCAGCGGCTGACTGGTTCCTCTTTTCCCGGAATTCAGTGGATGAGTTTGTCCGGGTTGGTAATTGGACTACCTTCCGTGCAGTGCAATGCCCGGAGCGAGTCTTTCACGATGTGGAAGTAACGATCATGTTCCTGTCCGCTCTGCTGGCCTGGGTATTCTGGAACCGACGGGTGAAGCTGAAGCGTGAAAGAGAGCTGATGTACGGAATTCTGGTGGCCAATCTGGCCATTATGCTGGCAGCAGTCCCGGATACATTCCTGGTTCGGGTGATGGATTACGGTCTGCCCACTTCCGGTCTGGGAGCCGGACTTTCCCTGCTCCTCTGGTATGTGGCAGCGGAGAAATACAACACCTTCTCCGTGTCCTCCAAGACCATGGTGGATTACATTCAGAACGTCCTCAATGAGGGCGTTGTGATCTTCGATGAGAACCGAAAACTGGTGATGATGAACCGTTTTGCCCGGGAGGAACTGGGAGTGCAGGAGGGATTTTGCCTGACGGATTTCCTCGACCTGCCCTTTTCCGAAAAGGCAATCTATGAGGCTCTGACCCAGGAGTCCAACACCCAGTTCAAGAGCCGGATGAAGAGCAATGACCGGATCTACTTGGTGAATATGGTGGTGGCCTGGGATGATCATCGGGAGCCCTTTGGCTATTTTGTGACCCTAACGGACATTTCCAAGGAGGAGAAGTTGCTGGTGGAAGCGGAAGCTGCCAACCAGGCGAAGAGCAACTTCCTTGCCAACATGTCCCACGAGATCCGTACTCCCATGAACGCCATCGGTGGTATGGCAGAGCTGATCCTGCGGGACAGCACGGATGAGACGGCATGCAAAAACGCAGCCATGATCCGGGTGTCCTCCAAGTCTCTGCTGGCCATCATCAATGATATTCTGGACTTCTCCAAGATCGAGTCCGGCAAGATGGAGATCGTCGAGGAACCTTATCAGGTGGCTTCCATGCTGAACGATGTCATCTCCATGATCCGCATCAAGCTGGAGGAGAAGAACATCGTCTTTGACGTCCGGGTGAATCCCAATGTTCCCTCGGAACTGAAGGGAGATGAAGTCCGGATCAAGCAGGTGCTCATCAACCTGCTGAGCAATGCCGTGAAATTTACGGAGATCGGATCCGTCTCTCTGGAGGTGGATTATGAGACGACGGAAGACAGCAAGTGCCGCCTGAAGGTGAATGTCCGCGACACCGGAGCGGGTATCCGGGAAGCGGATCTGAAGATGATCTTTGACAGCTTCACTCAGGTGGACACCAAGCGGAATCGTTCCATCGAGGGAACCGGTCTGGGCCTTGCCATTACTCAGAGACTGGTGAAACTCATGGGTGGTGACATTAGTGTCAGCAGTAAGTTCGGAGAGGGCTCTGTCTTCTCCTTCTATGTCAGCAATGACATCGTGAACTCCGGACCTGTGGGGGCGATGGAAGATGCGTATCGCACCATTGAATCCGATGTGTTCCAGCCTGACTTTACTGCGCCGGATGCCCGGGTTCTGGTGGTGGACGACAACACCATCAACCTCCGCCTGGTGGAGGGCCTCCTTCGGGCATACGATATCAATCCCGTCTGTGTGGAGAGTGGTAAGGAAGCGATCCAATGCTTCGAAGAGCAGAAGCATTTTGATATCATCTTCATGGACCACATGATGCCCGCCATGGATGGTGTGGAGGCCATGCAGCACATCCGACAGATGGAAGGCGGTGCGGAGGAAGTGATCATCGCCCTGACGGCCAACGCACTGAGCGGTGCAAAGAACGCTTATCTGGAAGCGGGATTTGACGGCTTCCTGGCAAAGCCCATCGAGATGAAAAAGCTGGATCACATCCTCGGAAAGTATCTCCGGAAGAAATAAAATTTTTGTAAAAAAGGGGATTGACAATCTGAAATCTCAGAATTAAGATAAGCCCATGTAAATTATTTTGATGGCAAAGGTGTCACAGATTACATTCTGTGACGCCTTTTTTCTTTGCTCTTTTGGCAGAGAGAAAAACCGGCGCCAGCCATTCGAATAATTTCAATATCGATTCAGGAGGAAAAAATGATGTCTCAAGATATTATCGCTTATGTCTCTGAACAGCTCTACGGCGTCTGGTTTTTGATCGGTGCCGCGCTGGTGTTCTGGATGCAGGCAGGCTTCGCAATGGCGGAGACCGGCTTTACGAGAGCCAAGAATGCCGGCAACATCATCATGAAGAACTTGATGGATTTCTGTATCGGAACGGTGATGTTCATCCTCATCGGTTTCGGACTGTTTCTCGGGGAGGACGCTCTCTTTGGACTGATCGGTCTTCCCAATATGCAGATCTTCAGCAACTATGCAGGATTTGACTGGTCCAACTTCGTATTCAACCTGGTGTTCTGCGCAACCACTGCTACCATCGTTTCCGGAGCCATGGCAGAGAGAACCCGCTTCATTTCCTACTGTGTCTACTCCGCAGTGATCTCCGGTCTCATCTATCCCATCGAAGCTCACTGGACCTGGGGCGGCGGCTGGCTGGCACAGATGGGCTTCCATGATTTTGCAGGTTCCAACTGCATTCACATGGTCGGCGGTATCTGCGCATTGGTGGGTGCAGCCATTGAAGGACCCCGTATCGGCAAGTTCATCAAGGACAAGGCCGGCAAGGTGGTGAAGGTCAATGCCTTCCCCGGTCACAACCTTCCCATGGCAGCCCTGGGCGTGTTCATCCTCTGGCTGGGCTGGTACGGATTCAACGGTGCTGCAGCTACCGACCTGGATCAGCTGGGTTCCATCTTCGTAACCACCACCATTGCTCCCGCAGTTGCAACGGTTGTTTGTATGATCTTTACCTGGCTTCGCTACGGCAAGCCCGATGTTTCCATGTGTCTCAACGCTTCCCTGGCAGGTCTGGTTGCCATCACCGCTCCCTGTGATGTGGTGGATGCAGCAGGCGCCATCATCGTTGGCGCTGTAGCCGGTGTTCTGGTAGTCTTCGGTGTCTGGTTCCTGGATCACAAGATCCATGTTGACGATCCTGTGGGCGCTGTTGCGGTTCACATGATGAACGGTATCTGGGGTACCCTGGCAGTAGGTCTCTTCGCTACCGATTCCACCCCCACCTACGCTCTGGCAGATGCAGCCGGCAACCCCTTGCTGGGCCTCTTCTACGGCGGCGGATTCAAGCTCCTGGGAATCCAGTTCCTGGGCATGTTCGCAACTGCAGCATGGACGGTAGTGACCATCTGGATCACCTTCAAGCTCATCGACAAGACCCTGGGCCTGCGCGCTTCCGCAGAGGAAGAGATCACCGGTCTCGACCAGACCGAGCATGGTCTTCCCAGTGCCTATGCTGACTTCAAGATCCAGAACACCTACGGCGAGGAGTACCTGGAAGGCACTTCCGATGTGCAGCTGGACGAGAGCGCTGTTGCCTCCGAAGAGAGTGCCGTGGAAGTCCGTGTGGCTCCCGGTGTGGACGAGAAGACCATGACCAAGGGATCCGCAAAGATGACCAAGATCGAGATCCTGTGCAGAGAGCGGAACCTGGAGCGCCTGAAGAATGCATTGATGTCCATCGGTATCACGGGTATGACCGTGGCTCATGTCATGGGCTGCGGCGCACAGAAGGGCCAGCCCGAGTACTACAGAGGAGTCGAGCTGGAGCCCACCCTGCTTCCCAAGATCCGTATCGATGTTGTAGTTTGTGCGGTACCGGTCCGTAAGGTCATCGAGGTGACCAAGAAGACTCTGTATACCGGCCACATCGGCGACGGCAAGATCTTTGTATACAATGTTGAAAACGTTGTGAAGATCCGTACCGGTGAGGAAGGATACGACGCATTACAAGATGTGGAATAACAAACAGTTTCCCCCACTCGCAGACGTTCCCCGGCGTCTGCGAGTTTTCTTTTCCTTTTTTGTTTCTTGTGATAAAATATATCTATGTCCTTTTGCGTTTTTTAGTATGACCGGATTTGCGTGTTTTGAGAGGGACGGGTATGTCGAGTCAGAAAATCGCCATTATCATGAAATGGACAGAGGGCGAAGAGCAGGATCAGTCTGCCCTTCGGATCCTTGAAAGCGCGCATAAAGAGGGCTTCCAGACATCTTATCTTCATCTTCCCGAAGAGGCCCGGAACATGAGCCTCCCGGATCTGATCCAACATTTCCAGACATCAATGGAATATCGCGAGACCCTTCCCCCGGAACGGCGGATCGAAACCCTGGGCGAGGACGAACTCAAACAGCTGGAACAGGTACGCGAAATCCTGGATAAAAATCTTTTTTCTTATGTATTTCAGCCCATCGTCAGTGCAATGGACGGTGAGATCTTTGCCTATGAGGCTTTGATGAGAGCTCCCGAGGGAGCGGGGATCGGACCTCTCGACATTCTGAAGTATGCCGGGATGATGAACCGGTTCGGCGATGTGGAGAAGGCCACCTTCCTCAACGTGACCCGTACCATCGATGAGAACAAGACACGGTTCGGCAAGCGGCTTGTGTTCATCAACAGTATTCCGGGAGCCAGAGTGCTTCCCGAGGATTATCTGGAGATCGACAATGCGCTCTGGTCCCATGCCGATAATCTGGTGGTGGAGATGACGGAGCAGACGGAAGCCAGTGAGCAGAAGATCCGTGCTTTGAAGCGCCGTTTTGATCAGATGGGCATTCCCCTTGCTTTGGACGATTATGGAACCGGCTATTCCAATGTGGTCAATCTGTTGGAATACATGCCGAAATACGTAAAGATCGACCGCTCTCTCATCGCCGAGATCCATGACAACCCAAAGAAAAAACGGTTTGTCCGCGAGATCATCGATTTCTGCCACGATAATGATATTATGGCTCTGGCAGAGGGCGTGGAGACCTGGAAAGAGCTTCGTGCCGTCGTCCGTATGGGTGTCGATCTGATCCAGGGATTCTATACTTCAAAACCCAACGCAGAGATCCTGGACGGTATTCCGGGGGATCTGAAGCAGGAGATTTCCAGATATCAGAATGAGCGTCAGGCCGGCATCAAGGAAAAGATCTTCCTGCCGGATGAGACCGGACGTGTTCAGCTGAGCTTTGTGGAGAAGTCTTCCTACAACTGTATTCTGGTGGGGAAGGCCGGTTCCGGATGCGGCGATGTGACCATTGCGGGTATCCATGGAAAGCGGACCCATACTCATATGGTCATCGGCGCCGGCTATCAAGGAACCATTACTCTGGATAATGCAAGTTTTTATGGCCAGGTCTGTATCGATGTGGGCGAGAATGCAGACGTGACCTTCGTGCTGAAGGGCGCCAACTTTCTCGAAAAAGGCGGCATCCGCGTTCCGGAAACTGCCACCGTGATCTTTGAGGGTGGCGGCAGTCTGGATATCCATTTGGATTCGGCGGAGTGCTTCGGTATCGGAAACTCCCAGCAGCTCCGGTACGGAACCATGATCTTCCGGCAGGACGGAGCCATCACCGTCGAGGCCCGGGGGCTCAGCGGTATCTGCATTGGCGGAGGCTGGGGAAATGCGATCCATATCGAGCGCGGAAAATATAATCTGTCCATGAACTGCGACCGCGGAGTTGCCATTGGTTCCCTCTTTGGGGACAATGAGATCATACTCTCTACCTGTGAGGCGGACATCAATCTTGCAGTTACCAGAGGTGTGGGCGTGGGATCGGTCAGCGGATCGGCCCGGATGCTGATCCACAGCGCAGCGGTGCGCAGTGTTGTGGAGGCGACGGACGCGGTGGCCTACGGTACTATGGACGGCGGCAGAACGGATATGCATGTCCATGATGCATCTGTGGATTGCCAGATGCGCGGAGAGACCATCATCGCCATCGGATCCAAGGCCGGAGCGACAGAGTATCGTCAGGAACGTTCCACGCTACGGGTTACTCTGAACGGACACAGAGCGCTGGCATTCGGCGGCTTTGTACAGGATACAAACATTTATATGGAGGATTGTGACACCAGTGTTGAGGTAAACTCCGCTACAGAGACGGATTCCCTGGCTCCCGAGAGTCATTTCCACATCCGTCACGGCCGGAACCAGTTTATGGTCAACGGCGCCCCTGTGGAGCACGTGGTGGATTACGAGCAATGAGCAATACAGAGAAGTATCAAATCGATTATGATCTATTGACGGAGCAGGCAAAGGGACTGGCAGAATCAGAGCCGCATTTTGTTCCCTTCCTTTCCAATCTTTCCGCCCTGATCGCCGAGAATATGCCGAACCTGAACTGGGCCGGATTTTATCTGATGACCCGGGCCGGTGATCTGGTGCTGGGACCCTTCCAGGGAAAGCTGGCATGCATTCATATCGCAGTGGGTAAAGGTGTCTGCGGTACTGCCATCGCGGAGAACCGGACGATCCTGGTGCCGGATGTCCATGAATTTCCGGGACATATCGCCTGCGACAGTGCTTCCAATTCCGAGCTGGTGATCCCTTTCCGGAACGAGGCGGGAGAGCCCGTGGCAGTGTTGGATCTGGACAGTCCGGAAAAAGAGCGTTTTTCCGAGGAAGATGCGGTCGGGCTGGAGAAGCTGGTGCGTATGGCAGAGAAGCAGATCCTCTGGGATATTCAATAAGGACGACTCGGGAGGAATCTTTATGGGAATGGATTATAAGGAAAAGAGCGATCTGGTTAAACAGCTTGCCCAGAGCATGGGGATGCAGGGTGAAAGAGCCCTGAAGGCCGCAAACTTTGATGCGGGAACCGGAACCCTTTATGTGGGCAGCACGGTGTATCTCCCGGAACAGATCGAATCTGCCAGACTGTATTGCCTGGCACAGATGGAGAAGTACAAACCCCTGAATGATGCCACCTACCAGATGTTTGAGATCGCGGCGACTTCCATCGCCCTGGCTCAAAAGCTGGTGATGAGCAACAAAGGACGCATTGTCATCACAGACGATAAAGACGAGTAAACAAAAATCCCGGCATCAGCCGGGATTTCTTTTTTCAGCTTTTTGGCAGCAGGATCTGTACGTTTGTCCCCACTCCCGGGGTGCTCTCCACCGTCAGATCACCCTGGCAGATGGCCCGGAGGCGGTACCGCACATTGCGCAGACCCACGGACCGGTGATCCCGGGTGGGGCTGGTCATGCGACTCTCATTGTCTTTTGTGGAAAATCCCACACCATTATCTTCTACTGTAATGATATAGTGATCCGAAGACTCCTCGGTACGAAGTGTGACGGTTCCACCCTCCGGACGCTTCATGACACCGTGTTTGATGGCGTTTTCCACCAAGGGCTGGATGGTGAGGGGCGGGATCTCAAAACTCTGACATTGCAAGTCGTAATCCACCTTCAGATCCTCTCCGAACCGAACCTTTTCCAGATAGACATAGTTTTGCACCAGCTCCAGTTCTCTGGAAAAAGGGATCATATCCAGGGAGCTCAAGGTATCGATATGGTGCCGCAGATATTGGGAGAAGTTGTCGATGACTTCCTGCGCCATCTTTGGATCCGTCTCGCAAAGGACATAGATGGAATTCAGCACATTGAAGGTAAAGTGAGGCTGGATCTGGCTCACCATGAGCTGAACCTTCTGCCGGCTCAGTTCATCCTCCTGGGCCTGCATGCGGATCTCCTGGTTGTTGTGCAGGAAGTTGCTGACGAATACGATGGAGATGACACCGCACTGGGGGAGCAGGTAGGAGGGGAAATGAAAGAGTCCTGACAAGGCGCTCAGGATCGGCAGTATAGGAACGATGCTCAGGATGACCCATTCACGACTTGTCTTAAATTTCTTCCGGTAGCGGATCATCAGAAAAAAGGTTAGGACCACGATGGTGTGTCCGCAGCTGCGTCCAAGGAAAAACCAGAGATCGCTGGGAGGCAGCAGCCCGGTCAGCCCCCCGATCCGCAGGAACACAGCCAGAATAAAGACGATATTGGCGATGATAAGCGGGATGCGGGATACATCTTCGCAATATTGTTGGATGTAGGCGGTAAGGAAGGCCACAAAGAAGGTGAAGGTCAGGTGGTAACTGATGGTCACGATCGCAGAGGCACAGCTGTAGGGGAACTCGCCCGGCTGATACCGATTCAGATTCAGGAGGTCCAACCATCCGTTTGCTGCCATAAAGATGGTGGTGGTTACGATCAGATATTGAAAATAGTGATGCCAGTTCGCGGTTTGTGAGGACAGACGAAAGGTTCCGAATAACACGGCCACCAGTATGACGGCTCCAAACAATTCCAAAGACAGATCCACCAGAAGCATTGTATCTTGCATAAGATGTCTTTCCTTTCCGAATTTCCTTATTTATCATACACCCGGATCAGGCCGGAATGAAGAGCACGGTGATCCGAGGGAGCGCAGCCGTACTGCTCTCGGAATTTCCGGTAAAAGTAGCTGCTGTTCTCGTATCCGATACGGGTCAGGATGGTGTCCACCGGCAGGGTGGAATTCTCCAGCAGGTAAGCGGCCTGCTGGAGTTTTCGTTTCTGCAGGAGCTGCTTGAAATTGGACCCTGTGGCTCGCTTCAGGATCCGACTGACGAAATAGGTGGGATAGCCGGTCTGGGCGGAGATTTCCTCAAGGGTACCGTCCTGATAATGGTCTTCGATGTATTTCAGAACGGAGAACAGAAGATTACGGTTTTCCCGGTCCGGGGTCTGCTGATTGAAGAGGTCTGAGTACAGACTTAAGTTCTGGAACAACAGGCCCATGGTGTTCTGAATGATGGTGTCCGTGGCGCTGGAGGAGTCCAGCAGGGAGAAGATCATGTTTTCCATCAGGTTCTCCACCTGCACGATACCGGAGGCGGGGATGTAGAGATAATCCACGGAGGCATCGTTTCCTGTGACGGAGGCGATGAGGAAATCCCGCAGCATATCCTCCCGATCGATCATGGAGATGGGGCGGTTGAAGAATTCCGGCAGGATGATAAAGTTCACCGCAAGATCATTCTCCCCCGCAGGGAGGATCTCGTGGCGGGCGTGTTTGTTCAGGAAGAGAAGATCCCCGGTTCCCTGTACGATACGGTCCCTGTTGTCCACAATGTGGGTGAGCTGCCCGCTGACCACATAGATCATCTCGATGTAGTCGTGCCCGTGGGGCGGGAAATACCCGAACCGGGTGTGCCGGCGGATATCGATGAGCTTGCCCTGACGCAGCAGTTTCTCGCTCTCGATGATAAAGTCTTCTTCCGATGTATACAGGTCTTTGCGGATGGCGTGATCCGCCGTGAGGAGTTCCTGTTCCTCTGCGGTGATCTCCCGCAGATGATCGATGATTTCCGGTCTCATAGATTCCTCCCGGAACCGGTCCCGGGCAGGGATCTGTTCCGTATCAGCAGGTTGTTTCCTTCCGGATCATTGTACCACAGAATTGCAAATAAGGTCCCTGTTTTTGCTTCATAAGGACCTTATTTTTCCCTTTCCCATTTGCTATTCTGATGGCAGAGAGGAGGTATCGTATGTCAGAGTACTATTTGGCCATCGACATCGGAGCCAGCAGCGGACGGCATATCCTGGGACACAGGGACGGGGACAGACTGGTCCTGGAGGAGATCTACCGCTTTGAAAACCGGCAGTTCGAGAAGGACGGCCATGTGTGTTGGGATATGGAACACCTGACAAAGGGTGTTCTGGAAGGAATGAAAGAATGTAAAAAGCAGGGGAAGATTCCGGCCAGTGTAGGCATTGACACCTGGGGCGTGGATTACATCCTGTTGGATGAGATGGGGAACCCTGTAGGGGATGCAGTGGCATACCGGGATTCCCGGACGGAAGGGATGGATGCGGTCTGTGAGAAGACCATCTCCCTCGCGGATCTGTATGCCAGATGCGGTATTCAGAAGCAGCCCTTCAATACCCTGTATCAGCTCCTTGCCCTGAAGCAGGAGCACCCGGAACAGCTGCAGCAGGCCCGGAGCTTTCTGATGATCCCGGATTACTTCGGCTATGTGCTGACGGGAGTGATGAAGCAGGAATACACCAATGCCACCACCACTAATCTGGTCTTGGCTGCGGAGAAGAAGTGGGATCTGGAGCTGATGGAGAAGCTGGGACTTCCCACAGAACTGTTTGGGACCCTGTCCATGCCGGGAACGGTGGTGGGACCTCTCCGGAAGGAGGTCCGGGAGGAAGTGGGATATGACACAACCGTCATACTTGCTGCGACCCATGATACCGGATCCGCCTTTCTGGCGGTGCCTGCCCGGGATGATTCTTCCGTATTCCTTTCCAGCGGCACCTGGAGCCTGCTGGGAGTGGAGAATGAGAAGCCCATTACCACAGAGGAATCCCGTCTGGAGAACTTTACCAACGAGGGCGGTGCATGGTACCGGTTCCGGTATCTCAAAAATATCATGGGACTCTGGATGCTTCAGTCCATCCGCCGGGAACTCAACGGCACCGAGTATGTGGAGGGACGGAGCAGTCACCACAAGTCGGACCGGCAGTGGAGTTTTCCGGATCTCATTCAGGCGGCCCGGGATGCCGGTCATTTTACCTCCCGGATCGATGTGAATGCAGAGCGGTTCCTGGCGCCTGAGAGCATGATCGATGCGGTGCGGGATGCCTGCCGGGAAAGCGGACAACCGGTGCCGGAGACGGTGGGAGAGATCGTTCAGTGCGTGTACATCAGCCTGTCGGACTGCTACCGGGATGCCATTCAGAAGCTTTCCCATCTCACCGGGAAGACTTACACCGGTATCAATATTGTGGGCGGCGGATGCCAGGACCGGTATCTGAACGAGCTCACTGCAAAAGCGACAGGGTTGTCGGTTCTTGCGGGACCTGTGGAGGGAACCGCCATCGGAAATCTGGTGGTCCAGATGATCCGGACCGGAGAATTTGAAAATCTTACGGATGCGAGAGATTGTATCCGCAGAAGCTTTGATATCGAAACCGTGAACCCATAAACGAAATGAAACAAATGGAGGGACTATGAGCTACGCAGAAGCAAAAGCAAAGTACGCTGCCATCGGCATCGACACCGATGCGGCCATGGCAAAATTAAAGGAGGTTCCCATCGGCCTGCATTGCTGGCAGGGAGATGATGTCAGAGGTTTTGACACCAATTCCGACGGACCTCTCACGGGAGGCATCCAGACCACCGGTAATTATCCCGGAGCAGCCCGGAATCCCGAAGAACTGATGCAGGATCTGGAGAAGGTGCTGGAGCTGATCCCCGGCAAGCCGAAGATGAACCTGCATGCCAGCTATGCCATCTTTGACGAGGAGAACGGCGGCTGGGTGGACCGTGACAAGATCGAGCCCAAGCACTTTAAGAAGTGGGTGGATTTCTGCAAGAAGCACGGCATGGGCTGTGACTTCAACCCCACCTATTTCTCCCATGAGAAATGCGATCCCCTGACTCTGGCATCTCCCGATGAGGAGACCCGGAAGTTCTGGATCGAGCACGGCAAGGCCTGCATCCGCATCTCTTCCTATCTGGCAGAGGAACTGGGTGAGACCTGCGTCATGAACATCTGGACCGGCGACGGACTCAAGGACATCCCCGCAGACCGTCTGGGACCCAGAGAGCGCTATCGGGATTCCATCGATGAGATCCTGACCCAGGAATTTGATTTCGATAAGGTGAAGCCCTGCATCGAGTCCAAGGTCTTCGGTATCGGCGTGGAGTCCTACACCGTGGGCAGCTCCGAGTTCGGACTGACCTATGCAGCTTTCCACTCCGACAAGTGCATCCCTCTGATGGACAACGGACATTATCACCCCACCGAGATGGTCAGCGACAAGGTGCCTGCCCTCCTGACCTTCTTCCCGGAGATCGCACTGCACATCACCCGCCCCGTCCGCTGGGATTCGGACCATGTGGTCCTGCTGGACGATGAGACCAGGGAGCTGTGCAAGGAGATCGTCCGCTGCGGCGGTCTGGAGGGAAGAGTCCACATGGATCTGGATTACTTCGACGCTTCCATCAACCGTGTGGCTGCTTATGTGGTAGGCTATCGCAGCGTACAGAAGGCGCTTTTGAATGCGCTGCTGACTCCCGCGGAGGATCTCAAGAAGCTGCAGGATGAGCAGCGGTTCACGGAGCTCATGGTTCGCTCCGAGGAACTGAAGACCATGCCCTTCGGAGAGGTGTGGAACGAGTATTGCCGCGTGTGCGGTGTGCCTGCGGACGGCGAGTGGTTTGAGCAGGTTCGGAAGTATGAAGAGGATGTTCTCGCAAAGAGATAAGGAAAGGCAAAAAATATGAAAGTTTTGGATGCAGAATTTGTACAGGGATATATCCGCATGGCGGATGACGGCTGGCAGCAGGGATGGCACGAGAGAAACGGCGGCAATCTGAGCTACCGCATTAAGCCAGAAGAGGTGGAGCTGGTGAAGGAAGAGCTTCATCCCGGTGAGTGGAAAGCCATCGGCACCACCGTGCCCGATCTGGCAGGAGAGTACTTCCTGGTGACCGGTTCCGGTAAGTTTTTCCGCAACGTATCCATCAAACCCGAAGATTCCATCGCCATCATCGAGATCGATGACAGAGGTGAGTATTACCGGATCTGCTGGGGCCTTGTGAACGGTGGCAGACCCACCAGCGAACTGCCCTCTCACCTGATGAACCATGAAGTGAAAAAGCGGGTAACCGAAGGGAAGCATCGCGTGATCTATCATGCCCATCCCGCTAACACCATCGCCCTCACCTTTGTGCTGCCCCTGACGGATGAGGCCTTCACCCGGGAGCTGTGGGAGATGGCCACCGAGTGCCCTGTGGTGTTCCCCGGCGGTATCGGCGTGGTGCCCTGGATGGTGCCCGGCGGAAGAGA
>JAEEGL011928063.1_pt1 | contig 20965 bp, 17 predicted proteins | sample 9134231 | NCBI WGS metagenome assembly JAEEGL01 (sample SAMN16246548, study PRJNA631951) | gut metagenome | biome: gut microbiome; feature: rumen; material: fiber-attached | host: Bos | place: Iran: Karaj | collected 2018-10
ACGAGCGTAAGATGTCGCTCGGCATCAAGCAGCTGAAGGAAGATCCATGGGAGACCATCGACGTGAAATACCCCATCGGCTCGAAGCACAGCGCCAAGGTGCGCAACTTCACCAACTTCGGCGTCTTCGTAGAGCTGGAGGAGGGTGTCGACGGACTGATCCACATCAGCGACCTCAGCTGGACGAAGAAGGTGAAGCACCCCTCAGAGTTCACAAAGGTGGGCGACAGCATCGACGTCATCGTGCTCGACATCGACAAGGAGAACCGTCGTCTCTCGCTTGGCCACAAGCAGCTGGAAGACAACCCATGGGATGCCTTCGAGGAGAAGTACACCGTGGGCAGCGTTCACGAGGGCAAGATTACGGAAGTCCTGGAGAAGGGCGCCGTGGTGCAGCTTGAGGAGAACGTCGAGGGCTTTGCCACTCCGAAGCACCTGGTGAAGGAAGACAAGAGCCAGGCTCAGCTGGGCGAGGTGCTCCCGTTCAAGGTCATCGAGTTCAACAAGGACAGCAAGCGCATCATCCTCTCTCACAGCCGCACCTTCGAGGACGAGCAGCGCGACGAGAAGCGTGCCGCCCGCAAGGCTGCCGCTCCGCGTGCCCAGAAGAAGGACGACACGCCGAAGATTGAGAACGTGGCTGCCTCCACTTCGCTTGGCGACATCGACGTGCTGGCTCAGCTGAAGGCTCAGATGGAGAAGAGCGAGTAACCCCCGCTTGACCCTAAAGCAACTTACGCAACGAAGAGCAAAGAAAATGCAGTTTTTCTTTGCTCTTCATTTTCTATTTTAGTACCTTTGCAGGCAAAATTCCAAAAAGATGAACGAGCAAACACCCAAGGCGGAGAGCTATCAGCGCATCCCTCCCTTTATTGAAATCATGGACTCCACACTGCGCGACGGCGAACAGACGAGCGGCGTGAGCTTCCTGCCCCACGAGAAACTGATGATTGCACGCATGCTGCTGCGCGACCTGAACGTAGACCGCATCGAGGTGGCATCGGCACGCGTCAGCGAAGGCGAGAAGGAGGCGGTGAGAATGATCTGCCGCTACGCCAGGCAGATAGGACGCCTGGAAAGCGTGGAGGTGCTGGGATTTGTAGATGGCAACACGTCGGTAGACTGGCTGGTGGATGCCGGTGCATGCACGCTCAACTTGCTTGCGAAGGGCTCGCTGCGCCACTGCCGCGAACAGCTGGGCAAGACGCCCGAGGAGCATATACGCGATATTAAAGAGGTGGTGAGCTACGCAAACGAAAAGGGCGTCGGCGTGAACATCTACCTGGAGGACTGGTCGAGCGGTATGAAGGAGTCGCCGGAATATGTGTACAGGCTGATGGACGCATTGACCATTGACCAATCGCCTCGTATCAGGCGCTTCATGCTCCCCGACACACTGGGCATCATGAACCCGCTGCAGGTGGTGGAGTTCTTCAGGAAGATGAAGAAACGCTATCCGGAGGTGCACTTCGACTTCCACGCCCACAACGACTACGACCTGGCGGTGAGCAACTCGCTGGCCGCCGCGCTGAGTGGTGCCCATGGACTGCACGTCACCGTGAACGGCCTGGGCGAGCGGTGCGGCAATGCGCCGCTGTCGAGCGTGCAGGTCATTCTGAAAGACCAGTTCAATGCCAAGACGAACATCAACGAAGAGAAGATGATGGACGTGAGCCGGCTCGTCGAGAGCTACAGCGGCATAGCCATCGCCCCCAACCAGCCCATCATCGGCGACAACGTCTTCACCCAGGTGGCTGGCGTGCATGCCGACGGCGACCAGAAGGGAGGCCTCTACCACAACGCGCTAGTGCCCGAGCGTTTCGGACGCAAACGCGAGTATGCCCTCGGCAAGACCAGCGGCCGCGCCAATATTGCCCGCAACCTGCAGGAGCTGGGACTGGAGCTGACACCTGAGCAGACACAAAAGGTGACAAAGCGCATCACCGAGCTGGGCGACCGCAAGGAGGTGGTGACACAGGACGACCTGCCCTTCATCGTGAGCGACGTGCTGAAGCACGACGTGACTGAGGACAAAGTGAAGCTGGTCAGCTACCAGGTGTCGCTGGCCTACGGCCTGAAGCCTCTGGCGAATGTGAAGATGGAAATCAACGGACAGCAGTATGAAGGCCACTCGTCGGGCGACGGACAATATGATGCGTTTGTGAAAGCCTTGCGCAAGATATACAAGGAATATCTGGGGCGCACCTTCCCCCTGCTGGCCAACTACGCCGTGACCATCCCCCCCGGCGGACGCACCGACGCACTGGTGCAAACGGTCATCACCTGGCAGATGGCCGACGGCAGGCCGCTACGCACACGCGGTCTTGACGCCGACCAGACGGAGGCCGCCATCAAGGCTACGGTAAAGATGCTGAATATAGTGGAAAGGGAAGCGTAATCACGCTTCCCTTTTCAGTTCCTCTATGAGCTGGCTAATGCGCTCCAGCTCCTTGGGAATGTTGATTTGCTGCGGGCAGTGCTTCTCGTGGATGCAGCGTCCGCACTGTATGCAGTGGTCTGGCTGGCGCTTGCGTGGCACCACACGGTCGAGGCTGATGAGATAGCGACGGCGGTTCTCGCGGTACTGCGGGTCGCCGACGTCATGCGGCAGCCGGCCCTCTATCTTCAGTGTGTTATAGTGGGTGAAGATGGTGGGGATGTCGATGCCATAGGGACAGGGCATGCAGTACTGGCATGCGTTGCAGGGGATGGTCTCCTCCTCCATCATCTGGTGGGCAATCTTCGTGTCGAGGAATTCCTGCTCTTCTTGAGACAACGGCTGTAAAGGACAGTATGTCAAAAGATTATCCTTCAGATGCTCCATGAAGGTCATGCCGCTGAGCACGGTAAGCACACCCTCGGGCGTGCCTGCATAGCGGAAGGCCCACGAGGCGATGCTCTTCTCAGGGTTGCGCTGCTTCAGCTCGTTGGCCACATAGCCCGGCACCTTGGCCAGACGGCCGCCCAGCAGGGGTTCCATGATGACGGCGGGGATGCCCTTCTTCTGCAGCTCGGCGTAGAGGTAGCTGGCATCGACGTTGCCGCCGTTAATCTCATTGGCATAGTTCCAGTCGAGCCAGTTCAGCTCTATCTGCACAAAATCCCAGTGGTACTTGTCGTGCATGGCGATGACCTCGTCGAACACATCCTGCCGTCCGTGGAACGAGAAGCCCAGGTTGCGCACGCGGCCCGCCTTGCGCTCCTCCATGAGGAAGTCCATGATGCCGTTGTCCACATAGCGCCGGTTGAACTCATCCATGCTGCCGCCGATGGCATGCAGCAGATAGTAGTCGAGGTAGTCCACCTGCAGCTCCGACATGGAGTCGTAGTACATCTTCTTAGCTCCCTCTGCCGACTGGAAGCGGGGGTCGAAGTTCGACAGCTTCGTAGCCACGAAGTATTTGTCGCGGGGCAGACGGTTCTGTGCTTTCAGGGCGATGCCTGTGCAGCGCTCCGAGAGTCCACGACAGTAGACGGGGCTAGTGTCGATATAGTTCACCCCATGCTCTAGCGCATAGTCTATCTGCCGGTTGATCATTTCCTGGTCGAACTCCTCGGTGCCCTCTATCATGGGCAGGCGCATCATGCCATAGCCCAGCAGCGACACCTTGTCGCCCGTCATAGGGTTGGTGCGGAAGGTCATCTTCCCCTTCGGTGGCTCCACCTGGTTCTTATACTCGTCCTGGGCAGCCTCTGTACTCTTCTTCCCCGCACAGGCGGCCAAAGCGGCGGCTCCGCCCACGCCTAACATCTTTAAAAAAGAGCGACGGGAGAGACGTTCAGTTAATTCATCCGTTCTTTTCATATTGGTCTGTTCTTTCGTTTTCTATCTGTATTTCCTCCCCTTTGGGATGGGGACAGGGGAGGCTTTTATATCTTCCTATGTACCTCGTGTCCCTCCACATGTATGGCCGACAGCGGTCGGACAGGACATACATACTCGCAGGCTCCACAGCCAATACATACGCTTTCATTAATGGCGGGCACTGAGGGGGAGAGGTCGTCGGCAGGGTCGCTGGGCACCATCTCAATAGCTCCCGTGGGGCAGTGGCGGGCGCAATTGCCGCATTCATCTTTGCCCTGAGCGGAGATGCACTCTTTGACTACGACGATGGCGTGGCCTATCTGTATGGCTGTCTTTTCCTCCACGTCAATGGGTTTGATGGCTCCAGCAGGACAAACGTCGGAGCAGCGTGTGCACTCCGGACGGCACCATCCTCGGTCGTACTCTATCACGGGCTGCATCAGGCTCATCAGCTCACCCGAAGGCCGCAGTACGTCGTTTGGACATTCCGACACACAGAGCTGGCAGCCCGTACAGCGGGTAGCCATGTTCTTGGCCGACAGTGAGCCCGGAGGCGTCAGTGGTGTCAGTCGCTTCGGACTCTGCTTCGCCTGGATGATGGCCAGTCCGCCATCCACCAGCTTATCTTGGGCCAGGGCAGCAGTTGTGAGCATGGCAGTGGAAAGCAAGAAGGACCGGCGTTCAGAGCTAGTGCTGCCAGAAGCTCCAGAAGAGCCAGAGTTTCCAGAAGGACCAGAACTACCAGCATACTTCAGCGCACCGAACTTGCACTTTGCAATACAGTCACCGCAAACCACGCAACGGCTATAATCCACCGTATGCGTCTTGTAGTCGATGCACGATGCCTTACAGTTCTTCGTGCAGAGCGAACAGTTCTTACACTTGTCCGCGTCGAAGCGGATTTTCAGCCAGGAGAAGCGTGCCAGGAATGACAGCAGCGTGCCCACCGGACAGACGGTGTTGCAGTAGGTCCTGCCACCTCTCCACGCCAGCACGGCCAGCAGCACCAGCGTCAACAGTGCAATGATGAACACGGGCAGTGACTTCATCCACACATCGACACTATAGAAAGCATAGCTATCGGCACGCTCGGCTAACGAGGCCAGCACATTGTTGCCCAGCTTCCAAAGCGGCTGGAAAATCATGGTCATGATGCGGCCAAAGGCAGAGTAAGGCGCCAGCAGCTGAACGATGCTGCCAATGCCCGCCGCCAGTGCCACCACCATCACGCCCAGCATGCTGTAGCGCAGCCAGCGCATCTCCTTCGAGTAGGTGTAACGGTTTTTCTTTGCTTTCTTGCCCAGCCAGCCGAAGATGTCCTGAACAATGCCCAACGGGCAGATGACCGAGCAGTAGATGCGACCGAAGACCAGCGTCAGCACGGCGAGCGCCACAATGACCACCACGTTCAGCGCCAGAATGGCTTCCAGCGCCTGCGTCTTTGCCATCCACGAAAGCCAGGCGTGAGCCGTCCCCGTGAAGTCGAGGAACAGCAGTGTCAGCCCCACGAGAAATACTGTGGCCAGGATAATACGAATAGTTCTCAGCTTCATGTTCTATTGGTAGTTAAGTCAAAAAATCGTGCGTATTATTACTTATTTGTTTTGAAGAGCTTCGAAGATGATGTCGGCCATACGCTGGGCGCCCTTGCCGTCGGGGTGGATGCCGTCGTCGAGCATCTTGTCGCCGTCGCCGGCATAAAGGGTGTGCAGGTCGATGACCTTCAAGCCATACTTTTGGGCTACCTCCTGCTGGATGGGAATAATCTCATTCGAGATGACTGCGTCGTTGATATTCCACGTCGATTTGAAAGCGGGGATAGGCGTGCAGAGGTATATCTGGGGAGCATTGGACTGAGCATTGACAGGAGTCTTGCTTTTCTTCCCTTTCTTCTTCGTTGCGGGTTGGGCAAGGTCGGGACGCAGCGCAAGAATCATCTGCTCAAGATCCTGGCGGAACTCACTGCCATACTGCCAGTTCTCGGGCTTCGAGTCGTTGGTACCCAGTTTGATAATGACTACATCGGGCTTGAAGGCCAGTGCGTCGGCCCATGCCATCTCCTTCATGTAGGGATAGTCGCCCTTATTAAGCATGGTACGTGCACTGACACCGAAGTTCTTCACCCAGTAGCTGTCGCCCAGCTTCTTCTGCAGCAAGGCCGGATAGCCAGAGGCCGGAGCCATGTCGATGCCGTGACCGTCGGTGATGCTGTTGCCGATGCAGGCCACTCGGATAGCATCGGACTTCGGGGTCTGGCGGGCCTTCAGCCAGCTGCCCAGTTCGGCCAGCATCTGGTCGTGGTATTTGAACCAGGGGCCGAATCCGAAGCCATGGTCGCCTGTAGGATAGATAAACATGGCACACTCATTGCCGGCATTGCGCATGGCCGAGTAGTACTGCACGCCGTTGGTGACGGGAGGCACGAGGCGATCGTCGCTGGCCATGATGATGCAGGTGGGCGGCGTCAGGTGGCGGCGCACAGCCTTGTCGGTAGAGAACTCACGCACCAGCTTCGGGTCTTTCTGTCCCTCTTCGCCTAGGAAGTTGCGGCACGACCACTTGTGCGACACGCGTTCATCCATAGAGATGACGGGATAGAACAGGATGGTGAAGTCGGGGCGCACCTCGAAGGCAGAGTGCGTGGAGATGACCGAGGCCAGATGGCCGCCGGCCGAGAATCCCATGATGCCCACATCGTGCGGGTTGATACCCCACACCTGCGCCGAGTCGCGCACAGTGCGGATGCCCTGCTCCACGTCGCCCATAGGCTTGGTGCGGTCGCCTTCCGGCAGCCGGTAGTTCACCACGAAATAGGCAATGCCCTGCTCGTTGAGCCAGCCTGAGGCCATCGTTCCCTCATGCGTATTCGACAGGACAGAATAGCCTCCGCCCGGCACGCCAACTATGGCCTTGCCCGACGGTGTCTTGGGCAGGAAACACACCATCTGCGCTGCACCGTCTTCGGTCAGGTTCAGCGTAAACTTTCTTGCTGTCATGGGCGAAGTTTGCTCGGCAGGACGTGGCCATTGTGCCTGCGCTGTCATGGCAAGTAGCGTCAGACACAGAATCATAAGTTTCTTCATAATAACATTTTTTTTAGCTTGTGTACTATTTGAGTGCAAATGTACAAAAAAAAGAAGGATTATCACATGTAATTGGAAAAAAAATTGTATTTTTGCAGAAACTTTTCTAAGAATCGACCTTACTTTTAAAAAACTTACGAAATGAGAGCTATTATTACTACCCTGAGTCTGGCACTGACGCTGACCCTGTCGGCCCAGACCAAGCAAGCGTATGAGAAGAGTGCGCTGGAGGAAATCACTGCCGACAAGTTCCTGGCTGGCGGCAATGCAGTGGACTACGACCGCCTGCCCCGCAAGGCGCTGACCCCTGCACCCAAGGGCTACGAGCCGTTCTATCTGAGTCACTACGGCCGTCACGGCTCGCGCTGGCTGCTGAATGAGCGCGACTATTCCGCCCCCATCACCACACTGAGGGACGCGAAGAAAGCCGGCGTGCTGAGTGCCACCGGAGAAAAGGTGCTGGCCAAGCTGGAAGAGATTCAGCAGACTTCAAGAGGACGGCTCGGCGACCTGTCGGACGTAGGTGAGAAGCAGCACCACGACATTGCCAAGCGCATGGTGCAGAACTTCCCCGAAATCTTCAAGGCTCCCAACCTGCTACTCGATGCCCGCAGCACCACCTCTGTGCGTGCCATCCTTTCGATGCTTGCCGAATGTGAGGAGCTGACAGCAGCCAACCCGAAAGCCGTCATCCACAACGAGGCCAACGAAGCCAACATGAGGTACATGAATGCCTCGAAAGACGGTCTGCAGCGGGCCAACGAGGGCAAGGCGCGTCCCATCCAAGGCGAATATGAAGCCAAGATGAGAGACCCCAGAAGACTGATGAAGGTACTCTTCACCGACCAGGACTGGGTATATATCAACTTGATGCCCAGGCAGCTGATGGGCAGCCTCTACGACATTGCCACCAACCAGCAGAGCCACGACGGCGACACGGAGCTGCTCGACCTCTTCACCGCTGAGGAGCTTTACAAGCTGTGGATCAACAACAACCTCTACTGGTATCTGAACTACGCCAATGCGCCCCAGACCGACCATGTGATGCCCTGGGCTCAGTCCAACCTGCTGCGCAATATCATCGAGACGGCCGACACTGTCACCCAGAAGCAGGCCACCCTGCGTTTCGGCCACGACACCGTGGTGCTGCCCATCGTGTCGCTGATGGAACTGGGAGGCATGGGTTGCTCCATTGACAACCTGGACGAGCTGGACACCTGGTTCCGCAGTTACATGGTGATACCTACCGCCTGCAACATCCAGCTCATCTTCTACAGGCCCGTGAAAAACAAGCCCGGCGACATCCTCGTCAAGGCGCTGCTCAACGAGAACGAAGTCACCATGCCCGTAGAGACAGATATGTTCCCCTACTACAAATGGGCCGACGTCAAGGCATTCTACCTGGAGAAGCTGAAGAAACAGCCGAAGAACCCCTTCCCCAATGCACCCGCACAGACCCCGCAGATACCTGCTTTCCTCCAGCAGATGATGAACGCCAACCAGTGAAATCAATAAAAAAAGTTAATTCTCGTGAAATAACTCCTTTCTACTGGCTCCTAACTCCTAAATTTTTCGTACCTTTGCAGCCCGAAAATAACTATCATCAATATTTAACAAAAAAATGAAAAAAGGAATACATCCAGAAAACTATCGCCCCGTCGTGTTCAAGGACATGTCCAACGGCGATATGTTCCTTACGAAGTCTACTGCAAAGACCAATGACACCGTAGAATTCGAAGGTGAAACTTACCCTGTGGTAAAAGTCGAAATCTCCAGTAGCTCTCACCCCTTCTACACTGGTAAGAGCAAGCTCGTCGACACGGCCGGTCGCGTCGATAAGTTCATGAGCCGCTACGGTAAGGCTGCGAAGAAATAAGATATTTACACACGAACGATGACTATAAAAGGCACATTCAAGGTAGTTGCATATACCTTGTGTGTGCCTTTTTTTCTATGGGCCTGCCACGACACCCACGAGGATGACTGGGGTACGGGTGGAAACAGCGAGAAAAACGAGAACCGCAACGACACCAGCCAGGAGCCGGCCCTGCAGCGGCTGGAATTTCCCAAGGTGAAAGGAGGCAGCAGCATCGTCCTCATCCACGCCACTAACGACCAGTATGGCATCAACTACTCCGTGGAGTGGGACTGCGACAAGAAGGCCCAGCGCTGGTCGGCCTACCAGATGAACAGCGCCACCTGCCGGCAGAACACCACCCGCTACCGCTCAGACACCGACCAGTACCCCCTCGATCCCCTCTTGCCCGCCGACCAGTATTTGAGCAAGGACTGCTTCTGGAACAGCGGCTTCGACCACGGGCATATCTGCCCTTCGGCCGACCGTCTCTATTCGGCCGAAGCCAACTATCAGACCTTCTTCCTGACCAACATGCAACCACAGTACCGCCAGTTCAACGGTGCTGACAACAGCCCCTGGTACCGCTTGGAAAGCATGGTGCGCTCATGGGCTAATGCCACCACCACAGAGACACTCTACGTGGTGAAGGGCGGAACCATAGACAATGGTCTGGTGTTCCCCACAAAAGTAAAGGGCGAAATGCTTGTGCCCAGCTATTTCTTTGTGGCGCTGTTGATGAAGAATGCCCAAGGCTACAAGGCAGTGGGTTTCTGGATGGAACACAAGAGCAGCTACCCCGTTATGGAGCCGCTCGCCAGCTATGCGGTGAACATCCGTGAGCTGGAGCAGCATACCGGCATTGATTTCTTCTGCAACCTCCCCGACGAGACAGAAAACCGCGTCGAGACCCTGCCCATTGAGAATGTCCGCCGTGCCTGGGGACTATAAACGAAGTTTTTACTTAAAAACTCCTAATAAGTTTGGCAGAAAGAAACTTTTTGCGTACATTTGTCCGACAAAAAGAAACATTCAACTAATTCATAATTACTAAACAACACAATGAGAACAGTTTATGATTTCACTGTCAAGGACAGGAAAGGCAAGGACGTTTCGCTGAAAGAGTATGCCAACGAGGTGCTGCTCATCGTGAACACTGCCACCAAGTGCGGCTTCACCCCTCAATACGAAGAGCTGGAGAAACTCTACGAGAAATACCGTTCGCAGGAGTTCGTCGTGCTCGACTTCCCCTGCAACCAGTTCGGCCAGCAGGCTCCCGGCACCGACGAGAGCATCCATGAGTTCTGCAAGCTGAACTTCGGCACTGAGTTCCCCCGCTTCAAGAAGGTAAAGGTGAACGGCCCCGATGCCGACCCGCTGTTCCTGTTCCTGCAAGAGCAGAAAGGCTTTGCCGGCTGGGACATGGAGCACCCCATCGCCCATATCCTCGACGACATGCTGTCGAAGGAAGACCCCGACTACAAAGAGAAGCCCAGTATCAAGTGGAACTTCACCAAGTTCCTGGTCGACAAGAAAGGCATGGTTGTGGCCCGCTTCGAGCCCACCACGAAGATGGAGGTCATCGAGAAGAAGATAGAAGAACTGCTGAAATAGAACAATGGAAAAGACAAAATGCTTGATTATTGGCAGCGGGCCCGCAGGGTACACCGCTGCCATTTATGCTTCCCGCGCCAACCTGAGTCCTATAGAGTATTGTGGACTGCAGCCTGGCGGACAGCTGACGCAGACCACCGAGGTGGAGAATTTCCCCGGCTACCCTGAGGGCGTGGACGGCAACCAGATGATGATGGACCTGCGACAGCAGGCCGAGCGCTTCGGCACCGACATCCGCGACGGCGAGATTGTGGAGGTCGACTTCTCCACCCGCCCCTACCGCGTGAAAGATGATGCCGGCAACGAGCTGCTCTGCGACACGGTGATCATCGCCACCGGTGCCTCGGCCAAATATCTGGGACTTCCCGACGAGCAGAAATACAACGGCATGGGTGTGTCGGCCTGCGCCACCTGCGACGGCTTCTTCTACCGCAAGAAGACGGTGGCGGTGGTGGGCGGCGGCGACACAGCCTGCGAGGATGCCCTCTATCTGAGCAGCCTCTGCAAGAAGGTCTATCTAATTGTACGCAAGCCCTTCCTCCGTGCCTCAAAGGTGATGCAGCAGCGTGTCTTCGACCGTGAGAACATCGAGATTCTCTTCGAGCACAACACCGTCGGCCTCTTCGGCGAGGACGGTGTGGAAGGTGCCCATCTGGTGAAGCGTCGCGGCGAGCCCGACGAGGAGCTGGTAGACATCGCCATCGACGGTTTCTTCCTCGCCATCGGCCATAAGCCCAACACCGACATCTTCCGTCAGTGGCTGGACACCGACGAGGTGGGCTATCTGAAGAAAATCGACGGCACGCCTCGCACGAAGCTGCCCGGCATCTTCGTAGCCGGCGACTGTGCCGACCCCGTCTACCGACAGGCCATCAGCGCCGCCGGCACTGGCTGCCAGGCTGCCATCGAGGCCGAACGCTTCCTCCTGGAGAGCTGAAAAGTTCAGCAGGCCTTGAACGACATGTCGAGCCCCTTTACGCTATGGGTAAGGGCACCGACGGAGATGAAGTCCACGCCCTGCTCGGCATAGTCGCGGATGGTGTCGAAAGTGATGCCGCCAGAAGACTCCGTTTCAAAGCGGTGGGCTATCAGGTCTACCGCTTTCTTTGTGTCGGGCACAGAGAAGTTGTCGAGCATAATGCGGTCTACACCGCCGTGGTCGAGCACCTGCTGTAGCTCGTCGAAGTTGCGCACCTCTATTTCTATCTTCAGGTCCAGCCCTTTCTCCTTCAGGTACTGATGGCAGCGGTCTATGGCGTTCACTATTCCTCCGGAAAAGTCCACATGGTTGTCCTTCAGCAGGATCATGTCGAAAAGGCCGATGCGGTGGTTGCAGCCTCCGCCTATCTTCACGGCCTGCTTCTCCAGCATGCGCATGCCCGGCGTGGTCTTACGGGTGTCGAGCACACGGGTGCCCGTACCCTTCAGCCGCTCAACATAGCGGGCGGTCATGGTGGCGATTCCACTCATGCGCTGCATGATGTTCAGCATCAGGCGCTCTGTCTGCAGCAGTGAGCGCACGCGGCCCGTCACCACCATGGCGATGTCGCCTTTCTTCACCTGCGAGCCGTCGCCCATGAGCACTTCCACCTGCATCTCCGGGTCGAAGCGCCGGAACACTTCCCTGGCCACCTCTACGCCGGCCAATATGCCGTCTTCCTTGATGAGCAGGTGCGAGCGCCCCATGGCGTCCTCCGGGATGCAGCACAGCGTGGTATGGTCGCCGTCGCCGATGTCTTCGGCAAACGACAGGTCGATAAGCCTGTCTACAAGTTCTTCAGTCGATAACATAGCGCCGTTTTACTCAAAGTAGATGCCAATGCCGATGCGAAAGCCGATGTTCGAATAGTCACCGTCCTTGAGACTCTGATTGTAGTACACCTCAGGCTCAATGGTCACGGTACGGTTCAGGAAGAAGGAATAGCCCAGCTGCACGGTGGGCTGGAAGTCGTCCAGCTTATGCCAGCGGTGCACATAGTTGCCTCCGGCTCCGAGATAGAGTCCGTTCTGCTCCACATAGAAGCGCACTCCGGCTCCGGCCTCCAGCGAGTTGGCGCCGTGCTTCAGATAGTCATAGCCCAACTGGGCGGTAATCATCCAGTTGTCCATAAACAGGTAGCCGCCCTTGGCCTGCAGGTTCAGATGCCATTTGTCTTTCTGATTCCAGTTGAGATCCAGGCCCGACAGCGATGCCGAGGTGTAGAACTTGCCCTCGCCGAAGGGAGGACGGTCGAGCGAGGGCTGTGTATAGCCCTGTGCGTTACTGGCCAGCGCAAACACGGCGCATAGCAGGGAAAGAATCGTTTTCTTCATAATTATAATAATAAAATAAATCTCAAACTATTAAATCTCAGCTTTTCTCCGCCAGAGGAAGAACCAAAGGGCAGATACCCCCAGTGCAGCGGCAGCCGTCACCCACTTCCACAGCCCGTCAAGGCTGAACAGCTGCTCGGTGAAGAGGTAGGTGGTGCACACCACCGTCATGAAGAATGCTGGGATGAGCGTGATGGCGTAGGGCTTTTTCTGCTGAACCAGATAGACGGTGATGGCCCATAGCATAAACACGGACAACGTCTGGTTGCTCCAGCCAAACCAGCTCCAAATCATGGTGAAGCCGTCCTTGTCGGCCATCTGCCAGATGAGCAGTGCCATGACGGCGGCAAACAGCGGCACGCTGATATAGAGGCGCTTGCGGATGCTGCGCTGTTCCATGTGCACAAAGTCGGCAATGATGAGGCGGGCCGAACGAAGGGCCGTGTCGCCGCTGGTGATAGGAGCTGCCACAACACCCAGCAAGGCGAGGATGCTGCCGAAGGTGAGCAGCCAGTCCTTGCTGATGATGGTCACCACAGAGGGGGCGTCGCTAACGGCAGCAGCGCCTCCGGCTATCTGCTCATAGCCCGGAGTGGGCTGGTCGTAGAAGAAGAACATGGCCACCGTAGCCCAAATCAGGGCAACGATGCCCTCGGTAATCATGGCTCCGTAGAAGATGGGGCGCCCCTGGTGCTCGCTCTTCATGCAACGGGCCATGAGCGGGCTCTGCGTGGCATGGAAGCCGCTGATGGCGCCGCAGGCGATGGTGATGAACAGGCAAGGGAAGACAGCCTTCGGTGTCAACGCCTCGCCGGGCAGTCCCTCCCAAAGCTCGGGAATAGCTGGCCACTTCACAAAGAGCATCAACAGCAGCGCTCCTGCCATGAACAGCAGGGAGAAAGCGAAGAGGGGATAAATCTTACCGATAATCTTGTCGATGGGCATCAGCGTGGCTATCAGATAGTAGATGAAGATGACTATAATCCAGAAGGTGTACTGCCCCAGACTTTCCGTAGCGACAGCCGGCTCCCACATGTCGCCCAGAATCTTTGCCGGGCTGAACACAAACACCGCACCCACCATCATCAGCAGGAAGACGGAGAACACCAGCATCACCTGCTTAGTGGCCTTGCCCAGATAGCGGCCGATAATCTCCGGCTGGTTGGCTCCCCCGTGGCGGATGCTCAGCATGCCGCTCAGATAGTCGTGGGTAGCACCGGCGAAGATGCAGCCCAGCACAATCCACAGATAGGCTGCCGGACCGAACTTCGCGCCCATGATAGCACCGAAGATGGGGCCTGTACCGGCAATGTTCAGAAACTGAATCATAAAGATTTTCCAGCTGGGCAGCACGATGAAGTCCACCCCGTCGGCCTTGGCTACTGCCGGTGTCGGACGGTCGTCCGGACCGAACACCCGTTCCACGAATCGCCCGTAGAGGAAATAGCCCAGAACGAGCGCAATCAAGCTTAAAGTAAAAGTTACCATCTTTGTTATTTACTATTTCCTATTTTTCTGCAAAGGTACGAAAGAGTTTGGAAATCTCCAAACTTTTTCGTACCTTTGCACGCAAAAAACGAAAAACATGAGAAAAATCCTCCTGTTACTCCTCATATCAGCTGCCGTTCTGCACCTGCAGGCACAGCTTCCCCCCACCCTGCCCTGGACCGACACGCCCAGCCCCAAATACGAGGTACGGGCCACCTGGCTGACGGTGGTCATGGGGCTTGACTGGCCTACGACCAGCAACCAGGAAGTCCAGAGGCAGCAGCTGCTGACCATGCTCGACGAGCTGCGCCAGGCAGGCATCAACACCGTGTTGATACAGGCCCGCGTGCGTGCCACCACCATCTATCCCTCCGCCCTTGAGCCGTGGGACGGCGGTTTCTCGGGCAAACCCGGTGTCGCCCCTTCCTACGACCCCTTGCAGTTTTGCATCGACGAGTGCCACAAGCGCGGCATGGAGTGCCACGCCTGGGTGGTGACCATCCCCGTGGGCAAATGGAACAAGATTGGGGCGCAGCAGCTGCGGAAGAAGAAGCCGAAGCTGGTGAAGCGCATCGGCGAGGATGCCTTCCTCGACCCTGAGAACCCCGAGACGGCCACCTACCTGGCCGATGTATGCCGCGAGATTGTCCGCAACTACGATGTCGATGGCCTTCACCTCGACTATATCCGCTACCCTGAGCAGTGGAAGATTCGTGTGTCGCGCCCCAAGGGTCGTGAATATATCACCGGCATCGTGCGTGCCATCAGCCAGGCTGTCAAGAGCGAGAAGCCCTGGGTGAAGCTGTCGTGCTCGCCCGTGGGCAAGCACGACAACCTGACGCGCTACAGCGCCGGAGGGTGGAACGCCCGAACCGCCGTCTGCCAGGACGCGCAGGAGTGGCTGCGGCAGGGGCTGATGGATCAGCTCTACCCGATGATGTATTTCCAGGGCGACAACTTCTATCCTTTTGCCATCGACTGGCAGGAGCGCAGCTACGGCCGCACCGTCGTGCCTGGTCTGGGCATCTACTTCCTCGACCCGAGCGAGGGCCGCTGGACGCTCGACATGGTGGAGCGTCAGATGAATGTAGTGCGCCAGCTGGGCATGGGCCACTGCTATTTCCGCACCCGTTTCTTCACCGACAACGTAAAGGGCATCTACGACTTCGGCCAGCGCTTCGACGCCACGCCGGCACTCATCCCCCCCATGACCTGGGCAGGCCAGCCCGCCCCCACAGCCCCTGCCTCTTTGCAGCTGAAGGGCAACCGGCTGAGCTGGACGGAAGCCATCAACCGCAGCGGGCACTCCTATTTATTATATAATGTATATGCCTCGGAGGACTATCCCGTCGACATCAGCCGTGCCGAGAACCTCGTAGCCACGCGCCTCACCGCCACCTCGCTCGATGTCCCCTGTGGGAACTTGAACTATGCCGTGACGGCTATGGACCGCTACGGCCAGGAGAGCCCCTCCGCACAGCTGCTGGTCAATGCCGGCCCCGAATACTCCGTGCCCCTCATCGCCAAGAGCGACGGCCGTCCCATAGCCCTGCCCGCCAAAGGTGCTGTGATGGATGCCGACTTCGTCATCGTGGAGGACATGAAAGGCCAGGCGCTCGCCACCCGTCCCTACACTGCCGTCCTCGATGTCAGCACCCTGCCCGACGGCCTTTTCCAGCTGCGCTCCCTCGGTCGCAAGGGCCGCACCCACCGCATCGGTTTCTTCGCGAAGAAGTCACAACGGTAGTTGTCAGAAGTCGGCAATCAGCTCGTCCAGCTTTTCTGCCTTATCGTTCTTGGCTGTCAGTTTCCAGTACATGCGCTTGCGGGCCAGGGAGATGGCTCCTTTGCTTTTGCAGAGGATGTCGGCAATCTCCGTCGGGGGCACGCCGATTTTCAGGAGGTAGCAGATGCGCAGCTCCGTCTCCGACAGCTTGGCCAGCGACAGCAGCCGGTTCTTCAGGTCGTAGATGTCGTCCAGCTGTTTGCCCAGCTGGTTCCATTCCACCTCTGTCATCCTCTTCGTGCCGTTAGCGGGTGCCTTCAGCCGCTGATAGAGTGCCGTCTGCTTCAGCTCCACCAGCAGTGCCTCTTTGCGCCGCTCGCGGGCTTCTATGTTCTGGTTCTGGCTCTTCAGCACGTCGGTCTCCATCTGCAGGCGCTCAGTGGCCTGCGTGTCGTTCTGCTGCCGGGCCTCAGCCAGCTGCTGCTCCAGTGCCTCTAGCTGCCGGCGGTTCTCCTCCAGTTGCTGCTGACTGAGCCGCTGCTGCTCCTGTCTCTTATTTTCCAGCATCTTCTGGCGGGCCTTCGCCTCCCGCTCCCGTTGCTTGTTTGACCGCCATATCAAGACCGCTATCAGAGCCACCGCGATGACAATGATGACCATGAGCACCACCAGGTGAAGCAGGCTCTTGGTCTTCTGCTCCAGCAGCTGACGTTCCTGCTGCAAGCTTTCATAGTGATGGCGGGCCTCCATCCGGAGTGTTTCCTCTCTTTGCAGCTGCGCTTTCAGCGAGTCCTCGGCAGCGGCCAGCCGTATGTGGTAGTCGAGCGAGGCCTTCAGGTTGCCCCGTTGCTCCTCCAGCTGGGCCAGCATTTTGAGAACGTCAACCTCCCCAAGCCACTTATATCTGCCCAGTATCTTCTAGAAGTAGTAAATGGCAGAATCCACATGGTTCTGCTTATAGTGCCCGTTCGCTGAACGCTGGATGGCAAGTGGCACGTGTTCCTTTGGTTTCGATGATGGAGGGATGCATACCCGTTCCTTTAGCATGCGTTCAGGGCATGAGGTGTTGCCGAACTTCAAGCCTTTCCTGAACTTGGAAACACTAATAGGTCTTTACCACAAAGGAATGAAGAAAGACTACTACAACACAGCAAATATTGGTTTGGGGGCGAACTATAGCATTATTCCTCAAATTGAAGTGCATGGGCTGGTGGGCACATCCTTGGGTAATCTAGGCTGGAAGTATCATGTTTGGGAAGCTGGTATTAGTATAGGGTTCAGGCATAAATCATCGCAAACTATAGGATTCGGCTATCGTTATGTCCATTCCAAGACAGACGGCATCGCCGATTATAAAGGCCCATTTATTTCTATCGGCTATATTCTGTAATTGATGCGTATCTTTCTTTTATTCATGTTCCGCATGTTCGTGATTATGGCTTTTGCAGCTGTCGTCACGGGCATGCTTTTCTTTATCATTCGCTTTGTGACAGGTGATTGGATTTCCGTCGGCTATGTGCTCAATGTCTTTGGTGTGTTCTTTGTCCTAGGGATTCTTTTTCAAATATGGCTCTACTGGACGGAATGGCGCTATAATGAATAGCTTAAATTGATTTTTTGGCACTACAAGCGCTACTTTTGCGCCTAACCTTCTGGCTTGCAAGTCGTTGTTTGTAGCTACAGGACTCAAATTGGAGCTACTTTTGTAGCTACAGAGGCACTTCCGACAGTGGAACTGCATTTGCAACGGAAATAATGGAAGTAGCTGATGACGAAAACCACTGGTATAGCATTTGTCCCCCGCCTTGGGACGAATGTCCCAAGGCGGGGGACGAAAAAACGGCGCCAGTATTTTTCCAAACGGCGGCAGTATTTTTCCAAACGGCGTTCGTATTTGAAAAAACGCGAACGTCGTTTCCAATTATCAGGTCACCCGGCCAATATCACCTCAGTAATGTCTCTGTAGCTACCAGAGTAGCTCCGATTTTATCCCTATAGCTACAGACAACTGATTAACAATCAATTCGTTTGGCACCAAAATAGCTCGAGTAGCTCGCTTTTTTCGCGCGTATTATACGCGCGCGTGAAACTTTTTTTATCAGTAGCCATGCAATGATGAGGGATATTTGTGTTGTTTTAGGTATCTATGTTAAAAAATGAACGAAGTTTTGGTAAGTTCGTGGTTTTTGTGTAATTTTGCAGCAAAATGAGCGATGACATGGAAAGATTCTTCAACACGGCAGGACCGCAGACCCCCGACAGCTACACCATCGACCCTCTGAGCCGGCTTGACCTCGACGACATTCTGATGCTTATCCGTCAGCAGCGTTATTTCGTACTTCACGCCCCGCGCCAGACTGGCAAGACCACCTGTATGGCTGCCCTGCGCGACTACCTGAACAAGGAGGGCGACTACATTGCAGTTTATGTTAACGTGGAGGCTGGGCAGGCCTCGCGCAACGACAAGGTAACTGTCATCAACTCAGTAGTTGACATGCTGGCTGAGCAGACGCGAGGCACCTTGCGAAATCTGGACACGTTGCCGTCGGGCTTCGACGTCGAACTGCCTTGGCAGATTCGTGAAACCGTCCGGCAGGTAGCTATAGACTCGATGCTTTCCGCCTACCTGCGGCGCCTGTCGGAGACGCTGCCCAAGCCACTGGTGCTGTTCATCGACGAGATAGACGCGTTAGTGGGCGACTCGCTCGTCAGTGTGCTCCGCCAGATCCGCTCCGGCTATATGGATCGCCCGAATAGCTTCCCACAGACCATCGTCCTCTTCGGCGTGCGCGACGTAAGAGACTACCGCATCGTGCTCTCCAACCAGGACATCGTCACCGGCGGCTCGGCCTTCAACATCAAGTCGGAATCATTGCGATTAGGCAATTTTACTAAGGAAGAAATCCACGAGCTATACATGCAGCATACCCGCGAGACTGGGCAGCAATGGGACGAAGCCTGCTTCCCAATGGTATGGGAGGCCACTGAGGGCCAGCCTTGGCTGGTCAACGCCCTGGGCCGCGAAGTAACCTGGAAGATGAAAGAGAACCGCGACCGCAGCGTGCGCATCATCCCCGAGATGATAGACCGTGCCATCGAAAATATCATCTACCGCCGCGACACCCATATTGACATTCTCATCGACAAGCTTATGGAGCCACGCGTGAAGCGCATCATCGAGCCGATACTGGCCAATGATGACGAGCCAGACGAGAGCCTTGTCCCAAGCGACGACATACAGTACGTGGTGGATATGGGGCTAATAAAGGTGGAGCGCGGCAAGCCCCGTCGCATTGCCAACGGCATCTACCGTGAGATTATTCCCCGTGAGCTAACCTGGACCACGCAGACGGGACTCACGCAGAATCCGCTGTGGTATGAGACCCCCGACCACAGAATCAATGTAGAGAAACTGCTGCTCGACTTCCAGCAGTTCTTCCGCCAGAACGCCGATTCATGGATAGGCCGCTTCGACTATGCCGAAGCCGGGCCGCAACTGCTGCTGCAGGCCTTCCTCCAGCGTGTGGTGAACGGTGGTGGCTACATTGACCGTGAGTACGGGCTGGGCCGTAAGCGCACCGACCTGCTTATCCGCAAGCCACTGACCAACCATTACGGCGGCCCTGTGCAGCGCATCGTGCTTGAACTGAAAATCAAGCGTGGCGACCTCGACAAGCTTATCGAGAAAGGACTGCAGCAGACCGCCGAGTACATAGACCTCTGTGGCAGCGTTGATGAAGGCCACCTCATCATCTTCGACCGCACCAACGAGAAAACGTGGGACGAGCGCATCTGGCACCGCCCATACGACTACCAAGGTCACGCCATCATGGTATGGGGAATGTAACAACTTTGCACCACAATTGATAAAACCAAAAATACGCTCCTATGGAACAACAGAAACGTTACGGTCATTTCGACGACCAGCACCGCGAGTATGTCATCACCGACCCGCAGACCCCCTGGCCCTGGATCAACTACCTGGGCAACGAGGACTTTTTCTCGCTCATCAGCAACACCGCCGGCGGCTACTCCTTCTACAAGGACGCCAAGTTCCGCCGCATCACCCGCTATCGCTACAACAACGTGCCGATGGACAACGGGGGGCGCTACTTCTACATCGTGGACGGCGGTTCTCCCGCCGTCGTCTGGAGCCCCGGCTGGAAACCGTGCAAGACGCCGCTCGACTTCTACGAGTGCCGCCACGGCATGGGCTATACGCGCATCACGGGCCGTAAGAACGGCGTGGAGGCCTCGGTGCTCTTCTTCGTGCCGCTGAAGAAATGGGCCGAGGTGCAGAAGCTGACGCTGACGAACCAAAGCGAGGAGGTGAAAACGCTGAAGCTCTTCTCCTTTGAAGAGTGGTGCCTGTGGAATGCTGCCACGGACATGGAGAACTTCCAGCGCAACTTCTCGACGGGCGAGGTGGAAATAGAAGCCCCCTCAGGGGCCGTAGGTGGAGCCACCATCTATCACAAGACGGAGTATCGTGAGCGCCGCAACCACTTCGCCTTCTATCATGTGAACACCGACATTCAGGGCTACGACACCGACCGCGAGACCTTCGTTGGGCTTTACAACGGCTTCGAGGCCCCGCAGGCCGTGATGGAGGGCAAGCCCCGCAACTCGCATGCCCACGGCTGGAGCCCCATTGCCTCGCACTACATCGAGGTCACCCTGCAGCCGGGCGAGCGCAAGGACTTCGTGTTCCTGCTGGGCTATGTGGAGAATGAGCAGGACAAGAAATTCTCAGCTCCTCAGGTCATTAACAAAGAGAAGGCTCACCAGCTGATTGCTGAACTCGACACCTCGGAGAAGGTGGACAAGGCGTTTGCCGAGCTATGCGGGTACTGGGATGCCCTGCTGAACATCTATCAGGTGAAGACGGGCAACGACAAGCTCGACCGCATGGTGAACATCTGGAACCAGTACCAGTGTATGGTGACGTTCAACTTCTCGCGCTCGGCCTCGTTCTTCGAGAGCGGCATCGGCCGCGGCATGGGCTTCCGCGACTCCAACCAAGACCTGGTGGGATTTGTGCACCAGATTCCCAGCCGTGCCCGCCAGCGCATCATCGACATC